>Ga0247727_10013367_pt1 | contig 13859 bp, 25 predicted proteins | sample WisWelCaveWW1625_FD_202498 | JGI IMG/M metagenome (GOLD analysis project Ga0247727, IMG submission 202498) | Biofilm microbial communities from Wishing Well Cave, Virginia, United States - WW16-25 | ecosystem: Environmental > Aquatic > Deep subsurface > Groundwater > Cave microbial mat | place... | reverse complement strand
TTGGGAAAAATACCTGATGAGATTGAAGTAAGGGACGATGATTTTCACGAAATCAATGAACTTATTAAGAAACTGACGCAGAAGGGAACTAACTCTTGGTGAGTGTGTCCATTTAAGGATTAAGCCTCAGCTGGGCTTTGGAACGTTCCGTTCCAAAACCTTTATAAATAACCCCTCTTGTCGTCAGGGAATCTGACGAGCCTGAGAAGGAATCCCAGTACAGTCAGTGCACGAGCACTACCTGTTTCTCACTAGGGGTTCCGCAAAAGGCTTTTGTCGGGACTAATACGGTAAAGGGCACCGTGTTAACGCAGAAAACACTCACGCAGAGGAGTCTATGCCAAGAATACGATCACCAAGACGAGGAAGCATGGAATACTGGCCGCGAAAACGCGCGGCAGACATAGTTGCACACATACGCACCTGGCCCAGCATAAAAGACACAAAACTTCTCGGATTTGCGGCATACAAAGTCGGAATGACCCATATAATCATCACAGACAACAGACCAACCAGCATAACAAAGAGTGAAGACATACGATTCCCTGTAACAGTCCTTGAATGCCCGCCAGTGAAGATAGCCGCGGTTTTGACGTATACAAAAGACGCCTATGGCCTGCACTGCAGCGGACAAGTCAACGCAGACAAGCTCGACAAGGAAGCAGCACGCACGATTACCATTTCAAAAAAACCGGCTAAACAAGCAAACACGAAAGAAATCGCAGAAGTACGGGTGCTGGCGTACACGCAGCCAAAACTCCTTGGCATCGGAAAGAAAAAACCGGAATTCTTCGAGCTCGGCGTGGGCGGAGCAAAACCAGAAGACAAGCTCGCATACGCACAAGGACTGCTCGGCAAAGAAATCAAGATAACAGACGTATTTGGAGAAGGACAAGTTGTTGACATAACTTCAGTCACCAAAGGAAAAGGAGTACAGGGTCCTGTCAAAAGATTTGGAATCATGATAAGAGCTCACAAGAGCGAGAAAACAAAAAGAGGTCCGGGAAGCCTCGGACCATGGCACGGCATAGGATTTAACCGTGTACCACACGCCGGACAAATGGGATTCCAACAAAGAACAGAACACGCCAAACAAATACTCAGAATAGCAGAAGATTCGGCAAAAATCAACCCAAAAGGCGGATTTGTGCGCTACGGGCTCGTCAAGAACCAGTACCTCTTAATCAAAGGCGGCATCGGCGGAGCATCAAAACGCCTCATCACGCTCACCCTGCCACGACAGCCACTCACAAAATTACCAAAAGAAGCACCAGCAATCGTGTACGTCAGCACGAGCTCAAAACAATAAAATGGAACTAAAAATCATAAACGCGGAAAACAAGGAAACAGGCAAGCAAAAACTGCCACAACAGTTTGAGGAAGCCGTCAGACCTGACCTCATCAAACGCGCAGTCGAAGCAATACAAAGCCACAACCGGCAGCCATACGGCGCAGACCCGCGCGCAGGAAAGAAAGCAGCAGCACGCCTAAGCAGGCGAAGACGAGACTACAAGGGAGCATACGGCAAAGGACTCAGCAGAGTGCCAAGAAAAACAATGACAAGGCGAGGAATGCAGATGATATGGGTTGGAGCGTTCGCACCCGGCACTGTAAAAGGAAGAAGGGCATTCCCGCCAGTCTCACAACGAGACTTTTCACAAAAAATCAACGACAAGGAACGCAAAAAAGCGCTTAGAAGCGCACTTGCTGCAGTTGTCGACAAACAAATTGTGGCAACACGAGGGCACAAAGCGCCAGCAAACTACCCATTCATACTGTCCAACGAATTTGAAAACGTGACAAAAACAAAGGAACTGCTCAAAATGCTCATGACACTTGGCTTGGGAGACGAGCTCGAGCGCGCAGAACAGAAAAACGTCAGGGCAGGAAAAGGAAAAATGCGCGGCAGGCGATACAAAAAATCGAAGGGGCCGCTTATTGTTGTAGGAGGAGAGTGCAAGACACTCAACTCAGCACAGAACGTGCCAGGAGTTGATATTGTGGACATCGCGCACATCAATTCCGAACTGCTCGCACCAGGCACACACCCAGGCAGACTGACATTATTCACACAATCAGCAATACAAAAACTTGAGAAAGAAAAACTATTCATGTAAAATGGACAGCTACACCGTAATAAAATACCCACTGGCGACGGAAAAAAGCATCCGCCTAATGGAATCAGAGAACAAGCTTGTATTTGTCGTAGAAAGAAGCGCGACCAAGCAAGACATCAAAAAAGCAATCGAGGAGCTGTTCAAGGCAAAAGTAGTAGCGGTCAACACGCACAACTCAGTCAGCGGGCAAAAAAAAGCATATGTCACACTTTCAAAAGAAACACCAGCAATCGACGTTGCAACCACGCTGGGGATAATGTAAATGGGAAAATCACTCATACAACAAGCACGAGGAAAAGGCGGGCCAGCCTACAGGGCACGAAGCTTTGCATTTGCGGGAGATGCCAAAATCAGACCAGAGCCCGCACAACTAGTCAAGGGAACAGTCACCGACCTCATCAAATGCCCAGGCCACACCGCACCACTCATGGAAATCAAATACGAAGATGGAGTAAAGTGCCTCGTACAAGCTCCTGAATTCATCAAAATAGGAGACACCGTGCAGGCAGGACCGGGCGGAGAAATCAACTCCGGCAACATGCTCACGCTGCGCGACATACCTGAAGGAACGCCAGTTTACAACATCGAATCCCAGCCAGGAGATGGCGGAAAATTCTGCAGGACAGGCGGAAGCGCGGCAAGAGTGCTCGCCAAAACAGAGAGCTACGCGACAATCGAGCTTCCAAGCAAGAAAGAAAGACTGTTCAACCTCAAATGCAGAGCCTGCATCGGAATCATCTCAGGAGGGGGCAGGACAGAAAAGCCAATGCTCAAGGCAGGCACCATGCACCACAGAAAGAGAATGCAGGGCAAGCGATGGCCAAACCCAAGCGCAGCAGCACAAAACGCGGTTGACCACCCATACGGAAACAAGCGAACAAGCAGAAAAGCAAAGAACAAGTCAGTCGGCCACTTCGCGCCACCCGGCAGAAAGGTCGGCAAACTCTGGCCACGACGCACTGGCAGGAAGAAGTGATAATACATGGCAAAAGAATTCCTCTATCGCGGAAAAGGCATCACAGACCTTGTAAAGATGAGCATTGATGATTTCGCAAAGCTCGTGCCATCACGGGAACGGCGCAAAATAAAGCGCGGATTCACTGAACAGGAAAAGAAATTCCTAGAAAGCGTCGAGGCAAATGAGAAAGACATCAAAACACACTGCAGGGACATGATAATCCTTCCAAACATGGTTGGCAAGACCATCAAAGTATACAATGGAAAAGAATGGGTTATGGTGCTTATACTGGCAGAAATGCTTGCACACCGGCTGGGCGAATTTTCGCTGACCAGAAAGCAAGTCAAGCACAGCGCGCCAGGAATCGGAGCAACAAGAAGCAGCGCATCACTCTCGGTGAGATAAATGGCATACGGATACTCAACACAACTCTCAGAAAATTCTGCCAAAGCAGTCGGGCTGAGCTTGCCAATATCACGCAAGGAGAGCACCATGGTGTGCCAGGCAATCAGAGGAGCAAACCTGCAGAAAGCGAAAAAACTGCTCGAGGAAGCCATCGCGCTAAGGCGTGCAATACCGTTCACAAGATACAATGACAACATGGGACACAAGCACGGCATTTCATCAGGAAGCTTTGCCGTCAGCACGTGCGAGCACATCCTCAAACTGCTCAAGAGCGCAGAAGCAAACGCCCAATTCAAAGGACTCAGCACAGGAAACCTCATCGTCAGACATGCGAGTGCACAAAAAGGGCCAACCACGCACCATGCCGGCAGACAAAGAAGGCTGGCGAAGAGGACTCATGTTGAATTGGTGCTTGAGGAAGCCAAAAAGCAAGAGGCGAGCAAAGCTCCGCGAGCGTCAAAAGGATCAGAGGCAAAGAAATGATTGAACGCAAATTCATCAGTGAAAAAATGAAGGAACACCAGATACAGGAGTTCATTTCAGAAACGCTCAAAAATGTCGGCCACAGCCACACCAAGCTCGTGCGCACGCCACTTGGAGAAAAAGTAGTCATCTATGCCAGCAGGCCTGGCCTTGTCGTAGGCAGAAAAGGAGAGAATATCAAGAAACTCACCAACACGCTCAAAAAGAAATTCAACCTGGAAAACCCACAGATAGAGATTGCGGAAGTCGAAAACCCAAGCCTCGATGCACAAATTGTTGCAGAAAGAATAGCCAGCACGCTTGAGCGCTTTGGCACAAACAAATTCAAAGCAATCGGACACAAAACAATGACTGACGTCATGTCGGCAGGCGCGCTGGGCATTGAAATCCTAATCTCAGGAAAAGTTCCAAGCCAACGCGCAAAAACCTGGCGGTTCTACTCAGGCTACCTCAAAAAATGCGGAAACATAGCCGTTGAGGGCGTCAAGCGCGCACGCGCAGCCGCCATCCTGAAAACAGGAGGAATCGGCGTGCAGGTAGCCATCATGGGACCGGGCATCAAGCTGCCGGACGCCATCAAAGTTGGCAAAAGAGCACCGCCTGAAGTAAAAGCAGAGGAGAAGAAATGAAAGCAAAAGAACTGCGCAACATGGGAGAAGCAGAGCTCAAGCAGAAAATACTGGAGCTGCACAAAGAACTCATGAAAGATAACGCGCAGGTAGCAATCGGCACTATACCAAAAAATCCAGGCAAGCTCAAACTTGCCAAGAAAACCATTGCGCGCATCAAGACAGTGCTCGCACAGAAAGCGACATCAGCTGTCGCGGCAAAGACCGAGGCATTGCCAAAGAAAATTGGCACGCCCTCCTCAACGGAGGTACAGAAACAAGCATGAGTGTCTGTGTCACGTGTGGTCTCCCAAAAGAGCTATGCGTTTGCGAGAGCATTGCCAAAGAAAGCCAGAAAATCATCGTTAGCATTGTTGCAAAGAAGTTCAACAAGAAGTACACGGTGGTTGAAGGGATTGATGAAAAGGAAATCGATCTCGACCAGCTGGCAAAAAAGCTCAAAGCAACGCTGGCGTGCGGTGGCACAATCAAGGACAACCGCATCGAACTGCAGGGAGAACACAAACAGAAAGTCAAACAAATATTGATTGAGGCCGGCTTCGCGCCGGAAACAATCATAGTCAAGTAGCATGGGTACACACGTTATTCATGCGGAATGGGTCGGCAAACACATCAGGATCACCACGGCAAAAAACCCAGGGCATATCGGCTTGGAGGGAATTGTAGTGGATGAGACGAGCAACACCGTCAGCATTGAAACAAACAAAGGAGTCAGGCGCGCGCCAAAGCACGGCACGGTGTTCGAGATTGACGGCCAGGAAGTGCGGGGGGATGAAGTCCTTGCCGCACCGGAAGAACGAATCAAAATCAAGGTATCATAGGTGAACTAAATGCAAAGCATCAGAACCAGAGGAAGAACATTTACCGGCACAGTGGTAGATGCAAAAATGCAGGCCACGGCAACAGTGGAATGGCCACGGCGAAAATACGTGCAGAAATATGAAAGATACGAAATGCAGCGAACACGGATAAAAGCGCACAACCCGCCGGAAATAGATGCAAAGAAAGGAGACGTTGTCAAAGTGGTTGAATGCAGGCCAATCAGCAAAACCAAGCACTTCGCGATCATAGAAAAAGTCGGCCATGAGCGGCTCTTTGAGGCAAAAGCGGCGCTCATGGAAGAGGCAAAAGTAAAACAGGAGAAAGAAGATGAAAGCAGTTAAGGCACGAATCACCAGGGGACTGCCGCACACGGCCAATGTTTTGGCATGCGACAACAGCGGAGCCAGAATACTGCGCATCATCAGCGTCAAGAACGCAAAGACAGTCAAGGGCAGAAAGCCCTCTGCTGGAATTGGCGATTACGTCATGTGCTCGGTTGTTGACGGCAAGCCAGACATGCGAAAACAAGTTGTGCCAGCAGTCATCGTCAGACAGAAAATGCCCTACCGCCGCCTGGACGGCACTCACGTCCGCTTTGAAGACAACGCGGCAGTCGTGCTCAAAGACGAAATGGGCAATCCAAAAGGCACAATGATCAAAGGACCAATCGCAAAAGAAGCAGCGGCCAGATGGCCCATGGTGGCTAAAATAGCGAGCATAATCATATGAAATGGAACACGAGCTGGAGCGGAAGCGTGAAACCGAGCAAACAGCGCAATTATGTACGCAACGCGCCACTACACGTACGCACCACGTTTCTCGGCAGCCATCTCAGCAAAGAATTACGGCAAAAACTCAAACGACGCTCGATACGCGCACGCAAAGGAGACAAGGTCAAAATCATGCGAGGACAATATAAAGGAAAAGCAGGCACGATTGACAGAGTGGACACCAAGCGCATGAAAATCTACATAACCGGAGTAGAGTTCTCCAAGAAAGACGGCAGCAAGGCACTTTACCCTGTCAACCCGTCAAACCTGCTCGTACAGGAATTAGAAGGAACAGACAAACGAAGACTAGGTGAAAAGAAATGAGCAATCATCTCAAAGCATATGCGGCACCAAAAAGCTGGACAATCCACAGAAAAGTAAACAAGTGGATTATCCGTCCCAATCCTGGAGCACACCCACTCGAGCGAGCCATGCCAATAGGACTTTTGCTCAAACAGCTCGGCTGCGGACAGACAAGCAGAGAAACCAAGAAAATCGTCAACCAGAAAGCAGTAATGGTGGACGGCACAATCGTAAAGGACAGCCACGCCAGCATCGGCTTCATGGACACCCTCAAAATATCGCCCGGAACATCGTTACGGTGCAGCCTCGACGACAAAGGCAGACTGCAATTCATCAAAATACCGGAAGCAGAGACCAACAAAAAAATATGCCAGATAACAGGCAAACGCACCATCAAAAAAGGCAAAATACAACTCAACCTATCTGATGGGAGAAACATCCTCATCGAAAAAAACGAGTACGCCGTAGGTGACAGCCTGTTGATTGAAGTGCCAAAACAGAAAATACTCGAGCACCTTCCATTGGAAAAAGGCAGCACCGCATTCCTTATCAAGGGAAAACACATCAGCATGATTGGCACCATCGATGACATACAAGGAAACAGAATCTGGTGCACAAAGGGCAAGGAACGCGTTGAAACACTCAAAAAATTCGCATTTGTAGTCGGCAAAAACAAACCGGCAGTGAGCATATGAACCTAATGCAGGAACCACGGATAGAGAAAGTAACGCTGAACATAGGCGCAGGAAAAGACCAGAGCAGACTGGAGAAGGGCGTACACGTGCTCAAAATGATTACCGGAATCGAGCCGATGAAAACAGTCACGAGCAAGCGCATCCCAACATGGGGCTTGCGACCAGGACTGCCAATCGGCTGCAAACTCACCCTGCGCAAAGGAAAGGCGCTCGAGATACTCAAACGACTGCTCACGGCAAAAGAAAACAAGCTCACGCCCAGCCAATTCGACGAGGCAGGCAACATCAGTTTCGGCATCCACGAATACATCGACATCCCAGGAGCAACCTACGACCCAAAAATCGGCGTACTCGGACTGCAGGTATGCGTAACCCTTGAGAAGCCAGGCTATCGGGTCAAACGACGCAGGATAGAGCAAACAAAAATCGCACGAAAACACATGGTAACCAAGGAAGAAGCAATGAGCTTCATGCAAAAATCATTCAAAGTACAGATAGGTGAACAATCATGACGACCAAAGACTGGAGAAAAGCATTCAAACAACTCAAAGCGAAACCAATCATCCTGAAAAAATACATCAAGCATAATTCACCAAAAAAACGAACCACAGGAATGACGCTCAACCGATGCAGCAGATGCGGAAGATTTGGAGGACACATCTCCAAATACGGTCTTGACGTCTGCAGATGCTGCTTCAGGGAAATAGCAACACAAATCGGATTCAAAAAGTACAGTTAGGAGGAACAAATGTTAACTGACCCACTAGCAAATGTCATGTCATCCATCATCACGTATGAGCACACCGGAAAGAGAGAACTGCTCATCAACCCGGTCAGCAAAGTAATCAGAAGAGTGCTATCCATACTTCAAGAGCACGGTTATGTCGGCGCACTTGACGAGCTCAGCGAAGGCAGAGGAGGATTTGCGAAACTCAACCTCCTAGGAAACGTCAACGTGTGCGGCGTCATAAGACCGAGATTTGCAGTCAAAAAACACGAGTTCCTGAAATTTGAGAAACGGTTTTTGCCGGCCAGCGGCGTCGGAATCCTGATATTAAGCACGCCACAGGGATTCGTAACCCATGAACAGGCAAAAGAAAAAGGAATCGGGGGAAGGCTCGTCGCCTATTGCTACTAATGAAAACAAAAATTGAGGAAACTGTGCAAATGCCAAGCGGCATCAGCGCAAGCCTCACAAACGGAATAATGACCATCAAAGGACCGAAAGGAGAAGTCAGCAGAGCGATGAAAGACCCGCTCATCAAGATAGCGGCGGCCAACGACACAATCACTTTTGTATGCAAAAAAGGAACCAAACGACAAAAACGCGTCATAAACACATTCATCGCACACGCAAACAACATGATACAAGGAGTCCAGCAACCATACCAGTACAAGCTAAAGATATGCTCTGGCCACTTTCCAATGAACGTCTCAATCAGTGGAGAGCAGCTCTCCGTCAAAAACTTCCTCGGAGAAAAAAGCCCGCGCACGCTCAAGCTCAAGAAAGGAGTAAGCGTAAAGATTGATGGCGACCAAGTGGTTGTGGAAAGCTGTGACATCGAGCTGGCAGGAGGAACCGCAAGCGACATAGAACTGCTCACTGCCAAACGAAACAGAGACTTACGAGTATTCCAGGACGGCATCTACCTCATCGAGAAAGCAGGAAAGAAGGTAATGGAAATATGACCAAAAAACTACTCCAACTCAGAAAGGAAATAAACGCGCGCAGGCCAAAGTTTGTGCAGCAGGACCACCACAAACGGAAGGAAACACAGGAAAGATGGAGAGCTCCCAAAGGCATGCACAGCAAAATGCGCCATGGCGTCTGGGGCAGACCGGCAAGCGTCAACGTCGGATACCGGGGACCACTGGCAGTACGCGGCATGCACGCGAGCGGCCTTGTGCCTGTACTTGTTTACAATGTTGCAGAACTCAACGCCCTTGACACCAAAACCCAAGGAATTATCCTCGGCCATGTAGGGGCACGAAAGAAAATCGACATACTCACCGCATGCCAGCAAAAAGGCATCACTGTGCTCACTGTCAAAAATCCTGCAGAAGCCGTTCAGGCACTGAAAGACAAGGTGACTGCGCGCAAGGAAGCAAAGAAAGCGCAGACAGCAAAGAAAGCTCCTGCAAAAGTGGTAGCTGCAGAAAAGAAGCAAGAGCAGCCAAAATCAAAGGAAGAAGAACGCAAAGAAGCGGAAAAAATAATCACCCAGAGGGAATAATCATGGAACTCCAAAAACGACTGGCGGCACACGTGCTCATATGCGGACCAAGAAGAGTACGCTTTGACCCGACCAAGCTCACAGAAATAAAGGAAGCCATCACCAAATTCGACATCCAGAGGCTCATCAACAAAGGATACGTCTACAAAGTGCAGGAAAAGGGAATCAGCAGAGCACGCGCGAAACACATCAGAAGCCAAAAACGAAAAGGAAGGCAATCCGGACATGGCTCACGAAAAGGCAAGTCAACAGCGCGCCTCAACCCGAAAACGCAATGGATAGCCAACGCAAGAGTACAACGAAAGCTCATCAAAACCCTGCGAACCAACCAGCTCATTGACCGGAAGTCGTTCAGGTCACTATACGCAAAAATCAAGGGCGGATTTTTCAGAAGCGCCAAACATATCAAACTCTACATCAAGGAACAAGACATGGTGAAAAAGTAAATGGCGACCAACCGCAACTATTCGGTCCCGTACCGTAGAAAGCGCGAAGGGAAAACAGACTACAAGAAGCGCATGAAGATTTTGTTAGGCAGCAATCCGCGCATGGTTGTGCGCAAAAGCCTCAAACACATCAGCATCCAAATAATCGAATTCCAACCAAAAGGAGACAAGGTGCTCGTCAGCGCGCACTCAAAAGAGCTGGCCAAGCACGGATGGAAAGGAAACACCGCCAACACAAGTGCAGCGTACCTCACTGGGCTGCTGGTTGCCCGCAAAGCCAAAAAAATGGCATGCGTGCTGGACATCGGACAGTACACCAGCGTCAAAGGCAGCGTTCTTTATGCAGCAGCACAGGGAGCAGCAGATGGTGGCTTAATGGTGCCGTTCTCCAAAGAAATCGTTCCGCCAATGGCGCGCATCAGAGGAGAACACGTTGCGAGCTATGCAAAAAAGCTCAAGGCAGACAAAGAAAAATACCAGAAGCAGTTCAGCAAACAGGCAAGCATTCTGGACCCGGAAACACTGCCAGCACACTTTGACCAAATCAAAAGCAAGATAGGTGCACTATGACTGAAATCAAACCAGCAGAAGAAGAAGAAAAGCTCGAAGTCGAGAAAGACGTCATCACTGAAATTCCAGAAATTGAGAAAGAAACCAAGCCAGAAGTAAAAATAGATGTTGAAAGATGGACGCCAAAGACCAGCGCCGGCAAAAAAGTAAAGAGCGGCGAGATACACCACATCGACACCATCCTTGATGCAGGCATTCCGATTCTTGAGGAACAGATTGTTGATATTCTAATGCCCAACCTGCAGACAGAACTGCTAATGATCGGACAGAGCAAAGGAAAGTTCGGAGGAGGTTCGAAAAGAATCTTCAAACAGACGCAGAAAAAGACGCCTGAAGGAAACAAACCCAGCTTTGCCTGCATGGCAGTCGTCGGAAACAGCGACGGCTATGTCGGAGTGGGATACGGCAAAAGCAAAGACACCGTGCCTGCACGAGAAAAAGCAATCAGAAACGCGAAACTCTCACTGTTCAAAATACGCAGAGGAGCGGGCAGCTGGGAAGACGCGACCAGCGAGCCACACAGCATCCCCTGGGCAGTTGAGGGCAAATGCGGCTCAGTCAGAATAATACTCATGCCAGCACCCAAAGGCAAAGGACTCATCGTCGAGCAGGAATGCGCAAAAATCCTCAAGCTGGCGGGAATAGAGAACGTGTACAGCAGAACATTTGGCCAGACACGCTCAAAATCAAACGTTATCACTGCGTGCATTGACGCGCTCAAAAATCTCAACACGTTCAAGCCACGCCCGGTACACACCAAAAACGTGTACATGATTGAAGGGAGGAAGGCATGAAACTTGCTGTAGTAAGAATACGAGGGGACGTACGCATATTAACTCAGGTACGTGACACGCTCATCATGCTTGGGTTGAAGCAAAAAAACCATTGTGCCATTATAGAAGACGCGCCTAACGTAAGAGGCATGCTGGCGAGAGCAAAATCATATATCACGTGGGGAGAGCTTGACGAGAAAACACTTGCGGCACTCCAGAAAAAAGGCAGCAAAATCGTCAGACTCGGACCGCCACGAAAAGGATATGGCAGAAAAGGAATCAAACTCCCATTCTCTCTCAAAGGAGCATACGGGGACAGAAAAGAGAAAATCAATGACCTGCTCACGAGGATGATGTAACATGGTCGTCAGGAAAAGAAAAAAATCATCACGACAATACGGCACGCATGGCTGGGGAGCAAACAAGCACCGCAACTCAGGCATGAGAGGCGGATATGGCAATGCCGGAACAGGCAAGAAATCAGACAACAAAAAACCCAGCATCTGGGCAACAGACTACTTCGGAAAGCATGGATTCGTCAGCCGGCAGAAGAAAGATGTCATCAGCATCACACTTCGAGATGTGGAAGACAAGATACCAAACTGGCTGGCAGGCAAGAAAATACAACAGGACGGAGGAGCACTCGTCATTGATTTGGAGAAAATGGGATACACCAAACTGCTCAGCACAGGAAAAGTCACAAAAAAGATAAAAATAACCATACCAGAAGCCAGCGCAGGCTGCCAGGAAAAAATCAAAGCAGCAGGCGGCGAGCTTGTGGTTGCTCAATGACCTTTTTAGACAACCTCTTAACAAACCTGCCTGAAGTTTCACACCCAACCCAGCGCAAGCTGTCATTCAAAGAAAAACTCAAATGGACAGCCATTATGCTGGTATTGTTCTTCATCCTGGGACTTGTGCCATTATTTGGCCTCGGACAGAACGCATTGCAACGATTCGAGCTGCTCTCTATCATTCTTGGAGCAAGCTTCGGAAGCATCATATCATTGGGAATCGGTCCAATCGTCACGGCAAGCATCGTACTTCAGTTGCTTAATGGTTCAGGACTGGTCAAATTCGACACGACCACAAAACAAGGCAAACAACGATTCCAAGGAGTCCAGAAACTGCTATCATTCTTCTTCGTCATTTTTGAAGCATGTATCTATGTCTTCATGGGAGGACTGGCGCCGCCAGAAGCTCTTGCTGGCACGGCATTCTACTTCCAGCTCGAACTTGTTCTGATATTCCAGCTCATACTTGGAGGAATACTCATCATGTTCATGGACGAAGTCTGCAGCAAATGGGGATTTGGCTCAGGCATCAGCCTGTTTATCGTCGCGGGAGTGTCACAGTCATTGTTTATACGGCTACTTTCACCATTGCCGTCACCAACAAACCCAGGAGTTGCAACAGGAGCAATCCCTGCATTATTCCAAAGCCTGGCTGCCGGAGACCCGCAAACAGCACTCCTCATGCTCGCAGGAATCCTATCAACAACAATTGTCTTTGTTGTTGCCGTCTACGCGCAGGCAATGAAAGTTGAAATACCACTGTCATTTGGGCGCGTGCGCGGACACGGCATCAGGTGGCCACTGAATTTCATCTACACTTCAAACATCCCGGTCATTTTGGTGAGTGCACTATTGGCGAACATCCAGCTCTGGGCGCGATTATTCCAGAACTGGGGATTCCCAATATTCGGCACTTTTGCAGGAAACGCACCAGCAACCGGATTAGTGGCATGGGTCACCCCGCCAGACATTGTCGGAAGCGCAATAAGAGGAGGACTTACGCTCGGCGCAGTGGCCCAAGGACTCAGCTACACACTATTACTTGTAGTTGGAGCGGTTGTCTTCTCCTGGTTCTGGGTACAGACCAGCGGCATGGACGCACGCTCTCAGGCAAAACAGATAATGTCATCAGGATTACAGATTCCAGGATTCAGAAAAGACGAAAGGGTATTGGAAAGGCTTTTGCAAAGATACATTACGCCACTTACCATCATGGGCGCAATTGTAATCGGCGCGCTCTCGGGACTGGCTGACATCAGCGGCTCACTAACAAACGGAACATCGCTCCTCTTGAGCGTAATGATAATTTACAGAATGTATGAGGACATTGCGCGACAACACCTCATGGATATGAACCCCATGCTGCGCAAATTCATGGGAGGATAAATGGAATTCTTCAATTCTTTTTTTGATACTGCGTTTGGCTTTATGCTTGACTGGCCGCCGCTTGTAGGGATTCTGGTACTATCGTTCATTATTTCCCTCATTATCGTTCTCGTCTACAAATGGATGACAGACCAGGGAGAGATGAAACAACTCAAGGAACAGCTCAAAGATTACCAGAAGAAGATGAAAACTCTCAAAGATGACCCGCAAAAAATGATGCAGGTCCAGAAAGAAGCAATGAACGTGAACATGAAATACATGGGCAAAAGCATGAAGCCCACAATCATCACATTTATTCCTATTCTGCTCATCTTCGGCTGGATGAACGCGCACTTCGCTTATGAGCCATTATTGCCTAACGAGGAATTCAGCCTCAAAGTCAGCATGGCAAAAGATGCGCAAGGGAATGTCAGCATCATAGTGCCTGAAGGGTTGGAAGTTGTCGGAAGCTCGACGCAGGAGATTGCAGATAGA
>Ga0247727_10013366_pt1 | contig 13860 bp, 13 predicted proteins | sample WisWelCaveWW1625_FD_202498 | JGI IMG/M metagenome (GOLD analysis project Ga0247727, IMG submission 202498) | Biofilm microbial communities from Wishing Well Cave, Virginia, United States - WW16-25 | ecosystem: Environmental > Aquatic > Deep subsurface > Groundwater > Cave microbial mat | place... | reverse complement strand
GACGTCGCGCATGCGGCGCGGGCGCTGGAAACCGCTCTGGTTGTTGCGTGTGTAGCTGGCGTAGATCTTGAACGCGGGCGAGAACTGGTGGTCCCCGCGGAGGTTGTAGTCGTCGAAGAAGACTTTCGCGAATTCGTCGGCCAGCAGGTTGCTGACCGGCCCGCCGGTGTTGAACGAGCCCGGCCGGTTGGGCCGATTATACGGGCTGAAATCCAACAGCACCTTGCGGGCCACGGGGTCGAAACGGTTGAGAGGCACGAGGTTGCCCGGGAAGGGATCGCGCGCCCAGGTCCCGTCCGCGTTCTGACGAGTGGTCGCCGGGTCGAAGATGCGGTTGGCGGTCACGCCCGGGAAATTGTAGTTGCCGTTGAGCATCTCAGGCGTGTAGACGGTCTCGTCGAACTGGGCGACCTTCTTTTCGTGCAGCCGCTGGTAGCCGAAGAAGAAGAAGGTCTTGTTGCGGCCGTCGTAGACCTTGGGGATGTAAACGGGACCGGAAACGTTGCCGTCGGGCTGCATGAAGAACACCGGCAGACCATTGGGACGACCGGGCGATGGGGTCGAGGTGCGATCGCGGTCGGCCCAGCGGCGATGCTGCATCATGCGCGTGCGCCCGTAAAAGGACGCCATTCCGTGGAGTTCGTTGGTGCCGCTCTTCTTGACGACGTTAATGACGCCGCCGGCGGAGTGGCCGAACTCGGCCGCCGGCACCGTGGTGAGCACTTGGACTTCCGCCACGGAATTCAGGATCGGTTTAACGGTTTCGGTTCCCCCAGTCTGGTCATTGCCGTTGACGCCGTCCTCGAAGATGCCGATGGTGCCGCTGCGCTGCCCGGCTAGGTGATAGTTTCCCAGCGAGCCGCCGTAGGCGAAACCGCCCGACTGCATGCCAGGCACCAGGTTCATGGTCGAGTTGATGTACCGCTGGTAGAGCGGCATGTCGTAGATCACCTGCCCGGAGACGACCGTGCCGGTGGCCGAGGTCTGCGTCTCCAGCAACGCCGTCTGTCCGCTGACCTCGATGGATTCGGCGACGTTGCCGACCTGGAGCACCATATCGACAGCCATGGTGTCTCCGGTTCTCAAATCGACATCGTCACGCACGGATTTCTTGAAGCCCGCTGCTTCGAAGGTCACGCGATACGTGCCGGGAATGAGGGACGGCACGCGGTACATGCCTTCGTTATTGGTGACCGTCCGGAACGTGAAATTGGTCGTCGGCTGGACGATGATGATCGACACCGTCGGGACGACGGCGCCAGTGGGATCGGAAACCCGGCCCGTGATGGTCGACGTGCCGATCTGACCCGATGCGAGCGCGGCGGCGAGTAACACGTACAACAGTGAAAGAGCGAATCTTACCGAATTCATTGGTGAACACCCCCCATTGGCCGGAATTCCCAATTCTGGCTCTCGGCTTCAGATGAGTATACACCCAACCGACGTTCCTGTGACCACCGAGTTGCAGTTTTTCCTTCCCCGCCGGCTATTGAGCCGTCCCGCTCAAGACTCGACAATAGTGGGACTGCACACTAGACTAGGCGAGTGCCAGGTGTACCACGTGGACCGCTTGGCCGCACTTAACGTTGTTGAGCGCGACATTCAGCTCGTCGATCATTGGCAGGTAGTGTTCCACACGGTTCTTAGGCACGCGTACGGAAACAAATCCGAGGCAAAACCTCGTGCAGGGTAAGGCCATCTTGAGACGTGGACCCACGCACTCATCTAAGAGAACGCGCATTCCTGGAGACGGTCCTTGGCGAGTTCAAGGAATGAAACCACGTCCCGGAAGCTGCCACATCTCCAGAGTATGCCAGGGTGGCGCTTTCAGGCAAACCTCACGCTCGAGGTGCGCAGACCTGCCTTTCAGGGAGCGAAAAAACTACGCGCCCATTTCGTCCCAGGTCACCACTCTCTTCTCATAGATCGCCTTGCGGCCCATCATCGCCAGCAGGGTCGACACCCGCGCCGAGTCGATGTTGTTCAGCGGTGTCTTGCGACCGCGGGCGTTGTCGATGAAGGCGGCCAGCGACAGGTAGTTGGAGTCCTGGCCGGCGTTGGGCACCTCGAGCTTGTTCTCGCCCTTCTTGCCGAGTTCCATCCAAATGGCCTTTTCCAGATCGACCGCGCCTTTTTCTCCGTAGACACGCTCCTTGATTCCCGCGAATCCGGGGGGGTCGAAGTAGATGTGGGTGAAGTTCATGCGCACATCATTCGGGAACTCGTAAATGACGGCGTAGTTGTCCATGGTGGTGCGGCCGGGCGGCACGTCCTTGTAGAGGCTGACGCCCCCGGAGCCGAAGGCGCGCAGCGGCGGCGCGCCAATCGCCCACGTCAGCAGGTCGAGGATGTGGCAGGCCTGCTCGACGATGTTGTCGCCGGAGCGCGTCCGGTCGAAATACCAGGGTGTGTTGCGCGGCAGGTCCCCGGTGTGGCGGTAGCCCTGGGCGAACAGGACGCGGCCGATGCCGCCGCTCTTTATGAAGTCCATGGCGGCGCGCCGGTTGGGGTCGTGGCGGAGCTGGAAGCCGGCCTGGAAGATGCCCTTGGCGCCGTGCGCGGCGGTGGTCATCAGCGCCACGTCTTCGGGCGTGTGCGCCAGCGGCTTTTCGCAGTAGACGTGCTTGCCGACCTCCAGTGCGGAGATCGAGATCATCTTGTGCGTGTCCACCGGCGTGGCGATAATCACCGCGTCGATGTCCTTGCGCTCGTCCAGCATCTTGCGGAAATCGGTGTAGGTCGCGGCCGTCCCGCCGGAGGCGGACACCTGGCCGGCGGCCCTCTTCAGCCGCTCCTCGTCGAGGTCACAGACAGCGACCACCTGGACGCCCGGAACTTTCAAGGTGTGCCGCAGAAGGAATGACCCGCGATTGCCGACACCGATTACGGCGACACGGACGGTGTCGTTGGGAGATTGCGCCGGAAGCAGCGCCGGGGCGCTCATAGCGCCAAGAAATGTGCGACGGGAAAATGACATGTAGGCTCCTCGATCCAGTGTAGCGCCGCTATCCGCCGCCCACCACGCCCTGCTGGCGCAGCTCGCGCCGGCGCGTTTCGTCGTAGCCGAGCTCGGCGAGGATCTCTTCGGTGTGCTCGCCCAGGCGCGGGGCGGCGCTCTGGATCGCTCCCGGGGACTCGCCGAAATGCAGCGGGAGACCCATCGTGCGGATCGGGCCGATCGTCGAATGTGCGATCACCGGGTTCATTCCCATGGCCTCCACTTGCGGGTCGCTGAAGAACTGGTCGCAGGAACGCGCGGCGCCGCAGGGGACGCCTTTGGCCAACAGGATGGACTCCCACTCAGCGGTAGTCTTGCGGCGGAAAAAGGATTCCAGTTGCGGGCCGAGCTCGGCGGCGGCAATGGCGCGCTGCGAATTGGTGGCGTAGCGGGGGTCCACGGCCAGCTCGATCGCGCCGATGGCTTCGCACATCATGCGCCAGAACTTGTCGGTGCCAATGGCCAGGAAGATCTGGTCGTCTCGCGTGGGAAAGAAGCGGTAGGGGTAGATTCCGAGGCCGCCCACTTCTTCGCACTCCAGAGCCTTGATAAAGTAGTGCGCCTGCACCGTCATGATCGCCTGCAACAGCGAGGTTTCGATCTTCTGGCCGAGGCCCGTGCGCTCGCGATGGTAGAGAGCCGCGCTGACGCCGGCGGCGATCAGCAGCGAAGCCGCGTAGTCGGAAACGGCGACCGCGCTGACGGCCACCTTGCCGCCGTTGAACCGGGCGTTAGCGGCGGCGGCGCCGCCGATGGTCTGGAGCACCGGGTCGTAGCCCGGACGATCGCGGTCCGGCCCGCGGTCGCCGAAGGCCGTCGAGGAGCAGTAGATGATCCGCGGATTCACCGCTTGCAGGGTTTCGTAGTCGATGCCGAGCTTGGCGGTGACGCCCGGGCGGTAGTTTTCGATGGCGACGTCGGCGCGGCGCACCAGGTCGTGAACGACTTCGCGGCCAGCCGGTGCGGCCAGATCGAGGGCGATGCTGCGCTTGCTGCGGTTCCAGCTTTGAAAGAAGCGGCTCTCGCCGGCCAGGAAGGGCCCCCAGGCGCGCGCCAGGTCGCCGCCGAGAGGCTCGATCTTGATGACGTCCGCGCCCAGATCGCCGAGAATCATGGCGCCGAACGAGCCGGCAATGAAGCTGGAGAAATCGAGTACGCGGACGCCGAGCATCGGCCCGGAAGGAGGGTTCACCATCTCGCTTACTATACGACAGGAAGGCCGGTCCGCCATGTATACTTCAGGTGAGGCTTCTCTCTATGCCGAATCTGCGGGTGCTCTACGCTGCCTTCCTGGCGATGGCTCCACTTTACGCGCAGGATGCGCCCAAGCGCGGGGAAGTGCCCGCCGACCGGGAAGCGTACACCGCAGCGCGCAACGTGAAAGATCCGGAGCCGCGCATCGAGGCGCTGGAAAAAGTCATCGCCGACTATCCGAAGGCGAGCTTCATCGAATCGGCCCGTTTCGAGATCCTGGCGACCATGATCAAGGAGTGGCCGGACAAGAAAGACCGGATTCTGAAGCAGGCGGAGACGATCATCGCGGCGTCTAAGCTGCCCGTACCGCCCCGGATCAATGTCGCCACCCGCCTGCTCGATGCCGGCATCCTGCTCAAGGAGGCCGAGGCCATCACCGTTAAGGCCATCAAGGTTGCGCTTACGGAGAAGCAGTATCTGGAACAGCAGCGCAAGGAGTACTCCGAGCGCGAGCAGAAGCTCCCCTCCGTTGGAGAATTGGTGTGGCGCTACAACCAGGACCGCGCGACGGCGCTGTCGACTCTGGGCCGCATCCGGTTGAAGCTGGGCGATGACCGCAAGGCGGAGAAGGCGCTCAAAGCAGCCTACAAGCTGAATCCGAACCTGGCGCCGACAGCGCTGCCGCTGGCGGATCTGGCGGAGAAGAAAGGCAAAACCAAACAGGCGGTGGATTATCTGGTGACGGCGCGGCTGGCCGGCACGGCGACTGTGGCCGAGGCCGCCAGGAAACTGGAGGCGGCCTACCGCAAGTCGCACAACGGCTCTGCGGACGGGTTGGAGGAAATGCTGGACGCGGAATATCGCAAGCGGTTCCCGCCGCCGGTTCACGCCGAAACTTACCAGCCCACGGCCGCGCGGAGCGATCGCGTCGTGCTGGTGGAAATGTTCACTGGCGCCGGTTGCCCGCCGTGCGTTTCCGCTGACCTGGCCTTCGATGCCGCCCTGGAGCGCTACTCGCGCAAGGACCTGGCGGTGATCATGTATCACCTGCATATCCCGCGGCCGGATCCAATGACCAACGAGGAAACCCAGAACCGCGAGAAGTTCTATGCCGTCAACGGAGTGCCAACCTACCTGATCGATGGCGTCAAGAACTCCGGCGGCGGCCCGCGCGAATACACTCCCACCACGTGGGACAAGGTGCGGCCCATGATCGAAAAACAACTGGAGACACCGGCCGGCGCCGCGCTGGACGTCGAGGCCCGCATGGAGGGGCCGCTGGTTCGAGTGAAAGCCGCCGCCCGCGACTTCAAGACGGACGCCAGGGAGCTCAAGATCCATGTCGTACTGGTGGAGGAGCACATCCGCTACTCGGGCGAGAACGGCATCCGATTTCACAGCATGGTGGTGCGCAGCCTGGGCGGGTCTAAGCCTGGCTTAGGGGCCGAAGGCTTTGCCCTGGACCCGGCGCGGCCCGCTGCGGTCGAGCACACATTCGACCTGAAACAGATTACTGCCGACGCCAAGAAGCACCTGGACGACTACGAAGTCAACGGGCGGCACGGCAAGATCACGTTCCTGAACAAGCTGCACGAGATCGACTCGTCGGGTCTCGCCGTGGTTGCCTTTGTGCAGGACCCCAAGACGCAGGCGATCCTTCAGGCCCAGTATCAGAAGCTGGGGCCGGCGCGGATCTCGCAGGCACGGTAATCGCGTTAAACAATGATGAGGAAGCTGGTACTGGCCGCCGCCCTCGCGCTGACCGCTGCCGCACAGAACCCGATCACTTGGAGAATCGAGCGCAGTGGGCCGGCCAAGCCGGTCGCGCCGGGCTCCAAGCTCGAAGTGGTGGTGACGGCTGAGATCGAGGACGGCTGGCACTTGTATTCGATCACGCAGCCGCCGGGCGGGCCGGTCACCACGCGCATTTGGATGCCGGAGGGCCAGCCGTTCGCCGCCGGAACCATCCAGTCGCCGCCTCCGCTGAAGGAGCGCGATCCGAACTTCGACATGGAGGTGGAATATTACGAGGTGCAGGCGACCTTCACGATTCCGGTGAAAGCTGCCGCCGATGCGCCGAGCGGGCCGCAGAAGCTGCGGGTCAGCACGCTGTTTCAATCCTGCAATGAGAAGATCTGCCTGCCGCCGCGGACGGTGCGGCTGGAGCTGCCGGTGGATGTCCAGCGATAACCGCATGCGCTGGATCGGTCTAATTACGCTGCTGGCAGCCGCCGCCACGGCGCAGAATCGCCAGAAGGAGTGGCTGCCTGACTGCGCCTGCTCGCCGCCCCAGGCTGTGCAGGCGATCGTCGAGGGACTGGAGGCGCACCGCATCCGGCGTCTGGAAGAGGCCAGCGCCGCCTACACCCGCGCGTTGACGCTGGCGCCGCCTCGCGATCCCAATGCCGCCGAGCGAGCCCTGATCCTGCGCTTCGCCCCGCGCGTCTTTACCCACGCGCGCGATCCGTTTCCACTCCGCGACGCGGCCGCGATCCTGCACCCTTCGGGGCAATGGATCGCCTACCATTTTTTCTGGGAAGACGACATCGACTTTCCCGACGACAACGACCCCTGCGACCATGAGTTGATGTGGGTGCGGCTGGACCCGCAACGCCAGCGCGTGGTCGACTACTTCACTTACTTCCACGGTCGCATCCTGCGCGCGCCGCCGGAGTCGGTGGCGGACGCGCAAAACAACGGCGGCCGCGCGGCCGTGCTGGTCCAGTGGGGGAAACACGGCACGATGCCGCTCCACTGGCGGAAGCTGCCGATGATCGCCGATCGCGGCGATGTCGAGGCCAGGCACATGAAGCTGGATCAACCGGCGCCACTGGAAGCCTACAACCGCGCGACCTGGGAAAAACTGTCCACCGTCGGCCGCCAGGCGCAGGATTCGCCGCTGTCGCGCGGCTGGCCGCTGAAGTTCCCCGGCTCCTGGGAGGAATTCACTTCTTTCACGCGGTTGGTGGATCCGGTGGTGCTGCTCCGCCAGCGTGGCTTCGTGAAAGTATCGTGTTTCAATAACGCCGTCATCGACCGGCATTTTCTGCTCTACAACTTCGCCGCCAAGACCGAGTGGCCGGCCGCGTTCTGTGAAGTGAGGTAGTTCGCGGTTAGTCGGCGGCCTCGTCCTTTGCCGCCGCCGCCACACGGCCCAGCGCCACTCGCAGCAGTACGGCGCCGAGAAAAACCAGGTGCGTGCCCGCAATCAGCGCGAAGGTCGGAAAACGGTCCGACGATAACTGGCGGAGGGCGCCCATCCGCCAGGTCTCCGGACCGAATCGCAGCGCCGCCGCCATCAGCAGCAGCAGAACCAGAAATACCAGCCGCAGGAGGCGCTTGGCCACGGCGGAGGTGGTGCGCACGGCGATGGCCGCCGCCAGCCCTCCGGTGAACGCCGCCAGGCACAGGCTCAGTCCCACCACGCTCAGCAGGAACGGTGTTTGCGGCAGCAACGGCGAGCCATGCCAGTTGTTGACGTTCACCGTCACCAGCCCCGCCCCCAGCATCAGCATGGCGCTGATCCATCCGTATCCGGCAGAAGCCAGGAATTTCCCCAACAGCACCGCCCGCTGTGTCACCGGTTCGCGCAGCCGCATCTCGACGATGCCGGCGAACGTTTCCGCCGCCACCGGCCCGGCGAACAACATCGAAAAGCAGGCGTAGGCGATGAGCACCGTCGGATTGAGAAACTCGAATCCCCAGCGTCCGGGGACCCACACCCCGAGCCCGCCTGCCACCAGCAGGTAGAAGACGATTCCACGCCAGCCGCCCATCCGGTTGGGAAGCTGCGTCAGCTCGTACCACAGCACTTCGCGAACGTTCATCGATGAAGCAATGATCGCACAGGACCGCGCGCGCCTTGGTCGGTTACAATAGCTCTCCATGAAGCAACATCGCCTTCGCTACTTGACTGTCGCGGCCGCCGTCGCGCTGGGCCTGGGATTTCAGGCCGCCAAACAGAGCACTCCCCAGGACCCGCTGATTGCCGGATTCCGCAAGTCCACCGTGGCCTCGGTGGCCGACGCCGTCGACCAGGTGGTGGGCCGGCGCGGATTCCTTTCGCACGACATGCGCCCGCGCGTACCGGGCCAGATCGTGGGCCGCGCCGTCACCGCGCTGATGAAGGTCGCCACGCCGGAGCAGGCCACCCCGCAGCTCAGCGCGCAGCACTCGGTCGGCATGATCGACAACGCCAAGCCCGGCGAGGTGGGCGTCATCGTCATCGAGAATGGCCTGGACGTGGCCGGCCTGGGCGGGTTGATGGGAACTGCCGCCAAAGCGCGCGATATGGCCGGCATCGTGATCGACGGCGGCGTCCGCGATCTGGCCGAAGTGCGCGCCCTCGGGCTGCCGGTGTACGCACGCAGCGTCGTGCCCTCCAGCTCCGTGGGCCGCTATGCCACCGTGTCCAACCAGGTCCCGGTCCAGTGCGCCGGAGTGACCATCCATCCTGGCGACATCATCGTGGCCGGAGAGGACGGCGTGGTCGTGGTGCCGCAGGACAAGGCCCAGGAGGTGCTGCGCCGCTCCCAGGAGATCGATGAGCGAGAGACCAAGATGGTACCATTGATCAAACAGTACAAGACCCTGGGCAAAGCCATCGCGATGTTTAACAGAATTTGAATCTGATCGCGACTACAGTGGACTGCTGGTACACCCTAGGGTTTAGGTAAGGTGATTAGGAAGGGTCACTTTGCTAAACCACCACCCCGTGCCGGCCGATATTGAGGTTGTATGACCGATAGGCGCTATCAACCCCGGCTGCTCTGCGCCGATCTTGTCGAGATCGAATGGAAAGACAAGACCGGCAAGGCTCGCCGCGCGGTGGCCAACCTGGAAGACATCTCGTTGTCCGGCGCCTGCCTGCAACTGGATCAAGCCATCCCTTTGCACACCAGCTTGAAGATCAGCTACCCCAACGGAAGGCTGGCCGGTAAAGTACAGTACTGCGTATACCGTGAAATCGGCTTCTTCCTGGGGGTGCGGTTTGAACCCGGCACCAAATGGTCGCAGCGGCATTTCCGGCCCCTGCACCTGTTCGATCCGCGCCGGATGGTGGCCCGCAACGGAGACCGGGTCGCCAAAGCGGCCGACTAACGGAAGGCGAATCGGAAACTGTTCGCCGCCAATAACTCCAGCTCCTCCGCTGAGAACCCGAACTGTTGGGCCGCCAGCGTGTACTCGCCGGTGAGCGTGGTGTGGAACATGGCCGGGTCGTCGGTGTTCAACACGATCGGCACTCCGGCGTCGTAGAGCCGGCGCACGGGATGCTGGCCCAGACTGGCGACGGCGCCCGTGGCCACGTTGCTGGAGATGCACACCTCCAGGGGGATTTCGCGGTCGCGCAGGTGCGCCACCAGCGCCGGGTCTTCGATCGAGCGGATGCCGTGCCCGATGCGGTCCGCCCCCAGTCGCAGCGCCGACCAGACCGACTCCGGTCCGGCCGTTTCTCCGGCGTGCGGGGCGAGCTTCAACCCATGCGCGCGTGCGAAGTGGAAGACATCGCCGAACAAATCCGCCGGCCCGCGCAGCTCGTCGCCGCCGATGCCGAAGGCGACCACGCGGTCCCCGGCTCGCTCGGCGGCCAGCTCAGCCACGGTCATGGCGTGCTCGACGCCCAGGTGCCGGATGGCGTCGAAAATCCAATACACAGGGATCTCCGCGCGCGCCGCCTCCCGGGCGACGGCGTCGTAAATCGCGGCTACGTTCAGCTTCCGCAGCACCATCACTCCCACCGAGAGATTGATCTCGGCGTAGCGCACGTTCTCCGCCGCCAGCCGCTCCATTAACCGGCGCGTAATCAGGGCATAATCGTCGGGCGTGTTCAGGCGCAGCGAGACCCACTTGTAGGCCTCCAGGAACCCGAGGAAATCCGCGTATTTGTACCGCGCCTCGACGTCCTGAGGACTGACCGTGGGATCCAGTTCGCACAGCGTCGCCGGCTCCACCGAGCCTTCCAGGTGAACGTGCAGCTCCGCCTTGGGCAGCCGGCGCAGGAACTCTTCCATCCGGACCATCATAGCCTTGCTATCCATGGTCACGGCGCACAACGGAACGCGGCGGCTGCGTGTTTCCTGAATTGAGGACGCCGCCGCGTCCTGTGCGCTATCTTCAAGACAGCCGATGGTCCTGGTCCAGAAAGTCTCGAAGCTGTACCCGTTGTACAACCGGCCCTCGGACCGCGTTCTCGAGCTGATGCTCCCCCGCCGCCGTCACACCGACTTCTGGGCGCTGCGCGACGTCAGCTTCCAACTCGAGCGCGGCCAGACGCTGGGCATCGTCGGCCCCAACGGCTCGGGCAAGAGCACGCTGCTTGAAATCGTGAGCGGGATCATGCGGCCCACCAGCGGGCGCGTGGTCACCGAAGGGCGCATCGCCGCCCTGCTGGAACTGGGCGCCGGGTTCAATCCGGAGTTCACCGGGCGCGAGAACGTGTTCCTGGGCAGCGAGATCATGGGTATTCCGCGGCGAGAAACCGAGCACGCCTTCGTACGCATCGCCGAGTTCGCCGGCATCGGCGAGTTCATGGACCGGCCCGTGAAAGAATACTCCAGCGGCATGTACGTGCGGCTCGCCTTTGCCGCCGCCATTCACCAGGAGCCCGACATCCTGATCGTGGACGAAGCGCTGGCGGTGGGCGACGCCATCTTCGCCAATCGCTGCGTCCAGAAGTTCGAGGAACTCAAAGCGCGCGGCGTCACTGTGCTGTTCGTCACCCACGACCTGGGGCTGCTCAAGCGCCTGGCGGACCGCGCCATCCTGATGCTGGGCGGCCGCATCGAAGCGGCGGGTTCGCCCAACGATGTCGTCAATCGCTACGTCGGCCATGTGCTCGAGAAGCAGCGGGAAGCACCCCCGGAGACCGGCGGGCCGGCCACCAGCTTCCGGCATGGCGACGGCGCCAGCCGCATCACCTCTGTTCAGTTGCTGAACAGCCAGGGGGAAGCGTGCTCGGTGGTGGAGACGGGCCAAACGGTGGCCGTGCGCGTGACGGCGATGTTTCACAGGGATGTGGAGCATCCCGTCGTCGGGATTCTGATCCGCAACCGGCTGGGTATCGACGTGTTCGGCACCAACACGCGTGTGGAAGGAATCGAGTTGGGACCCTTTCAGGCCGGCGAGACCATGGAAATCGATTTCCGCTTTCCCTGTCTGCTGACCCGGCAATCCTACACTCTGACTGTGGCCACGCAGCACTGGGACGGCTCCAGCCAGGATTGGCTGAACGACACCCTCAGCTTCGAGGTGTTCGATCCCAAGGAAATCGCCGGACTGGCCAGCCTCGGACCACGGATCGAGTGGCGGCGGGCCACCCTATCGAATGGGTGAGTACGCCGTCGCCCGGTACAGCGACATCTGGATCACACTGGCGATCTGTCCGCTCCGGTCGATCGATTCCTGACGAACCTTCTGCCACTCCGAATCGGCGTTGAAGGCGGTCCAAGCCTTCTCGCGGGCGGCGAGGTTGTCGAACGGGATCAGGTAAGTGAGGTTGGGTTTGTCGGGGCCAATGACGGTCGAAGTGTAGAGAATGGGATGCACGCCCACGCGGTGGAAGATCTTGATCTCGGGCCCGGCAAAGCGCTCGTGCAGCGCCCGGAGTTGGCGGTGGGTCGGCGAGTGGTAGATGCGGAGCTCGAAAATCCGCGGTTGCTCTGGCGGCTTAGCCGGCGTCACGATCTCCGGAGAGTACGCGGTCGCCTCCAGCAGCCGGGTCGCGTAGCTCTCGACAGCCGCCTCCGTGCCCGCTTCCCAGGCGGCGAAACTCTTCATGAGGTCGCCGTCGGCGAATTGCTTGCGGTGGACTTCCTGGAGCTCCTCCATCGACTGGTAGCCAAAGACCACCGCCACCTGCGGCATATGCGGGGCAACCAGCGCCTCCAGGAAGATCTTGGGCCCGGTGTGGATCTTGCTCAGCGCCGGCAACAGCGCGCGCTGGAAGAAATCGTGGATGCGGCCCACTTGCGAGCCGTTGCGCAGGAAGAACTGCTCGAACAAATAGAACCTGGTCTTGCCCTCCGAAGGCGCTCCGGCTGCGGCCATCGCCATCCCTCCTGCCAATGCGGAAAATCGTTCGACAAATTGTCTGCGATTCATATTCTTGTCAATGCGTCATCGAATAGATGATGTAGTTGAGCCCGATGCGGTAGGCCAGCGACGCGTAATGCTCCGGGTACTGCGGATGGTCGGCCCACTCCCAGGCGTCCCCCAGATCCATGTTGTGACAGATGGCCACCTGGATCCGGCCGCGATCGTCGAAAATGCCGCGCCAGCGCGCCTCGACGCCGTCCTGCTCGTAGGTGCGGCCGGAGCGGATAAACTGGCGCCCGGGCACCTGGAAGCGCTCGTCCAGATCGTAGAGCATGTGGAAGATGGGGTTGGCGTTTTCCAGTTCGACTACAGGACGATCCGGAAACACGCGCCGCAAACTGGCGGCGAACACTTCCCATTCGTAGGTGCCGTGAAAGTCGTCCACCATCAGGAAGCCGCCCCTGTCCAGGTAGTCGCGGAGGCGGCGGGCCTGGCGGTCGTTCAGCTCCCAGTAGCCGACTTCCACGGCGTAAAGCCAGGGCCAGTTGTACATGTCGTCGCTGTCGACATCGATCACCTGCTCGACCGACCGGGTGTGGAGCCGCGACAGTCGGCGCACGCCCTGGACGAACTGGCGGTCGGCTTTGTTGGCGTCGGTCCCCCAGCTTCCACGCCGCCAGGAACGGCCGGCGGAGCGGTAGCGCAGCCGCGCGAACGCCCACTCGGTCTTCTCGTGCGCGTCCGGCGGGTCTTGCGTGGGGTTCTGCATCTCGTACTCGTACTGCTCGGAGCGCCGCTGCTGGTATCCAAACAGAGTCGCCCAAAGCACCAGCACGAGAGAAAGTTTGGCCGCCATGCGCTGTTCTTCTTATATCATCTCCTCCAAGCCTCCGGCCCGAGCTCGCGAGAGAAAGCCGCCCGCCGGCGATTGTCAGGTCATGGCCACGGCAGCCGTGCCGGCACCCCGGCAGCTTTCTAATCCGTTGATTTCACAGGGATTCTGTCGGAACCTGAAGGCAATATTGCCTTCAGGTCTTCCCGCGCGCGGCTGGAGAGACCTGCTCGATATCGAGCAACCGGACTGAGCCGGAGGCGCGCTCGCGCGCGGTCTTGGGGCGTCAGATCACTTTGATTTGCGCCGATGCCGTGTTGTTGCCCTCATTGGATTCGGCGACGACATTGCCCGAATCCACCAACGGGCCGATGGAGTAGATCCCGACCGGCGTAGCCGCCGGGATGGTAACCACCCTCAGGAAGGTGACGGTGGCGCCGGGGGCAATGCCGTTCACGCTGCTGAAGGGTCCGCCTATCACCGGATCCTTAGAACTGATGCTGGCGTCCGTCGACAAATGGATCTGGTAGGAGAACACGCCGGCGGCGACTTGGCCCTGGTTCTTCACCTGGAATTGCACCGACACCGTGCCGCCGTTCTGCACCTGCGAGGAGCCGATAATCAGGCTCTGCACCACCAGGTCCGGCGGCGACAGCACCGTATACGCAATGGAGGCGGTGTTGTTGCCCTCATTGGACTCGGCGACCACGCCGGCGGAATCCGCGATGATTCCGATGAAGTAGGAACCCGCCGCGGTTCCGCCGGGAATGATCACAGCATGGAAGATGCTGTTGCTGACCTG
>Ga0247727_10013365_pt1 | contig 13861 bp, 20 predicted proteins | sample WisWelCaveWW1625_FD_202498 | JGI IMG/M metagenome (GOLD analysis project Ga0247727, IMG submission 202498) | Biofilm microbial communities from Wishing Well Cave, Virginia, United States - WW16-25 | ecosystem: Environmental > Aquatic > Deep subsurface > Groundwater > Cave microbial mat | place... | reverse complement strand
ATTTCCATTTTTCCGTTCTTCTTCGTAATCAACGTGTGCTTCAACCAATTGACGTCGTCGCGTTCGGGGTAATCCTCGCGCGCATGACCGCCGCGCGACTCTTTCCGATTCAACGCGCTCGCCGCAACCACCTCTGCTACAGCGAGCATGTTGCCGAGTTCCCAGGCGTTCAACAATTCGGTGTTGAAAATTTTCCCTGTGTCGCCCACGCGCACATCCTTGAACCGCGTTTGCATATCGCGCACTTTTTCCAGTGCCGAGGTCATATCTTTTTCGTTTCGATAAATTCCGACTTCCTCAAACATGACCTTCTTCATCTCATTGGACAGGTCGTACGCATTCGTTTTACCCGACCCATTCCGCAACGCTTCAAATTCGGACCTCGCGCCTGCTTCAGCGTCCTGAGGCAATTTCGTCCATTCAGCGGACTTGGCGTACTCCGCGGCTTTGAGACCTGCGTACTTGCCGAACACGACAATATCAAGCAGTGAGTTCGTCCCCAAACGATTTGCGCCATGGACAGACACACACGCACATTCGCCCGCCGCAAACAACCCAGGGACAGTTGTACCTTTGTCATCAATCACCACTTCACCATACTTGTTGGTTGGGATGCCGCCCATCGTGTAATGCGCGGTGGGCTGAGTCGGCATCATCTGGGTGACTGGGTCAACTCCGAGATAGACGCGGCAGAAATCCACGATGTCAGGAATCTTTTGCAGGACGGTGTCACCAGTAATTCGGTAGGGAGAGCCGTCGGGGTTCGTCTTTCCATCCTCGTCAGCGTATTTGTGCACTGTCTCGGGGCGGATATCCAGATAGACATAGTTCTTTCCATCAATGCCGCGACCTTCCTTGATTTCCGTATAGATTGCGCGTGAGACAACATCGCGCGAAGCAAGGTCTTTGACTGTAGGCGCATACTTCGGCATGAAGCGCTCGCCCTTGCCGTTGATGAGCACCGCGCCTTCGCCGCGCGCGCCTTCGGTAATGAGAATGCCGAGTTTGTAAATGCCGGTCGGATGGAATTGAAAGAACTCCATGTCTTCGAGCGGAATGCCGCGACGAAAAAGGATCGCCGCGCCGTCGCCGCTGTAAGCATAGGCGTTGGAGGTCACTTCAAAGATTCGTCCGTGCCCGCCTGTGGCGAAGATAATTGCCTTCGCCTGGAAAGTGTGAAATTCGCCAGTGGATAACTCAACAGCTACAATGCCTGTTGCTTTACCGTCAACCATAATGAAATCGAGAACCTGATATTCATCGAAGAACGTGACGTTGTTCTTGATGCACTGTTGATACAATGTCTGCAAGATCATGTGACCGGTGCGGTCTGCGGCATGTGCGGCACGTCTGACAGGTTTACCCGTAACGTTGTTGGTATGCCCACCAAACGGGCGTTGTGATATGCGTCCCTCAGGAGTGCGGTCAAAAGGCAGACCCATATGTTCGAGTTCAAGCACCGCATCAATTGCTTCATTTGTCATGAACTCGATGGCATCCTGATCGCCCAAATAATCCGACCCTTTAACAGTGTCATACATGTGCCATTCGGGTTTGTCTTCCTCGTAGTTGCCCAACGCGGCAGAGATGCCGCCCTGCGCCGCGCCCGTATGCGAGCGCGTGGGATACATTTTGCTGATCACTGCAGTCTTCGCCGTCTTGGATGCGTACAGACCCGCCATGAGTCCCGCGCCACCGCCGCCGACGACGATCACTTCAAATTGATGAACATTTGCCATGAATACTCCCAATTAACCACGAAGTGTCACGAAGGAGCACAAAGGTTTTAATTTTTCCTTTGTGACCCTTAGTTCCCTTTGTGTTAAGAATTTACTTAGTCCAAATCATATACATCGCGATCAAGCTTGCTACAACTGCATATGTAATGATGAAATTGCGGGACCAGCGCCGTGCAAGGGGGGAAGTGAAGTAATCATCCAATATTTCAAGCACGCCGTGGACGCCGTGTCCGCAGGCAGACAACACGAATGCAATGACCATTAACTTGGCGAGAATGGTCATCCAAATCTGACCCAGGGGATTCTCCGCCAGGTTCGGGAAGAACGCCCAATACAAAATGTCGCCAAAGTTTGCGCCCGTCTGCGTGCTGAGACTCAACGCGCCGAGGATGCCCGCAAGGATTAATCCGTACATCGCAATGACGGTGAAGCGGGTGAACGCCCACATGAAGGTTTCAAAGGTGAAACCGCGTTTCGAGAGGGGAAGGGTTCTGGTCGCCACTTTAGCCTCCCAATGCGTTTCGTAACACAACAAAAATCGCAAAGCCGCAAATCAGGGCATAAACCACCCATTCGATGTTGATGGCTGTACGATAATGCTCGATCAATTTCGGCGACAAGTCAAGGATGGTGATTCGCAGTCCGTTGATGGCATGGAACAACCCGAAGACCAGCATCACAATCTGGAATATCGGGTTGCTGAAAATGACATTGACCGAATCCACGCCTGCCAATACCAGGATGTACATCGTGAAGAAAATAAACAACGCGCTCCCGCCGATTCGATGCAGGATGTAGGTCAGGAACGGACCCTGTCCCTTGTATCCCAGAGCAGTCATCAAGCTGACGTTTCTTTTCAAGCCCATTGAAACCTCCGAACGAAATATTGAAACGGGGTTATTTTACACCGTGACATGCGAAACTGCGAATGACTGTAACCTGCAAGAAAAAGCCGCATCCTTACGGACACGGCTTAACCATCGTCAGTTCGCCAGCCTAATTTGTAGATTTGCCCCCACAGCATCGGCATACTTTCTCAATGTGGATAATCTCACATCATCTGCATGGTTTTCAATTCTGGAGATCGCCGATTTCTTGGTCTTCAGCCTCCGTGCCACCTCGTCCTGCGTCAAGCCAGCCGCCTCGCGCGCCTGACGCAGGATAACGCCGATTTTGAACTCAGCATATCCTTCTTCAAACCCCAGCGCAAACACTCTGTCTTTTGTAGCACGCTTTTCGATATATTTTTTAACGTCACTCATTGTCTTTTTCTCCTTGCCAGATACTCTTCCATTCGATTCGCAGCCAATGCGATTTCCTGTTGCGGCGTCTTTTGTGTTTTCTTTGCAAAGCCATGAGTCAGAATCAGTAGTTTTCCGCTTTCAAAGAAGCCAAGCAATCGAAAAATATCACCACCAACCTGAACGCGGACTTCCCAAAGATTGTTCGTGCCTGTCAGTTTTTTGAAATATTGTAAAGGAACAATCTCAAGGTCTTCCACCAGGCGTAGTACCCATAACACTTTTTGCGCCTGCTTGCTGGACAACGCATCAAGAAACTCTTCAATGGGGCTTTTACCATTTGCAAAGCGATAAAACTCAATTGTCCGCACGAGCGGATGTTATCATATATGTGAACCTGATGCAAGAAAGAAAAAGCCGCATCCTTACGGACACGGCTTCCTTATTTTTGGTTTTTCTACACCGACAGAGCCAGTTCCCTTGCCAGCGTTTGCGGCAGGGAAATCGGCGAGAATAAACTCGAAGGGAAAAGGTAATCTTCTTCCGACTCGTCAATGACTCGGAGCATTTTATGGCTTTCGGCTTCCTTATCAGGTAATACCTGATAAATCTTGCGCGGCTCAAGCGAGGCTTCATAGCCCGTATTTCTGAGGCAAACGACAAATTGAAGAGGTGTTTTCGCGGTCATGTTATTTTCCAAGAATCTGCTTTACTTTCATATCACGTTTTCCAATTCCACTTGCTTCATACCAGTGGACTTCGGCAAAACAGGTGCTATCGTCTGGCAAACGGACATATGCCAAGCCTTTCAGTTTTCGCCAACGACCCCTACCATGCCTTTTCTGTAACTTATCCAGGTTTCGAATGGAGTTTCCTATTGCAATAATTTCAACATCCGTAATTTCGCCAAGGATTTTGACTTCGTCATTTTGCATGGCAATGTTATTATACTCCTTATTGCCGAGAGAACATTTCGACTGTTGGATGATGCCAAATGAAGTAAGAGACTTGTTATCTCATAAATAAAATAACAGCCGAGACTTGGAATCTCGGCTGTCAACTTATCGTTTCGACTTTTTCTTGCTGGCTTTGGATGCCTTTTTGGCTATCTTCTTCGTCGCTTTCTTTACGATCTTCTTGGCAGGCTTTTTCGCAACCTTCTTTGCTGCAACTTTTGCCACAGGGGCAATCTTATCCATCCACTTAATGATCGCCTCCCCGAACTCGGAGCATTTCACTTCCTTCACATCGCTCATGTGGCGGGCAAAATCAAATGTGACGGTCTTCGCCAGAATCGCGCCTTCCATGCCCTTGATGATCAAATCCGCCGCTTCGGTCCAGCCCATGTAGCGGAACATCATCTCGCCTGAAAGAATTACCGAGCCAGGATTCACTTTATCCAAGTCGGCGTATTTCGGCGCGGTGCCATGAGTCGCCTCAAAGATCGCGTGACCCGTCGCATAGTTGATGTTCGCGCCAGGTGCAATGCCAATCCCGCCCACTTGCGCGGCGAGCGCGTCGGAGAGGTAATCACCGTTCAAGTTCATCGTGGCAATCACGTCAAAATCCTGAGGGCGCATTAGCACAAACTGCAAGGTCACATCGGCAATCGAATCTTTCAACAGCAATTTGGTCTTCCACTTGCCGTCGCCATGCGTGTTCCACAACTTGAGTGCGTCTTCCACTTCGCTTTTGATCTCGCCCTGTTGCGCGGGAGACATCATGTCGAAGCCAGGGTCAACGATCTTGGCATTGTCTTCAACAGAAATATCAGGATTACCTTCTTTGTTGTTGAAAATCCATGTTTCTCGTTCAGTCACGATATCATTGCGGAACTCGCGCTTCGCAAGGTCATACGCCCAATCTTTAAATGCGCCCTCGGTGAACTTCATAATGTTGCCCTTGTGCACAAAGTTGATGCTTCGGCGATTATTCAACAAGGCATATTCAATCGCGGCGCGCACGAGTCGTTCCGTGCCTTCCACCGAAACAGGCTTGAAACCGATGCCGCTTGTCTCAGGGAAGCGTATCTTGGCATATTCTTTCGGGAACGCTTCCTTCAACAATTCCTTGAACTTCCTGTTGTCTTCTGTTCCGTTTGCGAACTCGATGCCCGCGTAAATATCCTCCGTGTTCTCACGGAAGATCACCATGTTCACATTTTCAGGGCGCTTCACTGGCGAAGGCACACCGTTGAAGTAACGCACAGGCCGCAGGCAGACGTACAGGTCAAGCACTTTGCGGAGTTGCACATTCAAGGAGCGGATGCCGCCTCCGATGGGAGTCGTGAGCGGTCCTTTAATCCCAACGAGAAACTCTCTGAACGCGTCCGTGGTTTCATCGGGCAGCCAGCTTTGGAACATCCTGAATGACTTCTCGCCCGCGAACACTTCCATCCAATGGATTTTGCGTTTGCCGCCGTATGCTTTTTCCACCGCCGCGTCGAACACGTGTTGCGCCGCGCGCCAAATGTCGCGCCCCGTGCCATCGCCCTCCACAAACGGGATGATCGGGTTATCGGGAACATTCAACTTTCCATGTTGGATTGAAATCTTCGCCCCACCTGCGGGGACTTTTACATGTTGATACGCCATCGTTTTCTCCTTGCAAAATTTTAGCGGCTGGATTATATCACCGCCTCTTGACAGATTTCCCCGTCCGCATAGAATCACGCCGAGATGACAAACCGCTTCATTCTTAACCTTCAACCTGTTCCTGTTTCAACAAACATTTTCTCCCCCATTCAATCAAGAGAGCCGTTATCGGCTCTCTTTTTTTGTACATCTGACTCTCCTCTCCTTTTAGGAGAGGGGCCGGGGGTGAGGTCATGCTCAAACTCCCTGGCTTGATTGACCCTCACGTCCATGTGCGCGAACCTGGGCAGACCCACAAAGAGGATTGGGATTCTGTTACCCAAGCCGCCCTCGCTGGCGGCGTGACGATGATTCTGGCAATGCCCAACACCAAGCCTCCCATCTTCGATGCCGAGACTCTTGACCTCGCCCTCAACGCCGCCAAACAAAAAGCGCGCTGTGACTACGCCCAATTCCTCGGCGCGGGACCGGATAACGCGGAAATTGTTCCATCTCTTGCACACAAAGCCGCGGGCTTGAAAATGTACCTAGACTCAACCTTCGGCGAACTCCGCCTCGATGACATGACTTTGTGGATGCCGCATTTTGAAAAATATCCAAAAGAATATCCCATCGTCGTACACGCTGAATCCAGAACGATGGCTGCCGCTATTTTATTCGCCGCCATTTACGATAGACCCGTCCATATTGCACACATTTCATTGAAAGAAGAAATCCTGCTCATCAAAGCCGCCAAAGAACGCGGTATCAAATTGACTTGTGAGGTGTGTCCGCATCATTTGTTTTTGACTTCTCCCTCACCCCTAACCCCTCTCCCACAAGGAGAGGGGAATCATACGGCGAATCCCCCCTCTCCCCTCGGGAGAGGGCAGGGTGAGGGCAGAATGGAAGTCCGCCCGCGCCTCGCGACCAAAGAAGACGTTGAAGCCCTCTGGCAAAACATGGATGTCATTGACTGCTTCGCCACCGACCATGCCCCTCACACCCTCGAAGAAAAAGACTCCGATAACCCACCACCTGGATTCCCTGGCTTGGAAACACTACTTCCTTTACTTCTAACTGCCGTAAGCCAGAAGCGACTAACCATAGACGATATTGTTGAGAAATCCGTTATCAATCCAAGAAAAATCTTCAACCTCCCTGAACAACCCGAAACATGGATCGAAGTGGACAAAGATGCCAAATACGAGATCAAAGCCTCTGAGCAATTCACTCGCTGCGGCTGGACTCCGTTCGAAGGCTGGCAGGTTCGGGGGAGGGTGAGGCGGGTCCTCCTCCGTGGGCAGATTGCCTATGAGGATGGAAAAATCCAAGTCCAGGAGGGGTTTGGGCGGAATATCAGAATGTTGTAATATGTGCTAAAATATATATTAAAGTATGTATAAAGGAGTAAACCATGCAGAAAATTATTGGTGTGACCGAACTTCAAAGGCAGTTTCGTTCGTTCTTTGAGGATGTAGTTCGCAAGCGCATCCCACTCGTATTGACGCGCGGCTCGCGTCCTGAGGCAGTGCTTCTTCCTTATGAGGATTATGAACGCTTCCAGCAGATGCAGGAAAACGAAGTATTGGCGCGCTTCGATCAGGTATGGAATCGGCTCGCCCAACTCAATGCCTCATACTCGGATGATGAAATTGCCGCGGACATCGAAGCCGCGCGCAAAGGATGACCGATGCGCGTCGTTTTGGATACGAGTGTGCTGGTCAGCGGACTGATTCGTCCGCGTGGGACGATTGGGGATATCATCCGCGCATTGCGAGATGGACGTTTCACTGCAATCTACTCAACGCCGATGATGGTCGAGGTAATTGAAGTGCTTGGGCGGGCAAAGTTTCGCACCAAGTATCACATCCAGCCCGAAGATAGTACCGCGCTGGTGAACCTGGTGCGCTTGCGCGGCGAGTTGGTGATTCCAAACCAAACCGTGACAGCCTGCCGCGACCCAAAGGACAACAAATTTCTCGAAGCCGCACTGGCTGGCAAAGCGGATATGTTGACGACAGGGGATGACGATCTGCTTGTGCTTCATCCTTTCGAGGGCATGGACATTTTGCGACCAGCCGAGTTTTTAGCGAGAATATGATACGCAGAAGGGTGAAAAGGAAACCATGCAAAACTTTACCGATGTAAAACTCGAAATCTTCGTCCCGCAGGAACACGCGCTGAAAATCCGCGATGAACTCGCAAAGATTGGAGTAGGAGTTATCGGGAACTACGACCATTGTGTCGCTATGACTCCCGTTCAAGGGTATTTCCGCCCACAAGAGGGAGCCAATCCTTTTGAGGGAGAAATTGGAAAGATCAGTGAAGTCGCGGAATATAAAGTGGAAGTCAATTGCAAGCGCAGGTTGGTGAATGACGCGATCAAAGTGATCAAAAGTGTTCATCCTTACGAAGAGCCGTTGATTAATGTCATCCCACTTGCCAATCATTTGTTTCAAATGAAATGAAAACAAATAATATCAGTTTCATCCTCCAAGCCCTGCTCGCTGCGATATTTTTCGGGGCGAGCGCGCCCGTCGCAAAACTATTGCTGGATGACAATATCGCGCCGATCTTCCTCGCGGCGTTCTTGTATCTCGGTAGTGGGACAGGGATTTCTCTCGTCAAGCTGACTCAGCGGATGCGTTCTAAAGAAGCGGAAGCAGGCATCAAGCCACCAGATATCAAGTGGCTGGCAGGTGCGATCATTTCAGGTGGGATTCTCGCGCCGATTGTGTTGATGGTCAGTTTACAAATCACGCCCGCTTCCACGGCATCTTTGTTATTGAATTTTGAAGGCGTGGGGACAACATTGATCGCTTTATTGTTTTTCAAGGAAGCCATCAGCCGCCGCGCGTGGACTGCGATCATTGTCATCACGCTGGCAAGCATATTCCTCTCCACCAACTTCGAAAGCGGATTTGGACTCTCGCTTGGCGCGCTGGGAATCATCCTTGCTTGCGTACTCTGGGGCGTGGACAATAACTTCACGCGCAATATCTCAGGCAAAGATCCGCTTGCCATCGTGGCGTGGAAGGGACTGGTCGCAGGTACATTCTCATTCTTCTTGGCATTGTTCCTCGGCAATTCATTACCGTCATTAACGACTATTCTCTATACATTGATTTTGGGATTTGTCAGTTATGGATTAAGCACGATGCTGTTCATCCGCTCGATGCGCGGACTGGGCGCGGCGCGCACCAGCGCGTTGTATGGCACGGCTCCGCTGGCGGGTGTGCTGTTGTCTATTGTTATTTTTGGAGAACTGCCATCATTTTTATTTATCATCGCCGCAATCTTGATGATTGGAGGCGCGTTGTTGCTCATCAACGAACAACATGAACATTCACACGTCCACACGGTTTTATTCCACGAGCATAGCCACCGATATGATGAACCTGCCCACGGACATGACCAAGTGGATGGAATCCACTCACAGGAGCATGAACATCCCGCCGAGGAACATGAGCACGACCACATGCCCGATATTCATCACAGGCATGGGCATGAAGAGTAAAGAATGAACAAAGATGAAATTACGCAGAAAATCTCTCTTTTACCAGAGGGGTTGGCAGAAAAGAACATTAAGTCCTGGGAAAATGTTTTACGTTTTTACAAGATGGGTGTTTCAATACCAGGAAACGAATGGTTGACGCCGATGGTTGACTTGATTCAAATCATTTTTGCATCAGAGCAACAAAAAATTTTTCGGGCAGGACTCCAATTATTTACATTGATGATTTCAACAAAAGAAGAACATGGATTGGAAGAAAGAGATGCTTATATTGTCATCTATTTAGCGGATGATGGTTCAGTGGATATTGGTTATTATGCCGCTACAGCAAAGCAAGCTGATGTTTTCGCTTGTAAGAACAATGAAGCAATATCTGTTCTGCAACCTTTATTAGACAGATTATGGAACGAAACTCAAGGCAAGAAAAATGTTTGAGAAACAGAATCAGCCTCACCCGTCGCGAGAGTCCGAGCGGAGAAATGTTGAAGCGTAGAACAATGTGATTAAACGGGATTCATTGTCAGCATGCAACCAGGTCTCGATACGCCCCTCCAAGATCATTCGGCGCTACTCGACCTCCGCCAATCTCTAATCTCCAATCTCTAATTCTCCAATTCTCTATTTACCAATTACCAATCCCCAATTACCATCCACAAAGGAGTAACACATGCCCACCCAATCCCCCTCTCCTCACCTGCCATTCGGCGAGAACAAAAACGCCGAGTGGTATGGCAAGGACATTATTTCAGTCAAACAGTTCGGGCGCGAAGACCTCGAATATATCTTCGGCGTGGCGCATGAGATGCGCGGCATGGTCGAGCGTATTGGGACGTTCGATTTGCTAAAAGGAAAAATTCTTGCCAATCTTTTTTATGAACCGTCCACGCGCACATCATCGTCATTTATTTCGGCGATGGAACGGTTGGGCGGCTCGGTCATCTCGATCAATGAGGTGAAATATTCGTCGGTGACAAAGGGCGAGACGCTTACCGATACCGTACGCACGCTCGAATGTTATGCGGATGTGATCGTGCTGCGTCATCCTGAGGTGGGCTCGGCGGCGATTGCGGCGAAGGCGGCGCGCAAACCCGTCATCAACGCGGGCGACGGCATCGGCGAACATCCGACACAGGCTTTGCTCGATGCGTTTACGATCACGGAGGAACTCGGCAGGTTCGATAACCTGACCGTGACCATGCTCGGCGATCTAAAGTATGGACGCACCGTCCATTCATTGGCGCGCCTGCTTTCGATATTCAATGTGAAGTTGAATTATGTCTCGCCTGATGTTTTGAAGATGCCAAAAGAAATCATGGAGGAAGCGGCTGGGAAAGGCATTTCGCAAAACGAGTTTTCAACGCTTGATAAAGTTTTGCCTGATACCGATGTGCTGTATGTCACGCGCGTGCAAAAGGAACGATTTGAAAACGCAGATGATTACGAAAAGGTGAAAGGTGCGTACGTGATTGACCCCGCGACGATGAAAGCCGCCAAACAGGATATGATCGTGATGCACCCGCTCCCGCGCGTCACCGAGATCAGCATGGATTTCGACGACGACCCACGCGCTGCATACTTCCGTCAGATGGAGTATGGTTTGTATGTGCGAATGGCGTTGCTGGCGATGGTGCTCGGAAAAGCTTAAAGGCGTTTCAGGTATCAGGTTCCAAGTTTCAAGTAAAACCTGATACTTGACACCTGACACATTGAGAAAAATATGGAAACTTTTTTTACCTTCCTCGAACGACGTGTGGATGACTCCTCCTCCTTACTTTGCGTTGGACTCGACCCTCACATTCCTGACCTCAACGAACCCACTGCCGCCTCGGCGCGGGACTTCTGCCTGAATCTCGTTAAACAGACCGCTCCCTACGCCGCGGCATTCAAACCCAACGCGGCGTTCTTCGAAGTCTTCGGCGCGGACGGATGGACCGTGCTCCAGCAAGTGATTGACGCAATTGGTGAAGAGTCTGTGCGGATGGGTTCGATGATTCCTGTCATCCTCGATGCCAAGCGCGGCGACATTGCATCCACTGCGGAAGCGTATGCCAAATCCGCGTTCGAGACTCTCGGCGCGCATTGCATTACGTTGAGTCCCTATCTTGGCAAGGACTCGATTGAGCCGTTTATTCAAAATCAAGAAAAAGGAATTTTCCTTTTGTGCAAGACAAGTAATCCAAGTTCGGGTGATTTGCAAGACCTTATCCTTGCGAAGGTTTCAGAACCTTCGCAAGGATTGTACCTATACGAACATGTCGCCAAACTCGCCCAACAATGGAATACTAAAAACAACATCGGTCTCGTCGTTGGCGCAACACACATGGACGCGATGAAACGCGTCCGCGCCGCCGCACCTGACCTATGGTTTCTCGCCCCTGGCGTCGGCGCCCAGGGCGGAGAGTTAGAATCAGCACTGAAAGCTGGATTAAGAAAAGATGGCAAAGGGATGTTGATCCCAATATCTCGCACGATTTCTCGCAGTGATAATCCGCGTAAAACGGCGGCAGAAATACGGGATCAGATGTTAGAGATTAGAGAACAGATAAATCGTAAAGGAAAATGAATATCATGCAGTCACTTGAAACTAATCCTCTGCTCTCTACTCTCTCCGACGATCTTTTGTCGGCTGGCTGTATCAAATTCGGTGATTTCACTCTCAAGTCTGGACTCAAATCTCCCATCTACATTGACCTGCGGCAAATCATTTCCCACCCAAAACTTCTCGCGGATGTTGCCAATACATACCTGCCAATTCTCTCAATGCTCCAATTCTCCAGAATTGCAGGCTTGCCCTATGCTGCAATTCCCATTGCCACTGCCATCAGCCTCGCGGGGAACTATCCCATGATCTACCCGCGCAAGGAAGCCAAGTCCTATGGCACGAAAGCAGAGATCGAAGGCGAGTACCACGCGGGCGAGACAGTCGTTGTCATTGACGATCTCGCCACCACAGGCGGAAGCAAATTCGAAGCCATCGAAAAACTGACAGGTGCAGGTTTGGTTGTGAAGGATGTCGTTGTGCTGATTGACCGTCAATCGGGCGCGAAAGAGTCGCTGGCGCAGGCAGGCTATTCCATGCACGCGGTGCTGACGATCAGTCAATTGCTGGATTATTGGGAGGAGACGGGGAAGGTGGAGAAGGATAAAATTGAGGCAACCAGGAAGTTTTTGAAAACATAGGTGTTATATATGTCAGAATTGATTTGGGAAAATATTACTTACAACCTCGAAGATGCGTTAGTTGAATTACTGAAATTAGATAAGCGCATCTCATCAGGCGACATGCCAGATGAAGTAGAATTTCAAATTGCCATGCAACATATATTTCATCACCTTAATTTTGCATGGAACACAAGGCATGAGTCGATAGAAAAACATGCTGAAATGACCAAAGAACAATTTAATCAGTGGGGAAAGTTTCCAGAAGATTTGATGTGGTAAATGTTTCTCAAGCTTTGTAGGTTAAACAGCTCAAATTCTTGGAGGCACGATGATTAAGAAACATACTTTTACAGCCACCATTCAAAACGCAGGCGGAGGCGGCACGTTCTTGGTAATAAAGAACTCGGAGTTTTTGAAAAACTCCGAGTTCTGCTTTCATTCTGTCTTCAAACTCTGAAATTTTTCTATCAGATCGGGAAGTTGCGTTTGGATCACATCCCAAATAATCTCATTATCCAAACCAAAATACTCATGTGCGATTATATTTCGCAAACTTGCAACTTCGCGCCAGGGAATTTCTGGATGTTCCGACTTGAAGCCTCGCGGCATCTGTCTTGCCGCTTCGCCAATCACTTCCAAACTTCGGACAACTGCAAGAAAGGTACGGCGGTCTTTTCCCAGTTCATCCGAGTTATTAAGTTTTTGCGTGAAATCGAGAATTTCCTGGCAGGATTGCAGAACATCCTCGATGTACAACTTCGGGCTACGAGACGACATACAGCAAATCTTTCTCAACCGATGGGCGCACCGCGGGTTTAAGTCCTTTTGGCGTGACCAAGTCCACCTGGCGGCCGAGCAAGTCTTCCAGATAGAATTTCAAGCCAATGTAGTTTGCCCAGGTTGGCTGATTAAATTGCACGAGAATATCCACGTCACTGCGTTTGCGCAAGCGATTTCGCGCTGCCGACCCAAATAAAGCCAGCGATTTTACGCCATACCGCTTGTATGCAGTGCGTTTTGACTTCAAAACTTTGACGACGTCGTCCCGATTTTCAGTAGCCATGATTAAATTATACACGTTTCGGCGCATGTTAGAATAACGGAAAATATGAGGTGAACCCATGACCAAAAAACACACCTTCACAGCCACCATCCAAAACGCGAGCGGAGCGAATGGAGGCGGCGCGTTCGTGGAAGTCCCGTTCGATGTGGAAAAGGCTTTTGGGGAGAAGCGTCCCAAGGTCAAAGCCACGTTCGAGGGAGTCCCGTATCGCGGAATTTTGACGAGGATGGGGACAGAGAATCATTTGCTTATCATTCTGAAAGAGATTCGCGAAAAGATCGGCAAGACCTTTGGCGACGAAGTGAAAATTACGGTTGAGTTGGATAGTGAGCCGCGCGTAATCGAAGTTCCCAAAGACTTGTTGAAGGAGTTGAAGAAGCACAAGGAAGCCAAAGCTTTCTTCGATAAGTTAGCTTACACACATCGAAGGGAATATGTACAGGACTTTCGCTTATGCAGGCAAGAAAGCCTGAATTCGAGGTGTAGCCAGCTCAGCCCGCAGGTAATCACTCAGCAAAGCGTCTTTGGTTTGGTAAAGTGTTTTGCCGAGAGCCTTTGCCTTGACT
>Ga0247727_10013364_pt1 | contig 13862 bp, 6 predicted proteins | sample WisWelCaveWW1625_FD_202498 | JGI IMG/M metagenome (GOLD analysis project Ga0247727, IMG submission 202498) | Biofilm microbial communities from Wishing Well Cave, Virginia, United States - WW16-25 | ecosystem: Environmental > Aquatic > Deep subsurface > Groundwater > Cave microbial mat | place... | reverse complement strand
AAAAACACTCGTAACTATTCAGGCCTGTTTAGAAGGCAAAACAATTTTGGGCAAAACTATTAAAGCTTTTAGTCCATTTGGTTGTCCCGCTCACGGGATCCGCGTTGGGACAATTGTTTTGCCCTTAATGGTTTTGCCTTAATTTCTTGATTTTCGGCAGTAGCTGAATAGATACAAAATTTATAAGAATTGTTTTGCCCTAAATAGTCTTGCCCTTCAATATGAGCCTGAATAGTTACAAACATTCTGTTGGGTTCCGGGTTGTCTATCCGCTGGTGCAAAACTAAAGCCGCGCTCAATTTAGCCTGCAAAGATCGCGCAAAAAATTAAAATTGTTGGCGGCGCTGCCAACACGCGCTGGCGAGATCGCCAACGATTTGGCCGTTCAACCATTCAAAGCCAATTTAATGCCGCGGGATTTAACCCTTTGAAAAAACGCTCGTTGCGATGAACATAAAAATTTCCGCATGGCTTTGGCCCGCTCGTTGCTTGGATAAAAAGCAATATCGGAATTGCCGATGTCAATGCGAGTGGAAAACAACAGTTATTTTTAATCTCATGATGAAAGGATTCTGCGATGAAGAAGCTCAATTTGTTGTGGCTGGCGGCGCTGGTGTTTGGCGTCACCATATCGGCCAATGCTCAAAACCGCTTCGGTGTGATCGGCGGTTTGAATCAAGCCAATATCGAATGGAATGATTTGCGCAGCGGCGGATTCAACGCTTTGAAGAAAATTAATTTCGGCCTCAGCTTCGGCGCCGGCATGAGCTTCGCCGTCGGCAGCGCCGCGCTCTTTGTCGAAAGCCGTTATAGCCTCGGTCTCACCAATCTCGATGATGGTCTCATTTACCAGCTTTCCGGCGAAGACTATAACACCGACGTGAAAACGAAAGACATTCAAATCATGGCCGGACTCACGCTGCCACTCGGTCGCCAGTAATTTATCAGCCGTTTGACGGTGATAAATGTGGCGGCGCTTCCATATAAAGAAAGGCACGGCTTCAAGCCGTGCCTTTCCAAAACTCACTCAAACCAACAGAAAGGATGTTATCATGAAGCTCAAGTACTTTTTGCTGATCTGTGCGTCGCTGTTGCTCATCATGGCCGAGGGGCGCGCGCAACATCTGCATTTCCCAATTCCAAATCCGCATCCCAGCGAGGGCGATCAATTCGGCGCGGCAGTGGCGTCGTTTGGAAATCGTCTCGTCGTCGGCGCGCCGGGCGCCGATATTGCTGGAGATGACGCCGGCGTGGTTTATCTTTTTGATTTCGACAGTAGCGCGTGTCATATTTTGACGACGTTTCAAAATCCGGAGCCGGAAACGGGCGATGGGTTCGGCGCCGCGGTTGCATACTGCGGTGATCGTTTGCTCGTCGGTGCGCCGCAGCATGGGCAAACCGGCGCGGCTTATCTCTTCAACACGATGACCGGCAAGCTGATTGCCAAATTCGTGAATCCGCTTCCTGATACGGGCGCGGCGTTTGGCCATTCCGTTGCGATTGCCGGTGACAAGTATCTCATCGGCGCGCCGAATGCGACATTGACCACAACCGGAGCGCTGATCGCCGGCGCCGTTTATTGTTTCGATGAAATTCACACCGGCCCCATCGCGATGTTGAAAAGTCCGAATGCGCAGGAAGGCGACTTGTTCGGTTGGTCACTCGCAGCAGCAGCGACGTTCAGCGATCCGCTTTCGACGCAGCTCACGTGGAATGCACTCATCGGCGCGCCCAATGATGACGGCGCGGTGGAGAATGCCGGCGCGGCTTATTTGTTTGATTTGAGCAACGGCAATTTGCTCAATACCTTTTTCAGCCCAACGCCGGTGGCGGGCGATTCGGCAACGGGCAACTTCGGCATTTCAGTCGCGAGCGTTGGCTGCGATTGGGTGATCGGGGCGCCGCTGGATGGAGTTGGCAACGCGGACTTCGGTTATGCTTATTTGTTCAGCGGCAAAACCTACGAGTTGGAGCGCAGCTTTCGCAATCCGAGTTTAGCCCCAACTTATTTTGGTTACAAAGTCGCGAGTCTCGGTTACAACGTGCTCGTCGCTGCGCCGTGGGAATTGAACACCGGCGCGGAAGTTGGCGGCGGCGCGGTGCATTTATTTGACGGCAAAAACGGCAATTTGCTGGAGAGCTTCCAGAAAGAGGTTCCCGAAGATGGCGATCTGCTGGGCATCGCGCTTGCCGCGATTGGCGACGTCTTTTTTGCCGGCGCGCCCGGCGGCAATCTTGGCGCAGAAGATGCGGGCGCAGTTTATCTCTTCATTCCCGGCATCGATCTTGGTTTGGTGAAATTGGAGCTGCCATCGCTCGAAGCGATGCCGGGCGACACGGTCGCGATTCCAATCACGGTTTCTTCCAAAAAATTTCAATTCGGCTTGGCGCAATTTGTCGTGGATTATGACAGCCACGTTTTGGAGTTTCTCGATGCCGAACTGGGCCGCGCCGCCAGCGATTTCACGCTGCTCAAACAAGACGCGCTGCCGTTTGGGCCGGTCACGCCGGGCACGGATAAAAACGTGCTCGTGCAAATTTCGAGCGTGACCAATTCATTCACCGGCGCAGCGCAGGAAGTCGTGGTCTTGAAAATGCGCGTCATTGGCAAAATCGGCGACGTGAGCCCGCTGGCCTTTGATCCGGAAATCAACCACACCACGCTCACCACCGTTGATGATATCGACATCAACAACGGCTATCTTGAGTTGATTGACGGGCGCGTTGCCGTCGGCCATTTGTTGAATATCAGCGGGCTGGTGAGTTATCTGCCGAACCTCGCATGGGGCGGCAGTAGCCCAATACTTCTGCCCGTTCCCAATGTCAGTCTCGCCATCGTGAACAGCGCCACTGAATTGAACGTCAACACCGATCACTGGGGCAATTATTTTCTCGCCGATGTGCCGCAAGGCACGGTGAAAATCTTTGCAGCGAAATCCGGCGAGCTCAACAATGCCGTCACCGGCGCGGATGCATTGAAAACGCTGCGGTCGGTCGCGTTTTTAGATTCGCTCGATGAAAATCAAAAATGCGCTGCGGACGTGGATTTGAGCGGCGAGGTGAGCGGCGCGGATGCGTTGTCGATTCTGCGTTATCTCGCGTTCATGCCCCGCAACAGCGGGGCGCACACCGGCGAGTGGTTGTTCAAACCCGCGGCGCACGAATTCTTTTTGCATGTCGACACGTCGGCAAATTTTGCAGCAGCGATTTTGGGCGACGTGAATCTCAGTTGGTTCCCGACATTCGAAAAAGATTCCAGCGGCGTGAATCGTTCAATGCGATTGAGCAAAGGCGCAACCGCAACGATGGCCGAAGTGAAACTGCCAACGATTTCGCCGAGCTCGGTGCCCGCCAACAACATCATTTCGATTCCGGTGAAAGTTTCGACGGACTCGATGTTGGGTTTCGTGCAAGTCGTGGTGGATTACGATAACACCGTGCTGCAATTCGTCGAAGCCAAGCTCGGCAAGGACGCGGCGGGTTTTAATTTGCAAGCCAACAGCGCACTGCCGTTCAAGCCGGGCACGCCGAAAACCAACGCGAATGTGCTGGCGCAAATTAGCAGCATTGCCAAAAACCTCACCGGCAAAGATCAGGAAGTCATCGTGCTGCGCATGAAAGTGCTCGCGCCGCAACGCCCGAGCCCGTTGGCGATTGATCCAACGCCGGCGCGCACGACGATGACGACGGTGAACAACAATGATATTCGCGGCAACACGCTGAAGATCACGAACGGCGGTTATGGCATCACGACGGCGGTTGAAGAGAAAGCCGACAACACGACGATGCCTGAGGATTTTAGTTTGTCGCAAAATTATCCGAATCCGTTCAATCCCGAGACGACGATTTCTTACGCGATTCCGGCTGCCGCGAGCAAGACGCGCGTGACGCTGCGCCTCTACAACACACAAGGCCAGTTGATCCGCACGCTGGTTGACGGCGAGAGAGCGGCGGGACGTTATCAAGCCGTGTGGGATGGAAAGAATGAGATTGGCGCGCCAGTTTCTTCGGGCGTGTATTTCTACACGATGCAGGCCGGCAGCTACAAGGCGACGATGAAGATGATCGCGGTGAAATAGCAGAGGGCATGGCGCATAGCGCTTGCATATAAAACGAAACGCCCCGCGTTAAAATATTCCGAACGCGGGGTGTTTTCATTTTTCAATTTGATGAAATGTTTTACGATTTCTTTTTTTGGAGCTTAGCCAATGCCTTGCGCAAGCGAGTGACTTCGGTTTTTGCCGTTCGGAGTTCATCTTCCGCTTCTTCCGGTGTGCGCAAACGCTCGCCGGTTTTCGGATCATAAAGGCGTAACTGGCCTTTTTCCACGCGCAACTCTAATCCCAGAATTTTGCTGCGCAAATGGGTAGCGCAGACATCTTGTCCAATGTCACTAACTTTTACTGAATTTCCGGATCACCCAATTTAGGTGTATCAATTAAAACTACTCGCACACGATGAACTCCGCTAGGAGTGGAATGTTTATAGATAAAAGCTAATTCAGCGCTGAAAACTCCAGCGGAGTGACATGTTGACATGCAACGAATTTTTCAAACAATCAAATCGGCATGACCGTCTTCACATTTCACTCCTAAAGGAGTTAAAAAGCATAAGAATTCTCCGCGACTATAAACATTGCACCCCTGACGGGGTTGGGCAACGTGCTTCAGTTCAAAAAGTTAGTGACATTGGACATCTTGTCTGCCCCGCGAACGGGGCGCTACGTTTTTCCCGGTAAGTGAGGCATTACCGCTGCGCAAAATGTTGGCGGCGCTGCCAACATTTGCTGGTGAGCGCGCCAACAGTGATGCCGAAAAATTCCATCTCTCGTGATCCAACTGTTTTAAAAATAGGCTCGCGCCGATTCTCCAATCATGGCCTGCCACTTGCTTTAACCTCGGTTGATAAAAATAAGATAAATTTTCCTGTAGAGAGGTTTTGAATTTATCAACACGAGGAGGCCAATCCCATGAAAAAAATTTTACTCGCTACGATTCTCATCATCTTTGCCGTCGGCCTCTGGCGCAATCATATCGTGATCAGCCGTTCCGGCGGCTCCAGTCCGGCGGTCACGCCGCAGACGGATTTTGTGTTCATCGGCAAGGCGCGTCTCTCGACAACCGGTTCGGACACATTAGGCATCGCGGGTTCCACTGGTTTCGCATTTGGCACGGGCGATGAAGACGTACACTACGCGCCGGGAAGCTTCATTGGCGTTCGTCATCCTGATGGCAGCATCACAAAATTAGTCGAATCGTATGATCCAACCAAAGGCAATCTCATCGACATCCAAAGCGTCGATGTCTCTTTCGACGGCAGGCGCGTTGTGTTCAGCGCCGCCGCGCCGGAGAATCAAAATCAATTTCGGATTTATGAGATCGGCATCGACGGCAATAATTTTCGTCAGCTCACTTTTAATGACCGCAAATTGACCGAGAGCGCTTATCCTGTGGTTCTCGACGGCTGGAAATTTTATGACGACGCCGACGCGATTTATCTCGCCGACGGCTCCGTGGTGTTTGCCTCGACGCGGCGAATCAGCAAGACGCATTCGTTGCAATTCACGCGCGGCTTCAATTTGTATCGCATTTTCCCGAGTGCGCTGCAATCACCGGAGCGCATCACGCATTTCGTGCGATTTTCAGCGCGTTATCCGGTCGCGCTGCCGGATGGCCGCATCATGTTCTCGCGCTGGTGGAATCAATTCAATCAGCCCACGTATCAGGTTGATCCCAACAGCACGACGGATTTGAGCGCGGTGATGCGCACCGACGTGAATCCGCCGGCGAAAGAGGGCGTGCTGTTGCCGGATGGCACGCGCGTCATTCCAAGTCCGGGTGAGTTCGCCGGCGAGTTTGCGGATTTCAGCGGCGTCACCGTGGTTTATCCCGACAGTTTTAAAATCCGCGAAGCGACGGACGAATGGGATCTGGCGGTGATCTATTCCGATGGTTCGGATTTGCGGCGTTTGGTGAATACGAGTGGGGGCGTTTATCCGGAATTTGATTATACACTCGATCAGTTCGGCACCGGATATGAATTAATGAATGCGAACATGTCAACTATTCTCGCGCAGGGCGGCCAAATCAATCATGTCGCTTCGATTCAAATGCACCACGGCAGCACGTATCTCGGCATCAAAATTCTCGCGGCGTTGATAGTTTATACACCGGGCTTCGCCGCCGGGCCGAACAACGGCGTGAATCTCGCTGAAGGCCGCTTCGTGTTTCCAAATTATACGGCAGATGGAACATTGTATGTTTCGAAGGGCTATCCCGCGCCGGTGATTGAAGGCGAAGAGTTTGACAATTTGCGAGGCTATCCTCGTCAACTCAAAACGAATCCGGAAAAATTTCGCCCCGTTGCAATTTCGCCGGCAGGCGTCGTCACCGAGATGCCGATTCAAATCAGCGACGATTATGACGTGATTCAATTCAAACCGCTAGCGCCGCGGCACGATTGGATGAAACCGACAAAACGCGGCGAGACGACGAGCGACGATGCTATTGCTGAAAACGCGCCGCCGTTTGGCAAAGGCCGCAAAATGGCGACGGTGTTCAATCCGAATGTTTATGCGCAAACCCCGCTCGGCGGCAAAAATGCGCCGAATCAATTCGTGCGCTCCTCCCCGCCGATCGGTAGCGTTGCGTATGCCGATCTCATGATCGATGCGTTTCGTTTTTCCGAAGAAGATGCCGCCGCGCGCGAGCATGCGATGTTATGGAAACGCGTGCCCGTCTCTTCTGCCGGCGCATTTGGGCCGGTTGAAGTTCCGGCGTATGCGGGCGTCTTCGTCATTCTGCGCGACAAAGAAGGAAAAATCGTTCATGCTGATTCTACGTGGCATCATGCCTTTGTCGCAGCGATTGCGCAAGGCGAAGGTTATGCGCTGCCAGACGAGCAAGTCAAATGCGTCGGTTGTCATCTGCATCATCAAAGCGGCCCGCTGGTTGATTTGGGCCAAGAGCAAGCGAAATGGACGAATATCGCGCCATCCGCAAAAGTTATGGCGAGCAGCGCCGATATTGATTTAAACGCCGGCAAATTCGTCGACCGCCGCGCTTTGCTCTATCACGAATGGCGCACGGAATACGGCGCGACGACGGCGCGCCTTCGTCTCGAATGGCCGACGCTGATGGAAGTTCGCGGCGCGACGTTGTATGGCTCGCGCAACGAATATCTCGATCCCTCATATCGTGTCGCGCGCGGCAAGATTCGTTTGCTGCGTCATCGTGCCGTGGTGTTTGAGAAATCTTTCGGCGAAGTGCCTCCGGTTCAAGACGGCGTTCTCCCAATGTCGTGGCGGCCAGTCACCGCCAATATTATGGAAGTCGTCATTGATTCCGTGGCAAACGGCGAGCAAGTCGCGCTGTCGGAAATCGAAGTGATGGGGAAAGCCAGGGAAGTGACGACGAATATAAAAGAGAACCAACGAGTTCCGGAGGTTTTTATGCTGGAGCAAAATTATCCCAATCCGTTTTGGAGCGGAGCGACATCCCGCTCTGCGGGAAATCCGCAAACGCAAATTCGCTATCATCTGCCCGGCGCCGGCCCAACCAAACTCGCCATCTTCAACTTGATGGGGCAGGAAGTGCTGGCGCTCGTGAACGGCTGGCAAGAGGCGGGTGTGTACACGATTCAAGTCGACGCGACGCCTCTGCCGAGCGGCATTTATTTCTATCGTTTGACGAGCAACGATCTGCACCAGGTGCGCAAGATGGTCGTGAGCAAGTGAGCGTTCGTAGTCGCGCCTTCAGGCGTTGAAGGTTTGATTTTAGAAAATGCTTCCGTGCCGCCACAAACTTTTGTGCTCGTTACAAGCAGTGCACGCCTAAAAGCGCAAGTCTTTTCATTTGTGAATCTGCGTGAAAATTCTTATCTTCACTTTCGATCCGTCAGGAGTTGCGCATGCAAAAAGTCGAATTTGAAATAAAAATCTTAACGATTATTTTTCTGTGCTTCGCCGCTCCGGCGGTCGCGGCGCGATTGCCGCAGGCACAATTATTTGCCGTGTCCGGCGATACCGCGCTATTTACGGATATTGCCGCCGCGTTGCCGGGCGTGCAATATGGCAGCGCTGCATGGGGCGATTATGACAACGACGGCGATTTGGATATTTTGTTGTGCGGCCTCGCAAGTCAAGGCGTTCGCCTCACCAAACTTTATCGCAACGACGCCGGCACATTTGTCGATACGGAGAGCCTCTTCATCGGCGTTGATCTGGGAACCGTGGCGTGGGGTGATTATGACAACGATAATGACTTGGATTTTGTGCTCGCCGGCAATACGCCGGCGGGAATCGGGATCGCGAAAATTTATCGCAACGACGCCGGCGCCTTTACCGACATCAACGCGCCGTTGGTCGGTGTGTATGGCAGCGCGGCCTGGGGCGATTATGACAATGACGGCGATCTCGATCTCGTGATCATTGGTTTTGCGAGCGGCGCGGTTTCGCGAATTTACCGCAATGACCAGGGCAATTTTATCGCGTTGCCATCTTTGTTTGCCGATCTCTATGCCGGCGAAGCGGCGTGGGGTGATTATGATAATGACGGCGATCTCGATTTGCTCGTGAACGGCATCACCGCGCTCAGTGTTATTGTCGCCCAAATCTACCAAAATAACGGCGGAAACTTCGTTGACACACAGACGCCGCTGCAAGGCGTGGTTGGCAACGCCATCGCCTGGGGCGATTATGACAATGACGGCGATTTGGATTTGGCGTTGAGCGGCATTACGGATTCGGACGGAAGTCCGCCCGGCCCGCCGCGCGCTTCACAAATTTATCGCAACGAGGCCGGGACTTTTACGAGCACAAAAGATACGCTTCTTGCGGTCAGCAGCGGCGATGTGGTCTGGGGCGATTATGATAACGATGGCGATCTCGATTTGCTGCTTACCGGCTGGACAAGGGATTCCACCTTTGTCGCAAAAATTTATAACAATCAAAACGGCGTTTTCATCGCCTTGCCCGACAAGCAAACGACGCTGACTGGAGCTTTCGAGAGCGCGGCAGCCTGGGGTGATTACGATCATGACGGCGATTTGGATATTCTGCTCACTGGCGTCGATAAAAAAATCGGCCTCTTCGCAAAAGTCTATCGCAATAATCTCATCAAAAAAAATACGCCACCGGCGCCGCCGAACAATCTTCTGGCTTATGCTTCGCATGACACGGTTATTTTTGCGTGGGACAAATCCACCGATGGCGAAACTCCGCCATCAGGCTTGAGCTATAATCTGCGCCTGGGCACAACCGCAGGCGGCAGTGAAATTGTTGCGCCGATGGCCGAGGTCACGACGGGATTTCGCCTGCTTCCACAACTGGGCAACGCGCAGCTCAACAATTTTAGCATCATTAGCGGTTTGCCGGAGGGAACATATTACTGGAGCGTGCAGGCGATCGATCATGCCTTTGCCGGTTCTGCTTTTGCGCCGGAAGATAGTTTTTACATTGGCGAGCTTGATATCGAAGCGCCGCGCCTATCGAATCTCATCGCACCGGCAGTCGTCGATTCCGGGACGACGGCGACGGTATCGGCAACGGTCACCGATAATGTTGCCGTTGCAGAAGTCTGGCTGCTCTATCGCGAAGGCGGGCGCGTGTTTTATGATTCAACTGCGATGCTGCTCAATGCGAATCAAACGGCTTATCAAGCCGCGATTCCCAGATCAGCGGCGCGGACGCGTGGTGTTGAATTCAATGTCGTTGCCAACGACGCTTCATTCAACCGCAAAGCGCTGGGCTGGCGTTCGGTGCAAGTGCGATTGCGCGATCGCGATTTGCGCCGGACTCATTTCGGCGGCTCGGCGCAGGAAGCGTATCGCTTGATTTCCATTCCGCTCGCCAGCGACGATCCGGCAGTGAACTCGCTGTTGCTGCCGGATCTCGGCGCGCCCGACACCACCGAGTGGCGCATGTGGGCGATCAATCCTTCACGGGCGACTTTGCTTTTTCCTTATATCGAATATCCGGCGGTCGGCAATCTCGCGCCGGGCAAAGCGAAATTTCTCATCATTCTCGAGGATAAAACCTTAACGAGCGGCGCCGGCGTCACCGTGATCACCACCGCGCCTTTTTCCATTCCGTTGCAGGAAGGCTGGAACATGATTGCGAGTCCGTTCAATTTCGCCATCCCGCTGCAAAACGCGCAGCCGCAGGAATTGCAGGCGAGTCTCTACGCTTACAACGGCAGTTGGCAAGCCGCGCCGGATTCGTTGCGACCGTGGGCAGGTTACATGATTAAAGTGTCCGCGTCGATGACTTTGATCATTCAACCTTCGGAGAGCATCGTCAATCCACAATCTGCAATCGCAAACCTTGTGGTGAGCCGAGCCGAACCATCGGCATTCAAATCGGACTGGCAAATTCGCATTACGGCAACATGTGAACGCGCGAGCGATCACGATAACCGCCTCGGCGTCGCCAACGATGCCGCGATGGAATGGGATCGTCATGAACGTTTCGAGCCGCCGCCAATCGGCGAATTTGTCATGCTCGCGTTTCCCCATCGCGATTGGAAACGACATGCCGACGTTTACACCACGGACTTTCACCCGCCTTCTGCGGACGGGCAGATTTGGAATTTCACCGTCGACACGAACATTTCCGGCAAATCGGTCACGCTGCGTTTCGATCATCTTGCTGCTGTACCGGATGAATTCGAAGTGCGGCTCGTGGATGTGAGCTTGCAGTTAACGCAGAATTTGCGCCGCGAGCCGAAATATATTTACCGCTCCACCAATAACGGCGGCAAAAAAGCTTTTCGTTTGCTCATCGGCAAATCATCTTTCATTGCAGAACATACCGCGGAGGCCGCCGCGATTCCGGCAAACCATGAATTGGCGCAGAATTTTCCGAATCCATTTTCCGCGAACGGAACCTTCGGCAACCCCTCGACTTCAATCAAGTTTGGCTTGCCGCAAAAAAGCCGCGTCACCTTGAAAATTTATAATCTGCTGGGGAAAGAAGTCGTGACCTTATTAGACAACGTTGAGAAAGAAGCCGGTTATCACGCGATGGTTTGGGAAGGCAAGGATCACAACGGGGAGGCGATGCCGAGCGGCATTTATCTGTATCGTTTGCAAACCGGCGGAATGATTTTAATCAAAAAAATGACTTTGCTCAAATGATGGCCGACAAAATAAATTTATCATTTTGTCGTCTATTGTTTTGTCTTTAAAAGCTTTGCTTTTTTTTGCAAACATTGAAATTGTAAAAGATTAAAAGAGATGGTAAAATGTTAAAAAAATCTGCGCTCCATTTCATCGCCACCATTCTGTTTTGGCTATCAACTCAGGCAACCATAACAGTCGCGCAGCAAATTCCACCGGCGCCAAAAACGAAGCTCGCCGTGCTCAAAATCATTTACGCTGATTTTTCCAAAGAAGATCGCGAGCTTATCAACACGGCTTTCTACGCGCATCTGAGCCAGAATGAGCGCATCGCGGTGATCCCTGAAAAGGCCGTGGAAGCGGAAATGCAAAAAGTCGGCGTCGATCCGGCGACGCTCAATGAGGCGGGTTATATCAATGCCGGGAAACTGCTGCGCGTCGATTATATTTTGGTCGGCAAAATGGAAAAAGTCGGCGACTTTGTCGAAGTCGCCTTCCGGCTGTTTAAAGTGTTGCTGCAAACACAGGAAGAATACTCCGGCGGCAAAACGTTGGACATGTTTGTCAAACAGGAGATTCCCCAACTTGTTGAAAAAATCCAGCGCGATATTGAGCCGCCGCCAACTGTTGCGCCACCACCTGCCGACACCGTTCGCGTCGCGCTGCCAAAGCCGCCGGTGCAAGAACCGACCGTTGAAAAGAGAAAACGCTCGAAATGGCCGTGGATTGCGCTCGGCGGCGTCGCGACTGGCGGAGCCGTTGCGGTGATCTTGAGTTCAGGCGGCGATGAAATACAACCGGCGAAAAAGGGATTGCCGAGGCCGCCGGTGGTGCCGTGAGCTTGATTTTATCTCGCCGCAAAAACAGCCTTGCTTTTTTGATTTCATATCGTATATTCCCAGTAATGTAACGGCTTGTGACGTAGCGCGGGCTGACCGCAACCAAACTGCACCACAAAGGCACAAAGGACACAAAGCAAAAAGAGCAAAGATTTTTCCAACGGATTGAAAAACTCAACCGATAAAACCCTCCCCCAATCCGTTGGGTTTTTCTGTCCGCTGGAGATTTTTAAACCTGTTTGGTTGCGGCTTGTCGCGTTGTGGCAATATTACAAGAATCTCCCGATTGGGTTTGCTAAAACGTAAACGGCAAAATTGGAAGGCCGGTACCGGGACGTTGACCGGGGTATGCGATGAATCTCAAATATGTTCTCAGTCCGAGAATGCCAATCGCTGACGCACACCGCCGGCAGGCGATGATACACGCCTTTTTTTGTGTGGGGCTTTTTTGTCTTCTCGCGAACAACGCCGGGGCGCAGAATATCTCTCCCGAAGCCCGGCAGCTTTTCCAGCAAGCCGACACGGCCAGGCTCAATCAAAAAATCCGTTTGCTCGAATCTGCGCTCCGGCTCTCGCCGCAATACCTCGATGCCCGCCTGGAATTGGCCAGGACGCTGATTCAATCGCAACAATTTCGCCGCGCGGTTTTCCAACTCGATACCGTCCTGAGCAACGATCCCACCAATGCCGAGGCCTGGTTCTACAAAGGCCGTGCGCACACAGAATTAGCGGAATACAATACCGCCCTCAGATCATTTGCGCTGGCCATTGGATTTAAAAAAGATGTCCCCATCTTCTATATCGAGTTGGGAAAGGCGCAGCTTGCCAACAAATCTTTCGATGCCGCCTTGCAATCATTCCAGCAAGGCCTAACCATCGCCATTTCGAGGAGCGAAAGCAACGCGCAAGCCGAGGCCTGGTTTTGGAAAGGCCGCGCGCACGAAGCCAAAGGCGACACCGCGAATGCCGCCAGGTCTTATCGCCAGAGCTTGCGATTGCAGCCTGATTTCAAAGAGGCGAGAACCTCTTTAACCAACCTCGAGAAGCAAGCCCAATTAGCGGCATGGTACCAGGCAGCTGAAGAAGCCTTTCGCCGGGCGGATTGGACAACCGCGGCGCAAAATTGCCAAACAATTCTCGCCATTGCGCCTGACTTTAAAGATGCATCGCAAAAGCTTGTCATTGCACAAAACAAGATCAAAGCGCAGGCGCTGGCGGACTCGGCGCAGGCGTTGCGGCAAAGACAAACGTTCGATGCGGCAATCGCCTTGTTGCAGCAGGCCATTACTCTTGACGCCGAGAGAAGATCTGATTTTCAAACGCAGATCAACCAAATTGAGCAGGCCAAGCCGTTCGCCGGCAAAAAAATAAAAGCTACGGAACCGGCTCCAACGAAAGAGATTTCGCCATCCTCGGCACAGAAAGATTCAAGCGCGGCAGATACCACCTCAAAACGTTCTCCAATCGCGCCGGACGACTCAACAAACCGGCAACCGATGAAACCGATTTCGGAAAAAGAAAGTTTAACTTCTGCCCTGAAATGGCCCGCTGCCACCGTCGCGACGATCATCGTTGTCATTTGGATGTTTGTCCTGATTGGAAAACACCGCGCCAAATCGAAACCGCCGGCACCTACCGTACGGTTGCCGCTTCCCGTAGAACCTCCGGAACCGCAATCGATGCCCGACCTGATCAAGTCGATCATGGACAAACAACTCCAGGCCACGCCGCTGCCGGCGGATATTTCCCATCCGGAGTTCGAGCGGTTTCCTCTGGAGCGGTTGCTCGGTCGCGGCGGAATGGGCCGCGTGTATAAAGCTTACGATCGTAAATTGAAACGTCCGGTCGCGCTCAAGGTCATCATCAATCGGGAAAACCTCATCGATCAAAGCCTATTTGAAGAACTCC
>Ga0247727_10013363_pt1 | contig 13863 bp, 10 predicted proteins | sample WisWelCaveWW1625_FD_202498 | JGI IMG/M metagenome (GOLD analysis project Ga0247727, IMG submission 202498) | Biofilm microbial communities from Wishing Well Cave, Virginia, United States - WW16-25 | ecosystem: Environmental > Aquatic > Deep subsurface > Groundwater > Cave microbial mat | place... | reverse complement strand
ATGCTCGCCCCGACGAAATTCAAACCAACGCTCGCCGAAGCCGCGCTCAAAGAAGATGCGACCTCCAATCAAGTCAGCGAACAGCTTCCGATTTACAATGCTTATTCAATCGACGGCGACGTGACCGGCGAATTGGTTTATGTCAATTACGGCGTGCCGAAAGATTATGAAGAGTTGGCGCAGCGCAGCGTCGACGTGAAAGGCAAGATCGTCATCGCGCGTTACGGCGGCTCGTGGCGCGGCATCAAGCCGAAAGTTGCCGCGGAGCACGGCGCGATTGGCTGCTTGATTTATTCCGATCCGCGCGATGACGGTTATTTTCAAGGTGACGTTTATCCGAAGGGCGCGTATCGCAACGAGCGCGGCGCGCAACGCGGCTCGGTGGCCGACATGCCGTTGTTTCCCGGCGATCCTTTGACGCCCGGTATTGGCGCGACGAAAGACGCAAAACGTCTAGCGATTAAAGACGCGCCGACACTCACGAAAATTCCAGTGATGCCGATTTCTTATGGCGATGCAAAACCGCTACTGGAAGCGCTCGGCGGCCCGCTCGCGCCGGATTCATGGCGCGGCGCGCTTCCCCTCACTTATCATCTTGGCCCCGGCCCGACGAAAGTGCGCCTCAAACTTGAGTTCAACTGGGATATCAAACCGCTTTATAATGTCATTGCGAAAATGCCCGGCAGCGAATATCCGGACGAATGGATCATTCGCGGCAATCATCACGACGCGTGGGTGAATGGCGCGGATGATCCGGTGAGCGGCATGGTCGCAACGATGGAAGAAGCGCGCGCCCTCGGCGAGCTGGTGAAATCCGGTTGGAAGCCGAAACGCACGCTCGTCTATTGCGCGTGGGATGCTGAAGAGCCTGGCTTGCTCGGCTCGACGGAGTGGGCGGAAGCGCATGCCGATGAGTTGAAAAACAAAGCCGTGATTTACATCAACTCCGATTCGAATGGCCGCGGTTTTCTCGGCGTTGGCGGCTCGCACACGTTGGAAAAATTTATCAACGGCGTGGCGCGGGATGTGATTGACCCGCAAAAGAAAATCAGCGTTGCTGATCGCGCGCGGGCTTTGCGCATTCTCAGCGGCAGCCCGGAAGATCGCAAAGAAGCGCGTGAGCGCAGCGATTTGCGCATTTCTGCGCTCGGCTCCGGTTCCGACTTCACGCCGTTTTTGCAGCATCTCGGCATTGCTTCGTTGAATTTGGGTTACAGCGGCGAAGATGGCGGCGGTTCCTATCATTCCATTTACGACTCCTTCGATCATTACACCCGCTTTGCCGACGCGGATTTTTCTTACGGCCTCGCGCTCGCGCAAACTGCCGGCCGCGCCGTGATTCGTCTCGCTGACAGCGACATGTTGCCGTTTGAGTTTATGAATTTTTCGGACACTGTTGGCAAATATGCGAAAGAAGTCGCGAAGCTCGCAGACGACATGCGCGACGAAACGGAAGAATTAAATCGACGCCTTAAAGATAAAACTTTCGACGCCGTGGCTGATCCGAAAGAAACTTTTATTGCGCCGAAACCAAAGGAAGCCGTGCCTTTTCTGAATTTCTCGCCGCTGCAAAATGCCGTCGCAAAAGTGCAGCAAAGCGCCAAGAATTATGACCGCGCCATGACCAACAGCAAAGCGATTGCCGGTGAAAAGAAAAAAGCGCTGAATGCGATTTTGTTGAGCATCGAGCGCGCCCTCACCAGCAGCGTCGGCCTGCCACGCCGCCCGTGGTTCACGCATCAAATTTACGCGCCCGGATTTTACACCGGCTACGGCGTGAAAACTTTGCCGGCGGTGCGCGAAGCCATCGAGCAGCGCAACTGGCCGGAAGCAAACGCGCAAATCGCCGTCGTCGCGCAAACGCTGGAGCGCTTCGCCGGTGAAGTCGAGCGCGCGACGGCTATTCTTTCGGAAGCCACGAATTAACGCTAGATCTGTATAAAAAAAGTTGGCTCACGGAATTGAACGGCTCACGGAACTAAAATAAAAATTCCGTGAGCTGTTCCATTTATTTTTAGATTTTTAGATATTCTCACCGTTCGTCGTCACCATAAACTTCATCAACAAACTGTCGTCGGCAACCGTCCGTCCGATTTTCTGGCTATCAATTTCTGCGACATGATTCAGCACTGCCGGGGGAGCAAGCATCTGATTTTCAGTTTGCGTCATCCGGGCGCGTTTCGTTATTTCGCCGTCGCCGCGCGCATTTAATTTGTCGAGGGCAAGAAACATCACCGCCACGACCGCCATTCCCAACACGGCCTGATAAACCGGAATTTTGAAATTCAAAATGTCGAGCCCGGCGAGCCGGATTTTGTCCAGCCCGGCGGCCTGCCGTTGCGATTTGATTTTGCTCCGGACATATTCGCGAATCGCCGGATCCGGCGCCAGGCTCTCCGGCGCGGCAGCATGAATGAGATTGTGGAGGTTTTCCAGATTATTTTGAAATGCGACGCAATGCCCGCATTGTTGTAAATGTTCGGCTAAAGCGAAAATCTCATCTTTTGCGAGCGACGCAAAATCTTTTTTAATCAGCAATTCTTGCGCGGCGTCGCAAGCCAATCCGTTCTTTTTATCTTTCATATTCATTTTATTGCACCTCGCTTCCTTTAGGATGAAAAGCGCTCAGTTGACGCGCTAATTTTTTTGTGGCATAGAAAAGCCGTGATTTTGTCGTTCCCTCCGAGCATCCTAAAACTTTGCTGATCTCTTTAATTGAAAAATCGTTTTGATGCCAGAGAAGAGAAGTTGTACGATGATTCTCTTCGAGTTTTTCCAGTTCCAGGAACAGCGCTTGTTGAAAAAACTGTTGATCGAGCGTGTTTTCTAGGTTTTCGGTTTCGGCTGATGGCGCTTCAATATTGTCGGTAGACTCGACAACCTTGCTAACTTCACGCCGGCGATATTCATTCTTGCACATGTTGTGCGCCACCGTATAAACCCACGTCCGAAAACGTTGCGCCGGATTAAATAATTCCGGACGCGCGACGATTTTAAGAAATAAATCTTGCAAAAAATCCTGCGCCCGGTCGTTTTGTCCGCCCAGCATGCGGTGGAAATAACACAGCAAGCATTGGCCGTAAAGCTCATCAAACGCCTCCTGACCGGCGAGGTTTTTTCGCTGGATGAGCTCCATCAGTTTTTCATCGGAAAAATTTTTATAAAAAAAGACTTTCGCTAATTTCTCGTCCTGCTTTTGCGACACCAGATATTTATATAAATCCGGCAGCGCCTCGCCGGCAATCGCGATTTGCATGTCAGCAAGAATTTTCGCCAGTCGGGTCTCGCGTTCGGCTGGCGCATTCGATTCCAGATAGGAGTATTCGGTTGCCACGTAATAGTTATGCCAGGCCGCGCCATTTTTCGGATTCTGGCTCACCTCGTTGTGCCAAAGCTCGGTCTGCTGCCTGTACCAGTCTCGCGGCATGTATTGCTTCGTTATATAATAGACTTTTTCCGGCTGCATTTTTTCCTGTTGGGCCATGAGCAGCGCCGGAACGAAAGCCACCCGCACGAGTAAAATGATCTGAACGAGTCGTTGTAGGTTACGCATTTTTTTTCTTCCTGTCAAGTTCTTCTATTCATACACCCCGATCGGCGAAAGGTTCGAAATGAAAAACGTTGCAGAATTAAAGCTTTAATTCATTTTGGGAGGCTGGTATGGAAAAAAAGTTATCCTTCTGCTGGTGAGTCTTCAAGTTGTCTTCTCTGCCGCGTGGGCGCAAAAGACTCACAGAGATTGGCTTTCACCCGCGCGCTTAACCTTCTCGCTCGGCTCATCCTATCATTTCGATTTTAAATTTGGAACCGGCGGGTTGTATGTATTGAAAAGTTTGGAACGCGCCATTACGCGGATTGACACCGTTAATCGCCGCGAAACGCTTATCACCAATCTGCCGCAGCTTAACAATGACCGTTTCAGTGTAGAGTATTTCAACATGGCTGTTCATGGCGACCTGATCATTTTAACCGAACATCCGAAGGACGATGCCAATCGAATGACTCTCGTGCGTTCGAACGCGAAGTCGGGTAGTTTCGATCGCAGTCTGAAAATTACGCTGCCGAACGGCGTTTATCGCGGCACGGTTATACATGCAGATAATAATACCGTCTCGATCCTTTGGGATTATGCTACCGGCTTTGATTATCAAATTGTCAAACTGAATCTCAACACCGGCCAAATCGTGGAAAGTTTTCCACGCCTCACCTTTGATTTCGGTTTGTTTCGCGATTATTTGGCTTCTGATGGTTCAACGTTCTGGCTGGCCCGGAATGTTGCTTTCGACAATCGAATTATGCAGTTTGATCCGAATACGGGAACTCTGATCTCGCCACAGCGCAATCCCATTTTTTCGCCTTCCGGCCTGGCCCGGGATGGGAAAAATTTCTGGGTGTACGATACGAACCCCAATTCATTTGTCAAGCTGCAGCTCGAAGGTTTATGATGCGTAAAATCGTTAAAAATCTCGGCACTTTTTCCGGCGGCATGAAGCAGCGCTTCGGCATCGCGCAGGCGTTGCTGGGAAATCCGAAATTGATCATCGTCGACGAGCCGACCGCGGGCCTCGATCCCGCCGAGCGCAATCGCTTTCATAATTTATTGAGCGAGATCGGCGAAAATATCGTCGTCATTCTCTCGACACATATTGTGGATGACGTCAGCGACCTGTGCAGCAACATGGCGATTATTTCCCAGGGCGAAGTTTTGCTCACCGGCGAGCCTTTGCAGGCGATTCAGGATCTGCAAGGGAAAATCTGGAAAAAGGTGATTGATAAACGCGAGCTGGCGGATTATCAAAGCCGCTGCAAAGTTATCTCGACGCGGCTATTTGCAGGGAAGAGGGTCCTTCATGTCTTCAGTGAAACGCAACCGGACAAAACTTTTGAGGTTGTAGAGACAGGGCTTGATGACGTTTACTTTTCGACTTTGGCCAAGGCTTAATCTCAAAAAAATGTCATTCTGCAAGAATCTTTTTTGCTGCAAGCAATTCCTTGAATTTTAAAAAGATTCCTTCTGAATGACATATGAGCAGTAATTAGGTTGAGGCAATGGGAGTGGCATTTAAATCGCAATGCAAACAGAGGCAAATTCAGGAAGGAAGAAAGAAAGGCGGCTTCAATTTGCAAGCTGCACCACTTGCAGTTTTTGTGTCTTCTCTTGCAGCCGCAGTAAAAGACGATACTCACCAACCCATTCCGCGAATTCCAATGTCTCCTCTATTTGGTTGTTTTCATAACGTTGGAAGAATTCAGCAGTCGCCAACCCCTAACGGGTTTCAAACTCTTGCAATTTCAGTTGCGAACGCTGGATATCGGATTGCAAAAGGCGCAACTCATTTTGTAGCGCAGCCTCTACCATCGGTTTTGTGTTTTAAAATTAGATCAATCGAACTTTGATGGTAATGTAAGTGAGCCTCTGATTAAAAGCAACGGAAAAGGAATATGGCAAAGATAAAATGAAAAAATTTCTGAAATATGTGCTGGACAACTATCTGCAGAACCGCGGCGATGAGCGCATCAAAGAACTGCCGCTCATTTTCAATGAGAATCAGGGTTACATTCATTATCGCAAAGGCAGTGTGATTATGTACGCCTTGCGGGATTACATCGGCGAAGAGACGTTAAACGCTGCCCTGCGAAAGTACCTCAAGGCCGTCGCTTATCAAGAGCCGCCTTACACCAACGCGCTGGAGTTTTTGAGTTATCTTCGGCAAGCGACGCCGGATTCGCTGCGGTATATTTTAACCGACATGTTTGAAAACATCACCCTCTATGAAAATCAAGTGACGCAGGCGCGTTACACGCTGACACCGGATGGTAAGTATAAAGTTGAGCTGGCCATTAAAGCGAAAAAACTGCGCGCGGATAGTCTCGGCGTCGAGAGCGAGATTTCTATTAATGATTGGATTGACATTGGCGCACTGGGCAAAGACGGAAAGGAGTTGTATCTCAAAAAGCACAAAATTGCTCAACCTGAAATGATGTTCGAATTGCTGGTGGACGAGCTGCCGGTCGAGGCCGGCGTCGATCCATATGTGAAATTAATCGACCGTAATCCGGATGATAATATAAAGAAGGTTGAGAAAAGCTGAGTCGAAATTACCAAAAAGTCAAACCTGGTTGATTTATTTCGTCCAGCTAACATAATTCGGCCTCTTGCATTTTTGAAATTGCGCCAACTTTTACAAAAATGCGAGAGGTGAAATCCCGCCGGCGACAAAATTGGGATTGTTTTTCCTCGTGTTGCTCTCCGATTGGTGTTTTACTTCTACGCATTCCCCACCCATGAACGTATATAACTAATGTTAAAAAGCAATTATCTCTTATCGCCGCAAAGCCCGGCGCGAAGGCTCTGGAAAAACGAACCAGGTGTTCTGCCATAATACATGGTCTGTCTCATGGAACGGCGCGTTTTGCTTACGCCCCATTTTTATATGGCATGGACCGATTCCACGCCGGTCCGCCCGTTGTCCTGTATGAGTTTTGCCGCCAGGTCGGGACGGCCGACTTCATACGTTCGGCGGCACGGGGCTTGCTAAAGAATTTGAAGTTTGTGATCGACCATTAAATTTAAATTTTTATAAACATATAACATAATTCAAAATTTTAATTCAGGTGGTGCATTGGCGGCAGGAGCGGCTGCTCTTGCCGGGGAGGAGCGATGAACGGCCGGCAAGAGCAATGCAAGAAGAACTTTTGGAAACGCTTAACTCACGACCGGCGGCGGTCGGTGCGAATCCGCCCATCCGGCGCAACGGCATTCCGCCCAACGTCACGCCTGTCTATCCGGCGGACGTTCGTTTCGACCCGATGAACGGTTTTTCGCGCGAGGCCGCCTTGCGTCGTTACGCGCTTTCACTCCAACCGATGATGAATCGGCCGCCCGACGCGGTGGCGTCGTCATCGCAGGCGGCTGCGGCGGCGAAAAAGCCGGGGTCGGCCTGGCAGAAATTCAAAGGTGAATGGCTGATTGCGCCGTTTTTTTTGTTCAGTTCGCTGGCGATTATTCTGGTGGTGCCGGAAAAACTGGTCAAGAAAATAATGACGCCTTTTACCGACGCGAATTTCTGGGATCAATTCGGCAAACGGGCGCTGGATTTTTGGGGCGCCATCGCCGGTTTTATTTTCGCGGCGATTTTTTTTATCGTGATGCCGATTTTGATTAAGCTTGATTCCCGCGGCCCGGTTTTCTACGGCCAGCAGCGCGCGGGGCTGAATCATCGCAAGCGTGATCGGCGTCAGGTCAATATCGCCGTGACGCACGATCGCCGCGCCGGCGAGCGTCGCCGGCAGGATTTGTACGGCCGGCCGTTTACGGTCTATAAATTTCGCACGATGAAAGTCGATGCGGAAAAGCAGAGTGGCGCGGTGTGGGCGAAAAAAAATGATCCGCGCGTCACCCGCATGGGCCGCATTCTGCGTTTTATTCATGTGGATGAAATCCCGCAGTTTTTCAACGTGCTCTGCGGAGAAATGAGCATGGTGGGGCCGCGTCCGGAGCGGCCGCAAATTATGACGAAGTTGCTTGAAGATATTCCGCGGTTTCCGGAGCGCCTGCAGGTGAAGCCCGGCATCACCGGCATCGCCCAGATTTATTGCGGCTACGACGCGACGATCGACGATGCGCGCGAAAAATTGCGCTATGATTTGATGTATGTGAAAAATTCAACGTTTAAATATGATGTGCAGATTATGCTGAAAACGTTGTGGATGATCGTCAATGGCCGCGAAGTGATCAAATCCTGAGTCGGACGTTTCGTCGCCCGATTCAGATAAGGAGCTTGTGATGTTGCCTTACCTTTGGTTGTGCTGCGAGGGCGGACGAGAGAGCAAAATATTTAAAAAACTTTTTTATAGAGTCCCCAAACGTTTGACAACGCTATCGTGGCGCCATGTTACGATTGATTTAATTCTCTTTGTTCTTGTTGTTAGCCACAGGTTGGCGGCGCAAACGTCTGAACCGGCCACGAACTACTCGCGTGCGGACGAGGCCAAAACAGAAGCGCGCATTCAAATTTTGACCCGGCCGACGGCGGCGATTGTCTGGTTGGACGGCGAATATTCGATGACCGGCCACACGCCCTACACCATCACGCATTTTCTGCGCGGCCGGTATCGTATTCGCGCCACCAAATTGGGTTATGAAGACAACGAAAAGGATTATTTTTTTAACGGACAGGGCGACGACAAACTCACGATCAAGCTCTCTCCCAAGACGCGTTTTAAAGCGTTGTGGAAATCGATATATCTACCGGGGTCGGGACAGGTTTACAGTGACCACCGGACGCAGGGCGTCGTCATCGGTTTGATGCAATTCAGCGCTGCCGGCGTTTTGTTGTATCGACAGATAAAATACAATGACGCATTAAATGACTATAATACAGCTTTAAAAAACTTTCAGGCCAGCCAGAAAACTCAAGACGGACAGCAGGATTTGATAGCCCAGGTGGTGGCGCGCAAAGCCGTTCTTGATGACGCCTACGAGCTGCGCAGACGCTGGCTGGTGGTGACCGGCCTGATTTATGCTTATAATTTGCTCGACGCCGTGATTTTTTTCCCGGCTTATCATCACGGTGATGCTGAGGTCAAGATTTCGCTCGAGCCACAGTGGCGGGAGCGTAATCCGGTGATTGGCTTAAATGTGAAAGCAACTTTTTGATGAAATGGTGGTAGCAATGCGCCAAAAGAATCTAATACAAAAACTCGCTTTCGCCGCCGCGTTTGCGTGCGTATGTTTGGCCGTCGGGAGTTGCAGTAAAAAACCGACAGATCCGGTTTTTCCCAAGGACAACCAGTTTCCGCCGCAACCGCGCGACCTCGCCGTGTCGGTGGATGATCAGCAGGCGACACTGATCTGGGAAATTGACAACTCGGCCACGGTTAAGTTTTATCGGATCTATCGCCGCGATACGACCACGGCGACATTTGCGGTGATCGACACGTCGCTGGATCGAATTCACCTCGACCGCACCGTGAAAAATGAGACAAAGTATTTTTATCAAGTCAGTGCGGTGAATAACGGCGGTTTTGAAAGCAAGCGCTCGGCCAGTATTACGGCAACGCCGTTCTCACTCGCTTCGTTGATTATCGCTACCGGTGCAGATTATACTTCGCAACGGGAAGTGCAACTCAAGCTCACGGCGCCGGCGCGCACGGCGCTGATGAAATTGAGCAACGACGTGCTTTTCACCAATGCTTCGTGGCAACGTTTTGAATCGACGGTGTCATGGATATTGTCATTTGGCGACGGGGTGAAAACGGTTTATGTAAAATTTCGCGACGCGGATGGCAGAGAAAACCCGCAGGTCGTCAAAGATTCGATTATTCTCGATACGACGGCGTTGATCACCGAATTAACGGAAAATACGGCCGGGCAAATCAAAAAAGCCGGCGAAGCCATTCACTTTCGGCTCGTTGCCGGCGAGATCGGCGGCCGCGCCACGGTGAATATTTTTTCCGGGCCGCAAAATATTTTGCTTTTTGATGACGGCACGCAGGGCGATCAAGCGGCCAACAACGGTGTCTATGAAGTCAACTTTGTGATTCCACAGGACACGCAAGTGCTGCAGGGCAAAGTGCGCGGCAATTTTGTTGATCGCGTCGGCAACATTGCGACCACGGTGTCGGCCGCAACGCAGATCACGATTCAAAAACCACCTGATGCGGTTACGATGTTTCAGCCGGTGCCAGTCGGCTCGCAGCAAAATGCACTGCGTTTAACGTGGTCGGTCTCAAAAGATACGTTTGATTTTGCGAATTATTCAATCTACCGCAACCCGACGCCGAATTTTGATCCATTCAAGCTGACGCCGGTTGATCGCATCACGCTGCGAGACATCACGACGTATACCGATTTGAGTTTGCAAGCTGGCGTGACGTATTATTATCGTCTGGTTATTTTTGATCTGGCCGGATTGACCAGCGCCTCGAGCAACGAAGTCGGCGCGCGCACCACGGCGAATTTGCCGCCGAGCGCGGTGATTATGAACACCCCGCTGCTGGTTGGCGACGGCTCCAGCCAGGTGCAACTGACGTGGTCGCGCAGCACGGACAATGATTTCGCGAGTTACCGGATTTATCGTTCCAACACCGCCGTGGTCGATTCGCTCAGTATTCTGGTGACCGCGCTGACGAATCAAAATACGCTCGAATATATTGATAAAAATTTAAGGGCGGCGACGAAATATTTTTATCGCGTTTATGTTTATGATCAGGCCGGCAATGCCAGCGGCAGCAATATCAGCAGCGTGACCACCGCGCCCAATTTGCCCCCGACGCCGGTGACGCTGGCTTTGCCCGCGGCGCCGGATACGGCGGCGTTAAGTCTCTCGTGGTCGCAGAATAACGATGCGGATTTTGCGTCGTATCGCGTCTTTCGCGCCAAGGCCGGCGATCCGCCGATTGATCCGGCGCGCCAGCAGCCGATCGCGATTATCAACAGCAATCCGGCCAATACGAATTATATTGATCGTGGCCTCGGACGCAACAAAATCCATACGTATCAGATTTTCGTGTATGATAACGGCGGCCTTTATTCGCCCAGTAACGCGGTGCAGGGCACGACGCGATAGATTTTTCATGGAGTGAAAGCATGCGTGTCAATGTGGTTGTTTTTTTGATGAGCTTTTTAGGGACGATGGCATTGTTTAATGCGGCTCCGGCGCAGGAATATATTCTTGAGCCCGGCGACGTTGTCGCGATTTCATTCTGGCAAGTGCCAGATTTGAACGTGCAGTCGGCGCGTATCGATACCGAGGGAAAAATAAATATTCCGCTCGCTGGGCGCGTTAATGCCGCCGGTTTAACGATTTCGCAGCTTAGCAGCAAAGTGGTGGAGCGGATTTCAATTTACAATAAAGCGATTACGCAGGCTGCAGTGACCGTCACGGAATACGGCAGCAAAAAAGTTTTTATTACCGGCGCGGTGGGCACGCCGGGAAAGTATAGTTTTGAGAAAATGCCGACGATCTGGGAGGCGATTCTCGAAGCCGGCGGGCCGTTACCGGCGGCGTTGTTGAACAATGTGCAATTGATTCGCGGCGGCAAAGAAAGCGGAAAAATTATTTCCGTGGATTTGTCGGCGGCTTTTGAGCGTAATGATATGCGGGGCTTGCCGGCGTTGATGGCGGGTGATAATGTTTATGTGCTCTCCAGTCAACCTTCCGGCTCCGGCACGACGGGAGGCACTTTTGGCGATGCGCCGGCAGCGAGCGGCATTGGCGGCATGTTTGTAAGCTCGAAAGCGGTTTACGTGTTTGGCCACGTGGTGGCGCCGGGCGTTTATCAAATTGATAAAGACGTTGATGTTTTGCAGATGATCGTGCGCGCCGGCGGACCGGCATACCCGAATCGTTTTAATACCAACGGACCGATTACGGAGCCGGATTTAGCGCATGTGAAAATAATTTCGCGCGGCCTCGATGCGCCGGTGGTTTATTCGGTGAATGTGGAAAAATACACCAACACCGCGGCGCCGGTGCCGTTGCTGCTCAAGCCGGGCGATACGGTTTATATTCCCGGCAAACAAAGTTTTCGGCGCTTCTTTTTAATTTCCTCGGCCACCGAAGTGATTCAGGCCTCGGTCGCGGTGGTGACTTCATACCTGTTGTTGAATCAATTGTTCGGTCAGGGAAAATGAGTATGACCCAAGGCGGAAAAATCGATCTGCGGCGTTTGCTGCAAATTGCGCGGCGATGGAAATGGCTGATTATCCTGCCGCCGTTTGTGGCGCTGGCCGGCGCTTACATTTATGTCGTCACCACGCCGCCGCAATACACTGCGATGACGACGATCATGCTCGGCACCAATCAGTCGATCATTCAGGACGTGCGCAATGTGATGCCCGGCACGGAGGCGAAGAGCAAACGTAAAATTATCGAGCTGGGCGAAAATATTCGGCAGCAACTGTTGGCGGAAACTACATTAAATAAAGTTCTCGATCGCACCGGCCTCAAACCGACGCCAAACATTGTTGACCGCACCAAAGAGCTGATGGGCGAACAGCCGGAGGCGAATGAGCAGGAATTGATTCGCGATTTGCAGCGCGAATGGCTGGGGCAAAAAGTGATCACCGCGCTGTCGTTTCCGAAACGTGGCGATTACATTCAACTGACGCTGACGCATACGAATCCCGACGTGGCGTATAAGCTGACGAAAAATCTCGCCGAAGTTTTTATCGAAGAATCTTTGCTGGCCGAAAGCGTCGGGCCGCGCGGCACGCATGAATTTGCCAGCAAACAACTCGAGGAAAATCAACGGAAGTTGGAGGCGGCGCGCACGCGCTTGCGCAATTTCAGCACCGGCATGGTGTTGTCGCAGACGCGCCTCTCCGACGTGAACCTGCAGAATGAGTCGCAGATCGTCGCCCAGATTAAATCGCTCGACGTGGAGATTTCCGAGAAACGCGGCCACCTGCAAACGGTTGAAAGTCAGCTCGGCGGTTTGAAGGATCGCCTGACGATGCAGTTCTCCGGCAAGGCGGCCGATTTGCGCGCGCGGATGCTGGAGAAAAAATCCAACGTGGCGCAGTTGATGGTGCAGACCGACTGGCGCGACCCGCAGGTGCTCAAGCTCAATCAAGAAGTGGCGGCGCTGCGCGATGAGCTGCAGCAGGAACTGCATGCGACCGGCGCCACGGACAACGGCAACGGTTACTCGTCGCGCGATCTTGAGGTGGCGGTGCAACGGCAAATGACGCTCACCGATCTGGAATTATTGAATCGCCAGAAAGCGGTTTGGGACGGACTCTTGCAAACCTACAAACAGAGTTTGACGCTACGGCCTTCGCAAAATCTCGAGCTGGCGCAACTTCAGGTGGAAGTGAGTAAATTGGAAGAAACCGTCAAGCGTTTTGAAGATCAAGTGCAAAGCACCCAATGGGGCGACGATTTGCGCCGCAGCGATGCGGCGGTGCGTTATAATATCACCGATCCCGCCAAACGGCCCATTACGCCGAATACTTCCGATCAGCCCAAGATTTTGATTATGGCGTTTTTCGGCGGCCTCGGGTTTGGCATCGGGCTGGTTTATCTGATCGAGTTTTTCGATCATTCCTTCAAGACGGTTGAAGACGTGGAACAGGTGCTTGGCCTGACTGTGCTGGGCACGGTGCCCCGAATTGATTTTGTTACCATGAGCCGCGCCAAGCGTTAGAAAAAATCTTGAGCTGTTATGCCCAACGGATAAAAAGCCTACGGCCGCAAGCTGCCAACGGATTTTAAATTTTTTCATACGCCAACGCAATTGTTTGACAAAGAAATTTGAGGCAAAATAATTAAAGAGGCATCTCTTGGCAACGCCGCGACGTCTGGTTGAAGCTGTCGAGGTCACCGAAAGTCAGATTCATCTCATCCGCTTAAAAGGCATTTTCGATGCGTCGACGGTGAATGAATTTGAAAAAGTGGTGAGCTACCTGCTGACCAGAAATTTTTTCTGTATGGTTGTCGACCTGAGTTATGTCGAGTTTATTTCTTCGGCCGGCTGGGGCGCGTTTACGGCGGAATTGCGCCGCGTGCGCGAAAACGACGGCGACATCAAGCTCTCGGGAATGAGCTCGGATCTCTTTGACGTTTTTCTGTTGTTGGAGCTCGATCGTTTTATCAGTGCGTATGAATCGGAAGAGGAGGCGATCATGGCGTTTCTGCAACCGCCGCCGGAGCCGGTGGTGGAAACGCCCGTGGAATTGCCTTCCTCGCTGCGTGAGGATTTTGACGCTCGACCGGGCCCGGAAACGATTGAAACCAAACTACCGGCGGTTTACGCCACCGCGTCGTCCGCGCGGATGACACCGGCGAACGAAGACGCGATGGATTATCGGGAAAAGTACGACGTTAACGACGAAATGTTTGCGCTCGAACAAACGCC
>Ga0247727_10013362_pt1 | contig 13863 bp, 15 predicted proteins | sample WisWelCaveWW1625_FD_202498 | JGI IMG/M metagenome (GOLD analysis project Ga0247727, IMG submission 202498) | Biofilm microbial communities from Wishing Well Cave, Virginia, United States - WW16-25 | ecosystem: Environmental > Aquatic > Deep subsurface > Groundwater > Cave microbial mat | place... | reverse complement strand
TCCTTCATCTTGCCGGAGCCGTAGCACTTGTCGCAGCGCACGCCCGGATTGTCCGAGACTGTCTTTGCAGGTACTGGAGCAGGAGCCTTTACGGGTGTCGGAGCCGGTTTCGTGGCGGCCGGAGCGGGGACCGGTTTTGCCGCCACAGGCGCTGACTTTGGAACCGGGACTGGAGCCGGCTTGGCCGCAGGAGCCGGGGCTGGAGCGGACTTGGCCGGGGTGGGCTGAGCGCCGCCCAGATGCTTCGGATCGGGACGCAGGACCATAACAACCTCCTATTAACCCATCTTTTTACGGAACCGGAAAATGGCCGCCAGCACGACGACGTTGCCAGTATATGTATCCGCTGGTGCGGCTCCAAGTCGGGCGATGCTCAACATGGCGACGCCGGGGATCGGCAAAATGGATGCCACCGGGAAGATCATGTTGGTCTTGACGATCGCGTTTTGCGCGGCACCGGTCGCCGGGACCAAGATGGAAAGATCCTGCGTGAACGCATAGGCGTCGGCATCGCCCGCAACGCTGCTGTCGGCGCGGTATGCGATCTGTGTCTGGATCCTGACGTCTCCCGTCGGCAGGCTGTCGGTAGGAGCAACAAACGACAGGGCCAGAGATGGACTGAACATGTCGTCAATCGAGCGCGGAGTCGGAACGGCAATCTGCGCCCGCGTCACCACGCCATCTGGCAGATTCCACCCCGTATACGAGCGGCCGTTGACGGTGGAGCTGATGATCTTCGTCGTGTCCAAGCTTACGAGATCGGCAATCGGTATGACATGATCCTCGACGGCCAAAAGCGTATTGGCGGGAATCCCAGAATTACTTCCGCCCGAGACGAAAAAGCTGAGAAGGAACCCGTCGACTTCGGCCGTAGGGATGTCCGCCACGCCGTCGTTGACTGTCAGCGTGCCAGCTGTAACGAAGCTGCGCAGATCCTGAGAGATGGCAACAACGCGCGTAAATCCCGGCGTCGCATAAGTGTCGCTGCCCGAAGCCGGAATCAACATCCCGATGTCGGGAATGAAGACGTCGACAGCCGTATTGTTCTTGACCACGATGACGGACATTAGACAGTGATCTCCACCAAGCCATAAATCTGACCAAAAGTCGAGGCTCCGGCACCCGCCGTCCTGACCATAAACAGAGTCACCACGTCACCCACGACAATGGAGGCATTGAAGGTGAGGACTTGATTGCCGGCAGTGGCCAGTGGGAGAGGAACGACAGCCACACTGATGGCGTTTTTCCGGATGTCGAGATTGTAGGTGCGCACGCCGTCGGCGGCATCGACCTGCACCGATCCGCCCGTGATGGTCCCGCCTCGAAGGGTTCGGATTCCGACAATGGCATTGCCGGGTCCTTGAAGCTGCCGCGTTCCGGCGGCCGGAACACCAGAATTGATTCCAAAGCCATGCTCTTCTCGAGACCGGATGAGGTTCGCGCTTGTCCCCGCAAGCCCGAACCAGTTGGCTCCATCGGAGACGAGCATGATGTTGTCGTACTGCTGCTGGAGCACGAACGTGGCCGCGCCATTGATCGTCTGGGCCAGCACCGGTGTGACCGTGACGAGGTTCGTAGACGCGTCGATCTTCTCGATCTCGAAGCGCATGCCAGCCAATCCGATGGCCGACGGCAGGGTAACGATCGAGGCTCCGCCTGCGGCATTGATCAAGACCGTCCGGTCGAGGTCGGTAACGACGGTCCCGCCAATGGAGACCCGGATCGGGTGCTGGATGCCTCGCTGGACTTCACGGTCAATAGCGGCCGCCAGCGGCAATGCTGTCGGGTTAGTAGCTCCAGACATTTACTCACTCTCGAAGATGATCCCGACGAGCGCAGCTGGGCCAGCGAGGTTTTCGGCCTCAAGAGCCGCCACGGCATTGTCGAATGTAATCGTACCCAAGGTCGCCAGACTGATGCCTGTACCTGCCGCACCTCCGACCTGACGGATCAGGACGCGAGAGGCAGCGCCAGCTGTCCTGTTCTGGACGGTGATGGCGAGCGTCCCGGCGGGCAACGCCGGCAAGGCCACCGTCGCGCCGATGCCCACGGCGGTATTCGCGCCCGCCGTGATGGTCGCGCCACGAGGTTGGGTAAGAAGCCGACCTCTCGTATTAAAGTGAAGCAGCGAAACGTCGCCAGTGACAAAGACGGGAAGAGGTGACGTGACGATGCCACCAACGAAGGCACCCTGCGGGGAAGCAGATGCGACGGCGTTGTCGACGCCACCCTGCCAGAGGAAGCTCCCGACATCCGAGGCAAGCAGCAGTCCCAGAGTGGGCTGATAGTCAACCCCGGCTCCCGTGTCGAGATCGAAGATCGGGAGCGTGCTACTGGCACCCCTAGGAGCAGGCATGGCTCGTTAGGCACTCCACATAGGTCATACTTCGAGCTGGACGACAGCCCCCTCGATACTGGCCGTGGGTCCGGCCTTGGTGATCCTGTACTGGATCTCGACGAAGGAGATCGCCGGCAACTTCGGAAAGTCTATCGCATCGGAGGTCAAGACCACAAAGACATCCGAATTGGTCGAAAGTGTCACCACGTCGTTGCCATCGACTAGAAGCTTCACCTCCGTCGCGGTTGCCGGGTCCGATGTCTTGGCACTCACGACCAGCCTAAGCTTTGTGCGCTGGACATTCACGAAATCAAACGGCTGCCTGAGGGCCGTGACGAATGTATCACTGACCGTAGCCAATGGAGTCGTCGACGGCCACGAAAGGACGACGATGGGGTCAGGTAGAGTCCCCGGATTCGAATGACTCTCCATCAGGCCACTTCCTCCCAGTCGATCCGGTAGAAGACTGACCCGGCGGTTGTGGGATTATAGAGGTAGATGAGGAGACTGCCGGTGGTGCCGATGATGTGTTCGTCATTGAAGTTGAGAGACAAAGAAGCTCCGACGGCCGTCGACGGCATGACTCCATTGAAGATGTAGCGCGTACCAGCGCCCGCCGCAGTGGCGGTCGGGTTCTGCCGGAATCCTGTCACGGCGCTGGCCGTGGCGCTTTGGGTATTGGCGTTCTGTGGAACCACCGAGACTCCGCCGGCCGAGAAGCGGTTCGTCGTGTCAATCGCGATGTGGATAACCGGGGGCGAGGTTGGAGCACTCGCCAGATAGAACTGGATCGACCGGAGAATGGCCTTCCGCGTTGCGGCGCTGTTGTTCAAAAGGATCGTGGGCGTCGTAGCCAAGAAGCCCGTCTGAATTATGACAGCCGTCTGGTTCTGCTGCGTGGCGATGAAACGCCGACCCATGCGGGTTGCCGGAAACCCGCTCTCCCTAGGCTGGAGGACATACGCCCCAGCAACGGTATCCTTGAGCCCATCGCGACGCACATAGTTCGCGGTCACTTCATCGACGATGCCGGGCCGGACATTGGCTGTGACGCCAAGAAGGGCCTGCGCGAAGTCAGCATCGACGTCAGCATTCCGACCTTCGATCGAGATGATCTGGGAACCGACGGCGGCGCTGCTGTCGCGGGCGCGGAGGACCGAGTTGACGTTGAGACCGAAGAGCGCCTCATCGATCGCCGATCCGTTCAGAGCGCGGCCAGTCAGGCGCTGATAGTTGGCTGCTCCGAGAGCGGCCAGACGTGCATTGATTTCCTGACCAACAAGGGCGGCTGCGAAATTTGCATCTGCGGATGCATCCCGCAGATCGGCCGGACCGAAGGCACCCGAATACTGGGCCATCGGCAATGGATTGGTCGACGAGACGGGCACGGGCCCCGACGGGCCGGCGAAAAGGACTCCCAGACTGGCCCGCAAATCCGTGCCGACGGTGGCAAAATTGAAGATCGGCAGCTCTCGAGTATTGCCGAATGAAGCCATGACCGTTCCTGTCTACTCCTACCACTTCGGTCTTAATGAAAATGGCGGGGTACATGAATACCCCGCCATTTAAGTCTTCAGGCCATGAAGGCCTACTCCTCCATCTTAGCGCCCGGGATGGCGACGATCTCCCCCGTCTTCAGATTGAGTTCCCGGACGCCCTTCTTGAGCTTGTACTTCTCGCTGAGCTCCTTGATCTTGGATTCGAACTCGTCCCCCTTGTGGATCATGTCCGCCGCCAGAAGCGTAAGATCACGCTGGAACTGCGTCTGCTTCCTGCGCGCCTCCTCCAGCTCGACCGTCTTGGCCATGATGATGGCCCGCTCACCATCGGTGAGCTTGCCCACCACCTCGGCCTGCGACTGCGGGGGTGTCCCGTTGGGGCCGGGACCATTGCGGATCATGGGCTCCTTCTCGAGCCCCTCCAACTTGTCCTTCGGAATCCTCGACATGATTCCCTCCTAAACCTATGTAATTACCAGATTACCCCGTGACGACCCTATCGCGGGTCTGGAACTCGAACGTCGTGGTCGCGCCTGCGCCAGTGTTGGTGACTCTTGCGCGAACTTCGTCAAACGCGGTGAAGTCGACATTGCCCGCGACCACGGTGGCGGCGATCCCCGTGAATGTCTGGATCGTGCGGAAGGTGCCGCCCGCAACACGACCCTCGATGAAGACCGTGATGGTGGCCGTCGCTCCCTCGTAGTACACCCAGAAGGCCATAAGCGACCGGGCACGGGTGCTCGAATAGAAGCTCTGCGTCAGGGTAGCTCCGGTGAACAGCCCGGTGGTCGCGGCGAGATTGGTGGTCGTGCTATCGACCGCATTGGGCGCGAGAGACCTGACCTCGGCAATGGCGCTGCCGATGTCCGTGAACCGGAGGTACATCGCGTCATTGTCAGCCTCGGCCGTATCGGCCGTGTCGACCGGGCCGCCGACGACCAGAGGATTGACCGTGCCGGGCAGCGCAGTGCCGAAGTTGGCCGTGGTCAGCGTGAGGAGATCCGTGCCATTGTAGGCGAAGAGGCTCGAGATCACCTTGTCCCAGTCGGTGCCGGCCGTCGAGAAGGGAGACGCCCACGTCTCGTCGCCAGCCACGACCCACGGAGACGTGCTCTGGGTGACGGCGACCGTGCCGCCGACGACATGCACCCACAGGCCCGCCGTCACCGCGTCGACAACGAGCTTGAGCCACTGGAGCAGGACCGGGTCCCACGCCATGGTGAGGGCATAGGTGTCCGGGTGAGCGGCACCCGCGATGAAGCTCGATGTCCGTGCGACCGTGTCCAGACGAGCGGACTGGATGACCGAGTCGCCTGCCGTATACGTGGTGGTGGCCGACGTGACTGCGTAAAAGGCGTTCAGGCCGCCGGTCGGTGTACCGGTAAACGCCGCATTGTCACGAGCGCCGTAGACCACATCGAGAGTGGTCGAACCATCCCAGACCCTCAAAGTGCCGGTGGTTGCCAAGCCAAAGGTCACCGTCGCCGAAGAGAGTGCGGTCACGAGACTGGCCAGCTGCTGGCGGACCCAGTCGGTGGCTCCAACAACATCCCAGCCGTACTCGAGATCGATGCTGTACTCGAGCGTAGCGCCGACGGGGATCGCATTGTCGTCCGCCGTCGTCGCGAATGGCGTGCTCGTGGCCGTCGTGAGCAACCGGCCCGACAGATCGAAGTGAAGCAAGCTGACGTCGCCATCGACAAACACATCAACCGGATCAGTCACGACACCGGCGGCGAATGCTCCCTGCGGGGAAGCGACGGCAGCCGCGTTGTCCACGCCGCCATGCCAGCGAATCCACGTCGTGCCATTGTTGATGTAGCCGAGGTTGGCCACGAATGCCATTGCCAACCCTTGCGCCCACGTGTTGTCCTCGGAGCCTCCGAGCCAGCGGTTCCAGACATCCGGCGATGCGGTGTCGCGGTTGTAGAAGTAGTTGAGGTTGGACTCGTAGGTGAGCGGGCTGGCCCCGGCGTCGATGGAGCCGTCTTCGGCGGTCGTGTAGAGGACCGCCCGCAGACGGCCCTGCGTGTTGAAGGACTGGACTGAGCCGTCGGCGACTGCCAGCGTCAGCTCCGCCGTCGTGACGAAGCCGCCGACATGGAGGAACTGGATCGTCGAAGCCGTCTGGGCGGGAGAGTCGTGGATCGCGCCCATGAGGCGGAGCCAGTCCGTGCCGCCGACGCCGTAATAGACGTACTCGAGGTTGATCAGATACTCGAGCGTGGCTCCAGCCGCGATGTTGTTGTCGTCCGCCGTCGTCGCGAACGGGGTGACCGTCGCTGTCACAGGCAGCGGGCTGCCAGACGACACGAGCGAGTGCCCGCCGGAGGCCGCGAAATAAAGGCCGATGGCGGAATGTAGATCGGTACCTGCGGCGGTATCGAAATCCATGACCGGGAGTTCACGACTGGTGCCGTTGGATGAAGGCATTCCTTACTCCTCTAAGGTTAGTTCCAGAATTACGATGCGTGAGTCAGGTAGAAGCCGATGTTCGTGGTGCCGGTGCCGTTCGCGCCGTCGTTGTTAGTGATCCGGATCCTCAGCCTGTTCCCCAACGCGATACAAAGATCTCGGATCACTGTAGCAGTTCCAGAGACAACCGTAAAGGTGTCGATCGTGATGAACGTCGCGCCCGAGTCGAGCGAGATCTGGATCTCAATCGTGACAGAACTCGCCGTGCCGGCGTAGTGCATGAACCCCTGCAGGTTGTGCCGGCCGAGCGAGCCCGCGAAGAGGCTGTTCTGCTGGATGGAGGCGCTCGTGAAGACGCCGGCGGCCGCAATCGTCGCCTGCGAGCTGACGACTTCAAACGGCTCCTGCGTCCTCGGAATGACGATCGTCGCTCCGTCCACCGTGCCCTGCGGGACGTAGGCGTCACCAGCGACGAAGACATCGAAGCTAGTCCTGACGATGCCGACCGTGAATGCGCCCTGCGGAGCAGCCGGGGCCACGGCGTTGTTGACCGCTCCCTGCCAGATGATCCAGTCGGATCCATCCTGAATCGCAAGCCGGCTGTTGGTCAACGCCCCGCGCAGGGTCTCGGCGAAATCGGCATCGGTATCGGCGTTCCTGACCTCAAGCAGGTGGTAGACGCCAGCGCCCGTCTCCGTGCCGAGCATGACGCTCGCCGTCCACATCGCTGTGCCGACGCCGGTAGCGATGCCCTCGAATCCCGAGGGGGCGCGTCCCCAGACAACCTCGTTCTGGCTGCCGGCTGCTGCGGCGGTGTTCAGGATGCTCGTTGCCGACCGGGTGAGCAGGTACATCAGCGACTCGCTGATGGAGCTCGTGGCATCCCGGACGTTCTCCCTGCGCCAGTCCGTGCCGTCGAACCCGTAGTTGAGATTGATCAGGTACTCGAGCGTGGCTCCAGCAGCGATCGCATCATCGTCCGCCGTCGTAGCAAACGGAGTCACGATCACCGAACCGGAGATGAGCAACCGGCCCGACGTGTCGAAGTGCAGGGCAGAGACGTCTCCATCGGCGAAGACATCGACGGGGTCCGTGACAATGCCGCCAACGAACGCGATCTGAGGAGTCGCGGGGCCGACCGCATTGTCTGTTCCGCCCTGAAGACGAACCCAGTCCGACACGGTCGGATTGAAAACGTACGTGAGCCCGACTTCTGTAGGCTGAAACTGGCCTTCGGAGATCGAGTTGTCCTCGGTCCGGCCGGGCTTCCTGCGCCACACGTCCGGCGACGCGGAGTCCCGGTCCCAGACGTAATTAAGCCCGATGATCGTGGGCGAGCCATCGCCCGTGTCGACGCTGTCGTCGTCATTCCGGCCAGTCCAGCGCTCCCAGATGCTGGCGTTGTCGAGGTTCGAGAAGTACGGGATGTTCAGAACTTCCGCGCGGGCAAGGGCTCCGGCGGCGATCGCGTTGTCGTCATCCTCGGTCGACGGGAACGTAAAGGTCGCGTTGCAGAGAAGCCGTCCGCTCGTGTCGAAGTGTAGCAGGCTGACATCTCCGTCCACGAAGACGTCGACGGGGTCCGTAACGATGCCACCGACGAATGCGCCTTGGGGCGAAGCCGGAGCGACGGCATTGTCGACGCCGCCTTGAAGACGGATCCACGTCGTGCCGTTGTCGATGTAGTTCTCGACAATGGCGAGCAATGTCGTCTGGAGCTCGGCGACGGAGTTGTCGTCCGTGTCAGTAATGCCGACCCCACCTCCACCGCCGCCCGTCACCGGCAGCGGGTTGATCGCGGAGACGAGCGCATGGCCTGTCGGCGTGGCGAAGTAAAGACCGATGCACGGGTGCTCGTCGAAGAGCCCCGGCGTGGTGTTGAAATTGTCGATCGGGTCGTAAGTCTTCGACCCGAGCATGAGCGGCATTAGAAAGCCCTCTTCAAATCGCCCGGATCGAGTTTACCTCTTCTGCATGAGGAGGTAAGCCCCGATGCCCACGACCACGAGTCCACCGATCGCGACCGGCAGCACCCATCCGGGCATGCCCGCCTCAGGAGGTGTCGTCTTGATGACAGCGCCTGCGGGCGTCGTGACCGTCGGCGCGGGCGTTCCCGCCGGGCCGCCTTCCTTGGCCTGAGCCGCCGCGATCTGCCTCTTGAGATCGTCGAGCTGCTTCTGCAGTTCGGCCGTCTTGTCGGGTGCGAGGATGCCGTGGATCTTCATGGCCTCGGCGACCTTGGGCTCGAGCGAGCCCACCGCCTTCTTGAGTCCCTCGACGCGGTTGACCGCGCGCGTCTTGGTGAACGGCAGGAAGTTGGGGTTCGCGGCCGAGTACGGAGGAGCCTGCGCGTCCATCAGGTAGCTCCGGACTTCGGTGGCGTAGTAGGCCGGCGAGCCGCCGGAGATGAGCCATCCGAGGATGCGGGTGCCAGCTTCCTTGGCCGAGCCGATCTGCGCGGCCAGATCCGCCCGCGCGCTTTCGGAGGCGATCCTAGCAATGTTCACGAGCATCTTATCGTAGGAGTCCATGTAACGCAGCGCGTCGCCATAGACATTGCCCGCATCGGCACCGAGGAATCCCATGCCCTCAGAGAAGACGTTTTCCGCATCGGAGAAAACCGAGAGTCTTCTCGCGACGGGAGCGCCAAAGTCGGACATCCCGAAGATCGATCCGCCGTCCTGATACGTGCTGCGAGTGTTTTGCTTGGCCACGGAATTACCTCCTCATGAGGGCGAACGCGAGAACTCCGACGGCGGCAACGCCGACGCCGGCAAGAATCACAATTGACGTCGTCGAAAGACCCGGCTGCGCCTGAGCCGGCAGGGCCGGAGTATAGACCGGCGTGGGCGTCGGAGCCAGCGGCTTCGTCGCTTTGGCCAGCAGCTTCGTCTGGTAGCGCTCGGCGACGGTGGGCAGCTTCTCGGTTCCGATCTTGAGCAGGCTCTCCCAGAACGTCGGCTTCACCTCCGTAGTGGCCTTCACAGTCTCAGCCGTGGGCGTCATCGAGACAGGAATGGACAACGCGATGCCGATGCTGCCGATAGGAGTCGTATCCGACATGCGCACGATGTCCGACAGAAGATCGTAGCGAGCCTCTTCCACTCCCGTCGGCTGCATCCGGACGAGCGCGGCCTCGCCGGGGTATTCCGGCCCGAATGGCGGCCACTCGTCGCGAATGTCCTCGGCAGGGATGATTCCGGGCACGTTCGACGGCCGCGTGACGGCAATGACGTCCTCGTCGGACTTCTTGAACATCGCCGTCCTGACCGGCTCGAATTCTGCGCGAGTCGTCTTCCGGCGGCGCTCCCTGAACGGCGGAACGATCCTGACTTCTCCACGGGCTGCGTTCGTGACCGACACTTCATCGGGCTTCAGGAACGGCCCCTTGGTCCGGTAATCGACGACTTCTTCAGTCACCGGCTCGATCGCCGCCTCCGAGGTGACGAAGCGCTTGTCGCTCCCGTAGTCCTGCGTGAGGATCTCCTGCGGAGCGCCCGGCATGGGCTTCACCGCCGTGATGAATTCGAAGATGCCCTTCTTCTTTTTGTTCTTCTCATTGCCGAGATGGTCAAGGGCCCCAATCGGCATGTAGTCACCCACGATCATGCGCTTTCCCTCCTGCGAGCCCCCGTCGGAGCGTCTTCAGGCCAAAAGATGCGAAGCCAGATCATGAACATGACCACTGTGATGAGGCTTGTCAAGCCGAACTGTACAAGCCGGCCCATCGGGGTCGTCGCAATCATGCTCGGAGCGAAGAGCGCATGATTTCCTCCCGCCGCAACGGAGATCCGACGCACGGATTCTCCCATGGGGCTTCCGTGCTTCACGTCATCAAGGATCTTGCGGATCTCCCGAATACGACGACGCGAGAGACCTCCGCTCTTGCACTCCCTGAGCAGCTGCCGGAGATTCTCGCGCTTGTGGCGCACCCTGAGCAATCTCTGGCCGCCCTCGCACTTGCCTCTCTTGGTCTTGCCGATCGGGCATGCGAAAAGCAGGACCGCGTCCCCCTGTTTCTTCTGCACGAAGTTGTCGTAGAAGTCCGGCTCACGAATCGTACCCGGCGAGAGTCTCTCGGCAATGAGACCTTCGTCGGGCACCTCGATGAGAGGCAGCCCGTCGGGTCCCTTGCACGAGTAGAGCTTGAACGTCATCGTTATCCGATCGTCAGAAGACCGTGGATCCGAATCGTCATCGTGGTGAATACCGGAGCCACGAACTGCACCCGGACATAACGCGCCAGAACGGCGATGTCAAAGGGGACATCCGGCCCTCCGCTGACGACTGGAAACGAGTCCGTATGGTCCCAGAAGACGCCGTCCATGGACTGCTGGATCATGAGTATTCCGGGCACGAACGGAGGAACGGAGATGGGCGAGATGCAGATGCCGCGAATCCGGTCGAAGCCCTGTGCGACCCGGACATTGAAAATGAACGGAGGGCCGCCCGGCACGACGAACGTAACCGTGCCGCCGCTGATGAGCTCGAGTGCTTGGATGGTATCGAGCACTGACACGAGTCATTACCTCCCGTAGGTCACAAACGGCGTCACCCAGCCCCACATCGACGTGCAGACCTTGCGGGTGGCGACCGTGTCGAAGTTCGCCACCTGTATGATGATGCGCTTGCGGTCCGGGATGATGATCAGATCGTTCTGGAAGACCGGCATCCCAACAGGTGTCGGGAAGTTGGGCGTCTGCGGCTGCACGCCGTAGACGGGCGGGCTGACAGCCGCCGTCGGCTGTGCGAGGTATTTGATTGGTTCCCCATCAACCGTGACGGACATTCCGACGAGCGCCGGCGCGAGTCCGTCAAAGATGGTCACATCGATGTGCCGGATGTAGGTGATCATGCCCGGCGGGGAGTCGAACGTAACCGTCGCCGACGGCTGCGGCCGGAGCGGCGGCCCTGCGAGGGCAGGAAGGACATCAGCGCATGCGGACACATAGATCGTTTCGGAGTCGAAGCGCGGGTAGACGTGCTGGAACTTCTCCAGCAGCGGCTCCAGCACCCGGTAGTCACTCGGATTGAAGCCGGTCTTCGTCTGGTAGGCCGACGTCTCCAGTCGCGGCTGCTGCAGGACCGTCGGGCCCGGCGGCGAGATCTTTTCGCAGAACTCGCGTCCAGAAAGGATCCGGTCATGATCGTAGAGCTCTTCCTGCGGCGTGACATTGACAGCATTACGCGGGAAGCCGTGCCCCATCGGGGGCAGCCGATTCGTCGTGAATGACTGGGCAGGACGGGAACTGGGATTGACCTTGGCGCGGCAAACCCCAAAATGGCCCTTCCTCAGACCACAGACACAGTAATTGAAGTTACCGGTCTGGCCGAGTCCATTTCCATTTCCGTTGTTTCCTGCCATGCTACATACCCTTGTGCGCGATCTCTTCGCCACAATCTGGACAGAACGTCAGCTTACACGAAATGACCTCCGTTTCCAATCCCTGCCCGCTCATGACCGCCTTGGCGATCTCCATCTTGCGATCGAGATAGATCGACGCGTCTGCGTAAAGATGGGCGATCATCTGTTTTGCATGAGAATAATTGAGGTGGAACTGAAAGGCCTTGGAGTTGCCAGCCGGTCGGGCATTTGCCTCAGAGCCCGGGCTGATTTTCAGGCTGTAGGCGCGGAACTCTTCGAGCAGCTCCTTGGTGCCGGAAAGATAAAGTTGCACGCGATCCTTGAAGTAGATGCCGCCATCTCCATCGATCACACCGCGCCAGAAATGGCGGTTCTCCTTGAGTTCGCCAGCGGCCGTCCGGTAGAGCTTGTTCGACACAATGCCGTACTTGGCGAGAGTATCAGCGATCTTCTTGGACCTGAACTGAAGCCGGAAGTACTTGTTCGCCAAGTGTGCCGTATTGCCCGACGATCCGACTTCGATCGGCATGCGATCCGTCTTCAGAAACTTGGCGAACTTCTCGAGATGACCACGATCACGTTCCTGCAGTGTGATGCTAACCGCCGGAGAATGACCTTCGGAGTTCAGCACCGAGCCATCGGTCATGAGCATCCCGATCCAGTACGCGCCCTCATTCGTGAGCGTATCGAAGACGAGCTCATCGAGCGCGTATTCGCGATGGGCGATCACTAATGGCCGCGTGATCCCGGCCCGGCGGATGATGCGTGAGATGATCGTCTGGCTGACCTTATACTCGTCGGCCAAGGCATTCGAGCTTGCGCCGGCGGAGTACTTGGTAAGGATGTCCTGTTGAATGGTCGGCGGAAGCTTCATTCCCTTCTTGATGATTTCGCCGGCCTTGTTCGGCCGGATGGGAATGCCTGCCTTGACGACGATGTTTTTGGCGGAGAGCCACGTCACGCCATGCTTCGTGGCGAGCTCGTTGAGCGAGGCTCCAGTCCTGTACTCATCGACGATGGCCATGCGTTTCTCATCTGGGATCCGATACCAGCCGCGACCATTCTTGTCGCCTTCCATGAGCATTCCTCCTGTCTTGAACTCGACAGAAGTATAGCTCATTCTGCCATATAGTCAAGTCGGGATTTAATCCCGTACAGGACTATCTTGTAAAGACCTTGATGCCGTGCAACACGATTTCCACAGTATTTGCGTTGAGCGGATCGGTGTTGGTCACTTCGACCACGATCGCGATGTTCGCGCGGAAGCGGCGGCGGCCCTTGATGATGTAGGGCCGGAGGGCCGTGCCGACCGAGTTGTCGGCGTCCACGAATTCGTTGTTGATCGTCAGCGAACGACCGACCGCCTCACCCTCGCGGATGCGCAGGCGGTAATCAGTGTTGACTCCGCCGACCGCGTTGAGGGCGTGGCCGGTGATCTCGATGAGATCGAACGGGCCGTCGCCGGCAATCGTCTGGGTCACCGTGGAAGTTCCGCCGGAGGCGAGACCGACGAAGCGGTAGGGGATCTGGAGCCAGTCCTCGGTCACGCTCTCGGTGACCTTGAGCTGGCCGAGCTCCGCCTCCAGAGCCGCGTTGCGTGCCCCCAGATCGGCCATCTGGCCTTGGAGGCGCGACATCATGACCGTCAGGTCGCCGAGGTTCGCCATTCCCGTGTTCACGCTAGCGCCTCCTTATCAAGCGGCGTTCCGATAGCCAGAGCTTACCACGAAGCTCAGGATGATTGTAGTTGATGTGGACTCATGACGCCGGATCACGATCTCATCCTATAAGATTCTTCGCACCGCCGAAGCCTCTCAGGACAGATCCTTGGCTGCGCCACGCGCGGATGGCGCAAGCGATCTCTACGCGTCCCCTTCCACGGGAGATGATATCCAGAATTCTAGCGACTGGGCGGTCTGTTGCGCAAGGAAAAATCACGAAAGCAACTTGGAGAAAGAAACCGAACATGATCGACGATCTGCTGAAGTCCGTGCGGGAGATGAGGGCATGCGGGAGATGTCAGCGTGATGCACTGACGCCGGGCTCAACTTCTCGTCGCACTACGATGGCACTCCGCAATTTTGACTGCGACGCCTGCCTGCGCCTCGTGCTGGCGCATTGCTGTCAGGCTGCCGACGATGCGATCTACCCGGTAATCGTGGCGACTCCGCAGGTTGCGCCGCGAGTTCTATACGCCGAAGCGAAGGCCGCCATCCGGCGCGAATTCGGAGTAAGTGATCAGACGA
>Ga0247727_10013361_pt1 | contig 13863 bp, 12 predicted proteins | sample WisWelCaveWW1625_FD_202498 | JGI IMG/M metagenome (GOLD analysis project Ga0247727, IMG submission 202498) | Biofilm microbial communities from Wishing Well Cave, Virginia, United States - WW16-25 | ecosystem: Environmental > Aquatic > Deep subsurface > Groundwater > Cave microbial mat | place... | reverse complement strand
GCAAACACGGTGAGCCGCTCGCCTGCCAGCACTGCAGAGGGACCGGAGGTCATTTGCCCATCACCGAGCGGGATCCAATCCGTCCAACCATTGTCATAGTACTTGTGCATGAGGGCGCCATCCGCACTGCGCGCGAATACGGTCAGTCGCTCGCCTGCCATCACCGCAGAGGGGCTGCTGTTAGCGCCAAAATCATTGGATGCTGGTGGAGGCGGAACATATATTGTTGGGGTCACACTCGGAGGAGAAGTGATAGGTGGATTGGGTACAGAAGGACTCGTAATCTCGGGAATAGGCGCCTCAGATGTAAGTGTTACTGGTGTATCCGATAGCGAGGTCGGTGTAAATGTAGGCATGGCTGTAAAAGCCAGCGGCGTTGCAGTCGGAGGAAAGAAAATATTTGGCCTTGGCCAAGCTAAGATTATCGCGCCAATAGCCGTTATCAAAGCGGCAAGCCCCGTGAGCAGGCCAGGCAGTGTCTTCCAGAAGGATTGATCCTTTTTATTATCTTCCATGATTCTCATCTCCTACAAATTGTGGACAAAAACGTGCGTTGGATTGGCAATTAGGCTTATGCCGCGCCGCGAGATACGGGAGGTCTGTCTTCATGCCCAAAATAGCCGTTGACTGCGCATTTTGCATACTCGATAGCTGGTTTACTCTCAGTTCGTGATGGTGTAAAGTTTGTGACAGCGAGGTCATACGTATACAGATCAATCGTCTGATCAGCCTCCTCCTGGTTTCGTATTTGTCCTGCTTCGGAAGGATACAGCAGAGCGCCAAAAACGTCATCCAAATGCTTCGCGAAGGAGTCGAAGGGACCCACCTGCCTAGAACCTTGTGAACCCGTTTGCTCGGTTGATGAACAAGGATTATTCGTGGGGGGACGTCCTTCGGTGAGGCGCAAACCAAGCATGTTAGGATGTAATGGCCGCAAGTAAGGATATCGTGGGATCAAAGGACGACGTACATGATCAAAAGCGTGAATGGGGAGATTATTCAATGTACCCCCATCCATCCAATATCCCTGGTAATCGTCTGACTCGATCCCGACTTGTCGATTCCGCGGAACAGTAGCCTCCACAAAAATTGGCTTGAAGAGAAATGGCAGTCTCATGGAGATCGCAACTGCAGCTGAGACAGGGAAATTCGGGGTCAACCTGCTGGAAAACATTAGCGGCCGCCGCTTTGTTATATTGACACCGGTGATTACCAGGTCAATACCTGTAAGCTTATGAAACGTCGCAAAGCTCATAGGAATAAGATCCCTGCTGGTACCCGCTCTTCTCTGGTGCAACAAGTAGCGCGCAATCCAACCTTCGAAAACATGGAGCGCTGTCTCGCCGGGGAATAGGCCGCGATCGAACAAAAGGTTCTTCAGGTATTCAACTGGGTCTTGAAAAAACTGACTCGCTAGTGGGTTGGAATTTTGGAAGTACGACCGAAGGGCAAGCATCAGAGTGCCTAGAGGAAATGGTAGTTGTGCTAGCCGAGCTATCTGTAGCCACGTCCGGAACGCAACCTCGGATGCTCTAGATAACGGATCGTAACGATTGACAATTAGATTGCGAGAATCGATTGAAAGCATCCTGCCACGAGAGGGCGGATCGAAGAATCCGATGAACTGTTGACGGTTTGCCAGCTCTTCCTCTAGCTGGCGAGAACTTACACCCATTGCAACCAGCAACGCGGTGATGGCGCCAGCCGAGGATCCACTAATACCCCTGATCCGATTCTGTGGGGGTAGACCAGAGGCAAGAGGGAGTCTTATTGGTAAGATAGGGGGCCGGAGCCCCTCTAGTGCCTGGATGGCCCCCAGGAAGGTAACGCCTTTACCGCCGCCTCCCTCGAAAGCCAGATAGTGAACATCTTGAGGCCGTTGAATTCGACTCATAGCCTTATGGTTGCCAGGTACGAGAAATGAGAGAGGCTGAAGTCATGGGTTGTTCAAGTTTGCTATATCTTCGACCCCGGGTACGCTTTTGGCTGGAGCGCCTCCCCATTGCAGTCTGACTTGGAAATTCCCCTGCCCGCGATCAAGAGTGATAGCGAAGTTACCGCCAGACAGCGCCCTTAGAGAGAACTGCAACTCCATCTCATCTGGTTTTTGCTCCTCTGGAAGCTGCGCGATCTGCGCTGCCATTATCGTTACCAGAGATCGGACGGCATTCCCTAATGCAACGCTATACGAGCCCGATGGGCCTGTGCCTTCCACTTCGATCTGGAGGTTCCCGGTGCTCAGAAAAGCCACTGTAGTGATTGCCATGACAGTATCCTCTTTTATGGTGGCGCGTCAATGACTGGTAATTTATACGTATCCTGTTGTAACCAGACAAGGTCAGTAGGCATCTTGATAAGCCAGGCATCTTGTTTGTCTTCCCAAAGTGTGTCCTCCAGTCTTTCCAACTCTTCGACGGTCAGCGACCTGGCATCTTCAAGTTCCCCAAGGTATTGGTTGTAGAGCGAGGCATCCGGGTGACTGAGGGTATCGAAGGCAGGCACATCCCCGGGGTTAACAATTGAACCGGTCAGTTGATAATACAGCACACTCTCGGCAAACTCGGGCGTTACGGGAACACGCACCTTGGCCGCGCCTGCGCGCAAAAAGCGTTCGAATTCAGGGTCCGGGTTTTCAACGGTTAACTGATCCACCCAGGCATCAACTTTCGTCCAGAAGTAAGCCAATAGCACAATAGACATATTAGCCCAGTCGAAAGACTCTTCAAGAAAGCGGACTCGTTTCGATGCAGTCACCATTTGAAATGCGTCAATCACTGGAAAACGAGACGGATCAATCCTTGTTGCAAATCCATCAATAGGTCTCGCATCTGTGCCGGCCCATAACTCAAGGCATGCGCGCTTGATCTCATCCCTAATTGTGAGCCTATTCTTTTCGGGATTATTGCCTCCAATCTGAACACCTGTCTGTATCTGTGCCGCAGCCAATTTATCTTCGTAATCCAGCATTGCCTTCTGATATGCAGTCATGATGGCGCTATAGGTTTTCAACTGCCAATCCTTCAACGTCTCAGGTTGCCGCTTACATTGAATAGTGAAACCGAGATTTGCCTTCATTATATAATAATAAGTTACAGTTATGGGTAATGATCCTGAGTAATCTAGAAGCGGACCTTCTGTTCTGTAAGCACCAGACCACGTATTAAGAACAGTATCACGGCCAATGTACGCCTCAAATATGCTGGCACCCCTGAGATCATACCCGCCCAATTTACCCCACGCATAATTAGCAACGTAGCCTTTTGGAACCTTAAGCGTTTCGTCTTTGACAGCCTCCTTATCCGAACGAATCTCGTTGTCAACAATGATGGATATGGCGAAATAGAGGAATTCAGGTGGCGGCGGCTCAACGTTTTGGGCGTCATGCTTTGCAGCCAGTCCCAGGTAATTGTCGGCGGTAATGTGGTCTGGCATCAGATCTTGATTCGGGAGGGCATTTGGATCTGGATTCACAGGCTTGGGCGGTATTGATATTGCTTCTCGTTCCTGGCGATTTTTGACTGCTTGCTTGTAGAGTTTTGCGGGTTCGGGCAAGTAGAATTCGTAAAATAGCCGTTTGCCATAATTGACGACTTTGTGCCAATAGTATTTATCAACCCACCGATAGATCCCCACATTGTGTTCGGGCGCAGGCGCAAAAGCATGTTTATTGAATTCCTCGACCTCCTCCAATGTTTTCGTCACCCTCTGTTGCCGCATCTTTTCGGAAACGCGCTGCGCGGCTTTTTCGACAAGTTCCTTCGCGAAACGCGACGCTGACTTTTGCGCCTCTTCACTTGATCTAGTGTATCCGAATCTCGTAAAGCCACCGAACAACTCCACACCGGCTTCAAACTTGGTTTCAGTCTTGATCTGGCGTTCAATTTCATTCTCAAGTTCGAACCGTTGGGTTGACTGTAAATCGCGTGAATTCTCTTCCTCCCGTTCGGTTTCAACAGTGAGAATCTCTTCACTGCGGCGCAGGCGGCGATGTGTCCGTTCCCTGCTTTCCTGCGCCATGATATTCTCAATGTGCGCGACCTCGCCAGGCTCGTAGTAAGCCAGTTTTTGCTTAATGACTTTTAGATCGCCTATGCCAAAAGGCTTGATTAGTAGCGATCCGCCCATGATAGTTCCTCCTCGTAGCGCACAAGCGCTCCGTGAATATACGTATAGCGATACTTCCGCCGGGCAAGCATGATGTCGCGGTGTTTAATCGCAATGAGTTCATCCAGCCGGCCAAGCAGCTGATTGCCGTCAAGCTCATCCAAATCCAAGCGGTATTGAAGCAGTAATTTGCCAACTTCAGCCGCGCCGTGTTTCTCAAGATCGCCCGCAGTCACATACCATCTCATTGGTCTCGCATCACTCGACTGAGGGACCGGAGACATCATAAGCATCCCCGGAACATTTTCAGAGGTAGCGCCCTCAGCGCCAAGTTCCGTTTGCAGGTTGATCACGAGCGCGCGCAAGTCGGCGACTGACGCAGAAAGTTCATCAATGCGTGCCATGCCCGCCAGGTTATATGATTGGTCGGTCGGGTTTTTTTGTTTTTCTTTTAGCGCCAGACGAGCCGCTTCCCGCAACCGCTCAAGGCTGTGAAGCTCGACTGTGAGTTTCTTGACATTTTCAACAGCCTTATCAACGTTTGGCGGTATTTGTTCCGGTGGTGATGCGGGCTCAGTGATCCTCGAGACAACCTCGACGTCTATCATCGGTCTGAAGTTTGCCAGGGCGGCCAAAGCCCCAGCAAATTGATCCGCATCGGACGAGTTTTCGAGCAGAAACGCGAACCGTATTGCCTGCGAACATAGAGTCAATTCGTTCGGATTGGCATCCGGCTTCAGCAGATTTGCGTAGTAACTTTTCCAGGCGCTCGTTTTCAATTCTTCAAGATTGTCCATCAGCCACCGGTGAGCGCGGGCTTGACCGAGATTGTCATCGAACCACTTCCGGAACTTGGCAACAGCCCTGGGTTGTCCCTGCAGTGAGAGAAGTAAACTTGAAATGGCTAACCAGTGCGGCAGGAGTTGCGCCCAAATCTTGTTTCGCGTGACATAGTTATCGGATTTAAAGATCTCATCTGCCAGCGTAGCCTGTGCCTGTTCCTTCGACGCGCCGTCAGCCTCAAGTTTCTCAATTCGTTCCTTCAAACTGCCTGAGACTTCTGGATTCGAATCGGTAGCGAGAGACGCCACGGCGCTTTGATCCGGCTGTCTCATAACAACAAATCGAAAAATATCGTTTGAACGCATATTGCTTCTCCTTCCAAGCGGATGGATCTCATCAACACCGCCACACTACCGCGGTGTCAAACAGCAGAGAGGACACTGATCACTTCCCAGGCATCACCCGTTCAGCAGGATTATAGAACTCATTTGCGTCCGCTGAATTTAGCGGAAGCCCGGCGGTATTCAACGCCTGTCCTGACGTTTGAGATACAAGCGCGCCAAACGCATTCAACATCTCGGGCAATGTGAATGTGCAGTGACCATAGCGCTGAACGGTGATGGGGATGTACGAGCCGCCTTTGCCATTCGCCGCTACTTTAATTGCATAATCCTCTGCGTGCCAGTAGGGAACGATGGGATTGCCTGTGGTGTGCATGGCGACCAGCGGTTTCTTCAGCCTGCCGGACGTCTCGTATTTTTTATCAATTCGATTCAAGGGGATTTTGTCCGCCGTAAAGCGTTGGACTCCCAGATTCAACAGCGCGTCGTTGAATGAGCCAACATACACGCGATCCTGATTGTCGAAGGGGTTGCCCATTAGTTTCTCTTGCGCGTCATTGGTGGCGAAGACGTTGTACCACAGGATACCGAGCGTCGTTTCCGCGACGGTACTTGGATTGGACGGATCAATGGGCGCGTGGCTGACGTTCAACAGTTGCGTCACTTGCGGTATGTTTGCAGGATTGGAAATTGCCAGCAGGATATTGAACGCATACACATCCCAATTGTCAATCACATTCTCAGGGATGTCCACAGGGCTGGGGGGCAATAGACCGGGCATGAAGTAATCGAACAGGATGCGGAAATCGCCCCAGTAATTGACCTGCCCGCGAAAATCCCCGATGGGTCCGCACAACGCCAAGCCGCCGTCGAATACGCCCGGATGTTTTTCCACAGCCAGGGTCGTGATCAACGCGCCCTCCGACACGCCGATGAGAAGCACGCGGTTGGGCGTGCCAACAGTGTCCTCAAATACCTCCACCAGATCGAGGATATCAATCACGCCTCGAACGACTGCCAGTCCGTTCTCGCTGTAACTGGTGGTTGCAAAGGCATATCCATTACTATTGACGAGAACCGGCAGAGTCATGCCTCCCGGCAGGTTCATTTGATCCCAGGGGATATCCACCGGTTCGGTGACGGGCACATATCCATGCGCGAAGATCACCAGGTCTCCATTCCAAAATCCCGGAGGCGGCAGGGTGATACAGTATTTGGCTCCGTTTGCGTGAAGACCGGAGAATTGACATGGACTTTCCGCCTGCGCCAGGGCAGGCACAACGGGAACGCTGGCAAGAACCAGAGAGAGGACAATCGTTAGTCTGAACAACCTGGACATGGGAAACCTCCTTTTACAACTGATCCATCATGAAATTACGCAATATCTTAGAGCATTGCTTATGGTCCAAATCCCGACGCGCCCCAGGCGACGTTCGCCAGTTTGGTTTGCCCGGCAAGCGAGGGATGGAAGTAATCGCGCGTCGAAACGTCGCTGGCGACATAAGCCGTGTTGAACGCCACATTATTGTCGAAAACGCAGTTGGGATACAACGCGCACGCTTCCGCAAGCTGGGTATTGAAATCAACGTTGCGCTGTTGCACGGCGGCGCGGCGTTTAACGTCCCTTGCCCGAGTGGAGAGGGGATTAGCCAGCAAAGACTGGCAGATTTGATACAAGGACCATGTAAACCGGGCTGTTGAATTACCTTTGAAGAGATCATACAGAAGGTAAACATTGGGAATGCTCACGACATAGATCGTCGCATTGGGCGCCTGCGCGGTCAGGGTGTTCATGGCTGTCTCGAACTGCGACCTGAAAGTCGCCACGCTGGTCATGGTCGAAACGCTCGACGTGCAGACATCGTTGGCTCCCATCAGGATCGTCACATATTCCGTAGCCGCGCCGACCTGCGAGGCCTGGCCGTTCAAGTCAACCATCTTTTTTCCCGGAACCGCCAGGTTCACGTTATTGCCGCTGATGGCTGGGTTCTGGGCTAAAAAGCGCAAGTACATGCTGTTCACAGTCGCATTCGTCCCGGTTGACCATGAGTTGGCCGGCGCGGGCGCGAACCAGGCGCCGGTGTTATACGCCACGGTGATCGAATCTCCCAATGCGGCCATCGAACTGGGAATGGCGGGCGCGGCGTAAGAGGCGGGCGCCGATTCGAACGCCAACGCGAGCGCCAGAAAAACAGAAATAACAATCTGCCAGTGGGATCGAGGTTTGTTTTTCATAATCTTTCTCCTTTCACAAAACCTGAATGTGGACGCTAGAAATGTTCCATCCCGTGCGTTAATACAGATAGACCCCTCGCCATCCCGCCCAAACTCACGCACATAAAGTCCAATCACCCAAACAGGCGGTGGGCAATTGAGACAAAGAAGGTACAATTACGAACATCTTAGCATCCGCCAGGGTTTAAATCACCCTCCGAAAGTAGGGAGTTGGTTACAATGACGCGAAGATTTGATTTTCCAAGCGATGCAATGTACACGAGGGGGTACATACCGAACAGGGCGCATCAGCCGCTCACCGACCGGGAATGGACGATCCTGCAGCTCATCGCCGCGGGCATGTCCAACCGCGAAATTGCCGAACAACTCACGCTCAGCCCCACGACCGTCAAATGGTATACCAAACAGATCTTCAATAAACTGGGAGCGCATCGGCGCACACAGGCGGTGAAGGTGGCGTCGGATCTCCACTTGATGGAGAGCGCAGCGCCCGAAGATAATTCCGTGCCGGGCATTCCCACTCCGCTGACAGTGTTGATAGGGTGTGAGAAAGAAGTCCACGAAATTATCAACCTTGCGCTTGATTACTTCCGACGCAGATTGACTCTCATGCGCGCCCTTTTTACTGTTGATAACCTGATTCGAACGATTCTTGGGATTGTAGGAATCTACGAACAACGCGGTCAACCTGATGTCGCCCTGGAACTGTTGGCGATACTTATGCACCATCCCCAGTATGGCGACCCGGCGCTGAAACCTGCAGCGCGCGTATTGCTTACGCGGCTTCAATCCCGGTTACCGCCAGAACAAATTAACACTGTAATGGAAAAGGCAAAACAGGGCCAACTTTCCAGCCGCTATCTTGATCCGCATTTCACCGTCTCTCCCGAACTTGTGGATCGGCTTCTCGAATTGCTTGATGAAGTCGCTAAGGTTTGATGTTAATTATAAATCCTGTATGCGCGGGTTTTATGGCTTGTCGCCGCCAAACTTCAAATCATGCGAGATGAATATGAAATATGGGGTTAATTTTGGATCGTCGATCCACGCTCCGCATAGTTCGGTCATGTAACCGGGTTGCTGCAACGAGGGAGTCGGGATAATCACAAAGGCGGCATTATTGGAGCGATAGTCCAGCGTGACAAAAAGCGTCGCCGGTGGGTTGACGGTTTCCAGCCATTCGGCGAGGTAGTTATCCGGCAGGCTGTGGGCGTTCCGCTTAAAAAGACTCTGGTGGAAAAACGGCATCCAATCCAGCCTGAGTTCCTTCTCCCTGATAATATTAATTGAATTACCCCGGTCAACGATGATCGCGATGGCGTCTGTGCCTGGCGGACAGGATGTTATTGACGGCGCTTGCGCGCGGTTTATTCCCCCCGCCGCCAATGGACCGAGGGCGACGATGATCGTCAATATGCCGCCATACCAAATTATGACGTTTGAATCGGACGGCTCGCTGGCCGCGTTTTGAAGGACGCGCGCTTTTAGGAGTTCAACGATAACCATGCTCCCCAGGGCGGGGAGTAATCCAGGAATCATTATGACGGCGGCATATAGACGCATTCCATACGAGTCGCTTGGAGGGACAAAGGGGGCGGATAGAAATACGCCAATGGCGGCCATTATGACAAAGCGCGCATACGGATCCTTTTTTTGCAATCCCCTGCTTAAACCGAGCATGCACAAAATATACAGGGACCCCTGAGACAAATTATTGACGACGCGATTTTCCCCGCCGATGTATGAAAACATACCCCAGGCTGTGTTTGAAAACAGTATTGACCAGTTACGCAGAGCTCCCTTAATAAACAGCGACGGTTCGTCGCGTATGAGATCGAAGGCAAGGTTGTAAATGGCGATGGTCCTCCCCGGCTCCGCCACCCCGACCAACTCCGGGCGCGCCTCAAATACATAAGCCCACGAATTTCCGCCCGACGCGGTTCCATAAAGCGCCATGGAAAATTGCGAAAAAGGCACACTGGAGGGCGATCCAATCACGCGCGTCAACCATAGATTTATTCCAAACCCTGCGGCTATCGCGCAGACTCCGAGACCCAAAAACAACCGGGGAGATTTATTGTCGCTGTCCCTGAAAAACCAGAATCCCCAAAGCAGGAGGAACGGCAGCAGTAAAAATGGTCCCGGACGCGCGTTGAGAGCGAGGGTATTGACAAAAATCCCGAACAAAACCAGCGCCATGGATTTTGTCGTTATGCCTCTCCATATCAGGGCGATACCCAATATTCCCAATGGCAGGCCAAGATTTTCAGACATCGCAGAGCCGATTGTCCGATGACGATAATATAGAAAGAGAAAGGTCACGAGCAATGCCGCGGGAAAAGCGCCGTGCGTTTTCTGAATCTCCTTTGCCGCCAGGTAACATGTCAGGGCGTTGATCGCAACCAGGATGCCCAAGGCGCCCATGAGGCTGCGATCCGTGATCCCAAGAATAGTCGCCAAAAAACCGGCAAAGAGGGGCCTGGCGGCGGAGAATTCTGAAATATCCCTCCCAGCCAGTAATCGAAGCGCGTCTATAAAATAATTGTGCGCGTCCGTCAGGGGGATTAGCCCATTCAGGACGGTTGATTGTGTATGCCCGGAAGCCCACATACCGGCCAGCCCAAGCGCGAATAGAGCGAGCGTCGCCGTGAGGCTGATCAATTTGCCCATCCATCCCTTCATCGCAAAAGCAAGATGCAGGGCGATAAAGATCAAGGGCGCGGCAAGGGTGAAGCCGAACCTCACATTCATACCAAGCGGGCGGAGAAAATTCGGGGAGCGGTTGAGGAGTATTAGCAGGAAGACAGAGACGGCTATTGCAAAGATAACAATTTCACCGATCCAGAATCGAATCGGTTTATTGCTGGGGCGCGATGTATCCATGGAGGTTGCCGGCTTTTCAACGACGCGGGAGTTATTTTCTTCTATTGACCCCGTTCATGTTTTCGCGCGCTTCCACCATGCCCCAGCGCGAGGCGCCGAGATAGAGGATTTCCAGAATCAAATCTTCATAGCGGATGTTTTCCGCGGCGGCTTGCAGGCACAGGTCGCTGTAACCGGGAGTCAGGCCGGGGAGGGTGTTGATTTCCAGCAGGCGCGGGTTGCCTTCGTCGTCGAGGCGGATGTCGGTGCGGGAGACATCGAGCGTGTTGAGCAGTTGGTGCGCGCGCAAGGCGAGATGTTTGAGTTTCTTTTCGAGTTCGGGTTCGATGTCAGCGGGGCAGATGTAACCCGGCGCGCCCTCTTCGCCCACGTCTTTGGATTTCGACGCCTGGCTGTAGACCTTCGGCGTGACGGAACGCGTCATATCCAGTTCGAGGATGGGGAAGCGATGGAAGCCGTCCTTCTCGTACCATTCGGGATTGCGCGAATATAGTTTTGCGTCGGCTCTTCCCAAAATGCCGACGGTGAACTCACGGCCGGGGAGGAACGTTTCCACCAGCGCGGGCTGCTGGTAGGTATTGACAATGTACATGGCGCGCTCGCGCAATTCCTTTTCGTTCTTAACGATGGCTTTCGTGTCCACGCCCATGCCGGTGCCTTCGCGCGCCGGTTTGACAAACAACGGAAAATTCAACTCGGGGCGCAGGGGTTCGTCGCCGAGGACGAATTCCTGAAACGGAGCGACGGGCAATCGCCTATCGCGCCAGATGCGCTTGGTGAGAGTCTTATCGAGCGAGATGCCGTTCGCCAGCACGCGCGAGCCGGTGTATGGAATTTTCAACATTTCCAGCAATGCCGGGACCTGCGCTTCGCGCGCCTCGCCGCCGAGTCCCTCCGCGATGTTGAAGCAGATATCGGGTTTGGCGTCGCGCAAGGCGTAGGGCAGGTCGGCGTCAGCGTGGATAAAGACCGTTTCGTGGCCGTCAGTTTCAAGGGCGGCGCGCAGCGAGTCGATTGTCTCAATGTGATCGAAGTCCGCGAAGGCGTCCGGCGGGACTCCCTCCGGTTTGGGTTGCGATTCATCCTTGATGTTGGCTAGCACAGCGACTTTCCAATATCGTTTCATACGGCTCCTCTGTAAAAAACATGCGTAATTTGCGCTCTCTAGCGCACATTCGACGTTAGAGAACGTCGAGTACGCGCCACCCTATGATAGCGCAAGCCGTTCAAATGACAAGGGTTGAAGCGCGTTTTTTTGACAATGACAAATGAAACTGGACAAGCCTTCCCCTTTCAGGTATCATTGCGACGCTTGCGCGCCTCCTCACAAGGGCGCGCAATATAGAAATAACACATCTTCCCAAATAAAATGATGAAACGCAGGCACTGTGGCGCTATTTTCCAAAGACCTCGGCATTGACCTTGGCACCATGTTTACGCGTCTCGCTGACAGCGCGCAAGTGTTGTTGAACGAGCCGACCATTGTCGCCATTGAGACTCTTGATCAGAAAATGGTGGCAGTGGGGCGGGAGGCGCTTGATATGTACGGGCGCGTCCCTGAAAGCATCGAAGTGGCGCGTCCGCTCAAGAACGGGGTCATTGCGGATTACGAAATCACCGAGACCTTGCTTCAATATTTACTGCAACGCGTCAGCGGTTCGATGCGCATCTTCCGGCCCCGCGTCATGATCTCGGTCCCATACGGAGTCACCAGCGTGGAGCGCCGCGCGGTCTATGAAGCCGTGTTGGAGGCGGGGAGCCGCGAAGCGTCCCTGATCCAACAGCCGCTTGCCGCCGCGCTGGGCGTGGACTTGCCGATCAACTCCCCGTCTGGCAACATGGTGATATGTCTGGGAGGCGGATGCACCGAAGCCGCGGTCATGGCGATGTATGGCGTGGTCGCCGCGGAGACGCTGCGCGCGGGCGGCATGGATTTGGACGAGGCGATTGTCAACTACGTGCGGAGGAAGTTCGGCGTGGTGATCGGTCAGGTGACGGCGGAGCAACTCAAGATGAAGATCGGCGCCGCAGTCCCGCAGGATACCGAGAACAGCATGGAAGTGCAGGGACAGGATCAGGTCACGGGTCTGCCGCGTCCCATCACATTGACGACGGGCGAGATCGTGGAGGCGTTGCAGGATCCGCTCAAACTGGTGATCGAAACGGGCAGGCGCGTGCTCGAGAAGACTCCGCCCGAACTCGTCTCCGATATTATTGATCGCGGCGTGGCGTTATGCGGCGGCGGCGCGTTACTGCGCGGCGTGGATAAACTGCTGACCAAATCGCTCGGCATTCCCGCCTACCTCGTGGACAACCCCATGACGTGCGTGGTGGAGGGCGCGGTGAAGGCGCTGCCCATGTACAATATCTTGCGGAGAAATTTACCGCAGGTGTAAAAAGCAAAATGGCGCCGCGTGTACGCGGCGCCGTTTTTTTTATTCCCAACGTACGCCATCACAAGCTTTTATGGCGTTGCTGGATGTTTATTGTGATGAGTTACCGCTTTTCGGGCAAATTACTTGCGCGACCGCGCAGTGCGCGCGAGCGAAATATAGATTTGTCGCTGGCGCGCTCACGGCTGCTGAATAAGCCCGATGATGTTACCGTCGAGGTCTCTTACACTTGCGATCAGTCATCAGCTCGCCGCTTTCTTCACGAGCGCGCTGATCCTTGCCTCTTCGGCGGCGGTCAACTCCTTCAGCGCGAAGGCGACCGGCCACAGGGCGCCTTCGTCGAGGTTCGCCGTGTCGTTGAAGCCGAATGACGCGTACCTCGTGTTGAACTTCTGCGCGCTTTGGAAGAAGCAGACGACCTTGCCGTCCTTGTTGGCATACGCGGGCATCCCATACCAGGTTTTCGGCGAGAGGGCTGGCGCGCTGGCTTTGATGATGGCATGGAGCCGCTTGGCCATGGCGCGATCCGGTTCCTGCATCGCGGCGATTGCCGCAAGCACGGCGCTTTCCCCTTCCGCCTTGTCCCTGTCCGCGCGCGCTTCCGTCTTCAGCTCCTGGGCGCGATTTCTCATCGCGGCTTTTTCCTCGTCCGAGAATCCCTTGGACTTCTTGTTGATCGCGGCGGCGCTCATGGCGGACTTTTGCGTGTCCTTCTTTGGGCTCATGGAGACCTCCTTAAATAGTGACTGATTGTCGTTGAAGTCAGGTTTTCAACCGCCCATCCTGGTGGTTGCTATATTTTAGAACATTTATTCTAAGCAGTCAAGTCAGAAATTGTCCGAATTAGCCGTCGTATGCCTTCTGCAGGTCGGCGCAATCGGTGAAGCGGGCGGATTGTGTCTTCGGTTCTTTGTACCGACGACTGAAAAGTCGCTTGGACAAGGCGCACGCCACCATCGCCACCGCGCGCGTGGTCTATCGCATGTTGACACTTGCACCGCACGCAAGCGCAGGTGAATACCAGGTGGAATATGAAACGATCAGCGTGGAGGAGCACGAGCAGAAATACAGGGAGCAACAAATCAAATACATGAAGAAGACTTGTACTGAGCCTGTCGAAGTAA
>Ga0247727_10013360_pt1 | contig 13864 bp, 10 predicted proteins | sample WisWelCaveWW1625_FD_202498 | JGI IMG/M metagenome (GOLD analysis project Ga0247727, IMG submission 202498) | Biofilm microbial communities from Wishing Well Cave, Virginia, United States - WW16-25 | ecosystem: Environmental > Aquatic > Deep subsurface > Groundwater > Cave microbial mat | place... | reverse complement strand
ACGCGTCCAGCACGATTTGCGCTTTGAGACTGACCGAAGTTCGTTTTCCTTTGGGCATGGCTTTCTCCAGAAAGTACACCTTTATTATGCCCGCTTTCGTGTCTAAATTCCCTTATCCACTTAAGATTGTCTGTGCTGCCAGCGTGCCTGTCCTAATTAATCTTGGTATGAATGTAGCGCTGCCAACTATCCTGAGTTTGATTGTAACCACTTTGGTTTCGTTGGAAAAGTTGTTTCACTTTCGAGAACATTGGCGAAACTACGACGCAATTGCCGCGTTTTTACGAAGTGAGCAACTTCAGTTCCAGACCCGAGCGGGAGTGTATAAAGAGAAAGATTCCAAACCCGACGAAGCTTTCCGCCTATTCGTTCGGCGTATTGAGGAAGGTGTAAAAGATGAGAGAAATGACACAATAGAAATGCGAACAAGGGAATATGCATCATAAGCAGGGTAGTTTGTCTTGCTCGTGTAGCGCTCCAGCGAGCAGCCGAAACGCTACCCGTTAGACGCTGAATTGACCGCACCAATTTTGGAGAGAAAACAATGTCGAATCAATCTGAATCATGGGCTAAAGGCGATGTGATCATTGACGCAAACAATCTTCTGTGGAAGCAATATGGAGTCTTTGTAGACCTCTTTAAGTTTTATCTTGATACTACAATGAAGGCAAATATATGGTTTTATTCTATAACTGGAACTATTCTTACTTACTATTTTAAAAATACAGGAGATCCACTACTCAAATACTCGCTTGTTCTTCCAATGGTTCTGGGATTAGGATTTGGAATCATGTGTCTGTATGGCTCTACCCAGGCAAATGATACGCGGAAAAAATTGAGCTACATTCGAGATCAGCTTAAGCTCCCAGGCATGCCTCATGTTCAAGTTCTGATCTACTTTTTGATATTCGCCGGAATACTCTTTATAGTTGTAGCTGCAGCTATATATTTTTTTGTTTTCAGAGGCAAGAGTTAACCGCCCGCGCCTAAGGAAAGACCTCATGTCAATTCACCTGGAAAGAAAAGACTTGATAAATACTCAACAAATGGAAGTGGCGGTGAATGGACCCGATGGTGCCACCCATTTGATCCTGTGCACAGGTGTAGCAGACTTAGGTTCCGTCAGTCAAGAAACGTATACTTTTTTGGTGGGACCTCAGCTATCCCGCCGCCAATTTGTCGGAGTCATTGCCTCGGGCGCGTTGTCAGGGATTCAGGCACATAACAAAGACCCTGCCGGGGATCATACTGATGTGGAACTGGAAGCCAATCTCGTTTCGATAGAGGCGGACTTTGATGATGAGTGCGGTCAAGTGAAAGTCAGAGTTGAGGTTTCGGCTAGTATAGCGATGACGAAATTGGCAATCAGTTATAACGTAAGCATCCTGGCTGAATTGCCAATGTATTAAGTCTCATAATCCATAAGAAATCAACACAGCAACAATTCAATGTTATTGTGAATCTTCTAGCGCATACGCAACCGCTTGCTCAGTAGTCATCATGCGACCTTCCATCCATGCTCTCGCAAAGGTAGGCGCATCGAGTGCGCCGCGTAACTGACTCACATTGCGCTCATATTGCTGTTGGTCAAAAAGGAAAAGCGGAACCTGGATGAATTCAAGCACAACTTCCACAGCTCCAAATAATTTTGCCGCTCGGTTCTCTTGCGCTTGGGCTGCACTTAAGGCGCCCAATATGGCCAGACAAGCGCCCACACCGCGATAATCGCGCATGGCCCAGTTATTCTGGAGACTCTCTTTAGTGAAAGCCATTGCCTTGAGCAAGTTGCCTTGAATCATTGCCAATTGACCCAAACGCCGTATCGGCAGGGCAAGGAAAATATAGTCCTTGGCTTCATTCAGTAAAGGGATTGCCTGTTCATATAAAGTCTGGGCGCGCTCAGGGTCGCCTTGCAACATTGCCACTTCTCCCAAGAAACCAAATGACCAACCCATATATTTTGTGTCTTGTAATTCTCGCCACATTTCCAAACTTTGCTCAAGATATGCATGCGCCTGAGAATAGTCGCCCCTGCCAGTAGCACAAAGCCCCAGGTACCATAGCGTAAATGCGGTGTCCCGGCGGTCGCCCAACTGTATGCCTAATGCCAATGCCTCCTCCATGAGAGGCTGAACATCCTTCAGCTCACCCGATTGCCAAAGCATGTGGAAAAAAGTATTCAGCGCTTTGAGTCGCGCTGGGGTTGATTGAGTCGCGTCGGGGTGACCAAGAATTTTTTTTAGGCGCTCAACCCCTTCTTGGTAATGAGCCCGAGTAGTCCAGAAACGTCGTAAATCGCCTAACACGCTAAATAATCGCAACGCAGCAATAATGTCATGGCTATCCAATGCCTTGTTCAATGCCAACCGCAAATTATCAATCTCTGATTCCAGCCGATCCAGTGAAAATCGTTGATCCGCGTGCTCCCCTTTAGATTCGATTTCCTCCAAAAGGTTTACGAAAAACTCCAAATGACGGCGACCTACTCTATCATTCTCTTTTGCCCCACGCAGTTTTTCGCGTGTGTACGCGCGAATGGTTTCCAACATTCGATAGCGAATTTCTCCTTCTGCATTTCCTGAATGTTCGTCCACGATAACCAGTGACTTGTTGATCAACCGTCCTAAAAGATCGATGATCTCAGATTTCAAAATAACGTCTCCAACCGCAACGTTTTCAGCAGCATCAAGTGTAAAACCGCCCACAAACACAGACAGGCGTCGAAACAGAGTTTGCTCCGATACTGAGAGCAAGTCGTAACTCCATTCAATCATCGCGCGCAGGGTTTGATGGCGCGGTAGGGATGTGCGTAAACCACTCGTTAAAATATTGAAGCGATCATCCAGGCGCTTTGATATTTGCTCAACTGTCAGCATATTGACACGCGCGACAGCCAATTCGATTGCCAGGGGGATACCATCCAATCGCTGGCAGATTTGGGCAATGGCAGGCGCGTTCTGTCGATCTATTGCAAACCCAGGCAGGGCGATTGCAGCACGCTCAGTGAACAGTCGCACCGACTCCATTTTTGAGAGTTCATCAATTGGGAATTGAATATCAGGCTTGGGAATCTTTAGCGATGGCACACGATAAGGGATTTCTCCCGAAACCCGTAGCGCTTCGCGACTGGTTGCAAGAATGGATAGATTTTCACACGAGGTCAAAAGTAAATTCACAAGTTGAGCGCATGATTCAATGAGGTGTTCACAATTATCGAAAATGATCAGAGCAGCGCGAGAGCGGAAGTAGTTGATCAGTAGATCAGTGAGTTTGATATCCCCAGATTCGCGAAGACCAAGCAGACTTGCGAGTGTATTTGGCACGAGCGCGGGATCGCTGAGAGGAGCCAAATCAAGGAACCAGACTCCATCTGGAAACAACTCCAATACTTCTGCAACGACTTGAATCGCCAAACGCGTTTTGCCCACACCGCCTGAGCCGGTCAGTGTGATCAATAGCGATTTTGATAACAGGTCTGCTACTTCTTTCAGTTCTTTTTCGCGCCCGATGAAACTGGTCAACGGGATGGGAATGTTTAGTGAATGTGTCCGCTTGAAAGCCAGGGCGCGGGTCTGCTCGGAGGGTTCGAGGTCGAGTTCGTGCAATGCCTGCGCGCATCTTTGATAAGTTGAAGCGACTTTAGAATGATCCCCCAACGCGTCGTAAGCGATCATCAGATAACGGTATGCGGCTTCGGGTCCTTGTCCAAGAGAGATCCAGCGTTCAGCCCATTCCAGAATTTCATGCCAGCGCGCCTCGCTTTCGAGCGTTTCCAGCAAGCGCGTTATCTTTTGTTCGAATATGGATTGCAAATGTTCACGCTCTTGCGTAACCCAGTCATCGTAAAAGCCGGGCAATAATTCCCCTTGAAATACAGAGAGCGCATTCATCAATTCTTCGGCTGAGACAGACTCGCTCACGCTTATAAGCGCAGTTACATCCAACCAATGTTCAGCGGACTCGTTGAAAGAGACGTTTAAATCGTCCGCAATCAGGGTATCAGATTTGGACCTCGAGGAGAGCGCTTTGCGAATGAACCAGAGTTCGTGACGAAGATAGGCACGGGCTTTTTCTTCTGTTGTGTCGGGCCAGAACATTCCCGCTAACTTTTCGCGGCGGTGAGATGTCCCCGCATTGATAATCAAGTATGCAAACAGCGATTGAGCCGCGCGCGAAGAGATCGTAACGGGTTTGCCGTCGCGCTGTATGTCAAATGTCCCGATGAGTTTTACTTCGAGCATTTCGATCCTTTGGGTTGGCACAGTATATCCCCGATAGCGTGGAAATTCATAGCCCCAAAATGTACACAAAGACCTCCGAGTTCTGTGCCCCTCCACTCCATTTTGGGGTGCTTCGCAAAGAACTTGGAGGTCTGACTTCTAAACTCGGAGGTCTGGCTTCTATGCCGCTTCAACCACCTGCGGTCTTGAGTTTGGCACGCGGCGGATTTCGCCGCGCGCTTCCATATCCAATTTGACGGTGGTGTAATACCATAGGACCGAGCCGATAAAGGTCGCGTGCAGGTTTTCCTCCACGAGCGCGCCGAGTTGGGTGAAGGTCAGGGGTCCGTGCCGCCGCAGGTTGAACAGGATCGCGTCGCGCACCATGTCGTATTTGGCTTTATCAATGCGGACGCCCACCTTTGCCGATTCGGGGTGAATCGTGAGAAAGAGTTCGTCGCTCGCCATACTTATCCTCCATTGGAATTGGGATTCATGCTTGTATACAGCCCGATGACATTTCCGGTCGGGTCCTTGAAAAAAGCAAACCAACCCATGCCGGGTATTTCCATTTTCGGATGGGCGACAGCGCCGCCAAGTTTTTCCACCTTCTTCAGGTCCGCTTCGATGTCGTCGCTGGCGATGTAGACCAGCACGTGACCGGCAGGCGCCTCGTCGGACACCTGCGGAAAGCCTCCGTACGAATCGCCGTCGCCGGCCTCCCACATGGTGTAATTCTGTTCAGGATAGTCTTGCAGTTTCCATCCAAACAGTTCCTGATAGAATTTTCCCGCGGCTTGCACATTGGCGGCCGGGATCTCAACGTGGACAACATTTCGCTTGGACATGACTCTCTCCTGTTTTGGTGATTGGACATATTGCATGGTCGCGCCAGAGAGCGCGATCTACGCGCGAAAAATTTTTTCGGCGCCGGCAAAATATCCATTGGATAACGATGGTCGGAATTATAGAACACTCGTTCTAAAACGTCAAGCGTCAGATGTGGAGAGGTTGAAGGAAGCAGAACCAGATATAAGGGGAGAAAGCCTGCGCTGAACCAGGCGCCGCCCTGAGCCTGTCGAAGGGTCGAAGCGAGGCGTCCTTCGTCTCCGCTCAGGATATCACTCGTATTTGAGAGCTATCACAGGGATCATGGTCGCGGCGCGCAGGGCGGGATAGAGTCCCGATATCATCCCGACGATGGTGGAAAAGATCAAGGCGAAGGCCGGCAGCCAGACCGGGGTGTAGACGGCGACGCTCGGAGGGATGCCGCCCTGCTGGCTGGCTTGACCGGCGAGATAAACAATCGCGATGACGTTGACCGCCAGGCTGGAAAGCCATCCGATTGTGACGCCGCCCAGCCCGCCGATGAAACCAATGCCCGCAGCTTCGCCCAGAAAAATCGCGAGGACGTCGCGGTTGGTCGCGCCGACGGCTTTCATGAGCCCGATCTCGCGCGTGCGTTCAAGAACGGACATGGTCATGGTGTTGGCGATGCCGATGGCCGCGACGAGCAGGGCAATCGCGCCGACGCCGCCAAAGATAATTTGCAAGACTTGATAAAAGGAATTGATGCCCTGCATAATGGATTGAAAGGAAAAAGCCTGAAAACCCATTTGTGTGATCTGGTTGGTGATATCCTGCACGTCCCTCGGGTCGGAGACTATGACGAGCGCCTGGTTATAGCCGGTCTTGTTGTAATTGATCTTGACGCCGTTCGCCCATTCGTTGAACGCCTTGACTTCGTCCAGCGTCATAAACACCGTATAGTCGGGGTCGCTGCCGGTTTGCGCGAGGACGCCGACCACTTGCAGGTTGTAATGCTTGCGGATTTCAACCCCGTTCGCGTCCCACTTGATGAGGTCCAGTTGTATTTGCTGATCGTAGAGATCGGGAGGCGGGGACGGTTCCTGTCCGGGACGCAGGCGCGGATCGTAAAATCCGGTGGGGACCAGCGCGCCGACAATCACCGCGCCGCGCTTCAACCCGGTCCCGCCCTGCGCGGCGTTCAGCCCGAGGACGTTCAGATCGCCCACGCCCACGCCGCGAATCCCGGAGCCGCCCTCGAGGCGCTTGAATTTCATCGTCATCGCGGAATAATAAAAATCCTGCGGGACGACCGACTCCACGCCCGGGATGGCGCGCAACTCTTCCAACGCGTCGTTCGTCAATAGGCGCGGTTCGTCAATGCCGGTTCCGCCGTTGCCGCCTCCCCCACCGCCGCCAAAGACCGGTCCGTAAACCACCTCGCCGCCAAACGTGGGACTGACTTGAATCTGGGAAAGATCGCCGATGCCATATAACTGTTCGTTCGCGCTCATTTGCAGACCGATGCCAAGCGAAACCAGGATCACCACCGCGGCCGTGCCGATGACCACGCCGATCGCGGTCAACGCCACGCGCGCTTTACGGCGGCCCAGATTTCCGAAGATCAAACGAAGCAGGTCAAGAGGTTTCATGGCGCGTCGTTTATCCGCCTTTACCGGCGGGCGCGACGATCGGCTTTGACTCTTCGATTTGGGGTTCGCCGCCGCCGGGCGCCTGCCAAACGGGCCACGAACTATCCAAGCCGAACAAGCCTTTGATGAATCGAAAAATCTTATGCCAGGTTGTTTCTTCCTCGATAAATACTTCTCCGCCTCCGCCATTCAGAGATGGATCAAGCGGCGGCTCGACGAATCCTTCCTCCACTTGAATCTCCAACTTCGCAGCGACGGTGCGCGGCTGGCTGAAATCATCCAGGTAATCAATTGTGATATCGAGAGTCTGCGGGCCGGACTGTTCGGGCGTGAACACGGCATCCAACGTGAAATAAATGCCCGCATCCAGCGACCCGATAAGTTCGGTCCCATTTTCGATAAGCCCGTTCTGCGCCGACACCTTGATGCTCCCCAATATCGACGAACGCTTCCCAAGATTCACAACCTGGATCGGCAGCGCGCCGGGTTGTCCCACAAAGAACGGATCGAGCGGGCGATAGAAACTGATATCGAGATTCGGCAGGCTGTATACCAGGAGCGTAATCACCTGTTCATCGTTGATCGTCTCGCCTTTGTCGTTCAAATAGGAAAAAGAGATCTTCATCGGGTAAGCGCCTGGGTTCGTGCTTACGTTGACGATCAGGCTTTGACTCGCCTGGATTTTGTCGCCCGCCGCGAGATCGCCAAGCGATTGCACGTTCGAAGCCCCGACGGGCGCGAAGTTGGTGAACTCGCCGCTTCCGCCCGAGACTCCGCCCGGCTGCGGCGTGCCGCCGCCTGAGCCGCCGGAGGAACCTCCGCCCACGATCATGGTGATGCGCTGCGCCTTCACATTCCCCACGTTCTGCACGGTGAGATCAAGCGCGAACTGTTTGCCGGGTTGCAACGGATCAACGCTGGCGGAATAACTCGTGATCACCAACTGCGAACTCTTGATGCCGGTCGGCGTGGGGCTGACGTATACGCCTCCGCTTGGCGCGCCGCCGCTGACGGGAAGGGACAAGATAAATTTGTCGGAATAACTCGTCCCCTGGCTGTCGTAATAGTTCAACGTCATATCAACGACCACAACGGACTTGCCGAACATATCTCCAGTGACCAGGAAGATTTGACTGACATCCTTTTCATCGTCATAAGCGACCGAACCGATTACGGCAATGCCCCCGGTTTTTACCGGCACGAGATCGGCGGAGGTAAACACAGCCTGTGAACTATAAGCGGTCCCGAATCCCGCATTTTCGACCACCACCTTCAGTGTAAACTCCTTCCCTTTTTGCACATTGCCCACCGCTCTCGAAGTTCTCACCACAAATTGCGGACGCGTGAATGGCACAGGTACAGTAGTGGCGGTAGGCGCAGGCGTTTGAGTTGGAGTCGGGTTGGAGACAGTTACACAGGGCGGCGCGCACGAAGCGATATCCGCTCCCGCCGCCATTGTAACTGTAACGCCATAATTGCCTTGAGGCACTCCGGCAGGCACACGCGCGGTTATCTCTGTCAGACTTTGAGTTAATCGCAGCAACGAACCATAACCGTCCAGGGAAACCTCCGCTGTCGCGTCGAAATTTGTTCCCGTGATGGTAATGATGGTGTCAACGTTATTCACCAATTGCGTCGGCGAAACAGACGTGATGCTATGCGTCGCATACACTGGCGACACGGGGATCAGCGCCGTTATCAATGCAAGAATTAATGAGACGGGAATCAAACGGGAGGAAGAGGATTTCATATATCTCCAAAATCTTGGTCGCTTTTTAGCCAAACTTAGCCAAACGACTAACGCGAAGCGGTTACTACGTTTGGCGATCTACAGATTAGATATTTGCCAACTCCAATGATGCGGATTGATATTCCGCTTCGCTGACCAGTCTGCCATCCAGCAAAAAGATTTTATGCGTGGCAAAACGCATGATGCGAAGATCATGGCTCACGACCAGCACTGTCCTGCCGGATTTATGCAAATCGGAAAGCAATTGCATAACAGCGATGCCGCTGGAGATATCGAGGTTGCCAGTCGGTTCGTCGGCGAGGATCAGGCTTGGGTCGTTGACCAGGGCGCGGGCGATAGCGACGCGTTGTTGTTGTCCGCCGGAAAGTTCGGTTGGACGATGATCCGCCCGGTTCGATAATCCGACCTGCCCGAGTAAATCGCTGGCGCGTTCATTTCGTCGAGACGAAGATGTTCCGGCAAATTGCATCGGGAAAGAGACATTATCCAGCGCGGTCATGCTTTGAATCAAATTGAAGGATTGGAAGACGAAGCCCATCGTGCGGCGGCGGAAGAGGGCGAGCGTGTTTTCATCCATTTCAGAGAGGCGCGCGCCGTCAATGGTAATGTCGCCGGACGTGGGACGATCCAACCCGCCGAGCAAATACAACAACGTGCTTTTGCCCGAACCGGAGGGTCCCATCACCACCGTGAAGGTGCGCGCGGCGATTTCCAGATCAACGCCATCCAGGGCGCGCACGATCTGCCCGCCCATCTCGAAATATTTTTTCAAACCGGCAATACGAATAAAAGATTCCGCCATGTTAGAGTTACACTCTCGCCTTAAGCAATTCTTCTTTTGCCACAGAATTCTCTGAGAACTGAACTCAAAACTCTGTGGTCTCTGCGGCTAACTAACGACTCCGCCGCTCACGCGCGCCATCAGCGCGCCCGCGCCCGCCTGAATAGAGACAAGCAAACTCATCACCGCCGCGACGACCAAAAAAGACCTGGCGCGCGGCAGACCCTCCACGATGGCGAAACCGATCAACAAAAGGACAACGTTCCATAACAGGAATAGATCGGTGTACTCCAAAACCTGCGCGGCAAAGCCTCCGCCGGTTGCGAAGCCGGAAAGCCCCGGGCTGACGATGACATGCTGCGCGGATAGCATGTAGACAGCGCGCAACAGGTCCCGCAGCGCGAACGGCAGGCTCGCCCAGGCAGTGACGCTCAACGCGCTTTGCATCGAGCCGCGTCCGCCGAGCAGGGTCGAACCGAGGTGCAGGAGTCCCGCAAGCACGAGCCAACCCAGCCACAAACCGGCCCACGAACTAACCAGTGGAATGACGTATATGAACGCCGTGCCTTGCGTGAGCTGTTGACCCTGCATGAAATTCTCCTGCATTTGAGGCGTCCAATATTGCCAGTCGGGCGGCAGTTGGATTTCGCCCAGCATGGCGGCGCGCGTCCTGAGATATCCGCTCACCAACACGACCAGCAGCGCGGTCAGACTCAAGACTAACATCGGCGTCAGCCACGTGGAGCGCGTCTCGTTTTTGACGGTTTCAAAAGCCCCGCGCGGACGAAACAATGTGACGAAAATACGCGGCAGGTCAATTCGACGGGCAGGTTGTTTTGCAGATACGGTTTCGGTCATGGATGGAAGTTTTCCTTTCGGAATTGGACGAGAGGCGTTCACCCTGATCTATTGGCAAGATTCTAACACGCTTTGAACCATCCAGTATTGACGTCCGCGCGGCTGGGTTTGTTCCCGACCGCTCATCTCAATCTGAATCTGTTGGTTCATTGGGAATCGCCGTGATAGACCAGTATATCTGGCGGTTCGGCGTAAGTCGGATTGCCAATCCGACCTACAGTTGGCGACGCATCACGGCAAATCCTAGGACCCAATCTGTTTCAGCGTCGAACGGGTTTGAATTGGGTGTAAACTTGCTTATTCCAATCTTATTTCATAAGGAGTCACAGGCCCATGAAGCCGTTTGACATCGAAGAAGTCGCAAAATATCCATCGCCGGGCAACATCGCGCCGGGAGCGTTCGCTTTTAACCCCGACGATTCGCTCCTTACCTTTCTACTTAGTCCTGAGCGCACGCTCTCGCGCCAGCTGTTTGCATTGGATCTCAAGACAGGCGAAAGACAGTTGTTCCTAACGTCCAGCCATGAGACAACCGATGAGAACGTTTCACTGGCTGAGGCCCTGCGACGCGAGCGTCAGCGCCAATTGAATACGGGGGTCGCGCAATATGAATGGGCGCGGAAGGGCAATCGCGTCCTTGTCCCATTCCCGGATGGGCTTTACGTTCAAGATGGCCGGGGCGCGCCGTTGCGAAAAATCCTGGAAGTGACAGATAAACCGGCGCTGGATGCGCGCTTCTCACCGGACGGCAAATGGGTATCCTATGTGCAGGATGATGAACTTTATATCGTCGCTACAGAAGGCGGCGAGCCGCGTCAATTGACCCATGCGGCGCGCGGTACCGGCAAGACCAATGGGCTGGCGGAATATGTCGCGCAGGAGGAGATGGAACGTCAGCATGGTTACTGGTGGTCGCCTGACAGCGCAAAGCTGGCATTCGAGGAGGTGGACGAAACACACATCCCCATTTATCGCATCGTCCATCAGGGCAAGGATGCTGTTGGAGAGGGCGCGCAGGAAGATCATCGCTATCCATTTGCGGGACAAGCCAACGCCAAAGCGCGACTGGGCGTTGTGTCCGTTGACGGCGGCGACCCGGTATGGATGGACCTGGGCACCTTCGAATATCTTGCCCGCGTCCAGTGGCTTCCAGATGGAAGTCTGACCGCTCAATTGCAGGATCGCAGCCAAACGCGCCTCGACCTCATCCGCTTTGACGCGGCGACAGGCGCGTCCCGCGTTCTCCTGACAGAAACCTCCGATGTATGGATCAACCTTCACAAAATATTTTTCCCACTGCCGACCAAACAAACACAATTTCCCAATGGATTTATCTGGGCCTCGGAACGCAGCGGCTATCAACATTTGTATCTCTACGACAGCGACGTCAATCTCGTCCGACCATTGACTTCCGGGGAATGGATGGTGGAAAGCGTCGCCGGCGTAGACGCGAAACGAGGCGCGGTCTATTTCACCGGGCGAAAGGATTCGCCGCTCGAATCTCATCTCTATACGGTCTCTTTGCAGGGCGATGAGCCGCGCCGCATCACGCGCGCGGCCGGCATGCATAACGTCGTCCTCGACCACCGCTTCAAGTATTTTGTGGATATGCACGATTCGCCCACCGAGCCGCCGAACGTCGCATTGCGTCGGTTGTCAAACGGCAGCCGGACCCGCCAAATCTTTGTCAACGACGATCCGCGCCTCAAGGAATTAAGGCTGCGCCCTCCCGAACTGGTGTCCTTCCAGAACCGTGACGGCGTCACATTGCACGGCGCGTTGTATCGTCCGTCTACACGTCGGCGCAAACCGGGCGCCGCGATTGTTCACGTCTATGGCGGTCCGCACGCCCAAATGACGACGCGCGGTTGGGCAATGACAGCCTCCATGCGCGTTCAGTATTTGCGGAATCTTGGCTATGTGGTTTTCGTATTGGATAATCGCGGCAGCGCCAGGCGCGGACTCCCCTTTGAGGGCGCGATCAAAAACGATATGGGCAATCTCGAAGTTCAGGATCAAGTGGATGGAGTCCGCTGGCTGGCGGATCAGGGAATTGCCGACCCGGAGCGGGTGGGCGTATATGGCGCCAGTTACGGCGGATATATGTCGCTCATGTGTTTATGCCGCGCGCCTGAAACTTTCAAAACGGCGGTCTCCGAGTCGCCAGTGACGCACTGGGACGGCTACGACACATATTACACCGAGCGCTATATGGATACGCCGCAGAACAACCCGGAAGGATACAAAGTGAGCGGCGTGATGCATCACGTGGACAAAATGCGCGGCAAATTGATGTTGACGCATGGGCTGATTGACGAGAACGTGCATTTCCGTCATACGGCCCGATTGATCAACGCTTTGATACAGTCACGCAAAGCCTACGATTTGCTGCTCTTCCCCGATGAGCGCCATGGCCCTCGCCGGCTGGCCGACCGAGTTTTCATGGAAGAGCAGATTTGTGATTTTTTCCTGAAGAATCTCTAGCGGAATTTTCAAAAGCGATTTTGGAAGAGCCGGTTGGCATCCTTGATACAAATCATCCTGATTGGCCTGATAGCCATTATCGTCGCTTCAAGTACAATGGATTAGCCTGGAAATGGATCTCTTGTTTGCCAAACGCTTCAACAAATCATAATCAAGAACAGGATGAACACATGAACGCTTCCACATACCGCCTGCCCACCCATGCCTCGCCGCGCCGCTATGACGTTCAGTTGGACGCCCGGCTTGGGCGCGAAGAATTCTTTGGACAAGCAACCATTGCTCTTGATCTGCACGCCGCAAAAGACACGCTTGAATTGCACGCGCGCGACTTAACCGTCTCCAACGCCGAATTAATCGTCGAGGGAAAAACCCACACTGCCGTGATAACGCCCGACCCTGAAAACGAAAGGGTAATTCTCCAATTCTCCCAAGCCTTCTCGACAAGCGCGGCGACTTTAGTCCTGGCGTTCAACGGCAAGGTGAGTCAAACCCTCAGAGGCTTGTATCTCGCGCAGAACCGACCGGAGCAGGCGCTTTGCACGCAATGTGCAGCGACGGATGCGCGCGCCGTTTTCCCATGCTTCGATGAACCGACTTTCAAGGCGCAATTCGCGTTTGAAATCACAACCGACTCCGACGCGGTCGTTCTGTCCAATGGTCCGCTCGTTTCTGTGACCGAGAACGGCGCGGACAAAACCTGGAATTTTGCCGCGACAAAAACAATGTCCTCCTACCTCGCCGCGCTGGTCATCGGCGATTTTGCAAGCGCGGCTGAACAGATCGTCAACGATGTTCCCTTGCGCGTGTGGGCGATGCGCGGCAAGGAAGGACTCGGCGCCTTTGCGCTGGAATACGCCGCCAGACTTCTGCCCTGGTATGAGGAATATTTCGGCGCGCCTTATCACTTCGATAAATACGACCAGGCGGCTGTGCCGGGCTTTGCCGCAGGCGCGATGGAGAATAGCGGACTGGTGATTTTCCGGCAGGAAGCGCTGATCATGTCGCAAGGGAACGTCTCATGGCGGCAGGAAAAATCCATCGCGCATGTCATCGCGCACGAGTTCGCGCACATGTGGTTCGGCAACCTCGTCACCATGCAATGGTGGGACGACTTGTGGCTCAACGAGGCGTTTGCCGAATGGATTTCCTACCGCGTCATCTCCGAAATCTCGTCTCACTATCGAATCTGGGACGACTTCCAGGAGGCTAAGAATTACGCCCTCTCTGTCGACGCGCTTGAAAGCACGCACCCCATCTACAGCCCCGTGAAAACCCCGGCGCAGGCGCAGGAATTATTCGACGCCATCACATA
>Ga0247727_10013359_pt1 | contig 13865 bp, 12 predicted proteins | sample WisWelCaveWW1625_FD_202498 | JGI IMG/M metagenome (GOLD analysis project Ga0247727, IMG submission 202498) | Biofilm microbial communities from Wishing Well Cave, Virginia, United States - WW16-25 | ecosystem: Environmental > Aquatic > Deep subsurface > Groundwater > Cave microbial mat | place... | reverse complement strand
CCGGACCCGAACCTCTGCGCCGCAAGGCCAGAGCTGGGGGGTGACAGAATCACTGACGCGTTAGGGGGACAGAATCACTGACTTGCGACAAGGGCGGCCGACGGGTTGCTTCTCCTGCCCGTTGGCGCTAGCGTCCGCCTCGGTCTAGGCCCCCAACCCAGAAAACCCGACTCCCCCGTGGAGGGCCTGCCATGCCCCAAACCGCCACGAGCAAGACCTCGGTCGTCGAGCGCTTCCTTCGCTACGTCACCTACGACACCCAGTCGGCCGAAAACTCCGAGACCTACCCGAGCACGCTCAAGCAGCTGAAGCTCCTCGATCTGCTGGCCGAAGAGCTGCGGGCGATCGGGTTGACGGACGCCGAGCGTGACGTCCACGGCTGCGTCATGGCGACGATTCCGGCGACCACCAAGAAGACCAACGTTCCGGTGATCGGGTTCATCGCCCACGTGGACACGTCGCCCGAATTGAGCGGGGCGGGTGTGAAGCCTATCGTCCACCGCGACTGGCAGGGCCAGGACATCGTGCTGCCCGACGATCCCGCCGCGGTGCTACGGGTCGCCGAAAACCCCGCCCTGCGCGAGCAGATCGGGAACGACATCGTCACCGCCTCCGGCGCGACCCTGCTTGGTGCGGACAATAAGGCCGGTGTCGCCGAGATCGTGGCCGCGGCCGAATACCTCATGCGGCATCCGGACATCCCTCACGGCCCGGTGCGCATCGCGTTCACTCCCGACGAGGAGATCGGGCAGGGCGCGAAGCACTTCGATGTGGCGAAGTTCGGCGCCTTCTGCGCCTACACCATGGACGCCGCAGGCCGCGGGGCGCTCGAGATCGAGACGTTCTCCGCCGACTCCATGACGGTGACGTTTCGCGGCTTCAACACGCACCCCGGGTTCGCCAAGAGCAAGATGGTGAACGCCATCAAGATCGCGGCCGAGTTCGTGACCCGCCTGCCGAAGGGTCTGTCGCCCGAGACCACGGAAGGGCGCGAGGGGTTCGTGCACCCCTACGTCATCACCGGAGGTGTGGACTCGACCTCGGTGCGCTTCATCGCCCGCGACTTCACGACCACCGGGCTCCAGCAACACGAGGCCGTCATCGAGACGCTGGCCCGCGAGACGGTGAAGACCTGGCCCGGTGCCTCGTGCCTGGTGGAAGTACAGGAGTCCTACCGCAACATGAAGGACGTGCTCGATCGTTTCCCGCAGGTCGTGGGTTACGCGCGCGAAGCCATCGAGCGCGCCGGACTGGAGGTCCGGGAGACCGCGATCCGCGGCGGCACCGACGGCTCGCGACTCAGCTTCATGGGGCTGCCCACCCCCAACATCTTCGCGGGCGAGAACAATTTCCATTCCCGCCTCGAATGGGTCTCGGCGCAGGACATGGGAAAGGCGGTCGAGGTGATCGTTCACGTGGCGCGCATCTGGGAGGAGCGGGCCTAGGCGGGCGGCGCACTCCGGGCCACCAGGCCCGGGGCTCGAGGCGCGGAAGCGAAGACGCCGGCCCGCTACAATCGCCCCGTGAAGCGTCCGCGCAAGCCCCTCCTCCTCTACGACGGCGACTGCGCCTTCTGCCGCGCGTGGATCGAGCGCTGGCGCCGGACCACCGGCGACGAAGTGGAATACGCCTCCTACCAGGAAGCAGGCGAGCGCTTTCCCGAGATCGCCGCCGGACGCTTCGCCGAAGCCGTCCACCTGATCGAGTCCGACGGACGGTGGTCGAACGGGGCCGAGGCGGTGTTTCGCTCGCTGGCCCATGGGCGGGGCGCGAGAGCAGGGGCGGGAGCGTGGCTCTACCGGAACGTCCCGCCGTTCGCGGCGGCGAGCGAGTGGCTCTACCGCATCGTCGCCCGGAACCGGCACGTGTTTTCGACCCTCACCCGGGCGATCTGGGGCGAGCACGTCGTTCCGCCGGGACAAGCCCTCACCAACGGCATCTTCCTGCGCGCGCTCGGGGTCGTCTACGTGATGGCCTTTATCTCGCTCTGGACCCAGATCCACGGACTGGTGGGGGCGCGTGGAATCTATCCAGTCGAGGGGCTGCTGGCGATCGTGCGCGAGCGCGGGGGACCCGCGGGGCTGTGGTTCTATCCGACACTCTGCTGGCTGAGCCCCTCCGACGGCTTTCTCCACCTCCTGTGCGGATTGGGAACACTGAGCGGGCTGCTGCTCGCGCTCGGTCTCTGGCCGCTGGTCGGCCTGGCCGTCGCGTGGGTCGCCTATCTCTCGCTCGCCACCGTGGGGCAGGACTTCCTGTGGTTCCAGTGGGACGGCCTGCTGCTCGAGACCGGGCTCATCGCCATGCTGCTCGCGCCCTGGCAGCGGCGGCTGCGCGGCGCCTCCGACCCCGCGCCCTCGCGGATCGCGCTGTTCCTCATCCGGTGGCTGCTGTTCCGGTTCATGGTGTCCTCGGCGATCGTCAAGATCGCGAGCGGCGATCCGACCTGGCACGCCCTCACGGCGCTCCAGTACCACTACGAGACTCAGCCGCTCCCGCCCTGGAGCGCGTGGTACGTGCATCATCTCCCGGCCGGGTTCCACTGGGCATCGGCTGCGGGGATGTTCGCGATCGAGGGGATCGTGCCGTTCCTGATCCTGGCCCCCCGGCGCATCCGCTTCGCGGCCGCGGGAGCGATGGCGGCGTTGCAGCTGGTCATCTTCACCACCGGCAACTACGGGTTCTTCAACGGGCTCACGCTGGCTCTCTGTCTGACGCTGCTCGACGACGCCGTGTGGCCGCGGCGATGGCGCGAACGTGGCGCGGGGCGCGGGACCGGCGACGGCCGCTGGCCGACGAGCGTCGTCGCGGCGACGGCGGCGCTGCTGTTCCTTCTCAGCCTCGTGCCGTTCTTCGGTGCCCTGCGCTGGAGCGCCGACTGGCTGGGGCCCATGCCCACGCTCTATGGCTACCAGGCGCCGCTGCGGGCCGTGAATTCCTACGGCCTGTTCGCGGTCATGACGACGCAGCGGCCGGAGATCGTGGTTGAGGGCAGCCTCGACGGTCGGGAATGGAAGGCCTACGAGTTCCGCTGGAAACCCGGTGACGTCCGGCGGCGGCCCGAGTTCGTCGCGCCGCACATGCCGCGCCTCGACTGGCAAATGTGGTTCGCGGCCCTCAACGATGCGCGGCGCGAGCCGTGGTTCGCGCGGTTCTGCGAGCGGGTGCTCCAGGATTCGCCGCCGGTGCTGGCGCTGCTGCGAGAGAACCCGTTCCCGGGCCGTCCGCCGCGCTACCTGCGCGCGACGCTCTACGACTACCGCTTCGCCGACCCCGCGACGCGTCGCGAGACCGGGGCCTGGTGGACGCGGCGTGCTCTCGGCCCCTACACGCCCGTGCTCACGCTCGAGAACGGACGTCTCGCGGTCGTGGAATTGGGGCCGATGCCGCGCTGAGGCTTCCGCCCTCAACCGCGGTGGAGGATCCCCCGCGGCGACGGACACGGGGCCCTCCGCCGACCCCGGCTTGCGATAGACTGCCGCGATGGTCCTCGATCCCGGTTCCTTCTACACTTCCGCCGTCCGAGACTTGGGAGGATCCGGCATGCGCGTCGCGATCGTGATCGGCGCCACGGCACTCGGCCTTTCGCTCGCCGGGACCGCGAGGGCGCAAGGAACGGGCCGTTCGCTGGACATTCAGCCGGGAGCGAGAGAGAACGGCCTGGGAGCTGCGGGGGTCGCGCTGCCCGGAGATCCCTGCGATGCCGTGTGGTGGAACCCCGCGGCGCTGGGTTTCGCCGAGTGGTACAGCGGGCAGTGGACGTCCGCCAAACTCGTGCCGGGCCTCGCCGATGACGTCCGGTACAAGCATTTCGGCGTGGCGGTCCCCATCAAGGGGTTTGGCGGGGCCGCTCTCGGCTACACCCGGCTGTCGTACGGGTCATCCGAGGGCGCGGATCCACAAGGCAATCCGACCGGCACGTTCGAATCCTGGGAGTCTTCGCACTCGGTTGCGGCGGGGTATCGCGTGAACGGCGTGCTGGCGTTTGGCCTGACCGTGAAATACGTCCGTATCGTACTGGCGCCGTCGTCGCTGAGCGGCACGGCGAGCACGGTGGGCTTCGACTTCGGAGGACTCTACCGGCAGCCGATCGCCGGCATGACCCTCGGCCTCGGCCTAAACGTCCAGAACATCGGTCCGCGGGTTTCCTTTGCCAACGAAGACCGCTCCGACCCGTTGGGCCGGAACCTCAAGGTGGGCGGGGCGGTTACCGTCCCCGTTCCGCTCGGATCCGGGGGCTTCGAAATCGGCGGCGCGGCAGTGGCGGATTACAACCATTCCCTGGTCACGAGTGACTTCAACACCTGGCATGGGGGCGTCGAACTCTACGGTGCCTTTGCGAAGTGGGTGCGCGTGATGTATCGGCGCGGCTACTACGAGGATGTTCTGGGGGACATTGGTGACTACACACATGGTGCCGGCGTCCGGGTGGCAGGCGCGACCTTCGATGTCGCATGGATCCCGCAGCCGCGGAACCTAGGTCTCGACCGGCTCAGGAAGATCACGGTCGGCCTCAACTCGGACGCTCTGTCGTCGCTGCTTTCGGCGCATTGATTCTCGTGAAGCGGCCGGGATGAGCGACGTCCGGAAGATCGCGGTGCGCGCGCAGGACGTGTGGACGTTCACCCAGCGCAACGTGCCGCTGTGGGACATCCTCGAGTTCTTTCCCCGCGACGCCATCGGGCCGCGCGGCCCCGGCGACGCCCCACGCCCCTACGAGGTGAAGTCCATCATCATGGAGACGGATCTGGGCTGGTCGTTCGAGACCGACATCCAGTTCGGGACCTGGGTGTTCCGCCCGCGCTCGCCGAAGCAGCCCGGCATGATGAAGTGGTGCCGCGAGCGCGGACTCGAGGCGGGTGACGCGCTGGTGTTCGAAAAGCTGGAGGAGCGGCGCTACCGGGTGTCGCTGGAGAAGTCCGGGTCCTGAGCGAAGGGTCTCAGCCCGCCGCCGGACGCAGCGTCTTCTCGTACAGGTGAACGTGGCGCGTCACCCGCATGCCGACGCGTTCGTACAGCCGAGGAGCGTTGTCGGCGTTCTCGCCGTCCACGCCCAGGCAGGCCCGCCGGGCACCCACCGCCTGGAAGGCGCGGAAGGAGTGCCAGAGCAGCGCGGTGGCGAGGCCACGGTGTCTCCAGGCGTCGCGCACGCCCAAGATGCCCACCCAGCCGTCCTGCCCCATGTGGTAGTTGCAGCTCGCCGCTACGGCGCGATCCCGGTGGAGCACAAGGAACGTCAGCTCGGGAGCGAACTCTTCCCGGTCGAGGGCGCGCCGCGACCACTCGTCGAGCGGCTCCACCATGAACCGGTAATGGCGCGCGAACGCCTCCTGCAGCGTGTCGTGCAGCTCGGCGTCGTCCACGCCGCGACGGAACACCGAGACGCGAACTTCGTCGGGCCACCGGGGAGACTCGAACGGACCGTCGAGGAGGCGTTCCATGCGGTAGTAGGTCCGGACCTGCGCAAAGCCGCGGGCTTCGAGAAGCTCCCGCTTCACCGCGTCGCGGCTCGACGACCACACCACCACCGCCACCCGGCCCGCAAGCCCGGCGTCTTCAGCGGCCGCCAGCGCACGGGCCTCCAGCCGCTCGAGCAGCGCCTCCCCGACGCCTGGTTGCGAGTCGGCCGGCTCCAGGCCGAGGAAGCCGTCGTAATCCGCGTGCGGCCGGCGCGGCCCCCACACCCACGCGTATCCGACGACGGCACCGCCGGGCCGAGCTGCGATCCAGGCGTCGCGTTCGAGGTCGAAGCGCGGCCAGTTCCAGATCGCCCGCACGTCGGCCTCGGTGTCGTCGGTCTCGCCATGGAGGGCGAGGTCGGAGGCCTGGAGGAGCGCGAGAATGCGACCCGCGTCGTCCGGGCGCGGAGCGCAGACGACGCAGCCTCCCGGCAGGGAAGTGTCGATGGGGCTCAGGTGGGTATCTGCTGCAGGATCTCCTGCGGATCCGGGAACCGGCCGACCTGCTTCTTCGAGAAGATCAGCTTCCCGTCCAGGACCACCTCGAACTGGCCGCCCGACCCTTTGATGAGGCGGGTTTCGAGGTTCGTGTGCCGCTTCTTGATCTCGGCCACCAGACCGGTGGCGCGGGGAAGGTAGTTTCACTGGACGCAGTACGTGATCTCGAGCGTCATGCTCCCTCCGGTCGAACGCGAGCAGCCGATGCGCCGCGCATGATACCGTGGCCGGGCGCGCCTCTCCAGTACACGGGTTTTCGATGCCGGCGCGCTTCATTCGATGCGACCCGCGGCCGAAAACTCCTTTGACCGGGCCCCGGTCGCACGGCAACCTCTGGCGCCCGTGGCCCGCCCTCCGCCGGCCAGGACCTTCTGGAGCCATTCGCATTCATGATCACGCGCGCCCCCTCTGCCGAGGAGCGATTGAGAAAGGCGCTGGGCGACGGGTTGCTCACCCGCGAGCCCCTGCGCCATCACACCACGCTACGAATCGGCGGGCCGGCCGACTACTACTTCGCCGCCCGCACCGCCGACCAGATGGTCGTCGCCCTTCGCACCGCCCGCGCGGCCGGCATTCCCGCGTTCCTGCTCGGCGGCGGCAGTAACCTGCTGGTGTCGGATGAAGGGTTCCGCGGCCTGGTGCTGAGGAACGCCATCGAGCAGATGGAATTCGACGGCACCGCCGCCTGGGTCGGCGGAGGCGTGGACTTCCTCGAGTTCATCTACGAATGCCGAGACCGCTCGATTGCGGGCCTCGAGTTCGCGGCTGGCATTCCCGGCTCGATCGGCGGCGCGCTCTACGGCAACGCCGGTTGCTACGGGGAGGACATCGGCTCGTTCACGATCGAATGCACGCACGTCACCCTCGACGGCGCCACCGTCGAGACGCAGCCCGCCGCGTGGTACGAGTTCGGCTACCGCGACTCGCGACTCAAGCGCGATCAGCGCGTGCTGCTCTCGTGCCTGCTCCAGCTCCGGCGCGGCGACAAGAGGGCGATCCAGGGGGTGATCGAGGAAAAGCTCGAGATCCGCAGGCAGAAGCATCCGCAATGGCGGATGGAGCCCACCGCGGGCTCGTACTTCAAGAACCTTCCGCCCGACTGGCAGGTGCCGGGGGCCAAGCATTCGCCTGGCACACGCCGCGTGCCCGCGGGACAGCTGCTCGACGAATGCGGGTGCCGGGGGCTTCGCGTCGGCGACGCGATGGTGTTCTCCAAGCACGCCAACATCATCGTCAACGCCGGACGGGCCACCGCCCGGGAGGTGCTCGAGCTCGCGAAGATGATGAAGGGGCGGGTGCGCGAGAAGTTCGGCGTCGAGCTCGAGGAAGAGGTGATGTTCCTGGGGGAGAAGCCGAAGCTCGAGGGTTCCTAAACAAGCACAACGATCGCGCTCGCGAAATGAACCGTCACCGGGCCAGGATCGTCGCAGGGTGCAGCGCACGGTGGCACCGCCACGCTTGCAGGACTTCCCCTAGTGTAGCCACAGGTTGTAGGAGCAGTGGAGCACGCCCATTTTGTCGCGCATCATGCGCGGGTGCGTTGAAGTATTGAGCTCGGGCGGCATGCCCGGCGGTCTCAAGGTCCAATCTGGCGCGATGGTCGAGCGCTCGTCGAGCTGGAGCAGGATCGCCTGGCGTTCGATCCCCTTGCCCCACACCTCATAGTGGATGTGCGGTCTCGCTCCGCCTTCGGAGCCGGGCATGACGGTGTGGAAGCGGTATTGCCCGCGTTCGTCAGTCCGAAGGGTGCCCGCCAGCCTGGGTCCGCGGCGCTCTTCGCCAGACCTCGCGTACTGACCGTGGCGATCCGCGTGATACACGCGGACCTTCACACTCACAGCGGGGGTGCGATCCGGACGATACACGACTCCCGACACCACGAGCCTCTCGCCCGGCTCGCCCTTCGGAGCCAGCTCGATGTCCCAGCCCTGAGGCGCGCGATCCCTGGCCGAGACCTTGGCGGACCGGGACGGCCGCCCCGAACACGCCGCGAGCCCGAAGCTCAACACGACTGCGGCGATCGCAAGGGGCATGATGATCGTGCACCCGGCTCCCGGCGAACGACACGGCGCTCGTAGCCAGCCTCGTACCCAATGCGCCGACTCCATGCGCTCTCTTGCTGGCCGGGCTGTCGCCGCCGGTTCCACGATGTCCATGCTACGGGGTCCCCTTCCCCGCGCCGAGCGCGCGGCGTAGCTCGAGCGCCTGCGCCTCCAGGGGGCTCCGGATCAAGACCGAGTCCAGGTAGGCGGTCGCCGAGGCCGTGTCCCGCTCGGCGAGCGCCGCGTTGGCAAGGCCGAGCCAGGGATCGGTGTTTGCCGGGGCCAGAGCGGCCGAACGCCGGAACGCCTCCCGCGCCGGCGCCACCTGCCCCGCGCCCAACGCGGCCAGGCCGAGTTGGTGGAAGTAACGCGGATTGGGCGCCACCGCGATCGCGCGCTCGAACTCGCGGGCGGCTTCGTCGAAGCGCCCGAACGCATAGGCGCGCAGTCCCAGAAAGTCGTGGGCGTGGGCGCGCGCCGCGTCACTCCACCCGGGCCGGGCCTCGAGCAGCGCCCGGACGCGCCGCAGGCTCATCGCCTCGCTCGCATGCGACCCCCACAGGCCGATGGCGACGGCGACCGCGACGGTGACTCCGGGCGCCAGGCCGGCGCCGCGCGAGTCACGCCATGCTGCGGCGAGCGCGCCCGCGGTCGCGAGGCCCGCCACCACCCCGGCCGCGGCCGCGGCGTCCCAGTCGCGGCCCGAGCCGCGGGTCGCACCGGCGGCGATCAGCACTCCGACCTGGGGGCCGAGGGCGAGAAGAAACACCCAGCCGAGGCGAAAGCGCGGCGCCTTTGACGGCGGCCGGACCCGGACGCCTCCCTTCGCTGCGCTGGCCGCGACTACCGCGGCGGGCCAGAGCGGGGCCAGGAAGAGAAGCGCATTCAGCAGATCCGAGACCCGGACCAGCATGCCCGGAGCGTCGGGGCTCTCGAAGCTCCTGGCCACGGCGCCGCCCGGAAGATGGACCTTCCAATCCACGCTGATGAGGACCCCGAGCATCCTCGGAAGAACCGCGAAGGTCACGATCAGCAAGGCCAACGCGGCGAACAAGAGGCCGGCGCGGCCGCGTTTCTCGGGCTCGGCTCGCAGGGCACCGAAGAGCACCCAGCCCGCCGCGGGCAGAAAGAGCAGGCCGGAGCGGTGGGAGAGTACGCAGATTGCGGTGCCCGCAACGAGGGCCCAGGCGCTGCCCGCACCGCGCCAGAGCCTGACCGCCCCGTAGCCCGCGAGCGCGACCCCGAAGAGGAGCGGTCCGAACTTGTCGTAGCCGGCGAAGTGCTGGAGGTAGCCTCCGCCGAAGACCACCAGAGCCGCCGCCGGGAGGGCGGCTCCTCTCACCCCGACGGCACGGAGGAGCGCCAGGCACGCGAGCGCGAACGCGCCGCCCACCACGGCTCCAACGGCCTGGAGCGCCACGGCCGGTGTCCAGCCCAGGCCGACCAGGAAGCGCGGAGTGTAGAAGTTGAGCGCCAGGTCCAGCGGTGCGGCCTGGGGGAAGAGTTGGATGGGCGGACGCGGGTAGTCGATGGCGCTCACTCGGAGATCGAAGTCGCCGGTGAAGCGCACCGAATCGCGCAAGCCGAGAATCAGGAACGCGAGCAGGAGGGCGACCGCCAGGTCGGCCGTCAGCCCGCCGCGCTCCCACGCCCGGCCGAGCTGCTCGATCCGGGTCTCAAGCTGGCGCCCGAGCGCCGGAACGAATCCGCAGGCCCCGAGCAGGACCAGCACCATCGCAGCCGGCGCCGGCCAGTAGCGGAACGCGTCCACGCCCCAGAGCCAATTGGAGGGCAGGAGCGTCGCGGCGACGTGAAGCGCGAGTACGGCGCCCAGGGTGATGCCCAGTGCGCTGGCCCCAGGGACGGCGCCGGGTGGCGGCGCTTCGCCCGGGGCGGGTCTGGGCGTCGAGGCGCGTCGCGGGCGCGGAGGCGGCATGGGGGGAATCGTAACGCACCTGGCGCCGGGCTTCTGAGGGGCATTGACTGGGTTTCCGCCCGCGCGTAGCGTGCGCGCCCGCCTCGCACGTCGAGAGTTTGCGAGGGCTGCGGCGGTCGAGGAGCGCGAAGGGTCAGCAGGGCTGGACCGAGGGGAGGGACGCACTCGGGGATCTCACGAAGCCTGCGGTGGTGGGCCGGCTCGCTGAGGGTCGCCGCGACACGAAAGGAGACGGATGACCATGTCAACGACAACGGCAAGCACGAAGCCCGGCAGCCTGCCTCGCAGCATTGGCGCAGTCCTCCTGGGGCTCGTCGCGGTCTTCGTTCTTTCACTGGGTATCGACCAGGTGCTGCATTCGCTCGGCGTGTATCCGCCCCCTGGTCAGCCCATGCACGACGCGGGACTGAATCTCCTCGCGTTGTCCTATCGAATCGTCATCGCCGTCGTGGGGTGCTACCTCGCCGCGCGATTCGCGCCTCGCAGTCCGATGCGTCACGCGATGGTTCTGGGGGTCATCGGGTTCGCGCTGAGCCTGGTCGGCGCGATCGCCACGATTCCGATGAACCTCGGCCCGGCCTGGTACCCGACCGCGCTCGTGGTGACCGCATTGCCCTGTGCCTGGCTTGGCGGGGTTCTTCACCGCGCATGGCACACACACCCTCAGGGGAGACGACCGATGGAGAGCAGTCCCTAATCCGCCGGTGATTCGATCGGCGTGACCGCGACCATCAGCTTCTCCGCGCGCCTCAGGAGGGTCAGCCTGCATTCGCGCCCGATGGCGCCGTCGCTGAGCGCCTTGTGCAGATCGTCCACGCCGCCGACGGCCTCGTCCTCGAAGGCGATTACGACATCGCCCTCGCGCAGCCCCGCGTGGTGGGCGGGGCTTCCGCCCTCGACGTGCACGATCATCAAGGCCTTCTCCGAAGGCAGCTCGAAGTGGCGCGCGACCCGCCGCTGCATCGTGACCTGCTGGCCGCCGATCCCGATCCAGGCGCGGCGGATGCGACCGTCGCGGATGAGGCGGCTGGCGACCCAGCGCGCGGTGTTGGCCGGAATCGCGAAGCAGAGACCCTGGGCGGGCAGGATCATGGCGGTGTTGACGCCGACCACCTCGCCGCGGCCGTTCACCAACGGGCCCCCGGAGTTGCCGGGGTTGAGCGCGACGTCGGTTTGGATGATGCCGTCCATCAGCCGGCCCGAGCGCGAGCGCAGCGAGCGGCCGAGGGCGCTGACGACGCCCGCCGTGACCGTGGCCTGGAATCCGTAGGGGTTGCCGATCGCGATCACGAGCTGTCCTGGCTTGAGCGTCGAGGAATCCCCCAACTGCGCCGGCGCCAGGTCCGTGGCCGACACACGCACTACCGCGAGGTCGGTATCGGAGTCGTCGCCCACCAGGTCGGCCCGCAGCCGCCGACCGTCCGGAAGAACCACCTCGATCGTCGGGCTGCCATGGATCACGTGGCTGTTCGTGAGCAACAGTCCGTCGGGTGTGAACACGAATCCGGAGCCGCTCCCGCCGGGCCTCCGGGTGGGATCGCTGCTCGCTGGGCGGCGGCGCGAGGCGTGCGCCACCTCGATCTTGACCACGGATGGTCCCACGGCCTCAACCGCCCGGGTCACCGCGCGCGAGTAGGCGTCGAGCAGCTCGTCGGCTTCGGGCGCCGGTGCGTCACCCGGCTCGGGGGCCTCCGGGAGGCCGGATTCGGAAAGCCAGCGCAGCTCAGCCATGGTGCCCTCCAGGTTTTTCGTCGGCTGGACGCTGATTGGATGCTGCGCGGTGGCCGGCCGGTGCCGGGTCTACCCCCCGATCGCGCTCATCCCTCGCGCCGGCTGCTCGAAGAACGGGCTGTTGATGAGGTGCCCGGGCTCCTTGCGCCACACCGCGGCGCGCAGCAGCTCCGCGACCTCCTCGTCGCTCGCCCCGCCGCGCATGGCCTTGCGGAAGTCGTATTCCTTGAGCGAGAACAGGCAGGTGCGGATCTGGCCGTCGGCGGTGAGCCGGATGCGGTCGCAATGGCCGCAGAAAGGCCGCGTCACCGAGGCGATCACACCCACGCTCCCGCGCCCGTCCCGGTATCGATAGAGGGTCGCGGGGGCGCTCGGATCGGTCCCCCGCGCGGGCTCGAGCGGGAAGACGGCGCCGATCTGGGCGAGGATCTCGGCCGCGGGTACCAGCTTCTCGCGCGACCAGGTGTGCTGGAAGTCGAGCGGCATCCACTCGATGAAGCGCACCTGGTAGCCCTGGTCGCGTCCCCAGGCGGCCAGCCGCACGGCTTCGTCTTCATTGAATCCGCGCATCAGCACCGCGTTCACCTTGATGGGCGCGAACCCCACGCGGCGCGCGGCCTCGAGCCCCGCCATCACGTCGTCGAACCGGTCGCGCCGCGCCAGCTCGTGGAAGCGCGCGCGGTCGAGGGTGTCGAGGCTCACGTTCACGCGCGTGAGCCCGGCGGCGCGCAGCTCGGCGGCCATCGCGACGAGCTTGAGGCCGTTGGTGGTGAGCGAGAGGTCGAGGCCGGGCTGGAGCGCGTGGAGCATGCGCACCAGGACCGGCAGGTCCATGCGCACCGTGGGCTCTCCGCCGGTCAGCCGGATGCCGGTGATGCCCAGGCCGAGGCAGACCCGGGCGAAGCGGGTGATCTCCTCGTAGGTCAGGAGCTGGTCCTTGGGCAGCCACGGCATGCCTTCGGCCGGCATGCAGTACACGCAGCGCAGGTTGCAGCGGTCGGTGACCGAGATCCTCAGGTCGCGGACCACGCGGCCCTCGGTGTCGATCAGAGGCGCCGGCTGCGGGGCGGGAGAGTCCATGGCGGGTTCGGTTTCCAAGAGTTGGCTCGAGCGGGTGACGTGTGGGAAGAATAGGCCCGGCGCCCGACGATGACAACGCCACCACGATCCCAGCCCAGAGGCCGCGGGCAAGGCCGGCCGCAGCCCCGCCCGACCGCGCCGGGGGTGGACAACGTGCGCGCCGCGTCCGGAGCGGCGGGGGTGGTCCCGGCCTGGCGCGATGCCTGGTTGTGGATCGCCCTGCTGGCGCTTGTGCCGCTCCTGATGCGTGCCTGGAGCGGGTCCGCCGGCACGCCGTTCGCCGACGACTACGACTTCCTCCACCGCGCGCTGCTGAGCCCACAGCGCTCGCTCCTCGACGGCGGAGGCGCAGTGATCTACTGGCGCCCGCTGGCGCGACAGGTCTACTTCGGGCTCGCCGGACCGCTCATGCTGTCCCATCCGCGCGCGGTGGCGCTGCTCCACGTGGCGCTCCTCGCCCTGGCGGTGGTGCTGATCCATCGCATGTTGCGGCCGCGCTGGGGTGGCCCCTGGGCGGCGGCCGCGGCGTCGTTCCCGCTCCTGGCGGAGGGGACGCGCGCGCTGGTGATCTGGCCGACCTCGTTTCAGGATCTCGGCGCCGTCCTGTTCTCGGCGCTGGCCCTCCACGAGGCTTCCCGTCGCCGGCTCCTCGCCGCGCTGGGAGCCTTGCTCGCCGCCCTGCTCTGTAAGGAGATCGCCGTCATCACTGCGTTCCTCCTTCCATGGATGCCGGGCGTGTTGCGCCACCGGCGCGAGCGGATCCGCTGGGCGGGCGCCACGTGCGCGACGGTGGCGACGTGGATGGTGGTGTACGGGGCGGTCATGCGGTCGGCGGGGCTGATGTTCCAGCGCGAGCTGGAGTCGGGAAGACTGCCGCTCCCGCACCGCCTGCTGTGGTCGCTCGCCCACGGGCTTCTGGACGGTTTCAGTCTCGGCGCGCTGGCGCCCGCGCTCGTCCTCTCGGTGCTGGCCGGCGTGCTCGCGCTGCTGGTGCTGGCGTTCCTGGCCGGCCGCCGGCGCGCCCACGTCGCCGCGCCGGGGCCCGGATGGGTCCTCTGGGGGCTCGCGTATTTCACGCTGGCGACCGCCACGCTCTCCGAAACGTTCCCGATGTGGGGC
>Ga0247727_10013358_pt1 | contig 13865 bp, 13 predicted proteins | sample WisWelCaveWW1625_FD_202498 | JGI IMG/M metagenome (GOLD analysis project Ga0247727, IMG submission 202498) | Biofilm microbial communities from Wishing Well Cave, Virginia, United States - WW16-25 | ecosystem: Environmental > Aquatic > Deep subsurface > Groundwater > Cave microbial mat | place... | reverse complement strand
ATGGGTCGATAGGGTGGATCAAAATAAACGAACGTATTACGATCAATGAATTTTTCACAGGCGGTAAAATCGCCGCATTTAATCTTAGTCTGTTGGAGAATATCGGAGATCGCGCGCAGGTTGTTTTTCGAAACGATTTGCGGATTCGTGTAGCGCCCGAACGGCACGTTAAAATCGCCATTCGCGTTGACGCGAAACAGCCCGTTGTAGCACGTGCGATTGAGAAAAATGATTTGCGCCGCGCGTTCGAGCCAATCTTGATTGAACGCCTTGAAGTTTATGCCAGGGCGCTTTTGGTTCAATCGCGACCGGATTTCGTAAAAATACTTATGCTGTTCAGCCGCGCTGAGTTTGTGATATTTGCGTTGCATGGCGCTGAGCGCGCCGATCAAGCTTTCCACATCCTCGCGGATGGTTTGATAAGCCAGCGCCAGCTCTTCGTTGGCGTCGCAGATAAAGAACTTTTCCATGCCATATGTTTGCGCGATATGAAAAAACACCGCCCCGCCGCCGATGAACGGCTCGACATAACGTCTCATCTTGCCAAGCTTCAGTTCGGGATGAAGATGTTCGGTGATTTGCTCGAGAAGCTGGGCTTTGCCACCGGCCCATTTGAGGAAGGGTTTGGCTGTGGTTAAAAGCAAACGCATTTACCTTTTTGTGTTGTCAAGCAGCGTTATACGGGCGGTCGTTTCTCGGATTATCCAACGCAAAGTTTAGAGATTGGAGACAAAAGAGGCAAGCTTTTTTAGTGGGCCGTGCAATGCATTAACGCCAAGGATTTCGGCTTTTTGATAAACCGTTTCTCAGCAAAAGATAGGAGGCGGGCATAAATTTTTTCTCGCGCAAAGGAGAAAACCCTTGTTCCTTCGAAAAAACAAATTATGCCCGCCTCGAGAATTATTGACGATCACGCAAAACACCTAACCTCAGTTGCTAGGGGCGAGAGCCGTCTCCTTCGGCTTATCGAGATCGCCCACTTCGACGATTCCAATGTTTTTGATGGCCGTATCGTTGGCGATTCCCCGGGAGCTGTGATACAAGATACGGTCCATCGCCACGTCGGTTTTCTCGCCGTTGCGCAAAAAGTCAGCCTGCAGATCGACGGTCTTCACCGGCGTGCCCACGACTTTGTACCCGCTATAGCCGGTGATGATGTACCAGTAAGTTTGCTGATAGATCACACCGTCGACCAGAGCGTCGTACCCCGGCCCGGCGGACTCAATCGCGCGATCAACCGCCTCCTTCAAATTGGGAATGCCCAAGGGGATGGTAATCAGCCAATAGACCCCGTCTTTGCCTTCGACGCGATTGCCTTTGCCGCTGTCTTTGACGCGCATGTGCATTTGTTTCGAGCTGACGATGGTGAAGTCCAAAACCCGCTGTGTACATCCGCCGATGATCAGGCTCCCGATGACGATTATCATCAACAAGCTGGACAACGTGGTTCTTGATTTCATGACTCTTTTCCTCTTCTGATTGAGAATGGTGATGGCTTCGGGAATGAAAAGAATGCTTGCTGTAGTGCTGTTGGCGATCCCGGTCAAATCAAAAAAGATAAATTGATCTATCATACGGGGGCGAGCGGGTGTCGGCGATGATGGGTCTGGCAGAAGAATGGGATGGGCAAATTTTTTCCAGCATGCGACGTTGAGCGATGAAGGGATAGCGCGCCAAAAGTGCGCAGATGAAAATTCTCGACACGGTGCGGCGGCGATCGTTTGCCGAGAATAACACTTCTGATTCTAATTTTCTCGAGTCTGGCACGTGGATGCCCCCTTAGGCAGACACGAAATGAAGAACCCTTTACGAAAAACAACGGCGAATAATAACCAAGCAGAATCAAATAGTCAAGCGTTTTTTACCGCGGAGCCGGTTTTTAACGCGCGCTCAAAATCTTCGATAATATCTTCCGTCGCTTCAATGCCTACCGACACCCGAATCAAGCCATCGGTGATGCCGAGACGCTGGCGATCTTGCGGCGACATCCCGGCATGGGAGGTGATGGCCGGCCGCGTCAGCAAGGTTTCGACGCCGCCGAGACTCGGGGCGATAATCGGCAGGGTGGTGTTTTGCATGAAGCGTTGCGCCGCTTCCAGGCCGCCCTTGAGCTCGAAGCTCAACATACCGCTGAAGCCGTCGAAGAGCTCGCGGGCGCGGCGATGGCGCGGGTAGCTTTCCAGCCCCGGATAGTTGATTTTGGCCACGGCGGGATGCAGTTCGAGAAATTGCGCCAACTTCAGCGCGCTTGCATTTTGATGGCGCACGCGCAATGCCAAGGTTTTCATGCCACGATGGAGCAGGAAACACGCGTGCGGATCGAGCGAGCCGCCGAGGTGATTCAGCTTGCGGGTGATCTTCTGAATCAGATCGGCGCGGCCAATCACCGCGCCGGCGACAATGTCATTGTGGCCATTGAGATATTTCGTGCAACTGTGCAGCGAGAGATCGAAGCCGCACTCCACCGGGCGGAAATTCACCGGGCTGGCAAACGTGTTATCGATGAGTGAAATGAGCTTATTGGCCTTGGCAAACTGGACGACCGCCTTCAGATCGGCAACCTGCAACAGGGGATTCGTCATGGCCTCGACATAGATGGCCTTCGTATTCGGACGCAGTTTTTGTTTCCAAGAATTCGGATCGTCCGGATTGATGAAGTCGTAAGCCAGGCCGAATGTGGCGAAGTCTTTGGTGAGAAAATCGTGCGTGCCGCCATAGAGCGTATCCTGCGCCAAGAGATGGTCGCCGGCGGAAAGCACGGTGAGCAAGGCGGTGGAGATGGCCGCCATGCCGCTGGAGGTGACCAGGGCGGCTTCGGCATTTTCCAGCGCCGCCAGTTTTTTATGTAAGGCCAGGTGATTCGGCGTGTTATTCAGGCGGATATATTTGAGATCATGATAACTGGTCTCGCCGGCATATTCAAACATCGCCGACTGAAAAATCGGCATGCTCACCGCGCCGTGAATGCGCGGCTCCGGCTCGCCGGCATGGATGAGCTTGGTATCGATACGGTTGTAGGTATTAGACACGATGGGCTTTCCTTTCATGATTAAAGTCGCGACAAAATAATGAGAGGGCGATGCAAAGGCAAGAGGTTTTTCGGAGCGCCATTGAGCGCGCGGTGATGCAGTCGCGCCATCAAGACTGTTGATTTGCAGGATCGGGCTTCATATATTATGCCCGCGCATTTGAATGGCTTATGGCTCGACCGTCATCCCGCCTCGCTTCGTCGAAAACAGGAATAAACTTCGGACTTAATCCCTGGATTATTTATGAAAATCAAGAAGGCAGAAATCGAAGACCAATCTTATGAAGGTCACAGCGCCGCGCGACTCGTTGCGTATTATCTGCTCGTCATCTTCTTTGGCTATCTCAGCCGCGACTTGCTCATCGAGATGAATGCCAACTACCCCCTTGACGAGTTTATGAAAATCAAAGAGTTGCTAAGCGCTTCGATGAATTCAACCGAACGGACCGACGACATTATCGTCACCCTGTGGTCGCTGCTTTCGACGTTTATTTTCGTTTTGCCGATCGGCTGGGTGTACATGCTCACCAAGCGCGAGGAAGGCATCGATCCTTCGCTGGTGCAAACGATTATCGTTTTGGGAATGGTGGTCTGCGGCGTGATGATGCTGGTGCAGGACAATCTGGCGCGGGCGTTCGGTCTCGTCGGCGTGGTGGCGGCGGTGCGGTTTCGCAACACGCTAAAAGACACCAAAGATGCGGTTTATGTTTTTCTCGCCATCGGCATCGGCATGGGCTGCGGTTTGCGCGCGTATCACATCGCCACCTGGCTATCGGTCGTCGTGTGCGGTGTGATGTATTTGTTGTGGAAGTTTCGCGTCGGCCGCGCCGCCGCGGGGTTGGAGGTATCGGCGCTGGCCGAAGCTTCGGAGCCGGAGAAAAAAAAGGATAAAAAGAAAAACAAGGAAAAGGAGCCAACGGTTGCGCTCTCCGGCGCTGCTTTGAAGCGCATCGACGAAAACCTCGAGCAGCGGGAACGGTTGAAACATTTGGCGAATTTGCTTGCCGACAAGAACAAGGGCATCAAAAAACCGAACGCCGCCCTAATCGTTCGCGCGACCAGCGCCGCCGAAGCGCAATATCGCCTCGACAAAGCGCTCATGAAGGATGGCCAACCGTGGCATTTGGCCGGCGCTTCGTTCTCCGAGCAGGATGGCGGCAAGCTGGAATATCTCGGGCGCGTCGATCAATCAACCTCGCCGGCGACGCTGGTCGAAACCTTGCGACAGTCCGGCAAGCCGTATGTTCGCGACGTGGAGTTCATCTATTTGCGAGGAGTGAAGAAGGAAAAGAACAAAGACGATTCTATGAAGGATACGGAAGATACGGAGTAGCAAAGCTTTCTTTCATTGAGGCGCAAAAAAAAGTTTTGCAAGTTTTGAGGGCAATCATGAAAACGCTAAAAGAACAAATTCTCACGGTTATCGAAGGCTCGCCGGTGATCAATGTCGGGCTAAAGGGCGGCGATTTACAGACGCGCGCGTTCACCGTCATCGCGGTATTAACCCTGCTTGTCATGGTCGCGCCGCCTTCCGGTGTTTCGGACGCGGCCCTGCGAATTGCCACCCTGGCCACCGCCATGACCGGCGTCGTGTTCTTGATGACCGGCTTGGTGTTCGCGGCGCGCACGCACTATGCCGGCATCGTGCTCACCACCCTGCCATTGCTTGTGAAGTGGCTGGCGAGCGCCCAGCAGCGCTGGCTGGCCGTGGTCATGGCGCTGGTGGCCTTGGGCGGCTCTCTTTTCAATTTGACAACCCGGCGCTGTGGGGTCAACAAGCTGTTGCGCATAAGCAGCGCGTGAGCTTGTCTGGTGATGAACCATCAGGCTGATAAAAAGTCCCCTCGCGGGACTTTTTATGTTTACGAAGAAATTTTGTCGCGCGGCTTTCGACTCGACTGAGCTCGCCGAAGTCAAGTCATAACCCCCAATGAGAGAATAGGGGAAAAATATCACGATGGGATCAATCCTTTTTCAGAACGCAAGAATTGTGACGATGAACGCGCGCCGCGAAATCGTTCACGGCGACCTGCTTGTCCGTGATGATCGCATCGTCGCCATCGGCAAATCGAGCGAGATGGGCATTGATGGCGCGATTCGTCCCGACCGAATCATCGACGCCCGCGACTGGATCATCCTGCCCGGATTTGTGCAAACCCACGTTCATCTCTGCCAAACGTTGTTTCGCAACCAAGCCGAAGATCTGGAACTGCTCGATTGGCTGCAAAAAAAAATCTGGCCGCTGGAAGCCGCGCATGATGAACACTCCATGCGCATCTCGGCGCGGCTCGGCATCGCCGAGCTTCTGTCCGGCGGCACCACGACGATTTTGGACATGGGCAGCGTGCATCACTACGACGCCGTATTCGATGAGCTGGAAAAATCGGGCATGCGCGCGGCCGGCGGCAAGTGCATGATGGATGCCGGGGATAATTTTCCATCCGGCCTGCGCGAGACAACACAAGAATCTTTACGCATGAGCCGCGATTTGATGGAACGCTGGCATGGCGCGGCGAACGGTCGATTGCGCTATGCCTATGCCCCGCGCTTTGCTTTGTCGTGCAGTGAAAAATTGCTCCGCGAAGTTGCGGAGATCAGCGCGAACAAAGGTTGTATGATGCACACACATGCTTCCGAGAACCAAAGCGAGACCAAACTGGTGCAGCAGTGCACCGGCAAGCGCAATGTGGAGTATCTCTCGTCATTGGGAATTTCCAGACGCCGCGCCTGTCTGGCGCATTGCATTCAAATTGACGAGAATGAAATCGCCATGATGGCCCGCGAACAGACGCGCGTGGCGCATTGCCCCGGATCGAATTTCAAGCTGGCGAGCGGCATCGCGCCGGTTGTAAAAATGCGTCAAGCCGGCGTCGTGGTCGGCCTCGGCGCCGACGGCGCGGCGTGCAACAACAATCTCGACATGCTGAACGAAATGCGGCTGGCGGCGCTGCTGCAAAAAATCTCCGCCGGTGTGGGCGCTTTATCCGCGCAGGCCGTGGTCGAGATGGCCACCATCGACGGCGCGCGCTGTTTGGGATGGGAAGATGAAATCGGCAGCATCGAAGTTGGCAAGAAGGCGGATCTGGTGGCAATCAATCTCGATCGGATTCACGCGATTCCGTCTGCTGATCTCTATACTGAAATCGTTTACGCGTCGCGAGCTTCGGATGTCGCGCTGACGATGGTGGATGGAAAAATTCTTTATGAAGACGGCGAAGTAAAAATTGTTGATGGCGATGCTTTGCGTCATGAGGGGCAGCAGGAGTTCATGCGACTCTCGGCGCGTTCGGGTGTGTAGGGACACGACATGTCGTGTCCCTACAAATGCACGTACAGGATAGACATGAAAAATCAAATAAAGCAATCGCCGCAAATTTTTCTGTGCTACGCCAGAAAAGACGAGAAACCCGTGAGTGAGTTGTACAGGAAATTGTCTGATGCGGGTCTCAAGCCCTTTATGGACACCAACAACATTCTGCCCGGCGAAGATTGGAAGCAGAAGCTCATGAATACCATCCGGGAAGCGCCGTTTTTCTTGGCATGCTTGTCGAGTAACTTGGTTGACAAACGCGGCGTGATTCAAGAAGAAATCCGCGAGGCGCTCGACGTGTGGCGGCAAAAATTAGATTCGGACATTTATTTTATTCCGGTGCGGCTGGAAGACTGCGCCGTTCCCGGCGCGCTGGCAAAATTCCAGTGGGTTGATTTGTTCCACGATGGCGGTTTTGAGCGCCTCAAGATGGCCATCAATACCGGCATGGAGCGTTTGGGCGTTATTCGGCCGATTCGTCTTCGTTCAGAGCCTCTGAAAAATCTAACTCAAGAAGATGTGAAATTGATGTTGCAGGCAAATAATTTTTTTGCTACGGATTGGTATTGGATGGGGAAAGGAGTTCAACATCAGTATGAAGTCATGAAAGGCGGGAAAGTGGTGTTTGATAAAACGACCGGCTTGACCTGGCAACAGTCTGGCTCAAAAGTGACACCGACGTATAATGAGGCAAAACGATATATTCGCGATTTGAACAAGCAGCGTTTCGCCGGCCATAGCGACTGGCGCTTGCCGACTTTGGAGGAGGCCATGTCGCTGATGGAGCCTAAGATGAATAAATACGGCTTATACTTCGATCCGGTGTTTGATAAACACCAACATTGGATTTGGACAGCGGACAAAGAGAGTCCCACCACGGCGTGGGTGGTCTATTTCAGCGTCGGTTATTGCGACGACCACGATGTCTACAGCAACTTCGTCCGTGCGGTTCGTGGCGGACAATCTTGATTATTTGGTCATTTGAATCATTTGATTCTTTTTCTGTCTTACCGTCCGGACGCTTTGAGCGTCCGGACGGTCATTTAGGCGGGAATTTTTAGTTGCTTTTTGCTGGCCGAAGGCCTATTTTGATTCATGTTTCACGCGGTGCTTGTCAGGTTTTGGAGCTACTACAAGGCGGTTGTCGCCGCGGTAATGCTTGCCTGGTCGGTGAGTTTTTCGCAAACCCCGGAGGGTCAGGAGCTTCAGCTTGAGCAGATGCGCCAACGCATCCAGCGCCTGCAGCAACAAGTCGCGGCTCAGGAAAAAAGTGAAAGCTCGGCGCTGGAGTCGCTGCGGGCGATGGACGAGCAGATCGATCTCACCAGCCGGCTCGTGGGCCAGATGAAGCAGGAGGAGCAGAAGAAGCGGCGCCGCATCGCGGCGCTGGAGAGTTCGCTCAAGCAAACCGAAAAGGAGCTGCAGCATTTGCTCGAGCTGTCGGCGCGCCGCATGGTGTATTTTTACAAGTACGGCCGGCTGCGCGAAGTCGAGTTGTTGCTGTCGTCGCGCTCGCTCAATCAAATATTGCACTGGGCCGAATTTCAAAGACGCCTCAGCGACAATGATCGACGTATCATCTCTGGGATTAATTCCAAAAAGCAAAGCACGGCGAAGCAACGCGAGCTTATCGCCGCGGAACTGGCGGCGCAGCACCGCCTCATCTCTGAAAAAGTGGGCGAAGAAAGCGCGCTGAAGACGCGGCGCCAACAGCGGCAGGGCTTGCTGAGAAAAGTCCGGAAGGACAAGACCTACTACCAGATGCAACTCGCCGAATCGCAAAAAGCGGCGGAGCGCATCAAAGAATTAATCGCCCGGGCGTCGAGCGCGGAAACTGAAAGTTCAAAGCTGTTGCCCACCGGCGTCGATTTCGCGGCGCTGCGCGGCAGCTTGCCCTGGCCCGTGGAGGGGCGCATTCTGTCTCAATACGGCAGCTATCGCCACCCGGTTCTCAAGACCGTGACCGAGCGATTGGGGATTGACATTGCCGCCACGCCGGGTAGCGAAGTGCGCAGTGTGGCGGCCGGCAAGGTCACGGCCATCACTTGGCAGCGCGGACACGGCAATCTCGTCATCGTAAGCCACGCCTCAGGTTATTTCACAATTTATACGCACCTGGCGGAGATCATGGTGACACCCAACGAATTTGTGGAGGCGGGCCACGTGATGGGCACGATTGCCGAAGCGGGAAATGAGGGCGCGCTTCTACATTTTCAAATTTGGCAGGGATTCCAACATCTCGACCCGCAACAATGGTTGCGTTGAGACCCAGTTTTTATGCATTTACCGTCGACCGCACAACCGCACGTTTTCGAATTTCTTCGCCGCGCCCACGCCAGCGGACGCAAGGCGCATGCTTATCTTTTTCACGGACCGGAAGGCGCCGGCAAAGAAGCCATGGCTTTGCAATGGGCGCAAACACTTTTGTGCGAACGTCAAGGCGAGTGGGCGTGCGAGACTTGCCGTTCGTGCCGTCGCATCAAGCATTTTGATCATCCCGACGTTTATTTTATTTTCCCGCGCGTCGCCTCGGCAACGGAAGAGGAGCAGCGCGAAGTGCTGGTCTCCATGTCGGAAAATCCGTTTTTGCGAAGCCGTCCGTGGGAAAACCCGCAGATTTTGATCGGCGACATCCGCGCCATCAAGCAAAAGTTGTCGATGACGAGCTACGAAGGCCGCGGCGTGGTCATCATCATCGCCGAAACCGAAAAGATGCGCGACGAGCCGGCCAATGCGCTTTTGAAAATTTTGGAGGAGCCGCCGCCCCACACCTATTTCGTTCTTGCCACCGCCACGATGGAGTCTGTTGTGCCGACGATCGTGTCGCGTTGCCACCCGCTGCGTTTCTCAACCATCAGCGCCAATGAAATAAAGAACATTCTGATCACGCAAGCCGGGGTGGACTCGTCGCGCGCGGAATTTATCGCGGCGCTTGCAAATGGCAATCTCCGTCGCGCTTGCTCGTTGCTCGACTCGGCAACCGACGATCTTCGCAAACAGGCGGTGGAACTTTTGCGCACGGCGTTTCGCGCGGCGCGGCCTGCCGACCAAACCGATTTTGTCGAGGCGATCGTCAAGGAACGCGATCGCCGCGAGCTGCGCCAAATTTTGGAATTTTGTCTGGTGTGGATTCGAGATGGGATGATCTTGCATGCCCACCGGAGCCATCCGGCCGGCGTAGAGCCGGCGGGGGCCATCGTCAATACCGACATGCGCGGCGCGCTCGAAGCGCTGGTCACCAATTTGCCCGAGATCGATTATGGCGGCGTGATTGCCGAGTTGGAATTTGCGATTGAATGCCTCGATCGCTACGTTCAACCGTGGTTGGTGCTCATGGTCATGTTGCAAAAAGTTCGCGCCCACGCGCGATTCAGGAGGTAGAAGCGTGAACGATCTGCTCGAAATCAAATTCAAAGCCGACCGGAAGGCGGTTTATGTCAACGCGCAACAGTTTCCCTTCAAAATAGGCGATCTCGCCATTGTCGAAGCGGAAAAAGGCGAAGATCTCGGCCGGGTGAGCCAGCTTTCCATGACGCTGCAAGCCTGCGGCGCTCATGCCGGAGAGTCGGACGCGTCGACGAAAATGATTCTGCGCAAGGCGAGCGATCGCGATCTCATACGCATTCAAGAAAACAAAATCGCCGAAAAAAAGGCTTTTGATCTCTGCCGCCTAAAAATTACCCTGCACGCGCTGGCGATGAAGCTCGTCGACTGCGAGTATCAATTCGATGGCAACAAGATCACCTTTTTCTTTACCGCCGACAAGCGCATCGATTTTCGCGAGCTGGTGAAAGATCTGGCGGCGGAGTATCGCACGCGCATCGAGCTGCGGCAAATCGGCGTGCGCGACGAGGCCAAGCGCGTCGGCGGCTATGGCGTCTGCGGCCGGCAGCTCTGCTGCTCGGCGTGGATCAAAGAATTTGCGCCGATCACCACGCAAGCCGCAAAAGATCAAAATCTGCCGCTCAATCCTAACAAGCTCGCCGGAGTTTGTGGTCGCTTGAAATGCTGTTTGATGTACGAGCGCGATTTTTACAATCAAGCCATCGCGCAATTCCCCGAGCTGGCCAAGCCGATCAAAACCGAAAAGGGCGAAGGCATCATCGCCAAGATCGACATCTTTCACGACACCATCACCGTGAAGTATCCCGGCGGCGAACTGGAAGTGATGCCGCTGGCGGTCTCGAAAGAAAAAGTTTACAAATGCGAAAATGATTGCGGGCATGAGCATGGGAATTTGGAGGAGCTGCGCCAGTCCGAAGTTCATTAATTTTCCAGACATTTGCCGATTATCAAAATTTATGGAGAGTTCACCGATGCCAAGCCGGACGATAACCGTAAACCTGCCCGAGCCGCTTTATGAGCGTGCAAGAGAAACAGCGGCGACCTCTTCGCTGTCGGTAGAAGAAGCGCTCACTCAGTTCATAGCGCTCTCCTTGCCGGCATTGGAAGATGATCTTTCCCCGGAAATCCGATCAGAGCTGACAGCGCTACCATTGCGGAGCGATGCCGAGCTTTGGGAGATCGCCAAAGGCACCATGAATGAAAAGCAACAGTCTCTGCTGGAAATTTTTGCAGAGTTAAAAAAGAAACGGCCATTGACTGAAGCTGAGCAAGCAGAGTTGGCTGACTTGATGTATGAGGCGCATCGGTTGATGTTGCGTAAGGCAGAAGCATACCGCTTGCTCGCTAGGCGCGGACATGCAGTTTACCGTTCATCTGAAACGCTCTCAGACTGATAGCGATGCCTATTTCTTCTGTGTTACGTCACCTGATTGGTGAGCGTGACAAAAACCGCTGCGCTTACTGCTTGACAACGGAAGAAAACTGCGGCCTACGGATGCACGTTGATCATATTATACCGGAAGCGGCGGAAGGGTTAACGACGCCAGATAATTTGTGCTTGATCTGTTTTTCTTGCAACGTTCACAAAGGCGCGCACCAAACCGGAAATGATCCATCTTTCGGCGAGATAGTTACTTTATTTCATCCCTTGCGCGATCGCTGGGAGGATCATTTTAGCTGGGACGAGAGCAATACTCAGATAATTGGCCTGACACCATGTGGTCGAGCAACGATAGAAGTGTTGGAAATGAACAATCCTACTGTAGTACGAGCGCGCCGCAGGTGGGTGAGTGCGGGGTGGCATCCGCCGGATTTAGAGTTTCGTCAGTGACCGAATCTTGGAAGTGGCATGTTCCCAAAAGGAACGCAGACTTTATGAAGAAGGTTACTTCTAAGACTATCCAGGAGAATGGGGACACGATGCGCGCTGAATATGATTTCACGGGAGCGGTTCGCGGTAGAGCTTATCGGCCTCTGCATCTCGGCTATACAATCAAAATCCACAAGGCGGACGGAACGACCGAGATTCAAGAGGTAAAGCCGCGGGGCGGCGCGATCATTTTAGATCCGGACGTGCAGGCATATTTTCCGAACTCGGAATCGGTGAATGCGGCGCTGAGGTCGTTGATTAAGCTCATTCCCAACAAGCGCGCTCAAAATATTCGAGCCGCAAGGCAGGTCAGCAAGAAGCGCGCACTTGCATAATTTCTTGGAGTTTTTTCAATGTTCAGCCCCGGCGCTTTGACATTTCAGGAATTTGCGATGCGTGAGCCATTACCACTGGCGACCATTCAAAATGCGGTGCTGGAGTTTCTGCGTGGCCGCAACGATGCCGTGCTGTTCGGCGCGCAAGCCGTCAATGCCTATGTGAGCGAGCCGCGCATGACACAGGATGTCGATCTGCTCTCGCCTCGCGCCAAAGAGCTGGCAGATGAACTGCGAAGCTATCTAAGTGAGCGGTGTCATATTGCCGTGCGAATTCGCGAGATAGGCAAAGGACAAAAAGGCTATCGCTTGTTCCAGATCAAAAAGCCGGCCAACCGCCACTTGGTTGATATAAGGTCCGTTGAAAAAATTCCATCGGCCAAGCGCATTGCACAAGTGCTGGTCGTAGAACCGGCTGAATTGATTGCCAGCAAAGTGATTGCCTATCATCAGAGAAAAGGCACGCCGAAATCCGGTACCGACTGGCGCGACGTGGCGATGTTGTTGCTGGCATTTCCGGAGCTGAAGCGCGATTCCGGCCCCGTCGTTGACCGGTTGAACGCGGCGAGCGTTGACGCAACCGTCTTGAGTGTTTGGAAGGAATTGGTGGCCCAAGAAATCCGACCGGCGGATGACAATGACATTTGAATGGGATGAAGAAAAGGCTAGGAAAAACTTTAGAAGCCATAAAATTAGTTTTGAGGAAGCTAAGACTGTATTCGATGACCCATTCTTAATAACATATCCTGATCCCGACCATTCTCTTGACGAACAGCGATACCTTAGCATTGACAGTTCTTCAACGGGACGAACTTTGATTGTAATTCACACGGAGCGATGGCCAAATATTCGCATCATTAGCTGTCGTAAAGCAACCGCAAGTGAACGGAGAGCATATGAAGAAGGCAGTATCTAAATCAATGAACGTGAAAGATGATGACATGCGCCCCGAATATGATTTTTCTAAAATGTCGGGCGGCGTTCGTGGCAAGTATTACAAAGCCTATCGCGCCGGGCACACGGTCAAGATTCATAAAGCAGATGGCACAACTATCGTGCAGCACTTCAAGCTCGAAGATGGCGCAGTCATGTTGGAACCGGATGTCCGTGAGTACTTTCCCGACACAGACGCTGTGAATAAAGCTTTGCGCTGTTTGATTCCGCTCATGCCGCGAAAGCGGAAAGCAAAAGATAAAAAATCAAACGGCAGACGTAAAACTCCTGCCTGATCTGTCTTGCATGGTGATTTCGAAAACCACCGAAACCCTTCTTATCCGCGTGGCTTTTTAATCCGTGTGGAAAAGAATAATTTGATATTGAGTTATTCCTGAAAGAGACCTGCCGTGCCGACGCAACAACGCATTTTAGTCACCAGCGCCCTTCCCTACGCCAACGGCCCTATCCATCTCGGCCATCTTGCCGGCGCCTATCTTCCGGCGGACATTTACGTGCGCTTCTGCCGGATGATGCAGCGCGACGTGGTGTTCATCTGCGGCACCGACGAGCATGGCGTTGCCATTACCATCGCGGCGGAGAAAGCGAAGAAATCGCCGAAGGAGTTCGTCGATTATTATTGGAAACACATTGACGAAACTTTCCGTCGCGCCGGCATTAGCTTCGACATTTTTTCGCGCACTACCGAGCCGGCGCATTATCCGCAGTCGCAGGAATTTTTTCTGACCATGCACAAGAAGGGCCTGTTGGTCGAGAAAACCATCAAGCAACTTTATTGCGTAACCGACAAGCGCTTTCTTGCTGACCGCTATGTCGAAGGCACTTGCCCGCACTGCGGCGCGCCCGGAGCGCGTGGCGATCAATGCGAGAACTGCGGCAAATGGATCGACCCAACCCAGCTCATCAAACCGCGTTGTATTGTTTGTGGAAATACGCCGGAGATTCGTGAAACCAGCCATTGGTTCATGCCGCTCGGCCGGTTTCAAGATCAAATCAAAAAATGGCTCGACACCAAAAAGCACT
>Ga0247727_10013357_pt1 | contig 13866 bp, 10 predicted proteins | sample WisWelCaveWW1625_FD_202498 | JGI IMG/M metagenome (GOLD analysis project Ga0247727, IMG submission 202498) | Biofilm microbial communities from Wishing Well Cave, Virginia, United States - WW16-25 | ecosystem: Environmental > Aquatic > Deep subsurface > Groundwater > Cave microbial mat | place... | reverse complement strand
GTAGTTGATCGAGCGGCCGGCCGGGCGGTAGGCGTCCGTCAGCGGATCGCGCTGCGGGATGAAATCGCCCTTCTTATTATTGATGCGGAACGCTTCGTCGCCGTTCTCGTGGTAGATCAGCACGAACTCGCGGAAGTCCGGGCCGGTCCCGTTCTTGATGATGACCTGCCAGCCGCTTCGCGCCGGCGTCGGATCGCCCGTGCCCAGAGGCTCCAGATACTCCGAGCCCTTCGGTTCCACGACGAAGGTGCCGAACATGCCCAACACAGTCAGCTCACGGTCGTTGCTGAAACTGTGGAACTGCCGGCCGCCTTCCTGCGTGCTCGGGTGGATGTACCATTCCAGATCGGCCGCCTTGTCCTTGGCCACGATCGAATCCGGGTTGGTCGTCGTCGCCGGCTTGCCGGTGGCGCCGACCACCATGCTGGAACCGTGGATGTGGAGACTCACATCCTCGCCGCCATCGAGCTTGTTCTGCAGCTTGATCTTGACGCAGTCGCCCTGGTTGCCGCGGATCACCAGCGGCTGAATCCACTGGGCCTGCACGCCGGGCAGCACCGCGCCGGGGTCATACCCCTCCTTCTCGCGGGCTTCCGCATTCTTCTTTTCTTCCGCACGGACCTTCTCGAGGTTCTCGGTCAGCACGTACATATAGCCGGGATAGAAGTCCAGCCATGTGTTGAGCGTGATCTCGACGTTGATCGCCGACACGTCGTAAGACCGGACCGGGGCGCCGGCCGGGCAGCGGCCGCCTTGCATGACCGGTTCCTGGCGCGGGTCCGAGACGAGCAGCATGTCCTGCCCGCCGGCCCCATACTGGTGCATCATGGACATATTATTGAAGGCGCCGGTCGTGTGCTGCACCTGGGCATCCTGCTCCATCTGACGCATGATGCGCTGATGCTGCATCTCCACCTGGAACGAGCGCTCCGCGCGCCCTTCCTTGGCGTCTTCCACAATGGTCTGGCCCTTGAGTTTCTCGGCCCACTCCGGCGTCTGGTGGGTCATTCCCGTCTGGTGGACGTGGGATGCCGGCGTCTCAGCCGAGACCGCCACCGGGAGCATTGCGAATGCGCCGATGGCCAGCCAGCCGAACTGGCGGACACACGAAGAGAAAATGGGATGTAACATGGAACGGCCTCCTTGAAATGGAAATGACATGACAGCCTGCGGAAATCGGTTATGTGACAGGATGGACACTGGCGGGAACAACCCGGCCTGTGGCACGTAACCGCGACAATCCTCCAAACAACATTCTGATAAATATGGAATAAAAACGGCTCTACGATACTCAAGTCGCCCGATTCATGTCAACCCCTTCGGGCCCCATTTTGAGAACCACACGTTCATGCGGCCACGGCGCGCAAAGAACCTTCTCGCGCGGCCCAATCTTGTGCCATAATGGGTACCCATGTTCTTGAAGCGTATCCTCCTTGGGTCCCCCCTCAAAACCGCCCAGGCCGCGCACGAACGGTTGTCCAAGCGCCTCGCGCTGGCCGTCTTTTCGTCCGACGCCCTCTCCTCGGTCGCCTACGCCACGGAGGAGATTTTACTGGTCCTGATCCTGGTCGGGGCCGCCGCGCTGAGCTATTCCATTCCGGTCAGCATCGCCATCGTGCTGCTCCTGACCGTCCTCACCCTGTCGTATCAGCAGATCATCTACGAATACCCGGCCGGCGGCGGCGCCTACACCGTCTCCAAGGCCAACCTCGGAATCTGGCCGGGGCTGATCGCCGCGGCGGCGCTCATGATCGATTACGTGCTCACGGTCGCAGTCAGCGTCGCGGCCGGCGTGGCCGCCCTGACCTCCGCGGTGCCCGAGCTGCTCCCGCACCGCGTCGTGATCGGGCTCGCCACCATTATTCTGGTCCTGCTCGTGAATCTGCGCGGCGTCCGGGAATCCGGCAAGTTTTTCGCGACCCCGACCTACATCTTCATCGGCTCGCTCTTCTTCATGCTGGGGATGGGGGCCATGCGGATCATGAGCGGGCAGCCGGCGGAGGCCGTCGTCTGCCAGCCCGTCGTCGCCGAAACCACGGAAGCGCTGACGCTCTTCGTGCTGCTCCGCGCCTTTTCGTCCGGCTGCACGGCGCTGACCGGCGTCGAGGTCATTTCCAACGGCGTCTCGGCCTTCAGAAAGCCGGAACCCCGCAACGCCTCCATCACCATGGCCAGCATGGCGATCATCCTGGGCGCCATGTTCATCGGCATCAGCGCGATGGCGCACCACTTGCACATTACGCCCTGCGCCGACGAAACCGTCGTCTCGCAGATCGCCCGCGCCACCTTCGGCACCGGCTTCATGTACTACCTCATCCAGATTTCGACAATGCTCATTTTGTTCCTGGCCGCCAACAGCGCCTACAACGGCTTCCCGCGCCTGGCGTCGTTGCTGGCGAAGGACAGCTACATGCCGCACCAGATGGCGCTCATGGGCGACCGGCTGGTGTTTTCCAACGGCATCGTGTTTCTCGGCGGTTTTTCGTGCTTCCTGATCTGGTTCTTCGACGGCGACACGCACGCCTTGATCCCGCTCTACGCCGTCGGCGTGTTTTTGTCGTTCACGCTGTCGCAGGCCGGCATGGTCAAACGCTGGCTGGCCAAGAAGGGCCCGCACTGGAGAAAGAAACTCGCCATCAACGGCATCGGCGCCGTCGCCACCGCCATCGCCACCGTGATCATCGGCAGCACCAAATTCATGCACGGCGCCTGGATCGTCGTGGCGCTCCTGCCGCTGATCATTCTCTGGTTCCGGTCCATCCACGCGCATTACGAAGCGGTGGACGAGCAGATCACGCTCGAGCGCGACCACCGGCCTCCGCAACCGCGAAAAAATACGATCATCGTGCCGATCAGCGGCGTGAACCGGGCGGTCATCCGCGCCCTGGACTATGCGCGCGGCCGGTCGGCGGACATTCGCGCCGTGCTCGTGAACATCGAACCGGAACAATCCGCCAAGATCGAAATGCAATGGGCCCAGTGGGGCTGCGGCGTCCAACTGGTCGTGCTGCCCTCGCCCTACCGCTCGGTGCTGGTCACGCTGCTCGATTACATCGAAGACACATTGGAAAAGGACCCGCAAGGCTGGGTCACGGTGGTGATTCCAGAAATCCTTCCCGCCCGGTGGTGGCAGAATATCCTCCACAACCAGCGCGCGCTCATGCTGAAAGGCGCCCTGCTGTTCAAGGATCGGGTGGTCCTCACGGATGTGCCGTTCCATTTAGAGCGTTAAACGTGAAACGTAAAACGTTAAACGTAAAAAGTGCCCGCCCCGCTGGGCTTCTTTGCTTTTTGGCTACTGCCTTTTGCCTCGTGCTGGCAGCGCAGCCGGCATTCGCCTTCGAGATCCTCGAGCCGAAGGAAGGGGCCACCGTCAAGGCGGGCCAGCCGGTCACCGCCAGGGTGGACGTCGGGGGCAATGCGGGCCTCGTCAACGTCAAATACTATTGGTACCGCGAATTGGACGAAACGCTCGTCGAGCAGGACGAGGCCAAGGGCGGGTCGTCCAAAGGGGGCATGCACCTGATCGAAAAGTACTGGCAGAAAGACTTCGTCTACGGCAGCAACGTCGTCGCGGTCGCCGCGCTGGTCGCCACCGTGGACAGCAAGCCGCCCTATGGCGGTCCGCTCATGGTTCCGAAAGGAGCGATCGGCATGGTGCGGCTGCTCGCCGTCGCGGAAATCTCGCGCGGCCGGCTCGGCACCCGCATGGTGTTCGACGAGATTCTGCTGCAAGTGGACCCGGGCGCCGAACTGCAGTCCATCGATTTTGAAACGGACAAGCCCCTGCGCCTGGGACGCGCCGGGCAGGCGGCCACCTACGGGCAGATCGATTCGCTCGGCAAGACCTTCGAGCTGCCGGTGGTCGGCGCCTTCGCCGACGGTGTCGAACGGGCGATCAGCACCCCCTCAGCCGGATCGCAATATGGGTCGTCCGACGAGAAGGTCATCAAGGTCCTCGCCGACGGCCTCCTTCAGATCGTCGGCAACGGCAAGACCGTCCTCACCGTCACCAACCGGGGCAAGCAAGCCTCGCTGGACGTCTCCGTCGAGGTGAACACCGAGCCCAACGAGATCCCCATCGCCGATGCCGGGCCGAACAAGACCGTGAAGGCCGGCACCAAGGTGAAGCTGAGCGGCTTGAAGAGCCGCGATCCGGAAGGCGAAGCGCTGTTCTACCAATGGAGCCAGATCCGCGGCAGCAAGATCGCCCTGCTGGATTTGAATATGGCCGAAGCGTCGTTCCTCGCCCCGCAGGTGTCAGAGAAGCGCGTCTACCGGTTCAAGCTGAGGGTGACGGATAAGAAGGGGGCGGATTCGGCGCCGTCCTACGTGGACGTCATCGTCGAACCTTGACGGCTGCTGAAAACGGCCCCCAACTTCGTTCTAGGCTCGCAAAAGTCCTCAACGTACCCCAGAGGGTACGCCTCCGGCTCTTGCCTCGCCTGCGGCCTCGTTGGATGACCGTTTTGAGCAGCCTGTTTTGGAAGATCTAGCGACGGAAGCGGCGGCGTAGTGCCAGTAGGACAAGCGGAACTTGTACGGCAAGAAGAAGCTGCTCCAGCATCTCAAAACAATGCCCATAGAGATTAGCTGAAAGATAGCGTGGCTGTCTCTGAAAGGTAGCCACCTCTAAGGCATGCACCAGACCAGCTTTGAGAGCTTTGATTGAATTAACCGGGCTGCTTGGTGACAACGACTGAAGAGTCGGATTTGGTCTGATATCGATCACCGAAAACAACAAAACGAAAATAAGGACTAATAGGCCCAAGATTGCCAGTGCATGTTGATAGCTCGTCCCGTACTTGCTCGCCAACCGATACAAGCTCGCCATCACCCTTGAGGGTATTGGCTGATTTGGATCAATTCGCTTCATTTCCATAGCTCCACACCAACAGTCTTCTGCCAAATCATAAGCGCTAACCTTTTCAAAATTGCTTATTAATTGACGATACGCTATAGCCACCAACTCGTACGGCTTGGATGGCAACCGCTCCTCGGCTGGTTTTGCGTTTGCATCGGACTTTACTGGTTCAACAATGTCTAGTTCATCCTGAAGCATCATCCTGCCGTCTTGACGATGCCAGTTAACATCCACAAACTGGACTGCTTCAACAGTGGATATGATCAGTCGAGCTCTTAGCCGTTGACGACCACCCTGATTGATTTGGTAGAACAGAACACGTGATGGCTGTTCGAATTTTGCTCTTCGAAAGTCTGCGATAGCCAAAGGACGATCGTGGGGACGTTTATCATTTGCCTTATCTAACCGCGGCCCGAAAATAGAGTTGGAGAAATCCGCCTCTCCGGCGAAAGTTGCCCCAGAATAATTTGCACCCTATCGAATGTTGCATTCCAGAATATCGCCCTTTGCCTGAAATCACAGGCAGTAAAGTCAGCACTACCACAAAAAGTGGCTCGTACGCAGAAGACATCATCAGCGTAATGAGCAAGTGCAAACTTGGCATCGTGAGAAAATAATGACTCTGCAAAGCTCGCAACCTTGCGGAACTTGGCTCGTGAAAAATCAGCTATTTCGCCGAACTTGGCACCAGAAAAGTCCGACCCTTCAGAGAATGTCACCCCTGAAAAATCAGCCTTCCTTTTGAATGTAGCCTGTGAGAAATCCGCAGAGTATCTGATCGATGCACCAGAGAAATCTGCCTGCTGATTAAAAATTATGCCGGCCAACTTAACATGGCAGTTGAGTTTAGCCTCATGAAAGTTAACCCGCCCAATGAATGAGATCCCCGAAAAGTCTATATTGTCGACAAAAGTAGCTTCTGAAAAATTAACGTCTCCCCCAAAAGAAGCTCCGGAAAATGTAGCCGCAGATGTCTTGAATGTAGATTGGGAGAAATCAGCGTCCTGATTAAACTTAGCCCGCGAAAAGTTTGCCTCTCCGAACTGTGCCCTTTGGAAACTTGTAGGTTTGCAAAAAGTCGATTCGGAAAAGGAAGATCGCGCAAGGTTAGACTTTGAGAAATCGGCACTCTGATTAAACTTAGCTTTCGTAAAATCGGCATGTGGAAACTGAGCCACTGAGAAATTTGCTGGTCCATCAAATATTGCCTCGATAAATCTAACATCATCGAACTTGGCTTGTGAGAAGTCGGCCCCTTGTGGAAAGTATGCGTTCGAAAAGATCGCGAGTCTGTTGAACTCTCTTCTCGAAAAGCTTCCATCACAGAAAATAAATTCCCTGAAGTCCGCATGGCTTACGTGACAGTAGGGCGATTGCCCCCTAAACAGATTTTCAATCTCCTCCATGAAACGACCTTTGTCTTTGGATAAGTCACGGGAATGCATGAGGCAAACAGGTTGCGGATCGACTGTTGAGGGAGCTTGGATATAAATGGGGCGACCACATGGCTTGCCACTGGTCATTTTGACGGGGCAATCAGCTGGAGACATGGCAGAGGATTCTATCTGTGCCCGAGTAAACGAGCAAGCTCAGAGAAGAAAAATAGGTGGACAACTCTTTTTTTCAAACATACTCAAATTGGCCTGTAGGTTTCCCGCGCCTTTGCCAGTTCCTTCCGATGCCGTTTGAGTTCCGGTCCATAGCGTGACTTCAAGACCGCCGCCTCAAACGAGGCGATGCGTTTCTCGACCTTGTCGATCTCGCGCTTGAGTGAACCGACCAGTCCCCACCCTGCTGGAGTGAGCCAGCCGAGTTTGTGCGCATACGCCAAGTCCTTGAGCGAGTAACGGACGGAGTCGACTTCCTCCAGACACCGGAACCGCGCGCGGAGGAGTTGATGAGGCGTGAGCGTCGCTTTGCCTGACTTGGCCCATGACGAGAGCCGCTCAAACAAGATTGCCCCCATCGTAAATGTGAACGTGGCGTGGAGAATGCCGTGCAGGGGACGGAGGCTGCGGCGCCAGGGGGAGTAGAAAATTTCCTGGTTCCGGTCCTTGTGATAGAGCACCGCCTGCCGCAGCAGCAGGTTCAAATGGTGGTGGCTGTTTTCGTGAACAAGATCATCGATCAGGTCGAGGTCGTCCCGGTCGAAACAATTGATAAAGGAGAGGCCGGGCCGGTGGCGGTAGCTGAAGCTGACGACGCCTTTCGCTTTGAGCGGCACAATCCGGTTGGTTAGGCGCGCGAGGTTGCAATAGCCTTCGGGCCAGGCCTGCTCGATCACCATGCGCGCCCGTTGTATCCGTTCAGCAACATTGCTCGTTGTCGGGACGATGCGGGCGGGCGTTTTGTCTTGCCTATATATAATGGTGGGGCCGAGGGCCATGCCGCAGGGCCAGCGTGGACCCGGATGCTTGAGCCACTGAGTAGACACCACCCGGCCGTGCGTGAGTTCGACCCGCGCTCCCTCCAAACCGATGGCGACCCAACCGGGTAGCTCGGCCCGCTCGAAATTGGGGGCCAGATCGAACGGCGCGAGCTTTCCCCGCCGCTTGTGTTGCTCGAACCACGACGAAGGCAAGCCAAGCACCAGAAACATGGATTCCTGCGTGACACTCCGGGCCAGCCGGATACAGAGCGTGGTCAGGCGAGCCGATAATTTCGCCGGTTCCGGTTTCCGATTCGGGAACAGCGCGTCGAGGTATGTATGTTCGTAGAACTGCTCGTCGCAGGCGGCGAGGAAGGATTCGGCGAAGCCGGCGCGGGATCGTTCCTGTTTCAACTGGCACTGCACATCGAGAAAATAGACCAGATCGTTCAGCTCTTCGATCCAGCCAACGACTTTCCAATGGGAGAAATGTTCCGGCTTGAACGCCTGACCGACGGCACGGAAATAGTCCGGGGCCAGGCGCAGGACACGCGCCTGGTTTCGATATCGTCCGTCGATCTCGTCGCAGAGATTGAACAGGAGCCGGCGCATGGAGACGCGAAACCGGCCCTGCAGGGCCGCGAGTGCCGAATCATCGAACAGCGGCAGTAAGCTAGAGGGTTTCAGCGCCACCCTGCTCTTTCATTGAGATGCCTGCGGAATCGAGCAGGTCGCGCCCGACCAGAATCGGCGCCTTGAAATGAATGGCGAGCGCGATGGCATCGGAGGAGCGGCTGTCGAAGACTTTCGTGGTGTCTTTCGTCGTAACGGAGAGCGCACCGAAATAGGTGCTGCCGTGCATTGTAATGACCACTTGCGTCACCTTCGCGTTCATCGTCGTCAGGATCGTGTGCATGAGGTCGTGCGAGAGGGGCCGTTTCGTTTTTTCTCCGGTCAAGGCACCGTGGATGGACAGGGCCACCGTCGGGTCCACGAAAACGGGAATAACTTTCTGCTCGGCCTTCAGCAGAACGACATGCCCGCGATCCGTGAGACGCACCTCGACATGTTCGATCTTCACCTGCACCGGCTCGGCTGCGCCTCCAAGCGATGTTCCAAAAACCAGGCCCGCAATAATAAGGATGAGATTCTTCATGGCGTGCCTCTCTCTAGGCGCGAATGTACGCGTTCTCGTCTTTTTCGAATCCGATGACGGTTTCGGCCCCATGCCCTGTAATCACACGCGTCTGTTCGTCCAGCGTGTAGAGCCGTTCCCGGATCGAGCGCTCGATCGCATTGAAATCGCCGCCCCACAGATCGGTGCGACCGATCCCGCCGCGAAAGAGCGTGTCCCCGGCCAGCACGAGCTGAGCCGACGGAAAATGAAAACTCATCGAGCCGGGCGTATGCCCCGGCGTGTGCAGCGCGATGCCTTTCAGTTCGCCGATTCCAATCTGTTCTTCGTCCTTGAGAAAATGCTCAGGCATAAGCGCCGGCGCCGAGGCTACGCCGAACAGCTTGCACTGGACGTCCAATTTTTCCCACAGCAGCTTGTCCTGCTCGTGGAGGCAGAGCGTTGCGCCGGTGGCCCGCTTCAACTCGCTTGAAGCCAGGAAATGATCGAAGTGCGCGTGCGTATGCAGGATGCGCTCAACGGTGAGGCCTATCGCGCGTACCTCGTGCAGAATCTGCTCCACCGCCCCGCCGGGATCCACCACAATGGCTTTTTTCGTGACCGGATCGCCGATGATGGAACAGTTGCAGCCCAGCGGCGGCACCGGGAATGTTTTTACGATCATCGTGGTCTCATGCTATCGCCCGTGCACGGAGTTGGCAAGTCATGGACTGGTCAACGGCTCGTCGGGCCGGGCCATCCAGAGCACTTCCGTGTCGACGATCGTCCAGACCTTGCCGCGCCGATGGAGCCACACCAGAAACCCGCCGCCCGTGCCGTCCAAACGCTCTTCCTCCACATAGACCAGGGCTTGATCCTCGCGCCGGGTAAATCCGACGCGGGAGAATCGCAGGAGCCCGATGGTCGAACGGGGCCCCTGGCCCTGGATAGACCGGCGGTCGACGGCGGGGATCGGCGCGAGCGACACCTCCGGCTCTTCCGGCATCCCGTCCATCACAAACCGGTACGGCACGCCGAAGTTGAACTTCCCGTCGAGCCGGGATGGCGCCTTCAACTTGAACAGAAAATCGTCCAGCAAGACGGGCGGCAGCCTGTTCTCGAAGACCTCCTGTTCCTCCAGGGATTCCCGGCTCAGATAGTCCCGCTCATTCTTCTTCATCCGCGCGACAGTCAGCCGTTCGATGACGACCATCGTGGTCCGGGAGGTGAGAAACTTGTTCCGCACGACCAGATCGTAGAGAGGATACTCTTCGGACGGAACCGGCGCCGGCTTCTCCCTGGCACGGTCTGCAGCCCCAGGATTCGATGGAGCCGACATGGCCAGTATCAGCACGGCGGCGAGGGAGAGGATCAGGCGCTCAACGATTCGCATGGACGCAGGATAACGTGGCTGGCGGCCTTTTCCAACATCCTGTTAGAATCACGTCCGATGCGTCTCGCATGGGGCCTGATACTGAGCAGCGCCATCCTGGCGGCAGCCGGCACTTCGCGCGTCGCCGTGCAATCTCCTCCCGTCGCGGAAGGCATGTCGAACAACCTGCCGGGCCGCCTGGCCGGCATCGCCGGCCACGTCACGCCCGCGCCGGCTATCACGATTGCAGCCGGCCGGTTTCTGATGGGCTCGACCCGCGTGGACGACGATCCCTACGGACTGCAGACTCAGTACGACGACACGGAACTGCCGCAGCATAAAGTATGGCTCGACGCCTACGAGATCGACCGGGACGAAGTCAGTCTCGGCGAATACCTCGCGTTCCTTCGCCGGGATCGGCGTAGTGTCCCGGAAGAATTGCAACGGCTCATCTGGCACATGATCACGGTCCACGCGGCGACCGACGACGGCCTCAGCCGCTGGCCGGCACTTTACGTCACGTGGATTGAAGCAGCGGAGTTCTGCCATTCGGTCGGCAAGCGTTTGCCGACCGAAGCCGAGTGGGAAAAAGCGGCACGGGGGACGGCAGGCAATCTCTTTCCCTGGGGCGCACAGGCGCCGACGGTCGGCATGGCGGTGTTCAACCAGTACCACGTCCATGAAATTCCGCTCGTGCAGGCGGTCGGCAGCGGCGACGAGGGACGCAGCCCCTACGGCGTCCATCACATGGCCGGGAACGTGGCCGAGTGGGTGCAGGACTGGTTCGGCTTCGACTACTATGCCGTCACGCCGGATCGGAATCCGCCGGGCCCCGGCGTCAGCCGCTATAAAGGAGTGCGCGGCGGCTCGTGGAAGAGCAAACCGATGATGCTGCGGACCGCCACGCGCAGCGGCGCCTTGCCCGACCAACGCTCCCCGACCATCGGCTTCCGTTGCGCGAAGCCCGTACCGAAACAATAAGGCGTTTGAACGCCCGAGGTTCTCCATGACACGTAGGAGTTCCTATGCTACAGTTGAGCGCCTCGTGCCGGGAGCCTCATGATTCGCACCGCCTATAAACTGCTACAAGTCATCAGCTCCGAGACCGAACCAGGCCAGATCAGCCTGGGGTTTGCGTTCGCTCTCATTGCCGGATTCACGCCTCTGGTCAGCCTGCACAATCTGCTCGTGCTGTTTCTCATTCTGGTCCTGCGGGTCAATCTGTCGGCTTTTTTCCTCGGCCTGGCCATCTTCTCCGGCGTGGCCTACCTGCTCGATCCGGTTTTCCATCGCATCGGCCTGGCTGTTCTGACGACCGGCTCGTTGGAAGGACTCTGGACGGCATTCTACAATTCGACGCTCTGGCGCCTGGAGCGGTTCAATAATTCGATCGTGATGGGCAGCCTGGCCGTCTCGCTGGCCTTGTTCGTGCCCTTCTATCTGCTCTCCAACAAACTGATTCTCAAATACCGTGAGCATTTCCTCGCGTGGGTCCAGAAGACGAAGCTGGCCCACGTGCTGAACATCCTCCGCTACGGAGGAGACGCATGACGGGCGATCGCGCACCGGCCGCTCCCGCCGCTCCGCCGCAACCTCCCCGGAAGCCGGACGGTGCCGGCCGCTGGATTCGCTGGCCGGGCGTGATCGCCTTCGCTGTCGTCACGGTGCTGCTCGCCGCCGCCTGGTGGCTTCTGGTGGACGGCATGATCGAATGCGCGATCGAGCGCGCCGGCACGCAGGCGGTCGGTGCAAAAGTGGAGTTGGCCGCAGCCGACCTCGCGCTCATCCCCCTCGGCCTGACCCTGACCGGGCTGCAAGTGACGGACCCGGACGCGCCGATGACGAACGCCGTCGAAGCGCGGCGAATCAGTTTCCTCATGGACGGGCTCAATTTGCTCCGGCGAAAAGTCATCATCAACGAAATGACCGTGGACGGGGTTCGCTTCGGCACGCCGCGCAAAACCTCCGGCGCGATCGGCAAACAGGAACCTGGAACGGTTCAGAAGGCCGCCAGGACCAAATTCGTGCTGCCGTCGGCGCGGATTCCAGACGTGAAAGAGATTCTGGCGAAAGAAGAGTTGCAGTCGCTGAAGCTGGCCGAGTCCCTCCGCGCGGACATTCAAGCCGAGCAGGACCGCTGGAAGCAGCAGATGGCCGAGCTGCCGGACAAGGCGAAATTCGACGACTACAAGCAGCGCCTCGACAAGGTGAAGTCCGCGGGCAAGGGCGGGCTCGGCGGCATCGTCGGCGGCGCCGGCGAAGCGGCCGCCATCCAGAAGGACATCAGCCAGGACCTCGACAAGATCACGACGGCCAGGAAGACTTTCGAGAGCAATCTTGCCCAGCTTCGCAAGCGGCTGGACGAGACGACGAAGGCGCCGGAAGAAGACCTGCGCCGCATCCGGGACAAATATGCCCTGTCACCGCAGGGCCTGGCCAACATGAGCAGCGCGTTGATCATGGGCCCGCTCGGCGAGAAGATCGAAACTGCTCTTCGATGGTACGCCAAGCTGCAGCCTTATCTGCAATCGAGCAGCGAGCGCAAAGGGAAGGTGGAAGTGGTCACGCCCCTGCGCGGCAAGGGCGTGGACGTGCGGTTCAAGGAACGCGCGCCGCTGCCGGACTTTCTGATCCGCACGGCGAAGATCGGGCTGGACCTCTCCGCCGGCCTCGTGTCGGGCACGATCCGCAACATCACATCGGAACAGCACGTTGCGGGAACGCCGACGACCTTTGCTTTTTCAGGCGAGAAGCTTTCGGGTTTGGAATCGCTCGCCCTGAACGGCGAGGTCAACCGCGTCGATCCGGCGAAGCCGCACGACGACGCCGCGCTCAAAGTTCACGGCTACCATCTGACGGATCTGACCCTCTCCGACGATGACACCCTGCCTGTCTCCGTCAAAGAGGCCCGGACGGATTTCGACCTCAAGGCCGGCTTGCGCGGCGAGGCGCTGGAGGCCGACCTGGCGGCCACGCTGCAGTCGGTCCGGATCACGACCGGGGCCAAGCCCGATGCGGGCGCTGTTGCCAAAGCCGTGACCTCGGCACTCTCCGATGTCAAAGCTCTGCATCTGAAAGCCGACGTGACCGGAACGGTCAAACAGTATGACGTCCGTCTTTCCTCCGACCTCGACCAGGTGTTGAAACAAGCGCTCGGCAAGCAGATGCAGGAGCAGGTGGGAAAATTTGAAAGCCAGTTGCGGGCGGCGATTACCGAGAAGGTCAACAAGCCGCTCGGCGATCTCAAATCCAGCTTCGGCAGCCTGAACGGAATCAGCGACGAATTGACGGGCCGCCTCCAGCACGCGACCGGCCTGACCAAAGGCGGCGGCAAGGATGCCGGCCTCGGCGGGCTGAAGCTGCCGTTCTAGCTCGTCAGCGTCCGCTGACGGTTTCTGACCATTTATATATTGATAGTGGAAGACAAGAACCGCGACTACGCGGCGGTCTTGGCAGATTTGCCGGCCCGGAGATACGCATCCACGCCCGCGGCCATCTTGCGGCCTTCGGCAATCGCCCACACGATGAGGGACTGGCCGCGCCGTGCGTCACCGCCGGCAAAGACTCCCTCCACGCTGCTCATGAAGCGCTCGTCCACAGCGACGTTGCCCCGCGCGTCGTACTTCACGCCGAGGCTGTCGAGGAGGCCGTTCTTCACCGGGCCGGTGAAGCCCATCGCGAGTAGCACGAGATCCACATCCATCTCGAAGTCGGTGCCGGGCATCGGCGTGAACTTGCCGTTTTCGAACGCCACACGGTGCGCGTGCAGTTTCTCCACCCGCCCGTTGCGGCCGGTAAATTTGGTGGTCGACACGCTCCACTGACGATCGCACCCTTCTTCATGGGCGTGCGACGACCGGAGTTGCATCGGCCAGAGCGGCCAGGGGGTCGAGCCGGCCCGCTGCGGCGGAGGCTCCGGCAGCAACTCGAATTGATGCACTTCGGCGCATTCCTGCCGGTGCGTCGTGCCCAGGCAGTCCGAGCCCGTATCGCCGCCGCCGATGATGACGACCTTCTTGCCCTTGGCCGTGATCGGCTCGCCGGAAAGCTGATCGCCGGCGTTGCGCTTGTTCTGCTGCGTCAGATAATCCATCGCGGAGTGGATGCCTTTGAGCTCACGCCCAGGGATCGGCAGCTCGCGGGGCTGT
>Ga0247727_10013356_pt1 | contig 13867 bp, 14 predicted proteins | sample WisWelCaveWW1625_FD_202498 | JGI IMG/M metagenome (GOLD analysis project Ga0247727, IMG submission 202498) | Biofilm microbial communities from Wishing Well Cave, Virginia, United States - WW16-25 | ecosystem: Environmental > Aquatic > Deep subsurface > Groundwater > Cave microbial mat | place... | reverse complement strand
GAGGACATGAGCCCCGGCGCGTCCTTTCAATACAACAAGGATCCCAATGGACAAATTTATGTGATTCGCCGCTATGATCGCGAAACCGGCAAGCTGGCAAATTTCATTGCCGGCGCGGGCGGCGCCGCGCGTCCGCAATCTTCGCCGGACGGCAAATATCTCGCGTTCGTGCGGCGCGTGCGCTTGAAAAGCGTGCTCTATTTGTATGATCTGCAAACCGGCGAAGAAATTCCAATCTTTGACGGCTTGAGCAAAGATCAACAGGAAACGTGGGCGATCTTCGGCGTGTATCCGAATTACGCGTGGACGCCGGACGGCAAAAATATTGTCATTTGGGCGAAAGGCCGTATTTGGAAAATTGACATTGCCGCAAAAACAGCGACGCCGATTCCATTCGAAGCAAAAGTCAAACAAGCGATTGCGACGGCGGTGCGTTTTTCACAAAAAGTCAGTTCGGATTCGATTGACGTAAAGATGATTCGTCATGCCGTAACTTCTCCGGACGGACAATGGCTCGTGTTTAACGCCGCCGGGCATCTTTGGAAAAAACGTTTGCCCAACGGCGCGGCGCAGCGCGTGACGAACGACGCGCGCTTTGAATTTGAGCCGGCTTTCAGTTCGGATAACAAATGGCTGGTTTATACGACGTGGAACGATACGGCATTAAGCGCCATTTATAAACTCGCGCTCGATGGCCGCAGCAAACCTCAAAAACTCACGGCTCGCAAAGGATATTATCGCGGTCCGCAATTTTCGCCGGATGGGCAGAAGATCGTTTATCAACGCGACAACGGCAATAGCGTGTTGGGTTTGACGCACGGCACCGAGCCCGGGCTTTACTGGATTTCGGCAACTGGCGGCGAAACGCATTTGATCGCGGAAAATGGCGGCTCACCGCGTTTCAATCGCAAAGGCGACCGCATTTTTTATTTCACCGGCGGCGGTTTGGAAAAAGCCTACAAAAGTTGCCGGTTGGATGGCGGCGAAGAACGCACGCATTTCACGTTGAAATATGTCACCGACGTCGTGCCGAGCCCGGATGAACAGTGGGTGGCGTTCACCGAATTGTTCAACGCCTATATCGCGCCGTTTCCGCAAACCGGCGGCGCGATTGATCTCAACGCCAAAACCAAAGCCCTGCCGGTGAAACAAGTCTCTCGCGATGCCGGCAATTATTTACACTGGTCCGGCGACGGCAAGAAATTGCATTGGACGATTGGGCCGGAATATTTCACCCGTGAACTCACGCGCAGCTTCAAATTTGTCGAAGGCGCGGCGGATAGCATTCCACCGCCGGATACAACCGGAATGCGTATCGGGTTGAAATTGAAAACGGATGTTCCTTCCGGCAAGCTCATTATCGTCGGGGCGCGAATCATCACGATGCGCGGCGATGAAGTGATTGAAAATGGCGCGATCGTTATTGACGGCAATCGCATTGTCGCCATCGGCAGATCGAGCGAAGTCGAGGTCCCGGCGGGCGCAAAAAAAATCGACGCGCAAGGCAAAACCATCATGCCGGGAATCATCGACGTGCATGCGCACGCGATGCATTTTTTCAGCGGGTTGTTGCCGCAACAGCACTGGGCGTATTTTGCCAATCTCGCTTATGGCGTGACGACGATGCACGATCCTTCGGCCGCGACGGAAACGGTTTTCAGTTTGGGGGAAATGGTTGCCGCCGGCAAGATGGTCGGGCCGCGGGTGTATTCAACCGGCACTATTCTCTACGGCGCCGACGGTGATTTCAAGGCGGTGATCAACAATCTGGATGAAGCGCGCGCGCATTTGCGGCGCATGAAGGGGGTCGGCGCGTTCTCGGTGAAAAGTTACAATCAACCGCGCCGGAATCAACGCCAGCAAGTGATTCAAGCCGCGCGCGAATTGCAGATGATGGTCGTGCCGGAGGGCGGTTCGACGTTTTATCACAATCTCAACATGATTCTCGACGGGCACACCGGCATCGAGCATTCAATTCCGATTGCGCCGGTTTACAAAGACGTGCTCTCGCTGTGGAGCGCGAGTCAAACCGGTTACACGCCGACGTTGATTGTCGGATATGGCGGGCTGTGGGGAGAAATTTATTGGTTTCAAAAAACCAATGTGTGGGAAAAATCGCGTCTGTTGAATTTTACGCCGCGGCCGTTTATTGATTCGCGCGCTCGCCGCCGCATGATGATTCCCGATGATGATTTCGGCCACCTCGCCAACGCGCAAACCGCGAAAGCGCTGCTCGATGCCGGCGCCAAAGTGCAACTCGGCGCGCACGGCCAATTGCAGGGCCTCGGCGCGCATTGGGAAATGTGGATGCTCGCGCAGGGCGGCATGTCGCCATTGCAAGCCATTCGCGCCTCAACTTTGCATGGCGCGCAATATCTCGGCCTCGATGGCGATATTGGTTCGCTCGAAGCCGGCAAGCTCGCCGACTTGATTGTGCTGAAGCAAAATCCACTGGAAAATATTCAGCACAGCGAGTCTATTCTTTATGTGATGAAGAACGGCCGTTTGTACGACGCCGAGACGATGAACGAGATCGGCAATTATTCCCGCCAACGCGGCCCGTTCTTTTGGGAAAACGCCCGCACCAGCGAAGCGTTTGTCTGGAAAGGCGCGGGAATCGGATTTGGGGAGATCCATTGCAGTTGTCAGTGAAAACTTTGGCCGGTTTACGGTTAGCCTGTTTATCAATTAACGGGCAAAGAAGCTAACGTCGAATTTAATCAATAAACATGACTCCGCACGCCCACAGCCTCGACGCGATCATTACGCAGTCGGAGCACTTAAAACAAGTGCGCAAAGCCGAGTTGCATTTTGGCGATTGGGTGATCGTCGTGACGCTGAATTCCGTTTATTCACTGCGCGTGCTCGAGGATGATTTCTTTTTGGTTTCCGGCGGTTGGTTTGATCGCAAAGGAATGGCGCCATTAAAAACGACTGTTGCCGGCTGCACCTGGGGCGGCAGCATTATCAAAGCCGATATTGTCGCGGCCTGCGGATTAAGCTTGGAGTTTGGCAATCGCGTGGTGACGAGCGCGATTCAGAAAATTTATGTCATCCCGCGCGGCGGGGAGAACTGAGGGAAAGCTGAACCGGCGTTTTAACGCGTGCGTCTTCCATTCCGGCGTCGTTTGGCATCAACCATCCAAACCGTGCTAACGGCTTCGGGAGAGATAAGTATCGTTCGCCCGCCTTTGTCGACCGTCACAACGAGTTGTGGGGTAATAAATACGTTCTCGGGATGTTCGATCAGATACTTCCCACCATTGTCAACATGCATTTCAAAGGCCTTGAATGGACGTTTTTGAAGGGCTTGGCGAAGTTCATCAATTCCCATAACGTTTTTCTCCATTTTAGCTAATAAAAACTAATCTTTTTTAACCCGAAAATCAAGCGCAATTTCAACAACGATACTCAAACGCCGTTGTCGCTAAAATCTGCGCCAAGTCCGCTAACGATCGTCATGCCGTTTCATTTTTTTCCCCGCACAAAAGCAATGAAATCCGTATTCACCGGCTCGTGCCCGGCGTTTCGTATCAAAAGGGCAATTTGCCCGCGATGATAGGCGCCGTGCTGCGCGACGTGGGTAAGGAGATCTTTGATCGGGGTGTGAAATTCGATTCCTTTGCTGTTGCGATACTTTACTGAAGCGTCAAGGTCATTCTCCGCAAGGCCGGCAAAGAATTTTTTGTAAGCGAAACCATTCTCGACGATGAGCGCCGCGCCCTGTTCGGGAGAAAGCTCGGGCCAGAAATTTTGCGGCCAGGGATCAAGCCCGCGCGCGCGTTCGAGATAGATGCGTTCGGCTGCAAGGACATGCGCCAATAAACGCCAAGGCCGTTGTTCGGCAAGCTCGGTCTTTTGCAGGGAATCGAGAATGCGGCGGTTTGCCCAGTCCGCGTGTTGCAGCAAACGTTGCAAATAGGCTTTCATTTTATCCTCGTGTTTATTCGCTCATGCAATTTAAACACGAGAAGCTCCAAAAGCAAATTGCTCGTAGAATTTCGGCAAACTATTTTTGCGCGCCAAAGAGCATCCACATCCCGCCGGTGATTAAGAACACCGGCCACATCGCGCCCCAGTTTAAGTCAAACAAAAAAATCGCCATAACGATAGCGATCGTCGTGGCAGTGATCAACGCGCCGCGCGCCTCGGGAGGGAATTTTCCGGCATTCTCCCGGCGCCGTCGCCACGCCGATGCAAGCGAATACCCAATCGGGATAAGCATAAACAGCGCCCACCAGTTGCCGCCGATATCGACGACGTCGAAGTTTCGCATCAAAAAAATAGCGCCGATGACGATGAAGGCAATGGCCGCGATCATTTGGCCGTTTGATTTGTTGTCACGCTGAATTTGCGTCATGGAATTTGCTCCTCAATTTTTGGAATTAGCAACTTGTGGATAGAGTCGATGTTTCACCCAACCGTATTCCGGCGTAATTGCGAGCGCCCGATCAAACGCCGCGCGGGCCGCGACTTTGTCATTTTTGTCAAGATAGGCAATGCCAAGCCACGCATAGGCCTCGGCATGTCCCCAATCCGGCTGCAGCGGATCTTTGATTTTTTCTTTATCAAAAAGTTCTACAGCGCGTTTGAAACCGGCCCAAGCCGCCCCTTTGCTGCCGCCAAACATCGGTGGTTTATAATACGTGCCAATAGCATCGAGCAGAATCGTGCGCGGATTGTCGGAATCGAGTTTGAGCGCGGATTGCATCGTCATTCCCGATTTTGGCCCGAGCGTCATGCCCAACATCGGTGCGAGACTGATCTTCTGCCCATAACAGCTCGACAGCAACGCGTAGGCATCGGCAAAGACAAAGACGAGCAAAACAAATGCTAGAACACAATAGCGTAGAGATTTGAGCATATTCTCTCCTGCAAGAATTATAAAATGGCGTGCATCATTAAGCCCTACTCCCAACGAAACGTTTTCGCCGAGACTGCAACGCCTATGACCAACATGGCCGTGAGAACGCCAACTTCCGTCCAATGCTGGCTCCAACTTTCGCCAATCCACATGCCTCGCAACAACTTCACGACATGCGTCATGGGTAAAAACGCAGCGTATTGCTGAATCCTCGGCGGCAAGACTTCCAACGGCACTGTGGCGCCGCAAAGAAAAAGCATCGGATAAAACAAAATCATTCCGATCACTTGCGCGGTGCGCGCGGTCGGAGTCAAACCCGCCAACAGAAAACCGAGTGCGAAAAAACTCAAGCTGCTCAAAGTAAAAGCGGCCAAGAGATTCAAAGGATTGCCTGCGAAACGCAAGCTATAAACCAATTTGCCCACAACGATCAACAAAAACATGCCCAGCGCCGTCATTAAAAAACTCACGATCACATTCGCGCTCAAAATAATTTGCGGACGCACGGGTGTGGCTTTCAATCGGCGCAAAATGCCGCGCTCGCGATACATCGACATGATGACGGTGAGGCCGATGAGTCCGCTGGAACCGATGATCATCGCGGTATACGCCGGAACCGAAACGTCGACGGAGCCATATCCGCCGAAGAACGGCGTCGGCTCGTTGCCATAGATGCCGCCAAAGCACATCAAAACCAGCAATGGAAAAAGCAGCGTAAAAAAAGCCGCCGCCGGCTCCCGCAAAAAGAGTTTCATTTCCGTCAATGTCAATTTCAATAAACCATGCATTGAATCACCTCGGTGAAGTTTTAAAAGCTTTTGAACACGGATGGGGCGCGGATAACACGGATTTACGCTGATAAAATTCTACAAAAATCCGCGTCATCCGTGTTTTCCATGTCCAAGATTTTTTTAATCCCGCATTCCGTGCCCGGTCAACGCCATGAACACATCTTCGAGATTCGGCTGTTCGGTGCGCAGGTCGCGAAAGCGATAGCCGTTGGAGACGAGCATGGTGACGACATCGACGACGACGTGATTGGTCTTGCCGCGCACGACGACTTTTTCCGCGTTCGTTTCAACGCGTGTCACATTCGGCAAACGCGAAAAGGGCTGCGGATCGAATTTTCCTTCGACCGTGAACACCACCCGGTTCTCCGCGCGGATACTGCGAATGAGATTTTCCGGCGAATCCAGCGCCACGATCTTGCCGCGATCCATGATCGCGACGCGGTCGCACAAACGCTCGGCTTCTTCCATGAAATGCGTCGTGAGAAAAACCGTTTTGCCGCGATCGCGAATGCCGCGCACCATGTCCCACATCGCATGTCTGGCCTGCGGATCGAGGCCGGTGGTCAACTCGTCGAGGAAAACCAGGTCGGGATCATTGATCAGCGCCAGCGCGATGAACAGCCGTTGTTTCTGGCCGCCGGAGAGCTTGCCGAATTTCGCGTCACGTTTATCGACCAATCCCATTTGCTCGAGCAACTGCTTGTAATCGAGAGGATGGGGATAAAATGACGCGAAGAGATCGAGCGCTTCCCAAACTTTGAGGCGCTCTTGCAGCGCCGCAGTTTGCAATTGCACGCCGATGCGCTCGCGCAAAACATAGCCGTCTTTTTGCGGGTTCATGCCGAACACTTGAATATTCCCGGCAGCGGGATCGCGCAAGCCCTCAAGGCATTCGGTGGTCGTGGTTTTGCCCGCGCCGTTCGGCCCGACCATGCCGAAGATTTCGCCTTCATACACTTCAAACGACACTTCTTCCACCGCGACGGTTGAGCCGTACACTTTGCGAAGACGTTCGACTTTTATTACAATTTTGCCGGCCATCAGCATCTCCAAAAATTTTATATTAAAGTTTCATCCAACTATCGGCTCAAAGTCCGCAGACAAAAATAGCCAATGGCAAAACAGTTCCACCGCCAGCATCAATCGATTCAGCTGAACCATGACCATCTTTCTCCTATCCGGTTACGTTTTAATGCTGCGTTTTAATTTACATTCGTGCCAGATGCAAAATTAGGTAAAAAATATTTTGTGCGTTCAAGGGGCAAAAGTCGTCGTTACGCCAAAGTAAATGAAACGCCGGTAATTCGTCGTGCGCGGCGTGCGCGATGAGTAGTCGGGCGAACAATCATAATCCAACACATTCGACCGATTGAGCAAATTGGAAACCGCAAAATAAAACGTCGTTGAATTGCCGTTGCCGTGCGGAAGATAGTAATTCAGACTCGCGTCCAACCTTTGGAAAGAAGGCAGACGCTCGGAATTGAGCGGGCCTGAGATGGGAATATAAAATCCAAACTCCTCGTTGCGAATCGCGCCGGCAATCGGCGTGATCGGGCGGCCGGTGGCGAAACGATACGTCAAGCCGCCGCTGAGGAATTGAATGAGCCGCAGCTTGCCGACGAGCGTCAAATTGTGGGTGATGTCAAATGAAGAGGGAACGCGCTCGTAGAGATAATGATCGCCGAGGTTTCTCGGCAATAATCTTTCCGAATGCAAATAGCTGTAAGCCAGCCAGCCGTTGAAACGAGTTTGCAAAAACGCGCCGTATTTCACAAACACCTCAATCCCGTGTGCTTCGCCGCTGCCGCGGTTGGCGAAATTGTGTTCGTTGTCGCGAATCACCAAATGTTGGTACGGTTTGTAATACGATTCGACGCGCATCATGAGCTGGTCGCGCTGATGCTCGACGCCGACAATATAATGCTGCGCGCGCTGCGATGCAAGCCGAGAATTGCCGCTCGTCGAATTGAACGAATACGCTTCAGGAAATTGATGATAAATTCCCCACGCGAAGCGAACGTTGGTTTGTTTGGAAAAATCATAGCGCAGCGAGAGACGCGGATCGGCCGTCGTTTCATTCGCAAGATTATGATTATCGACGCGAACGCCGGCGCCGGCGGTGACGCGCCGGCCCAACTGGGTTTCGATCTCCGTATAAAATTCCCAGCGCTGCGCGGAATAATTTTCATGCAGGCGTTGCGCATCGGCGTCGGGATCGAGCACATCTTCATGCTCCGGCACGGCGCCGCGAAATTTATTTTTGATTTGCTCGATCTCGCCTCCCAACGCGAGGCGCGCGCGTTGGCCCAATTCGCGTTCGACGTCTAAACGCCATTTGTACGTGTCGTCGCGCTGATCAAAATCTAAATTGCCGAGAGCTCTCTTCGTATCATAGCGATTCAACGACAAACTCATTTTCATCAACCAGCCGCGCCACAATTCCGTCCATTGCAAATTGTGCAATTGATTGCTTTCTTTGCCGCGATAAACTGCGACAAACGATGGCTCCTGCACGTTGACACCGATGCGATCATTCGCAGCAAAGTTGAAAAATTTGAGGCGGCCGGTCGGCGAATACTGGTAAATCAAGCTCAGATTGCCGTCGCTGCCGCTGGGCGGCTCGACAAATTCATCGCGCCGGCCGTTCAAGCGAAACATCGCGCTGGTGAAACTGCGATTGCCGGAAAAACGCACGCCAAATTTGTTGTGAAAAAGCGGCAATTGCAGCGAAACCGAAGCCGCAGCCAAACCGAGATTCAATGTGTACGCCGTGCCTTCGGGCAAGTTTTGACTGTCCATCGCGAGCACGCCGGAAAGCGCATTGCCGTAGCGCGCCGAAAAGCCGCCGCTGCTGAAAAACGTGCCGCTGACGAGAAACGGACTGATCGTGCCGAACACGCCGCCGGTGGGTGATTCATATTTGTACGGATGCACGATAGTGGCCTGATCGAGCAGCGTCACGGTTTCGCTCACATCACCGCCGCGCACGAACAAACCCGAGCCCTCATCCACCATCGCCACGCCGGGAAAGGTTTTGATGGCAAGAAAAATATCCGCCGCCGCGCCAGGCGTCGTCACGACTTCCAAACGGCGCAGCGTCACGCCTTTGCCTTCGTCGCCGGTGGCAAACGCGCTGGCGGTCACCACGACGACTTGCAGATTGACGAGGGTTTCTTTTAAAATAAAACTGATGCGAGCCGTGTCTTCCGCAATGAGACGCGCTGATTGTTCGGCAGATTCGTAACCAATGAGGCTCGCGCGAATTTTTATTTCGCCGGTTTTACGAGTGATGATAATGAATTGCCCTGCTGCATTGGAAACTTCGCCGTCGTACGTGTCGAGGATTTGCAAATTGACAAATGCAAGCAGCTTGCCTTTTTCATCGATCACTTTTCCAGCGATGAAGGCGGGTATTTGTTGCGCAGAGATTGTTGTTGGAAGCAGGCAGCAAAATAACAGCATCAGTTTGCGTCGCATTGCATTTCTCTTTTATCTTACACGTATAAAATACGTATCGAATAAAGAAAGATACGACGAAATCGGCAGGGAGCGGAGAGGGTCGGTGAAGGGTGGGAGATAAGCACGGAGTTAATGGGTCCCGAACTTTGTGGGGTGGATTACGAAAAAGCAACGATGTTCCGAAAGTTTCTCAGAAAAAATGCTTGCGTCAAAGTCAGGAATTGTTTATATTGAAGGCGTTCTAAGTTGCTTTGAAATATTTAGCGGGAGTAGTTCAGTGGTAGAACACCACCTTGCCAAGGTGGGGGTCGCGGGTTCAAGCCCCGTCTCCCGCTCCAATTTTTAAAACGCTTCTTGCCTTCGATGTTTTATGGGAGGGCAGGAGGCGTTTTACTTTGTGGCGGCGTAGCCAAGTGGCTAAGGCGGAGGTCTGCAAAACCTCTATTCATCGGTTCGAATCCGATCGCCGCCTCTTTTGGAGGAAAAAAAGCAAAAGACAATAAGGAAAGTAGATGGAGCTTGCTGTTTTCTTTTTGTTGTTTGCTTTTTAAATTGCCGGGGTGGCGGAACAGGTAGACGCTCGGGACTTAAAATCCCGTGGCTATAACATGGCCGTGCCGGTTCGAGTCCGGCCCTCGGCACTGAATAAGAAGCAAGAGGCCAAAATCAAAAAACAAAAATCGGCGGCACATTGCTTTTGAAAGTGGCGCAGACCCGCCCGGTGACGAAAATTTTCTGCCCGTACTTTTCCTCAAAATAGATCATTTTCATCCAACTCCCATGCAAAGCGAAGCGCTGCAAGAAAATCAAACAGCCGCGAAAAATGAAATTCGCCGCGGTTTTTCTTCGATGGAGAAATGGCTAATCTGGGCGGTGTTTTGTTTGTTGGTGGGATTGAGCTCGCGTTTAATTGTGTTTCCGGCGTTGTTGTTGATCTCGTGGGGCGTGGCGCGATTTCGGTGGTACAGGAGAGAGAAAGTTGTTTGGTCGCAACGCTGGCCGGCGGTGATTGTATTTCTCGCCGGCGTGGGAATGATGCTCTGGCCGACACTCAATTTTTGACGACAAGGATGTCTCTGTGAATTTCGCCGTTAAAGTTTATCCGCGCACGATTTGGGGCGAGCGTTATCATGGCAATTTTGATCAACTCACCGACGAGATTGCGGCGGCGGGCATTCAGAATCTCATTGCGCCGGCGTTTCAAGGCGCGCGCATTTTCTTTGCGCAGCAGTTTGATCAAGAGCCGAACCCTTGGAGCCTGTTGCCATTGCGCGAACAGTGCGCGAAAAAACAGCTCGGCTTCGCCGTCGAATTTCCTCTCTTCAATGATCGCGACACCTTTGAGCGTGTCCCGGAATTTCGCCCCCAAAGCGCCGAGGGCAAAACCTATCCGGAAGATTTTTGGTACCGGCCGATTTGTCCCAGCCATTTTGACTACAACCAGCATCGTTTGCATTTGATCGAAGGCGCGACGGCGAATTTGCATCCGGCGCTGGCATTGATCAATTTTTTGTGGTGCCCCTTCCTGCCTTCGATTGAAACATGGGAAGAAATGGGTTCGCAAGTTCCCGCGTTTTGCGTCTGTCCCGCTTGCCGCGAGGAATTTGCCGAGCGCACCGGACTCGCCAATCCTTTGCAAGATATCGAAGCGTGGTTTGCTTTTCGCAGCGAGCAGATTAGCAGCCTCGTCGCCGACATCGAAGAACTCTCGCGCCAGTCGAAGGCGACTCCGTCGTTGCTGTTGGAATTGCCGCCGGTGGCAACGCCGCATTTCGCGGAAAGACTGCGGCGTTTGACCGGCATTCATCTCGAAGCGATTCGCAAACTCGCCGGCGCGCTGGCGCCGCAATTTTTTTATAACGAATACGCCCAGCCACCGGCATGGCCGTTGGCCGTGCTTGATGAACTGGCCGCGTATGATTTCTCGCTGTTTCCCCAAATCGATTTTCCCGATCTCACCGCGTTTTCAGAAGATCACCTGCACGAATTGGTTTTTTTATTGCAGACGTTCGAGACGCGAAAAATCGGCGCCGCCTCTCTTTTTCATTGGGAAAACATCGTCCATCTTCCGCAAGTATTGAATATCATCCAACAGTTCAGTTACGAGATTTCTTGACGCGCCTCTCCGATCCCGACGACGGCTCTCCGCCTCCAGAACCCTTCGACTCTTTTTTTACTTTGATCTCTTCCGAACTTTTAGATGATCGTTTGTTAGGGGACGAATGCTCGGACGCTGAAGATTTGGGCGAATCCGAAACGCGATCCGTTTCCGCCGCGTCATAACCACGGCGACGAAATGGCCGCTTTTCCGGCGGATCAGGTTGCGGTTGAGAAGCCCTTCCGGGCGAATAATAATCATCGCGGTTACCCCATTTCGGCGGATACGATTTGTGTCGCGGCGGCGTGGGCCAAGCGATGACCGGTGGCCGATGCACAACGACACGCGGGCGAACATAAATCGGCGCGACATAGTAAGATGGCGCGCAGGCCGAACCCAATCGCAAACGCACATCCGCCAAAACACGGTTAATCACGAGTTGAAAATCGACATCAACAACAACTCGCGCCGGCCGGCCGAAAACCAAGCCGGAATCGCGAAATCCCGCTTCGAGCCACGGCACGATGTCAATCGGCTGGCGCGTTGCGACCAGGCCAACATAGGCGCGGCCTTCGACGCCGTCATAAAAGAAATCCAAATCTGCAGAAAGATCGGTTAGGCGATACGTCCGTCCCGGATAAACCGGCATCCAGCGATGAGAGGCGAGCGGGTAGAGGATGTCGACGCCGCCGCACGGATTGATCTGATACACGGTGATATAGCTGGCGCGATTCACGCGAAAATAAACGTCAATCGGATCGTCGCTGCAAAACGGATCGTCGAAGCTTTGCGACGACCACACTTTGAGCTCAATATCAAAAGGGCTATGCGCTAAAGCAGGCCGGATGAAGCAAAAAGAAATCAGCAAAGAGAACAGGGCAAAAAACATTTGTTTTTTCATGGCGGCAGGTTGCACGGGCGATTGACGCAGTCGCATGATTATTCTCTCGTTAAAATTAATCAAACCATTCAACAAACTTTCGGCGCCGATGAATTCGCCCACTGAATTGGAAATCCCACTGAAACAGCAAAAGATTTTTTTGTGAGAATCCTTTTTCCGTGGGCCAAAATTAGTTAAGGCCGACGCCGATTCGATTCAGCAAGGCGATTTTCTCCGGCGTGTCGCGATGCGGCCGCAGCTCGGGGTTGCCTTCCGCGACTTGATACGCCCAATCAAATTCGACGAAATTCGGATTCACCGCCGTGATGCGTATTTTCGCATAATGATTGTCAGCGGTCCAAATCACGTACGAGTGGCCGGCGATGCATTCGACGTAGCCGAGCGGCGACCAACCCTCTTCCGGCGCATAATCAATATCGTCGAGTGATTCCGTGTAGCCGAAATCTTGAATATCGGTGTCTTGGTTGGCCACGTCGATAAACAAGCCGCCGCTCGCCGCATGATACTCGAAGAAAATATCCGAGGAGCTGGTGCGATAGTCTTGCACGCGATAGCCGGCAAAATTATAGCCCGATGATTGCGGGATGGAAACAAAATCAAACAGTCGCACGCCATAACCAGCCGGTCGCGGCGTATCGAAAACCAGATCATAACTTAATTCACTTTCATTGCCATAATCATCATACGCCGCCACCGCGTAATAATAGGTCCGGCCATTGGTGACCTCGCGATCGACAAGGCTCGTGCTTCGGGTCGTGCCGAGGAGAAAATAATTGCCGCGTTCCGAATTGCCGCGATAAACTTGATAGCCGGACAAATCACGTTCGGCGTTCGGATACCACGAAATCACAACCTGGCGATCCCCCGTCATGCTCACGACGCCGCGCGGCACCGCCGGCGGCTCGGCGTCGCTTTCAAGCGGCTGTTCAAGACAGCCGGTCAACAAGCCAAGTCCAAACAAACCCACAAGGGCTGATGAGTTGAACGCATTTTTTTTCATCACAAATTTCCTCCTGATTCAGATTGCACATGGGGCGAACGAGAGACGGAGTTTTATATAACATAAGTTGCCGCACTTACACATGTGAGTTAATTGGTTCTCCGTCTCTCGCCGCTTTTTCAATTCACGAATCAACTTCTTCGCATTCGTGTCGTGTCTTAATGCATCGCTGCTGATTCTTGCAACGGATATGCCAGAGCCGGATTGAGAGAGCGATGAAGAACACAATCAAAACAAAAACAAGAGTTTTTGAAAATGAAGGACGGAAAATATTTTCAATGCAAGTGAGCGAAGGAACGTTTGGTGGGTGTGTTAATTCGACGCGGATGTGATCAAATGCTTTTCATTCAAAACAACAAAGCCCGCGATAGTCGCTCATGTTATCAACTGAACAACTTTCGAGGGCCTTATGTCTTTTGGCTTACGGCGGCAAAAAATTGTCTCAAGAACGCGAATTTCCGCCGACGGACGCCACTTTTTCTTCGCGCCCAATCAGGTTCTTGAGTTCCGCAATGGCATCGTGATTGTTTGCCGCTTGCGCCGCCGCTTTATTTTCCAGCATAATGCGGTCGTAGATTTCGCCGCGATAAACGCTGACTTCGGTAGGTGCTTCGATGCCAACGCGAATTTGCTTGCCGTGGATGTCGACAATCTTGATGACGATGTCGTCTCCGATGACAATCGTTTCACCTAACCTCCTTGTCAGGACCAGCATAAATTCTCCTTCCTCATGAGTTCGCGCCTAACCATTGAG
>Ga0247727_10013355_pt1 | contig 13869 bp, 11 predicted proteins | sample WisWelCaveWW1625_FD_202498 | JGI IMG/M metagenome (GOLD analysis project Ga0247727, IMG submission 202498) | Biofilm microbial communities from Wishing Well Cave, Virginia, United States - WW16-25 | ecosystem: Environmental > Aquatic > Deep subsurface > Groundwater > Cave microbial mat | place... | reverse complement strand
GCGAAGCGTCAATCGAATCCATAATGTGCTTGCGCGACAGGCCGCTTTGATTCGGCTTGTTGCCCATCGGGAAGAAAAGTTTGGTGGCGATCACGACTTCATCGCGCCGCGAAAAATCACGCAACGCCCGCCCGGTGATTTCCTCGCTAACGCCGAGCGAGTACATATTCGCGGTGTCGAAAAAATTGATCCCCAGCTCCATGGCGCGCTTGATAATCGGACGGCTTTCTTCCTCGCCTAAAATCCAATCGCGCCATTTCGGATCGCCGTAGGTCATCATGCCGAGACACAGGCGGGAAACTTTCAAGCCGGTTTTGCCGAGGTTGACGTATTGCATAAAATTCCGTAGGTTGATTTTAAATTGAAAATTTGTAATTTTCAAAATGACATAAGCCGGACGAAATGGAACCAACCTTCACCACAAAGGCACAAAGTTCACAAAGAAAACCTTTGTGTTCTTTGTGCCTTTGTGGTGGAAAAATTTTTGCTTTTATTGCACGGATTTCATTCTTTAGAAAACATTCTGCAAAGCCGTTGGATGAACTGCGGCTCGATATCCCGCCGCAAGGGTTCGCACAATTGAACGCGGCGTCAACACTTGCACCATGCGATCATTTGGCCGCGCCACTTTTTGCGCATAACCCTGCGGGCTCCAAAGCAATAAAGCTGTATCAAAAACAAGATAGGCCTGTTGGCCATTTGGCAAGGAGATAAAACTGCCGTTCGGAAGTCGAGAGAGTTGTTCTTCGTAAACAACTTTTTGATTGTCAGCGGTAACACGCTCCATGTGCAAAACATTATCGAGGAATGGCGCGGGCGGTTTTCTGCTCTTGGCCAATCGCGGATTCGCCTGCGCCCATAAAATGCGGAAATAATCGAATTGCTCGCGCGAGCATTCCGCGCACGGGCGATGCCCGGCCGCCAGCGCCGTCGCTTCATCTAAAAAGAAAAGTTCCGTATACAGACCCGGCGTCATCACGGCGCGATGGCGGCCTTTAAATTTCAGCTTGCAAATGATCCAGCGCTTGCCCTGATACAATTTCCGAATTTGCCGTTGCGCATCATGCAAGCAGCCGCGATTGCCCATCAGCGTGCCGCGCGCCGCAGTGGCGATAATCTCGCTCCACGGCGTCACGCGATTTTGTTTGGGCATGGCATTGTTTTTTAAAAACTGCGATCAATGTAAAATTTTGCGATTTGAAGTGGAGTGCGAAGCTTTAGCTTCGCCCCGCTAAGAGCGGGGCACTCCGACTTCACATAGCTAAATAGATACCGATCAATTCGATTTCGCCGGCGCTTTTAACTGTGCCCAATCCACCGGCGCCGGGTTTTCAAAAACCGAAGCCGGAAGCTCATCAAAGACCGCGAGATCGGTGTGTTTGCCGCGGCCGCGCTCGTCGGAGAGGAGAATATTGCCGTAACGTTGCCAATTCGTCCACGGCGTCGACGTGCGAGGTTTCTCGTCCGCCGCCTTCTCGAAAAAATCCCATTGTCCCACGAGCTTCGTTTCCTTATCGACATAAATGAGATATTTATTTTGCGGCGTCACACCGACATTTTCAAACGTCAGCGCGAGAATGTCAGCGGGACGGCCGCCGCGCATGGTGTCTTCCCCGGCATATTTCAACGTGACGCCGCTGTCCTTTAATTTGTATGGCATAAACACCCAGTAAGAATCGTTGATCCACGCCTCATAGCCGAATTGCAGCGGTTTCGCCAGCGAGTCCGGATGCGTGATTTCATTGCCGCTTTTCCAGGCGCGCCCGGTTTTCGTGTTCAGATTCATGAGAATAATTTCTTCGCCGCGCTCGACGCGAATATTGCCCGTCCACTTGTCCCAAACATGCAACCGGCGGCCAAAAAATTTCCACGTCACGTAACGGGCCTTATCCCAATTTTCCCAGCCGCCGAGCTTGGCCATCACTTCGTCGGCGATCGCAACGGCTTTGGCATCGGAATTTTCGAGATTGAAACCGGCCGCTGCCGGCGATTGACTCATCGCCATCGTGCCGAGCAGGAGTAGCATGAGAATGGCGCAAAGAACGCGCGAAAAATTTGCAGACAAGCAGAAAATGTTCATAAGCCTTCCTCCTTGAAATAAGTTCAGAGAAATGAACGCGAATCAACTCGATTCGCGTTCATTCATCAATCGGAACTACGCTTCCAACTTCGCGTTCAACATGATTTTTGCATTCAACAGCCGCGACACCGGGCACGTCGCTTTCGCCTCGTTGGCCAGCGTTTCAAACTTCGCGTGATCAATGCCCGGAACTTTCGCGGTCATGTCGAGATGAATCGTCGTGATCGTCCACGCGCCTTCCACCTGCTCGAACGTCAGGTTGGCTTTGGTGGAAATTTGCGCCGGCGTGAAACCGGCGGCGGTGAGCTTGCCGGAAAACGCCATCGAAAAACAGCCGGCGTGCGCGGCGGCAATCAATTCTTCGGGATTGGTGCCGGCTTCATTGCCAAAACGTTTGGCAAATGAATACGCGGTTTCTTTCAACACGCCGCTTTCAGTGGACACCGTGCCTTTGCCTTCTTTTAAAGTTCCCTGCCAAACGGCGGATGCATGTCGTTGCATAATTTTTTTCCTTTCTTAAAATGTTTGGAAAAGTTATTTCGTAACGCGACTTTAGCCACAACCAAAACTGCACCACAAAGGGCACAAAGAACACAAAGATTTTTCTTTGTGCCCTTTGTGTTCTCTTTGTGGTAAAAAATCTTCGCGGTCATGATAGTTTTTTCAGGGTAATACATAATGAGTTCTTATGCAGAAATACGATGCGCAAAATTTTTTCGTTTGACCACAACCCAATTCACCAATGCCAGCGCTGCCGTCGCGATGATGGCCAGCAATTCACCGTAGCCCATGCCGGAGATGAGATAGAGCGAGAACAAAATTCCCACTACAGCAAATGCCGGCCCGAAAGGCAGGCGAAACGCCTCTGCGTTTGGTTGCCGGCGCCGCAGTTTGATTAGCGCCCCGCAAACCAAGCCATAAGTGAACAATCGCGCGACGGCCGATAAAGACGCATTCCATTTGAAACTTCCCGCGACGGCAACACCCCACAACATCAGGGCAAAGATCACGATCGAGACATGAGGCGTACGGAATCGCGGATGGATCGCGCCAAAGAATTGCGGAAAGTCTTTGCCTTCCGCAATGGCAAACGTCAGTCGAGGAGCATTCAACATGGCTGAGCTCAAGTATCCGTACACCGAGATGATCGCGCCGAGCGTGACCAACGCAGCGCCGCCAGCACCCATGAACACGCGCGCGGCCTCTGCCACCGGCCTTTTCGTTTCTTCCGGCGCGGCGAGCGCCGAGACGACAACCCATTGGATCAATGTGTAGAACAGCGCACACGTCATCAGCGCGATGAACAGCGCGAACGGCGCATCTTTGCGCGGATTCCTGGTTTCACCAAGCGGTATCAGCGCGGCTTCAAAACCTCCATAGGCAAACATCAACAACAAGAGCGCCTTGGACCAGTCGCCGGTTCCGGTTGCGGAAACGTTAGCGGCGGCGTTGCCGCGCAGCAGAAAAATTCCCATCACGATGAAAATCGTCAAGGGCACCAGCTTCGCAACGGTGAAGATATTGCTGGTCTGCGACCCGATGCGCACGCCGCGATAATTAATGGCCGCCAGACCTCCGAGCAGCAGTGTCAGTAAAACGATGCGGGCGACGGTTCCGGTGGCGTCGGGCCAGAATTCTGCGAGGTAATCCACGAATAAGTTCGCATTCGCCGCCGCGGCTGTGAGGCGAACCAACCATGCCAGCCAGCCCATCTGCAATCCGGCGAAACGCCCGAATGCTGTGCGCGCGTAGAGATACGGTCCGCCGGCCTCGCGAAATTGCGAGGCCACTTCGGCAAAGCATGCCATGATGATGCCGATTCCCGCGGCAGCAAGCAAGAAGGCATAAGGACTCACTTTGCCAAGCAATCCCGCGATTGTGGAGGGCAGGCCAAAAATTCCACTGCCAATAATGGAATTGATCACCAGCGCCGTTAGCGTCCAGCGTCCGATTTCACGAACGAATCCGGTTTGTGATTCTGTCAATGGTTGTTCTCGCTACCACGCAATCACTTTCCGATCGCGCAAAAATTTTCCGGTCAAATTTTTCGGCGCTTCGGTGGCGAGCCAGATAATGGTGTCAGCGCCCTGTTGCAACGAACGTGGTGCGCCCGGCCCGCCCATATCCGTTCGCACCCAGCCAGGACAAACGGAATTGACCGCGAGGTTTTTTAACTGCGCCGCGAGCTGCACCGTCACCGCATTCAGCGCGGTTTTGGAAATGCTGTACGCGGGCGCATACCTTCCCATCTCACTCAGCGCGCCCGCGCCGCTGGAGACGTTGATGATGCGGCCATCTTTGCTTTTCATTAATAAAGGATGAAAAGCTTGCGCCACGAGCAACGGCCCGACGGTATTTGTAACCAGTGTTTGCTGCATCAATTCAAAACTGACGTGCAGAATCGAAGTATGCTCGCCTTCCAAAATCGCGGCGTTATTCACGAGCACGTCGAGATGATCGACTTGCGCTGCAACTTCTTTGGCGGCGCGCCGGACGCTCTCAGGATTCGACACGTCGAGTTCGACGAAACTCACCGTGGCGCCGTTCTTCGCCAAATCTTCGACGGCGCGATTTCCCAACTCGCGATTGCGCGCGGTGAGGAAAACATGAAAGCCCTTCGCGGCCAACTGGCGAACGACTTCCACGCCGATGCCTTTGTTGGCACCGGTGATGAGGGCGATTTTAGCCTCTTTCATATCAAAACGTAAACAAAACTTTTCGCAAAGTCAAGGAAAGCCGTTGCGTATTATGATGACTGGAAAGGAAAGCTCGGCAGGAATGATTTGGCGTTCAGCCAGCTCGTCAAAAATTTTATCGCGGTGGGATTGCATGACGGCGACTTTATCCCCTTCATGGACATGGTTTAACGCAGCACATTGGCAAGGCGGTTGGTGCCTTCTTCAATTTGCGCAAAGCTCATGCTTTCACCCTCAAAACGCAATAAAGTCCGGTCGCCAATTTTTTCCGCCTGTTCGCGCAAGAGATGTCCAAGGCTCTGCCACTGGGGGGATTTTTTGATCATGATAGACGATCATCTTTTTTTAATAGAGAGAAAATACAAATTCCGCCGCCATTTTACAAGAATTTTTTCTGGTTTGAAACGGATGAGTATTATGGAGGAAGAAACTTTTTGGCGAAAAATACGGCTACGTTTTTTCAGAAGTGTGCTTGAGTTGCTCAGAAAGACTTTCAATTTCGTGGCGAACAACTTCGCGAGTGGGGTCAAGTTGAAGGATATATTCATAATCTTTTAATGCCTTCTCATACTGTTGTTGGTTCATATAAATATTCGCCCGTTTTTCGTAGGCAGCTACATTATTGGGATCAATTTCAATAATATGGTTAAATGTTTCTAAAGCCTTTTCAATTTCAACATTTTTATAATAAGTTTCTCCACGTTCAATGTATGTTCTAATTTTTTCTTCATCAAATTTAGGCCTATTCAAACGCTTCCGATCCAACCACTCCTCAATCGCGCTTTCGCTAATGACTGTAAAACCATATCGTTCGGTATTTAATTCGTCACTAATACGTCTCACGCTATATTCCGGATGATTTTTGATAATATCGTAGATTTTAACTTCATCTTCTATCGCAGGTTGTTTGGCTTCGATGGAAAACGCGGTTTCAATTTTATAATTATGAGCTTCCTTGGCGCGTCGCAACTCTTCGTTTTCGGATGCAGCCTTTTCCCGAATCGCCACCATTGCAATGTCGTCCGACTGTGGAAAATCCTCGGTGAACATAAGAATCTGCTCTTTAATTTGCTCAACAAAATGGTTTGCACTGCGATACTTGTCGTCGCGAATGATTCCTAATAAACGTTTCACACCGAACTGCTCCCGTCTGGCGTTCATCGCCTCTGTAATGCCATCAGTATATATCAGGAGAAAGTCATTTTCAGCGAGTTGAATCGTATCACTTTTTATAGTTTTGCGAAAAAGATTCTTGTCATGAAGCTGAATACCAACTGGAAAACCCCGAGGATTAAGGAAGTAAGTTTTTTCTGTTGAAGGGCAATAAAGAATTGCTGGGGTATGTCCCGCACTTGCATAATTTATTCGACGATGCTTATTGTCAATAATCAGATAAAATAGGGTAACAAACATACCTTTTTTCATATCACTCATTATAAAATCATTGACTCGTGAGAGCACTTCGGCAGCATCTTTAATGCCGCGTGCCTCTGAACGCAATACGGAGCGGACCATAGTCATCCCTATGCCACCTGGTACACCTTTTCCAGACACGTCAGCTACGGCTATACCAACTGTATCCTTATCAACCTCGATAAAATCGAAGTAATCGCCGCCAATCTCGCGAGCGGCTTCATAATAACTTGCAATCTCATAGCCCTCCAACTCAGGAAATTTCTCTGGTATAAGAGCGTGTTGAATTTCATGTGCATCTTGCATCTCCTTCTGTAATCGTTCGCCCTTTGCCAGATTTTGCTGGGATTCACGGAATTTATTAGTAATTTCAGAAAATGCTTGGGCAATCTCCCCAATTTCGGTCGAAGTATCAATATCCATATCGTCTTCGGTATCACCATGGTCAGCAGTACGAACCCAATCTGCCATTTTACGAAAGGGGTCCATCAGAGTGTGAATAAGAAAGAAGGCGCCGAGGCAGTTAATAATAAACATAGCCACTGTTATGCGGGCATACTTCCAACGCCAAAAACGGATTCGCTGATCTAAAGATTCCTTCATGGCTCGGAAGTGTACTTGTTTGTTACTCATAGGAACGATGCGGTCATATACTTCTTTGCTCGTCGGACCATCTTTGTCATTTTCTACGGGGATGCTATAAGTAAAAATTCCTTGCCACACTTCAACACTGGATTGTGGCATTTCAAATTTATTCAATACTTTTGAGTGATCAATATGTCCAAAAATTTCGCCTAAGGAATCAACGATGACGATTTCATGAATTACCTTATGAACCATCTCATTGGCGTATAATTTGTTAATTGTATCGCGCGCATAAATGCCAGACTGATCTTCTATTATGCACGGATTCATTTGCCAATTATCGATGATAAGGTTGCTCACAGCAATAATTTCATTAAAAAATTCTGCCGTTTCCAGACGTTTAGCTTCCAAGAAGTAATAAAAGTAAACCAAGCTCGTCAGCAAAACGAACACAATAGAGGTCTGTAGCCAAGCCTTGGCCTTAAAGGTGAGCGGAATTGCTTTTATAGCTCTTATCGATGAGCGAAGTGGAATTGAAAGTTTTCGCTTGTTTGTTGGGACATCACGAAGTTTGGTCAATCGTAGTTCATTTCCCTCCTCGGTCTTGCGATAATCGATCTCATCCATTAATCGACGCATAATGAATATCCCAAGACCACCCGTCTTGCCAATATCGACATAACGCTGCAAATCCGGATCTTTAACATGCTTAGGATCGAAATACTTTCCTTGATCAATAAGGCAAATGGTGAGGCTGTCCTTTTTGACGATAGCACGGATAGTGATAAAACCTTCGTCGCCAGTATCGCGGTAGGCATGGCGCACAATGTTCGTACCAGCTTCGTCAATTGCGAGCTTAAATGCATTGATAACCCGATCAGAGAAACCATGCTTCTTGCCGATGCGTGTTGTGAAGTCCCGCAGGTCGGCGAGGTAATCGATATGGGCAGGTACCTTAAGCTGCTCTTTTATGATATTCTTGAACAAACCGAATTCTCCATTAAGAGATTTTCAGGATAAGAAACAAATCGGAGTGAGTATAATATCCCTTCCAGATCAACCATATTTATGAATTGCAGCTACATTTTTTCTAATTGATAAAATGCCAGAACTTCATCAATTGTTTCAAAGATTGATATTGACTTGTTTGAAGCTACTGGGCCAAATTCTAAATCATTAAAATTGCGTCGAATGGCGCTATTGGGCTCAATAATTAACGCTTTTTCCCCTTGATGGCCTTCCCAGCCGGAATCAATGATTACCCCCCAGCCTTTTGAGGTTATATATTGCACCTGGGTTAAGTCTACAATAATTACCTTCTTTGTTTTACCAAAAATGATTCTACGAAGAACGTGCTCAAATTCAGCATAATTAGAGGTATCTACCCCTATTGAAATAACGCGTAATAATGAAATCCCCAGATTATCGTCAGCGCTTAGGGAATATTGTGAAGTAGTTTCCTTTTCTATCAATTTGAACTCTGGTAAAGTCGTTAAAATATCCGCCTTTTTAATGATCGCAGTTACGGTATGCGTTCCATCGATGCTTACGTTATAAAGCCCATCACAACTTGTGAGAACACGTAATAAACCTCGTTTATGAGTACATGATGGGTTTTTCTGGATGAATTCTTTTGCATTTTTAATTTCCTCCATGAGGGCAATGCCTTTTCCCCAATCTTGAACCTTTAAGTATATCTCATTATTATCAACAACCACTTCCACAGAAATGGATTTACCACTGGAAGAGCCCCAATTAAATGCATTTTCAGTTAATTCATCGTAGGCGGAGTTAAGCAAAAATAATCGTTGTTCAGGATAGCCGAAAAATAATTCAATTTTTTTAACTACACGGTCGATAAAGTTTTCTCTATCTTTCTTAGTCAACATCGGACAAGGCCCTAATTGCATGGCAGGAATATCTTTAATAATAGCCGCAACAAGAAGCTTATAATTCTCCTCAAATTTTTCTTCTTGTGTAAAATTGATATGCTTGATATTCTGAATTCCTTCCGGTATTTCACAATCTTTTAATAACAAAGGAAGCAGTTTTCGTTTTTCCCCCCTCAAATCTTTTGACCTGGTTAAACGCGCCTCATACTCTGGCCATTCCTTTTTAATTGATTCAGGCGTCATGACGAAAACGGTTTTGTAGCTTGACCTGAGTCCTTGTTCAATCTTGCGAGAAAAGTCTTCTCCAACGGCAATTGACCATAGATCAAAAAAGACTTGGAAGCCATCGTCTCGTAATCGTTCCGCTAACTGTTTAGTCCATTGTTCATCTTCCGATGCATGGGAAAGGAAGACGTCGTATTCATAATTATACTGGATCATGTCACCATTATGACTTATAAAGTTATAAATTAGGCAACAGTAAATGAATTTTCAATCGCAGTTACAATACCTTAGCCATGATGCTTAAGAGTTTCGCACCATCTCGCAAACTTGAATGAACGATGCTTATCACATTTAATCAGAGCACTTGCCATCACCTAAAAACCAAACGTCGAAACTGTTCCCCCAAAACTATCATTTTTTTTTCAATACAAAGAAAATACGAATTTCGCCATTGTTTTACAACACTTTTAAAAGAAAAGTGGAAAATTCATACGTAGGGTTAATCATGCTGTTTCATTTTCCTGTCTACATGCAGCCGGTAGAAATCATTGCCTCACTTTTCCATCTCGCCTTCTTCGAGTTCCCGATCTCGCAGTGAAGCCGAATTCACCAGAGAAGCCAACAAGTTTTTTGAGAACAGGGCCACTTGGCTGACCGCGTTCCCGAACGCTGCTCCATTCATCGCCGCGCGGCGCGCGCGAAAAATTCCATGCCGCCGACGAGGCAGCCGCCGAAGAGAAAACCTTCCATCGCGCCGAGCGCGATCTGCGTGGTCCGGCCAAAGTGGACTTCGCCAAAAAAAGAGGCCAGCGGCTCCATCCGAAATTGCGAATTGGCAAACGAGCGCGCGATCAACTCGAGGCTGCTGCTGAAAAGATTGCCGCCGATGAGCGTCAAGATAATCGCCGCCGACATGCCGCCGAGCGCCGCGCCGATGAGGCGATGCCAGCTTCGTCCGCCGTTCGATAAGCGGCCTGCCAACACCGCGCCGAGCGACAAGCCCGCGCCGATCACCGAGCCTTCAAACGCGCCGGTGATGCCGGTCGGGCTTTGGCCAAACAACGCCTGCAGCACATCGACGCCGATGAGATGCGCGCTCCAACCGATGACTGCGCCGCCCGCAGCGCCGCCGATGAACGTCCACAAGCGGCTGTGACGATACGCGATACGCGCCGCGATCGCAATTCCGAAACTGATGCCGCCCGCGCCGAGTCCGCCGATCAACAAACCGAGACTGATCAGCACGAGTATGATCGACATCGCCTCCACCGCGGTGACATGACGCGCCGCCGCGAGCGCGACACCGAGAAAAACGCCGCCCATCACACCGGACATCGCGCCGCCGAGCGTTCCGCTCATTCCCTGTTGAACGATGGTCGCCCAATCGTTGCGCAAGCGCACCCACATGAGCGCGAGGATGATCATGCCGCGCGCGGCCCAAGGAAAACGCCGCAGCGAAAGCAGCTCGCGTTTATAATCGCGAATCAGCGCGAGACTCGTCACGCGCCGCAGCCATCCGGTCGGCTCAACGATATTTTCATGATAAAGCGTTTCGCCCGCGTTTTGACCGAGCCAATCCGCGAGCGCCGTACACGCGGCTTTTCGAACGGGCAGGCTTCGATCCCATAACGCGACGTGCTGTAACATTTTTTTTATTTCTTCATCATGAACCCAGCGGCATGCCGCAATCGCGTGCAGGCGCACGTGCGGATCATCGTGACGCGAAGCTTCGACAATAAAATTTGACAGCGAGGGCGATGCGGCGACGAGCCATTCCGGCAACTCGCGCTCGCGATGCAAAATACTTTTCGCCAGCAGATCGCCCTCTTCGTTCGTCAGTTGCAGTTGCTCGCCGAACGGCAGCAACAAATCCAGCGTATCCGCGTCGAGCAAAAGCTGGTGCGCGCGAAAATTCTCCAACGCGCGTTCGAGCACGCCGCGCGCCCGTTTCAGCTCGCGATCTTCGCTCGTCAGCCAGCGCGAAATTTCCGGCAGCAAATAATCATGCGCCAGCTCGATCCATCCCTCGCCATCCTGATTGCGATAGCGCACGATCCGCGCCGCAGCCAGCTCTTCCAAAATCGCATTGCTATTGCTTGAGAAACGCTTGCTCAACTCCACGCTGCGCAGAATCAAGCGCTGGTCGTCCGGCGAAATCAACGCTTTGAGAATTTCTTTCGCGACGCGCAGATCGACATTGTTAAAACGGTGCAACACCCGCTCCAAATATCCGGCAATAATTTTTGCCGCCGTGCCGAGCCGCTCGTAAGCCGCAACCGTCAGCTTGTTGTCACGGCTGCGCGCATCATAAAGCTGGTCGCACACGATTTGCAGTTGCGGCGGATCGATGCTATTCGGATCGCTGAGATCATCCAACAGGCGATTGACCAGCGCGGCTTCATAATGACAACCCACTACTGCCGCCGGTTCCGTAATCGCGCGCGCCGCCTGCTCGCGGCTCAAACGCTTGAGACGATACTCATGATGAAAAATTTCGGGAATCGCCGTTTTGAACTGGCTCATCTCCGCCAGCAAATCTTCGCGCAGCGCAAAGACCAGCCGGAGCGGCAAATTCTCACGGCCAAACAAACGCCCGATTGTGTCGATAAATTGTTTGCGCTTTTCTTCGCCGAGCAATAAAAAAAATTCTTCAAATTGGTCGAAAAAGAAAATGACGCCGCCTTTTTCCGCGTGCTGCAGAAGCTCATCCAACTGCGACGAATTTGCGTTTGCCGTCGGCGAAAGCGCGTTGGTCATTTGTTGCAGCGGATCAGTAAAACTCCGAATGACGAACGCCGGATGGCTCTGCGATTTCAAACGCGGCACCAATCCGGCGCAGGTAATCGAGCTTTTGCCCGCGCCGGAACGACCGTGAATGATGAACGAACGATGCGCCAGAATTTGCGAACAGATCGCTTCCACCTCCGGCTCGCGTCCGAAAAACAACGCCGCGTCTTGCTCGGTGTAATAATCGAGAAACTTGTAAGGCCGATTCGCCAGCGGCGGCGAGACCGGCGGCGCAAAAGACGGCGGCGTTTCACCGTTCGCGGCGGCGGCATGGCCGATAAAAATATAGCCGTGTTTGGGAACGGTTTTAATGTAACGCGGATTCGCCGCATCGTCGCCGAGTTGCTTGCGAATATCCTTTATACATTGCGTCAGCGCCGCATCAGTCACGATCACCCCCTCCCAGACTTCATCGAACAGCCGTTGTTTTTCGACCAACTGCCCGCTTTGATGCACCAGCAGCAGCAGCACTTCGAAATATTTCGAATTCAACGGCACAAGCTGCCCGCTCCGCCAGAGCTGGCGGTTGCGAACGTCGATAAAAATTTCATCAAACCGATAACCGGATGTTGCCGTTTCGTCTTTATTTTGCATGAATTTAATTTTCTCAGAACGATCTCAGGGAAGGCTCACGCTTCTCAGAGCTTGTTTTCGTAAATTGAATCAGCGCCGATGAAAACAATACGCAACGGCGGCTACAAAATCAAGTGTTTTATTGTGCTGCGCCCGTAGGGTGAAAATATGATCTCTCCAAAATTGCAAAACTCATTGGCCGTCGCGCTCGCCATTTTGTCGGGTTTATTTACCGCTTATATTGATTCACGAGGCGGGCCGTTTCATTTATTTATTACCGGATTGTTGCTGGCCTTTTTTGGCGCCGCCGTCAGTTTCATGCAGCCGGAGCGCGTCTGGCGTTGGGCTTTGATTATCGGTGGCTGCGTGTACATCGTTTTTCTCACCCGCCGCGTTTTCGATGAAGCCAGTTTGAATTTTCTCAAAGCCGTCCCGACATTTATTCCGGCGTTCATCGGCGTTTACTGCGGCGCATTTTTGCGAAAGATCGGCTTGACGCCAAAGGCCAACCATGCAAAATCGAATTAAGCTTTTCTTTATTGTTGTGAGGAGTGAAAGATGAATCTGAAAAGTCAAATTGAAGGGGCAAGAGGTGATGCGGCAGGATTGGAACGGCTCTACAAACAAGTCCTTGTCGCCGGAAATGAGGCCGCCTTTAAAGAGGCGATAGGAGGATGTGCCGGAGAACATCCGGAGAACGTCCTATTCTCGGCATGGGCTTATCGACTGGACGTTCTACCTCCACTTTCTCCTGTGGTTGGACCGGAAGGCCAAACCGTGAATCAAAGCCAGACCCGACGCTGGTGGACAGCCGTTGCGACGAGCGTTGTCCTGGGCGTCGTGTATGCGCTTTTCGCCGGTGCTAAGCCTCCAATTCCGATACCCGGTGAAGCGGATCCTCTGTTCTGGATTGGGTGGGGCCCGCTGACCGCAATAGGTATCCTTTTTTACCTGACAATGGTTGACCGCACAGAGAGACGCATTTATCGATATGCAGGTCTGGCTGTCATACCGATTGCTTTGTATACGGCAGTGACAGCCTGGAGCAGAACAGACGACATCGCGATTCTGAGCGCCCTCCACCTTCCGTTTGTTGCCTGGGCTGCAATAGGAGCCGCTCTGACCCTGGGGCATCCTGATCCTGCCAGGCAATGCTACGCGTATCTGGTAAAATCGGTGGAAACCGTTTTGGTCGGCGGCATCTATTTCGCTGCCGGCGCAATCTTTCTGGGCTTAACCTACGGCATATTCGCTGTGCTAGGAATCAAACTTCCTCAGGATGTCCTTCAAACCGTTGCGGCATGGGGCATCGGCGCTATTCCAGTGCTGGCGCTTGCCAGCGTCTACGACCCTACGGCTGCACCGGTAGCACAAGACTGGACCACCGGTCTCACCCGTATTCTCAGAATCCTAACCCAGCTTATCTTGCCGCTGGCCCTCGGTGTGCTGGTCGTCTACGTCTTCTGGTTTGTTCCCGCCTACTTCTGGCGGCCTTTTCAGGAGCGGGAAGTCCTGATCGTTTATAACGCCACCATCCTGGCCATTCTGGTCCTGCTGACCGTTGTCGTATCAGGCCCAGTCGATGAGCGATCCCCGCGCCAAGATACGATCTTGCGCT
>Ga0247727_10013354_pt1 | contig 13869 bp, 10 predicted proteins | sample WisWelCaveWW1625_FD_202498 | JGI IMG/M metagenome (GOLD analysis project Ga0247727, IMG submission 202498) | Biofilm microbial communities from Wishing Well Cave, Virginia, United States - WW16-25 | ecosystem: Environmental > Aquatic > Deep subsurface > Groundwater > Cave microbial mat | place... | reverse complement strand
CGCTTTGTTCTTACTTACTGGGTGGTGACATTAAGGAAAAAGATTCATGGCTTGTGAGTGTGGCGAAGAGGGGATATACCCCCATTTTAACTTTCGCATTGCGTTCACGTAAAATAATCATCGGCGCGAGCATAGGGCTTTTTGCCTTGGCTGTGATTATTTTTAACAATCTTGGTGCGGAATTTGTGCCGCAGCTTGATGAAGGCTCCTTTGCCACGCACATGATCCGCACTACAAGTATTGGGATTAATGCCAGTATTGATATGCAAAAACGCGGTGAAAAAATGCTTTTAGAAAAATTCCCCGAAGTGGACTATATCTTTAGCCGCCTGGGAACCTCAGAAGTCGCAACCGACCCCATGGGAGTTAATGTGGCGGATACTTACATTATGTTCAAACCCCAAAAACAATGGAGAAAAATAAAAGGCAAACGTCTCACGAAAGACCAATTGGCCAATCTTATGACCGAGGAACTTGGCGTTTATGTTCCCGGAGAGGCGCACCTTTTCAGTCAGCCCATCGAAATGCGCTTTAACGAGATCCTTGAGGGAACTCGGGCGGACATCGCTGTGAAAGTTTTTGGGGATGATTTTCCAGTGATTGAAAAAATTGCTAATGACGCCCGGGAGATTTTAGGAAAAATACCGGGTGCGGCTGATGTGGAATTTGATGCGCTGGGAAAAGCACCCTTATTGGAAATTGTCCCGAAACGGGATGCTATGAGTAAATACAATCTTCATGCCGCAGAACTGAACCGGGTTGTGAGTACGGCGCTTGCGGGGGAAGAAGTGGGCAAGCTGATTGAAGGCAACCGGCGCTTCGACATTGTGGTGCGGTTGAGTGAAAATCTTCGTGAAAATATCGATGAGTTAAGGCGGCTGCCGGTACGGGTGGACGACGGTGGACTGCTCACGCTTGGTCAGGTCGCTGACTTCCGTGTCGTTGAGCAAGTTGCAGCTATCGCTCGCGAATTTAGTCAGCGCCGTGCCGCCATCATGATCAACTTGCGCGGCCGTGATGTGGAAAGTTTTGTCCTGGAGGCCCAGCAAAAAATTAAGGATCAGCTCAAGCTGCCGGACGGTTATACCATTGAATTCGGCGGGCAGTTTAAGAATTTGATCGACGCCAAACGCCGGCTTGGGGTAGTCGTTCCGGTTGCGATGCTGCTTATCTTTGCCCTGATTTTTGTAGCCCTTCGCAGCTTTCGTCAATCACTGCTCGTCTTCCTGGCCGTTCCTCTCGCTGTCACGGGAGGAGTATTTGCCCTCGCCCTGCGGGGTCTGCCGTTTAGTATTTCAGCCGGGGTTGGTTTTATCGCCGTAAGCGGTATTGCGGTACTGAACGGACTTATGATTATCACCTTCTTTAACCAACTTCGTGCGCAAGGTGCCGATGTGCGGACATCCGTTTGGGATGGCTCCCTGCTTCGTTTACGTCCAAAACTCATGACCGCGCTTGTGGCTTCGCTTGGTTTCGTGCCTATGGCGATTGCGCACGGAGCAGGGGCTGAGGTCCAGCGCCCGCTGGCCACGGTTGTGATTGGCGGAATCATAACGTCCACTTTTCTCACGCTTGTTTTACTGCCCGTGCTTTACGAGTGGTTAGAACAAAAAAAATCAAACGAAAACAAAGGAGCTGAAATATGAAAACTTTATCGAAGCTGATGATCGTCACATGCATCCTGTTTGCCGCGTCTAATGCGAATGCCGAGACCCCGCAAGGCCATGATCACAATGCCGGCGGCCCCAAAGGCGGACGGTTGCTTGAAAATACTGAACCCAATGCTGAATTTTTTGTGGAGAAAGACCGAACCGTTACCATCACTTTTTATAATGAAGAATTAAAGCCTGTACCGGCTGCGAAACAAAATGTATCGGTTATTGCCGAAGCGGATGGAAAAAAAACAACATTGGAGTTTGAGAAAAAAGGGGATGTCCTAGTCAGCAAAGGCAAATTGCCGGACGGCCATGCCCTCAATCTTGTCGTGCAGTTTAAACAGGCTTCGGATGCCAGGGCGCGCAACTTCCGCTTTGTCTATGAAGATCACATTTGCAGCGTTTGTAAACGTGCCGAGTACGCTTGTATCTGCGGCCATTAAGCAGGATTGGCGCGGAGGAAATGACATTGACGCATTTTTAAAGGGTGAATCGATGAATCCCCTTAAAAATCACTGGGAAAATGTTTACCAAAATAAGAAACCCGGCGAGGTGAGCTGGTTTCAGCCTCGTTTAAATCAATCCCTTGATCTGATTTTACAATCTAGAGTCAATCCAGAGGTTTTCATCATTGACGTGGGCGGCGGCGCATCCACGCTTGTGGATGATCTACTTGATAAAGGGTATACAAATCTTTCTGTTCTCGATCTATCGGCCGCTGCTTTGGAAGTCTCTAAAAAGCGTCTGGGAAGCAAGGTAAAGGAAGTCGATTGGATTGAAGGCGACATCACCGCTGTCAAACTGCCAGAGAAGCATTATAATCTATGGCATGACCGCGCCGTTTTTCATTTTCTGACCGCGCCTCACGACCGCAAAGGCTATCTAGAAAACTTAAACCGATCTCTTAAGGTTGGAGGACACTTGATCCTGGCTACCTTCAGCCTAAAAGGGCCGGAGCGATGCAGTGGTCTTGATATTGTGAGATATAGCCCTGAAACATTGCAAATAGAATTAGGCAGGAATTACCACCTGCTAAACAGTTTGGAAGAATCCCACAAAACGCCGTTTGGCACAACCCAAGAATTCATCTATTGCCTGTTTCAACACCAGGGCTAGCTCAGGCAAAGATTCTTTTCGTTTGAAAATCGCAGAGTTCTCCTTCACAATAGCGCACGCTCAATATTTATGAAGAGGGAGAAATCCCAACAATGAAAGGAGTCAATAATGAAGAGCTATTTCCATAACCGGGTGATAGGATTTTTGGTGCTGAGCCTGTTGTTTTTTGCCAACGTTTCCTACGCTAAATCAGCGAAGGAAATTGATGCGAGTGTTGATACGGCTCTGGAGCTTTTTCAAAAAGAAGTTTTCGCTGCAAAAGATATGCTGAATAAAGCAAAAGGGGTTCTTGTCCTTCCAAAAGTGATTAAAGGCGGGATCGGGATCGGAGGAGAATATGGAGTAGGTGCGCTTCGGATCGATGGGAAGACCGTCGATTATTATAATATCATCGGGGGTTCCTTCGGTTTTCAACTGGGCGGCCAACTAAGAAATGTTTACTTGGTTTTTATGGAAGAAAGAGTACTTAAAGATTTTCAATCAAGTGACGGATGGAGGGCCGGGGTGGATGGTTCTATTACTCTGATTACGGTTGGTGCCGATGGTTCGGTCGATACGACGAAGACTGACCAACCTATTCTCGCCTTTGTGCTGGGGCAAAAGGGACTCATGTATAACCTCACCCTGGAGGGAGCCAAATTTAATAAAATAAGGCCGGATTGACCCGTACATGAACTTCTTTTTTCGCATGTAACACAAGGAACGCTGATTCTTCAAAAAAAAGATTCAACAGGCCTTTAAAAAACATAAGTGAACAGGAGTGATCTGTGGATGCCAAAACGATTGTCCTGATCATTTTTATAGGCCTGTATGCGCTTGTCTTGACCCGCAAAATTCGCCTCTCCATTTTGGGAGGGGCGGCGGTCCTGCTTCTTTTATTACTCCAACTTGTCGGTTACCGTGAAGCGATCTGCGAGCTTATCGATTGGGATGTGCTCGGCATTTACTGGGGTTTTATGATGGTTTCCCAGGTTTTTATGGAAAGCCGGGTGCCGGAGCTTTTAGCCAACCGCATTCTTCAGATCGCGAAAACGGAAAAATACGCGCTCGTGATGATTTGTGCCCTGACCGCGTTTCTCTCGGCTTTCATGCAAAATGTCGGCGTTGTCCTGATGATGGCTCCGGTCGCGATTGCCACGGCCCGGCGGCTTGAATCTTCTTTGTTCCCGTACCTTGTGAGCGTGGCCATCAGTTCCAATGTGGTGACTACCGTCACTATGGTGGCCGACCCGCCCGCGATTATTTTAGCCTTGAGAACGGGAATGAACTTTTTCGACTTTTACTGGTTTCAGGGAAGGATCGGGCTTGGGATCATCAGCCTTGCCGGCACATTCGCTGCGCTTGGTTCGCTTCTTTATATATTCCGTCACATGACAAAACGCCTTGAAATTGCCAGGGAAAGTTTGACCGTGAACTGGCGGCCGGCGCTTCTTTTCTTTGGCGGTGTTCTGGCGCTGGCCCTGGCGCCTGAGATTCGCATCCGGCCCGGGTGGGTAGGGCTTGCGGTCGGAATGATTGCCTTATGGATGGGGCGCGGTCATCTAAAAAAAATGATTGTGGAATTTGACTGGGATTCTTTTTTATTCGTAACCAGTATTTTTGTCCTGATCGGGGCCGTATCCAAATACGGCATTTTGTCGGATGCGACTAAAGCCATTGCCGCAAGCGGTGTCCGCGCCCCAGGCTTTTTGCTTGCGTTTGTCACCTGGATTTCCGTCCTTTTTTCCGCCATTATTGATAATGTTCCGTACACACTTCTTATGATCCCCGTATGCCGCGAGCTCAGTGAACTTTCAGGGATTAGCGCGTGGCCGCTTCTTTATGGGATGATCGTGGGAACGGGGATTGGCGGTAATATTACGCCTGTGGGGGCTACAGCCAATGTTTTTGCCTGCGGTATCCTGGAAAAAAATGGCTGCAAAATCCGTTTAGGGGAGTACCTCAAAATCAGCCTACCCTTTACTCTCGCCGCTGTAGGCGCCGCACATCTTCTGCTTCACTTCATCTGGCTGCGGTAGGAATCAATCTTTCATTTCTCTTTGAACCGTTGGGACAAAAGGGGCAGGCCCTTCGATTTTGGGAAGGCCGAGAATCTCCCGTGCCCGGTTGAGCGCGTCGTCAATATTGCCAAATACATTCTCTTCCCCAAGGGTTTCAAGAAACCCGTCTCTTTCCAGGGCAATCAGCGGTTGGGCATGAATGTCGGCCAAAAGAAAGGAAATACCCTGTTTCTTGCAGCTTTTGAATTCTTCTTTAAGGACCTGTAAACCCGTGGCGTCCATGGCCGGAACATCCCGCATCCGGATGATCCTTACTTTGGGTTTTTTAGCCGTGATTTTCATGGCTTCCATAAATTTGTAAGCGGCGCCGAAGAAAAAGGGGCCGTTGATTTCGAAAACCTCAACTTCCTTCGGAACTTCCCGCGTGCCGATGGCGTTGGGATCGTCTTTTTCCTCTTCATCGATTAATTCCCGCGTGATCACACTGACATTGACAACTGTTGACATGCGGCGAATAAAAAGAAGTACGGCAAGCAGAATGCCTGCCTGGATTGCAACCGTTAAATCAAGGATCACGGTGAGGGCAAAGGTGATCAAGAGGACCGCGACATCGCTTTTGGGACTGCGAAGCATCGCAAGAAACGAATGCCATTCGCTCATGTGATAACTCACCACCACCAAAATCGCGGCAAGTGTGGCAAGCGGAATGAGCGTCGCCCATTTCCCAAGAAAAAGCATAATGATAAGAAGGACGAACGCATGAATGATCCCTGCGACCGGTGTGCGCCCGCCGTTATTGATATTGGTCGTGGTTCTTGCAATGGCGCCTGTTGCGGGCATGCCTCCGAAAAGAGGGGACATCACATTGGCAATGCCCTGGGCCACAAGCTCCATATTCGGGCGGTGTTTGCCGCCGATCATACCGTCGGCCACAACCGCTGAAAGGAGCGACTCAACACCGGCAAGCAGTGCAATGGTTACCGCACTCGGGAAAAGGGTGCGGATCATGTCGAAACTTGCGTGCGGAAGCACAGGCGCGGGAAGGGTGTGGGGAATTTCACCGAAACGGCTGCCAATTGTTTCCACCGGAAACTTAAAAATATGAACGATAGCTGTGGAAATAATTAACGCCACTAAAGAGCCCGGCACCTTACGCGTGATTTTTTTCCAGCCTACGATGACGAATAGCGAGCCCAGCGCAATGGATAAAGCGTAAAGATTTGTGCTTGCCAAATGTTTGCCATATTCAGCCCATTTTGCAAGAAAATCCGGGGGCACCGTGCCCATTTGAAGTCCCAGGAAATCTTTGATCTGAGAAGAAAAAATAATCAGGGCAATGCCGGTGGTAAAACCAATGGTTACGGGGTAAGGAATAAATTTGACGGCCGAACCGCATCTGAAAAGTCCCATGAGGATCAATAAAATCCCGCCCATGAATGTGGCAAGAAGAAGCCCTTCAAGCCCATGCTGGTGGACAATTCCGTAAACAATCACGACAAAGGCGCCGGTGGGGCCGCCGATTTGAACCCGGCTTCCGCCCAGAGCCGAGATCAAAAATCCTGCGATGATAGCTGTAAACAGTCCCCGTTCAGGGGAAACCCCCGAGGCAATGGCAAAGGCAATCGCAAGCGGTAAAGCGACAATCCCTACCACGACTCCGGAAATAAAATCCGCCCTGAATTGAACCCAGGAATAATCTTTTAACGTTGTGAGAAGTTTTGGCTTGAGCATAAACCAGCGTATTTTATTGCAAAAGCACTGCAATGTACAGAAAAGCAGCGACGAAGGAGCATTACCGGATGCGTGTAGCTCTTCATTGATTAGGTAACTATTCGAAATGTTTTTCTCTTATATACCAAGGGTTTAAAATTTTTAAAAGTTACCGAAACTCTGAAGTGAAACACGGCGTCCCGTATTATGTCCCTAATTAAACCGACAGCATGCATTCGTCTAAATTTTATTGCAATTCTTTCCCTTAGAAGCTAAGATCACGCCTATAATTTTCCCATGAGAAACAACCAACCTCCTCCCTATGCAGCAGGTAAATCGGATGATACGGCAGCTTCTAACACGGTTCATGTGGGAGAGCAATTTTACCACGCCTTATATATCTTCAAGAAAAGAAAATCTATTATTTTAAGCTGTCTCGCCTTTACCCTTTTTATTGCTTTACTCATTAATTTTACCCAGAAACCGGTTTACCAGTCCTCCGCAAAAGTTATTTTTGAGGCCAAGCCCCAGGATGGTCTGAACGATGCCTGGTCCGTCATGACGATGCTTTATGACCCGACCTTTCTTTTTACCCAGGTGAACCTGACCCAAAATCCCCATTTTGCAGAAAAAGTTTTCGAGAAAGTCGAAAGCCCTGAAAATTACAAAGCGCTTCTGCGGTGTTTCGGCCTTCGCCCTTCACGAAAGCGCGAAGAGGGAAAAATTTTTTCTGACGAGGAAAAGCGCTCCCTTCAAAGCGCGATCCGGGGATCTATTTCGGCCCGCCAAATGGAAAAAGGCGTGGGCGTGATTATTGTTTCTGTGTCTGGCTACGAGCGTTCTGTTCTCTCTCAGATTGCCAATGCGGCGGCGGAAACTTTTATTGATCTTAATTATGAATCCAACCTTGAGTCATTTCAGAAAAGTTTTCTTGCAATTTCCCGAAGTCTCTCCGAAGTACAGGAAAAAATCAAGATCGCGGAGACCGCGCTTAAAAAAGTGGATTCGGAAATTCAGCTCAATGAAGCCCTCAAAATTTACGAAGAAAAGCATCCTTTGGTGATCCAGCTTCGCAGCGACATTCCAGCCCTGACGGAAAAACTTAACCAGGGGACGAGTAATCTCCAGCGGCTTCAAGTGGGGCAGGGAAAGTCCAAGATGTCCGTGCTTGTCACCCCGCATCTGGATGCAGAAAATCTTGCTTCCGCGGAGGCCGACCTGGTTACGTTAAAACCCCTTTTTGACCAGGAAATCAAAACGCATAAGGAAATGTACGATACGATTTTCAAAAAGCTCCAGGAGCTTGAAATTTCGGGCGGCAACAAAGCCTGGCTCGGTATGCACACCCTCGGAACTGCCAGTACACCAAGCCGCCCGGTTCATCCCGATAAAAAGAAGAATCTTATGATCGGTCTTATGGTCGGCCTTTTTATGGGGATTGGGCTGGCCTATTTTCTCGAGTATCTGGACAGCAGTATGAAAACCCTTGAAGATATTTCAAACTATATGAAGTTATTTCCTCTCGGAATGGTTCCTGACGTGGAAAGAAGCCGCCCCGGGCAAGAAACGCCTGAAGGGAAATTGCTCCCGGAAGATAATCAGCCATCCCACTGGGTCGTGAATGATTCTGATATCCCTCTTTACGTGACCGAGGCTTATAAAAAGATACGAACCAATCTTGCCTTGGGGATTCAGGATACGGCTCTTAAGGTCATGCAGGTCACCAGTGCAGTTAAGGGAGAGGGAAAATCCACAACGACGGTCAATTTGGGAATCAGTCTGGCCGAGACGGGGAACCGGGTTCTCCTTGTCGACGGGGATATGAGAAGGCCTGCCCTTCATAAAATTTTAAAGTTTGAAGGGGTTGATTCCGGGTTGAGTGATTACTTTGCGCGCGAAGATTCCTGGCAGGGGTATATTCTGCCGACCAAAACGCCCAATCTCTATTGCCTGCCTGCCGGCCGGATACCACCCAATCCGGCGGAACTGCTTTTCTCGAAGCGTATGCAAATTCTGTTGGAAGAACTTCGGGCCAATTTTGACATGATTCTTATCGATTCTCCGCCGACCATGTCCGTAGCGGATTCTTCGATTATTGCTTCACTCGTCGACGGAACCCTTTGCGTCTTTCGCGCCGGCTTTATTCCAAGGCACCTATGCCTTCAATCCAAAAAGACCCTTGAAACCGTGAATGGCAAAATCATCGGATGCATCTTGAACGGCGTCCAAACCCGGTCCCACTCCTATTACTCCTATTATTCGCAATATCATGATTATTACGCTTCGGCTCCTGTGCAAAAAATTTTAACCCCTTCCGAAAAATTAAAAAAGTCTTTTACCGACCTGAAGGAATCCGTGCTGGTTTTATGGAAGCAGATACGGGTCCTTGAAGGGCCCCTTAAAGCCTATTTTTTTCAAGGGGTTGGCCGTCTTATGGACTTGATAGGAATTGCCGGGTCCCGCGTCAGCGAACGTCTTTCCAAAAAACAGCCCGTTGAGAAAAAAGAAGACAAAACCCCGCAGCCCCTCGCCTAAGGGCCATTCAAATTTAAGAAACACCTCATCTTTTTGCAACGGTCCGGAAAACATTATCCTGATGACAACATTACAAAGAATCCAGCCTGAGGTAAACGCGTATCAATTTTCGTTTGATGAAAAATTATTGGGCGAAATGCGAGAGGCCTACGCGTCCTCCTTATTACCGATTTTTAAATCATCCAGGTTGATCGAATGCTTCAAGGGTGGAAAGTCTTTTCGGTTTGAAATAGAAGAGAACAAGCAAAAGTATTTTTTGGTGTCCTACGGCGAAGCGCCATTAATGTGGATATCCAATAATTCTCTAGATGCTTATGGGATGTTTGAACGATTTTTTGACTCTTTGAATATCAAAGAAGAAGTCAAGAAGCTGGTGGATTTTGACAAAGAGATTACGATGTATTGCGGTTTTTTTGTTGTCGGAAATCATCTGGATAAAGAAGCGTGGCATGTGGATTATTCCAACGGGGCCAATGCCTACACGCTGTTGACGCCACTATTTGAATTAGATAAACGTCATGGCCATCTCTTATATAGAAACGAGGAGGAATCCGAGCCCCGCCGTTATGCTTACAAAGTGGGGAAAGCGGTTCTTGTGGGCGATCATTTGCTCCACACAACGGAAATTTATCCTGAAACGTCTGAAATCCGCGTGCTCGTGAGTTTAACCTTTGGGACAGACAAACTTCAGTATTGGGATATTTTAAAGGAGACCATTGGCGGCCAGTCGAAGTATATGGTCTTGCCGTGCGGACACGTAAAAGATACCTGTGAGTGTTTAAACAAGTTGTCTAAAACAAATCGTTTTAAAAAACTCCGTCCTGCTGTAAAATTATCACCTTTCCGTAATCCAAAGGAAGGACCCAAAACGCCTATGACGATCACAAGAAATACCCTTGTAGTTCAAGCCAAAGAGCAGGTTTCAGCCGATCTTCAAGGCGATGTTGCCATCCTGAATCTAAAGAATAGTGTCTATTACGGTGTTGACGCCGTGGGCCCCCGGATCTGGCATTTGATTCGCGAGCCGAAATCCGTGAGTGAAATTCTGGATGCCCTTCTTAGCGAATATGAAGTCGAACGCGAGTGTTGTGAAAAAGACCTTCTGGCTTTCCTCGAGAAACTTTCAAAGGAAGGGCTGATCGAAATCCGTGATGAGAAAGTTTCGTAAATTCCGGAGCCTGCCGTCAAGAGACCGCCTGTTTTTCATCAAGGCCTTTTTACTGCTTCTTGCGGTTCGATTCGCCTTATTTGTTATTCCTTTCAAATTACTTCGCCGTTCCATGAATCGTGTGTTCCCGGAATCGCAAAACCATTTTTGCGATGAAGTAGCACGGCTTGATCAAATGTCCTGGCTCATTCGGGTTGCAAGCCGCTATATCCCGGGTTCTGAAAAGTGCTTAAGCGAAGCTTTAGTCGCGCAAGCCCTTCTCAGGCAGGAAGGCATTCCAGTTCTTCTGAAAATCGGGGTCACCAAATCCGAAAAAGGAAAACTGCACGCTCACGCCTGGGTTGAAAGCCGAGAGAAAATCGTTGTCGGAGGAAAAGGCGTCACGGGATACAAACCTATTGTAGCTTTTGCCGGATAAAAAGGGAGTTGCTGATGTATTCTCTTTCCATGTATTTAAAAATGATGCAGGATAAAGTCAGGATGGCGGCTTACAAAGCGGCTATTGCGGCGACAGTCCGGCCAGGGGATGTTGTGCTTGATTTGGGCGCGGGCACAGGGATCATGAGTTTCCTTGCTTTGGAGGCCGGAGCCAGCCGCGTCTACGCTGTGGATACAAGCGATACGATTGATATTGCCCGCCGGGTTGCAAAAGAAAATGGTTTCGATGACCGCCTCATTTGTTTTCAGGTAGACAGTTTACGTTTGTCGCTTCCTGAGTCTGTCGATGTGATCATTTCAGACATTCGCGGCATCACGCCTCTTTGCGGGAATAATCTCCAGGTGCTAACCGATGCGCGCAAGCGTTTTCTTAAACCCGGCGGCCGTTTGATTCCGGAGTGCGATAAGATTTACATTGCTCCGATCGAAAACCAGAAAGGTTTTTCAGATATTCAGGGTTGGCGTGAAACTCATTCACGCACGGATTTCAGTTCAGTGGTATCGATAGCGGCGAATCAGATAGGGAGCACCAGGATTAAAAATGAGGATTTACTTGCGCAGCCTCAATCCATGCCGCCGATTTACTACGATGGCCTTAAATCTTATGACTTCAGCATGAAGGCGCGTTATACCGTCACACGGCAGGGAATCTGCCACGGCCTTGGGGTTTGGTTTGAAAGCGGGCTTTGCCCGGGTGTGAGGCTGTCGAATGCTCCGGGTGTTGATACAATTTATGGGCATGCCTACTTTCCTTTGGGGCAAGCTTATTCGGTTCAGCAGGGAGATATCATTGAAGTGGATATCCAGGCACGTTATATCGGAAAGGAGCATATCTGGATTTGGAATGTCGCGGTCGAAGCTCAGGGGCAGACCAGGGTTGAGGAAAGGCACTCGTCATTTCAAGGGATGGTCATAAGCGCAGAACAATTCCGCAAGCGGGGAGAAAGCCATGTGCCTTATTTAAATGAGCACGCAAAAATCGATTTGTTTATTTTAAAGTTAATGGAAGAAAATAAGCCGTTAAGCGATATAGCCCGTCAAACCCAGCTTGAATTTCCGGCCAATTTTGCCAATTGGCAGGAAGCCCTCACCCGCGTCGGCAATTTATCGGAACGCTATAGTGAAGCACCTTCAGAAATTTGTTCCCCCGCATCTTAACCCTTGTGACTGATTGACGTCATGAGCGCAATTTTTGGAATTTATTACCTCGACGGCCGGAAAGCGGACACAACAGACCTCAAGCGGATGTCCGAACGGCTCGCTCACCGTGGATCCGACGGCACTGGCTTCTGGAACGAAGGTTCAGTTGGATTCGGACACCGGATGCTTTGGGTAACACCCGAATCCCTTCATGAAAAACTCCCCTTTTTTTATAGCAGCAACGGAACACAAGTTACGATTACGGCAGAGGCTCGTCTAGATAATCGGGATGAACTCATAAAGGCTTTTGATCTAAGCAGCCGTTCGCATGAACTAATCACAGACAGCGAACTCATTGTCCGTGCTTATCAAGAGTGGGAAGAGGCGTGTCCGGAAAAACTTCTCGGCGACTTTGCCTTTGTGATTTGGGATCATAGGCAACAAAAGCTTTTTTGTGCGCGAGACCCTTTTGGCATCAAACCCTTTTTTTACTTTTACCTTCCGAATCGCATCTTTGTCTTTGCTTCCGAAATCAAAGCGTTGTTTTGCGTGCCCGGCATTCCGCAGAAACTTAATGAAACAATGGTCGCCGATTTTCTGGCCCAGATCTATGAAGATAAATGGATTACCTTTTACAGAAATATTTTAAGGCTTCCGCCGGCTCATCGGCTGCGGGTTGAAGGCGGAAAACTAAGTACAGAACAATATTGGTCGCTTGATCCTTCGCGTGAAATTAAGATCGGCTCGGATGAAGAATATGAAGAAACATTCCGCCATCTTTTTACAGAGGCTGTTCACGCACGTTTGCGCTGCGCCTTTCCGGCGGGCTTAATGCTAAGCGGCGGCTTGGACTCGTCTTCCATAGCCTGTATTGCGAGGATGAAGCTGTCTCAATCGTCACAATCGCCCCTTCATACCTTCTCTTTTGTGTTCGATGAAGTGCCGGAATGCGATGAACGTCCCTATATTGACGCCGTGCTGGCGCAAGGCGGCTTTAAACCGCATTATATTCATGGAGACCGATTAAGCCCTTTGGTTGATTTGGAGCGTATTCAATGGTTGGGGGATGAACCTTATAGTGGCCCCACATTTGCGACGGCATGGGCCTCCTATAAGGAAGCAAAGGAACAAAAGGTGCGTATGATTCTCAATGGGATCGGAGGTGATGAGGCCGTTTGGTACAACCTGACTTTTCTTACCGAATTTGCGCGCGCCGGAAAATGGCGCGAAATTAACACCGAGCTTAATGATTACTCCCGTCTTAGGGGGACAAGTTTTAGAAAAAAAATTAAAATACTCTGGTTAAGATGTCTTAAACCTTTTGTGCCGGAAATACCGAGACGTGTTTGGCGGCAGATACACGGGCGAGGAGAACAACTTTTTTTTGCTGACACCTTGATAAGGCCTGAGTTTGCGCGTCGTATGAACCTTGAGGAACGAAGTAAGGTTTTGCATTCGCCCTGGTATCGGAATTTTTCCTCTTTGCGCGAGGAGCAATATTTTTATCTTACCACCCATTTGAAAACCACAGCGATCGAAACCTATGACCGTGCCACGGCTTTATTTTCCTGTGAACACCGGTATCCTTTTTTTGACAAGCGCCTTCTTGAATTTTGTCTTGCCTTGCCGCCTGAACAGAAATTTCGTCAAGGATACAACCGACGAATTGTCCGGCAAGCCCTTCAAGATGCATTGCCCGTGAAAATCCGTGAAAGAATCACAAAAATGGATGCATCGCCCAATATTTTTCGCGGCCTTCTTTTTTTCGAACAGGAACGCCTTGAAAATATGATTTTAAAGGACCCCGGTATTATTGAAGACTATGTGAATATATCGGCTCTCCGCAGCGCGTATCAACGCTATAGCAGCCACAGGACTTTCGGGGAGGTGCGCGAAGAAGATTTTTATGATATCTGGAACGCTGTGACTTTGGCTTTATGGCTTCGCTCCACGGATCTAAAACCTTGAAAAAAGAGAGTTTGATCATGCAATAAGAATTGTGTCCTTTGATTCAGGGGCATGAATTGAGATTGGGACGAGTTCTGGGTTTTTGTGGCATAAATAGGTGAATAGAGCCGTGTAAAGATTTCCCCTTCCCTGGAAGTAA
>Ga0247727_10013353_pt1 | contig 13870 bp, 7 predicted proteins | sample WisWelCaveWW1625_FD_202498 | JGI IMG/M metagenome (GOLD analysis project Ga0247727, IMG submission 202498) | Biofilm microbial communities from Wishing Well Cave, Virginia, United States - WW16-25 | ecosystem: Environmental > Aquatic > Deep subsurface > Groundwater > Cave microbial mat | place... | reverse complement strand
TGGCTCGTCCCCGGAGCGGTGAAAACCGCCAAAGCCCGGGCCGCTTGGTTGAGTGGCGGATGGGAAACCTTATCCGCCCGCCGAGACCAGCTTCCTTTGGCCGTCTGACAACCTTTGCGTGCACACTTCATCACTTCACCTCATACACCTTCATCACCTCATCCCCATAATGGTTGATGACCTTCACCGCGACCTTGCCGGTCTGGGGCGGGTCGAAGGGCAGGCTCCTGGTTGAATACAGCGCCGACCAGGCGGCTTCGTCTATCTCGGCCCGCAGGGCGCGTTTGAGTTTTTCGTACGGCTCGTCGGCCCCGGTGAAGTAGGCGTGGCGGACGAAGAACGATTCGCCGTTGTAATTCGTGTCCACGAACCAGCAGGCGATGTCGTCAGTGGAGCCGGAGCGCACACTGCCGGTGGTGGGGTCGTACACGTCCACGCCTTTCACCTCCACGTAGTAACGACTCTGCGAAGCGCCCCTTTGGGGTAAGTCGTTACTACGGGCGGATTTGATTTCCACATCCGGCTCACCGAAGACCATGAACAGGTTGCCGGCGCCGGTCTTCTTCAACAGTTCTTCGCCCATCGCCAAATCGGGATTCATGCGGGCGGTGAGGATGGTCAGCTTACCGTAGCGTTTGGCCTCTTCGCTCACGTGGGGATCGAAGGCGAAGCCGCACACCACCAGCAGGTCGAAGCCCACGCCCTGCACCGCCTCTTTGGCCGCCTCTTTCACCTGTTCGGGGCCGACGGTTCCGTATTCGGGGCCGATGGAGATGGCGGCCCGCTTGCTCGCGCCGCCCTTTTCGGTGTAGGTGCCGCTGGCCTGTAACCACGTTCCGGCGTAGGGTTCGAGCGAGTCGAACTTGAGCCGCTCGTTCTTGATCATGTTCTGCACCCCGGCCTTTTTGAGGTTGTCGAGGATGGTCTGCACAAAACCCGAAGGGTCTTCGCGAAGCGGACCCTTCGGGTTTGGAGCGTCATCTACCGCCAGCACCCGGTGCGGTGAGAGACTCTCCACCGTGAACGGGCCGGCGACGCGGATGCGTTTGTTGTCCTCGTAGGGCTGGTCGTAGAGCAGTTCGGTGTCGGCGCGTTTGGCGATGCTGGCGTCAATTTCCTTCTGTCGCTCGCGGCGCATGCGCCACCACTCGCTAAGCAGACCTGTCAGGTCTTGGCCCGTTGATTGCGCCCCGGAAGGCTGCCGAAGACCTGACAGGTCTTTCGGGGCCTCGCGCGGCGCCTCCCACTCTTCCCACTTCTGCCCGGCCAGTTGATTGACGCGCTCGCGCAGTGGCTCCAACTGCTCCTGCCATTTGGCGTGGATGACGTCAATCTCTTCGTTGTTGGCGATGGACTTGAGGGTGATGTGCGGCACGCGCTTGTAGACAAAGCCGCGTTTGATGTCGTTTTGTAGGGGCGATTCATGAATCGCCCCTACGACACCCGACGCTTCCATCTCTTTCTTTTGACCTTCAGGTGAATCTGCCAGCAGATAATACGGGAACCGCCCGGCCATGAGCCGGGTGCGGGCCAGCGCAATGGCCACCCGGCTCGTATCCAGCGTGATCCACCGCCGCCCCCACTGCTCGGCCACGTAGGCCGTTGTACCACTGCCGCAAGTTGGATCCAGGACGAGATCGCCGGGGTCGGTGGTCATGAGCATGCAACGTTTGACTATTTCTGTTGACGTTTGAACAACATATACTTTCGGATCGGCGCGGCTTGACACACCACCACTTACATCCTCCCATTGGTTAGTGAGTGCAATACAACCGAAGTCGTCGAAAAGCTTCTTGAATCGAATAGTTTCGCCCGCTTTTAGAATACGGTCGGCCAAAGCAACTCTTTTCATGCCATCAGCGTTAGTCCGCCAACCGCCAGCAGTCGGCTTGTAGCTCTTACCTCGGAAAGAAAAGTCGAAGGTTGTAGTTGCGGAGCCAGTTCGGGAAGTTAAGCCTTGATCGGTAAATAGACGCCAGCCTTTAGATATCAGATTTGCTTCGTTATCATCTTCCCCTATCAGTTGTTGTTCGCCATCGGGCGACTGAGCATAGTTGTAACGAGTTGCACCCGGTTCGCCGGGTGTAAGCTGCTTAAGTGGTGTGTGATATTTCAATCCGGCTTCACGGTTCTTGCCATACCAGATCAGATAATTGCTTACGTTGTCTAAGAATCCTGCACCAAGGCCAACAGATGTTCGGTAAGCGATTAGAGAGACAAAGTTCTCGCTTCCAAACACCTCATCCAACACACTCCGCACTAAATGCACATTCTCATCGCCAATCTGCACGAAGATACTGCCGCTCTCGGTGAGCAGTTCGCGGGCGGCAGTGAGGCGGTCGCGCAGGTAGGCCAGGTACGAGTGAATGCCCAATTGCCAGGTGTCGCGAAAGGCTTTGATCTGCTCCGGCTGGCGGGTGGCGTCTTCGGCCTTGCCGTCCTTCACGTCGCGCTTGCGGGTGCTCACCTGCCAGTTCGAGCCAAACTTGATGCCGTAGGGCGGGTCAAAGTAGACCATCTGCACCTTGCCCCGCAACCCTTCCTTCTCGGCCAGGCTGGTCATCACCAGTAGGCTGTCGCCCAAAATCATCCGGTTGGCCCAGTTCTGCTCGTGCTTGTAAAAGTCAATCAACTCTTCAAAGGCGATGCCGTTGAAGTCGGAGAAGAGGGCGATCTGGCCAAGACCGACGCGGTCTGCTTCGCGAAGACCGCGTCGGTCTCTGACGTTCTCGATGATGGCCTGCGGGTGAATCTTCTCCTGAATGTAGATGGGAACCGCCGGGACTTCGAGTGGCTGGCTGTCCTGCTCGTCCTTGCCCTTCCACACCAACTGCGGGTCGAGCGACGGGTCGCGCGGGTAGAGCACCCTCTTCGGCTTCTTCTCGTCGTCGGCCACAAAGTCGCGCAGTTCTTCGGTGGGGATGTTGACGCGCTTGTCTTTGTGCTTGAGGGTTCCGATAGGCGTGGCGAGTTTGGGAGCGGACTTTTTGGTGGGGGATTTAGCGGCGGGGGTGGTTTTCTTTGGGCGGGGCATGATTATTTCTCAACCCAAATTGGGCTCAAGTCGTTTATTCAACTCGGTCAACATTCGGCGACCACGCTTTTGTATGAATTGTCCATATTTATCATCCCAAATGCCAAAGTCATCTAAATCATCGATAAGGTGAGTTTTCATTGTGTCATCTAAGTCAGGGTTACCCTTGGCGAACTTACGCATATAGTCGCTCGGCGCTTTAGCTCTGATAGTCCGCTTGTTTAGATAATCATCCACAATCGTAATGTTAACAAGCAAGTTGGGCGAAAAAGATGAGTCGTTATTCTTTCCCAAAAAGCCCTTTGGAAAGAAATGATGATAGTTCCTGCTATTTGCCTGTTTCAGCCAGGCATTGCCTACTTCAACGGTCGCATTGTCGGCAAACGACCGGGGGTGAAAGGAGAATAACAGACAAAGCACCGCCTTGCAGAAAGCCTCTCCCGCCCTGAATTCGTGCTGTATCAGTCCATCTAAAGAGAGTTGAACCTCTTCACCTTGATAGCTTGGCGCTTCCTCCCGAAGAATAGCGTCTATGCGCTCGATATCTTGCCCAAGTTTGGTTTCAACGGCAGAAGAAAACCGATTACGAAGAGATGCCCACCAAAAGTATTGTGCAAGGAGCTTATTCTGCCGAGTTGAAGGTTTCTTGCCACCATTGCGAATAAAAAAGTATGAAAATGGTACTAATAAAGCATCGTAGGGGAGCAGATTTGATACTGGCACATGAAGATGGGAACGCAAATAGTCAACAGCAATAAATATAGCGTCTTTAACCGTAGGCCATTCGTTGATAAATTTCTGCTTGTCTAATTTAAGAATATCTTTACGCCTGGCTTGTTTACATAGATGGACCGAGATACATTGAAGAATCGTTGAACTGGAGATGGTTTCATAGCCGACATCTTCCAGATCTTTGCCAGCGCCGTTATTGTCCAGCAAGCGCACATATTCATGGTGAAGATCGAAATCTTGCTGAACATCAAACGTCTTTGCCACCATGATCTCGAACAGTGTCAATTCCGTGCCGCCAGTATTAATGCGAGTAAAAATATCGCAGGCGATATCGATAGGATAGTTAGAGATAACAATAGTCGAAAAGCTGTAGGAACGTAACCGCGCCTGATACACTTCAATTTTCTGGAGACTGTCTTGAGTAAATACGCCGATGAATTCGGTGAGCGAAGCTGTCAGCATTTTGTGAACCGAAATAACAATCGCTTGTTCAGGCGGCTCCATTGTTGCAATTTGCTCATCGGCATCTGTCGGTAAATCCAGATTGATATAGATGTCTTTGTAATCTATCGTCTCGTCATCTCGGTCAAGAATTACCCCTTTTCGAACCGCGTATAACGAAGTGATTCTTTGTTGCCCGTCCAACACATAATGAACCGGCTCGCCTTTAGGTACATCAGGCAATGTGACATTGCCAATGTTTCGGATGTGCCGCAACTCCTCATAGGTTTTCCAGAAGATAAAGGTCCCGATCGGGTATCCTTTGATCAAGCTATCTATGAGTTGAGCTGTTTGAACCTTTCCCCAGACAAAGCCTCGCTGAAAAATTGGTACTTTGATTCGGCCTTGATCTATATCAGCGAATAGAGCCTCGTAGCTTTTTGAAGGGTTTTCCGGTTGAGGAAGCATTTTAATCTCCTGGTATGAAAGCTAAACAAGCGTTAGCGCCTTCCCAACATCGCCCGTATCATATTCTTTGCATCCCACGGGTCGGTCACTTCCACAAAGGCCCAACGCCCGAAGCTATAAATGTCTCTGAGGGTGTGGTGTCAACGGATATACAACAGATAAACGGATAGCGATGCGATAAACCCGTAGATTAAGCGGGCGAGAAATGTTGCAGAGCGTTAATCGCCCGGCGCAGGCTGTCAGACTGCTGGCTCGCGCGCTAGGCATCCCAACCCTGCAAGATAAAGCGAGTCAACTGGCCCACATAATTGCGGCCAACTCTGCTGGTGCTGCCTGCTACTGGCGCAACATCATCGCGGATGTGCCGTGAGCGCGAGCGGCGGGCTAAGTTAACCAGGGCCAATTTGGGGTCGGGTTCGTTGTCGGGCTGGCGCGGCAAAAGTCTCTCAGAGACGCCCAAGAAATCGGCGCACGCTCGCCAGTCGGCCAGTAACCAACTTTCCACTTTGCGAACGGCAATGCGCAAGGCCAGGTTGGGGTGCGCACCCGCCGGGAGCCAGTCTTCGATGAGCGTCGGCGCGCAATCATCGGCCTCTAAATCGGCCAGAATCACAAACGGCTGAAACCGGGCGGCTTGATTGAAGCGCGGCGTATTTTGCTTCAACCGTTCGCGCCCGTTCTGCACGTAACAAATGCCGGGTTCCAATCGTTCGCCCGCCACCTGATCCAGAAGCCGCCGCAAAACTTTCTCATCCAACGTCCCCTCGACCGCCAAACTCACCGGGCGCTTCATTCAAATAACTCCAACTGCGTGATCAGCGGCGGCTCGGTGTGCGGGATCACGGCTTCGGCGGCGCTCATACCGTTTTCCATCAACGCTCGAATCTCGGCCACACTAGCCGCCAATTTGACCTGAGTGCCTTCGGCGCTGGGGATCAACATTAGAATTTCCTCGGCGCCGATGCCGGAGCCAGACAGCAAATCCATACTATGGGTGCTGATAAAAACCTGCCGTTTGCGCTTGCGTTGTAAACGGTGAATGAGTTCCGGCAAGCGCCGGATAATACTGCTATGCAGAGAAAGTTCCGGCTCTTCCAATAGCAATGGCCCGTCGCCTTCCTGCAACGACCACAGCAAGCCCAGCAAGCGCAGAGTCCCATCCGAAAATTGTTCCTCTGTTTGCTTGGCCGCTTTGGGCCGCCAATGCTTATAGGCACCGACCAAATGCGGCGCGCCCCGTTCGTCGCGGGTCAGTTCTAAATCCTTTAGTTGTGGTACAGCAATCGCCAACGCTTCGCGAATGCGCCGCAGGCGCGCGCCCCGCGTTTTGTCGTTGGTCTTGGCCAGCCGTTCCAGAAAATTTTGCCCGTAAACCTCGGCGGCTTCGCCATTGCCAGGCGACCCGCCCGCCCGAATAATTTGCGGCACTAAATGCAGATATGAAATTCGCTCGAACGCTTGCGCCAACTCCCGAAACCCCACGTTCAAGTTGATCTGCTCCAGCGCCGTCTGGGTCAGTCGCAATGGATCCCGTTTGTCATCTTCGTCAGGCCGTTCCAACACCAACTGCTCATCCTTAAAGACCGCTTCTCGCGTCAGCCGGGGCAAACGGTTGCCCCGTATTTCCTGATTAAACTTAATCTCATACCGCCAGACGGTTTTGCCGCCGTTTGTCAACTCCACCGTCAAGCCAATATCCGGGTCTTGGCGGGCGGCCAGACACCTGATTTTTGAAACCCCGCCTCGTTCGGCGCAGGCGCGTTGTAACCCGCCGGTGCGGGCGGCTAAATCGCGCAAGAACCGCAAGGCATCTAAAAAGTTCGATTTGCCAGAGGCGTTCGGCCCGACCAAAAAGACCCGCTCCGGCACATCAACGTTGGCTTTCCGAAAATTTTTCCAACTATACAATTCAATGTGGCTAATTCGCATAGCGACACTCCATCCCACCAGATGATTGGGTGACAACTACCAAACTATTATACGAGCGTTTGCAGTGACCACAGCATCGCCCGCATCGTATTCTTCGCATCCCAGGGGTCGGTCACTTCCAGGAACGCCCAGCGGCCGGCAACGGATTTTGTAACGGATGTAACGGATGCGGCGCGGTAGATAGCTTTATCTGTTACATCCGTTATCCATCCGTTGCCAACTGCCTCAGCGCAACAACAACGTCGAGAGCGGAATGCTCACCAGCCTTGGATCGTCAGTCGCCGTAACGATGACGCCAAACGGCGCATTGTAAACCGACTTCTCAATGAAACTCCGCACCCCCCGTGTGTCTTCCCACGTTACCTTTGAGCGGTATTTCACTTCGAGAGGGATGCGCTGTTCACCGACCGTAAGCACAAAATCCACCTCCGGCTCACTGGCCCGCTCCGGGAAATGGGCCACATCGAGATTGGTGATGGATTTTAGAAAATAGCCAGTGGCGCTCTCGGCAATCCGGCCCGCCAGATCGCGCAGATGCTCATTTTGCCGGAGACCCCCGGCGTCGAGCGGCACCACTTCCTGCAACCAACTGGCGCGCAGGGCATGATCGCACAAACATAGTTTGGATGCGCCGCGGGCGCGCTTGAGCCGCAGTTCCAATGGCTCAATCAGCCGGATCAACAATGTGCCGTCCAGGAATTTGAGATAGGCCAGGATTCTCTGCCAGCCGATATTCGCCGCCATCGCTCGCCTGATTTCGTCAAGATACAATGACTGCTTGGGCGATTGTCCAATATAGCGGCAAGCCAGCCGGAATACCTCCTCCAGCAAATGTTCGTCCCGTTTAGCGCCTTTAGGCCCCAGGCGTAGATCATGTTTGATGGCCCGCCGGATCACCGTTTCATTAAGCAAATCCGCCATCTCATCCCAGGGGCGATCAGCGCGAGCATGGGCAATTGGATACGCTCCTCTCTCTGAAAAAGCCTTGAAGGCAAGTTCTCGGAGCGCCATGTTGTCGAGGCCGAACTGCCTCAGGTCAAGCCAGAACTGCTTGTCGCGTAATGGGGCCAAGCCATTGAATGGCAAATAGGCCGGGATAGTTCCGTAGGCGCGAATCTCGGCAATCTCGCGAAGGAAAAGCGGCCCCATTTCCAGGGTGCTGATTCGGCCAGCCAAACTGTCGCGGCCTTGCTCAATCCGCAACGCGGAACTGCCGGTAGCCATCACCCGGACTGCGCTGGTGTCAACCAGAAATTTCAACTGGGGCGCCCAGGCCTCAACATTCTGGACTTCGTCCAGAAAAAGATAGACCGGCCGGCCCTCATGGGCGGCTTCGTTGAACGTGTTGCCGAGCAAGACGCGCTCAAACCAGTCGGCCAGGCGCAGAATTGGCTCGGACAGTTTCAACGCTTCGGGCAACTCGTCAAACTGGACGTAAAAAATGTGTTTCGGGTCAACCCCTTCGTCCAACAAAGACTGGATGATCTGGAGCATGAGCGTGCTCTTGCCAACCTGACGCGGGCCTCTCACGACTGTCACCTTGGTCAAGCCGTTCTTGAGCCGTCCGGGCACAACTGAAAAGGCCCAGCGTTTCATAGGCGGGAGCGGGGCCTGACGCCGGCCCTGCCACCACGGATTTAAGCGGTACAAATCGGCTTCGAGTTCTGGCGAAAGAGGCGCAAGAGGAGTTAAAGGTTTCATATTGACAACGTCTTTTCCAGCCTTTCCAAGTCAAATGAACTATACCAGCATCTTCAACGTTCCCAGCATCCCCCGAATCGTATTCTTCGCATCCCAGGGGTCGGTCACTTCCAGGAACGCCCAGCGCCCAAAACCGCCGTGGTTGTTGATGGCCGGAATCCACAGGTCGCGGGCGGCGGCGACTTTGGCGGCCTTATCCTTGCGCGCCTCGCCGCTCACTTCTACAATCAAATTTAGCAAGTCTTCACGCCCGTCGTTCACACGGGCGATGAAGTCCGGCATATACTGATGCTCTTCGCCGCCCAAGGTATAGGGGACGGTGAAACTCAGGCCCTGGTTCTTCACGTAGCAGACAACCTCTTCCATGTCCTCCAGCGACTGGGCCAGCTTCTGCTCCCAACTGCCGGTGTCGGCCACCACGTGCGAGATGTGGCACCTGGCCGGGTCGGTGGTGTAGGTCGGGCGGGTAGTGTCAAAGTCCACGTAGCGAGTCGAGCCGAATGTGTCGTAAGGCCGCAGGATGGGTTTGAGGGTCGCTGTCCCGCTGGTCGAGCGGACGATGGCCCGATAGAGTTTGTCGGCGGCGTCGTATTTGAATTCGCTCAACAGCAGCATCTGCGGGAATGTGTCATCTTTGCACGTCACACATTCGTCAATCCAGCGCCGCGTCACGTTGAGCAGTTGCGGGAACAGCCAGGGGCGGGTGTTGCCGTCGTCGTCGCGGAAGAATCGCTCCAGGGTGGCTTTCGCCAGTTCAAAGGCTGCCTCTTGCATCCGCCGATCTTTCAGTCCGTAGAGGTCGTGAATCTTCAGTTCGCCGAGAATGGACGCCATTTCGGTGCGGGTGGGAAGATCGGCGGTCGAGAGCGCCTTCTTCGAGTCGGCGGTGAACGTCACCTCCAGCCGTTCGGCGGGCAGGTCGTAGCGGTAGCCGATGACGCGCGGAAAGGTGATCTCGCAGGCGATGCGATTCTCCAGCGCCCGCACCCGGGTAGGCGTTGGCCCCGGCCTGGGGTCGGCCTGCGACCCGGCGCTGGGGATGAACGAGAACGGCACGCCGTACACTTCGGCATATTCGGGGTCGAACTTGCCTTCGGCGTTGACGCCGTACGACATGCGCCGTAGGCCGCGCCCGACCACTTGCTCGCAAAGCAACTGGGTGCCGAAGGCGCGCACACCCAGGATGTGGGTCACCGTGTTCGCATCCCAACCTTCGGTGAGCATGGACACCGACACCACGCACCGCACCCCCTCACCCAACTTGCCGGGCTTGCCCACCGTGTTCATCACCTCACGCAGTAAGTCTTCGTCGGTCAAGTCGTCGGAGTCGCGGCCCGGAAAGCGCGCCCGGTACTCGGCCTTGAACTCCTCAATCTCGCGGGCGGCGATCTTCTTGAAGTCGTTGCTCATCGCCTCGCCGGACTCAAGTTGTTCGCTGTCCACCAGGATTGTGTTGGGGCGCAGAGTCCATTGCTCGCCGTTGACGTTGCTGAACAGGGCCAGCTTGCCCGGCACAAGCACACTTTGGTCTTCGCCGACCGGCTTTTCCCAACCGGCAATGTAATCGAACACCAGCTTGGAGACGTTGGTGTTGTTGCAGACCACGATGAAGACGGGCGGGGTCAGGCCTTTGGCGCGGGCCTCGGTGTTGGCTTCCCAAAGCTTGTAATATTTCTCGTAGTTGGTGTAGAGACTCACCAGCGCGCCTTCGAGTTCGGCGGGCAGTTTGGGTTCTATGTTCAGCGCTTCCGTGCCGCGCCCCTTCCTGGGCAAGTTGTCGCGGATTCTCAGCCACAGGTCGCGATACGTCGGCTGCTCCCCCATCATCGAGTCGTCGGCCACCGGCACGCGCGGCACTTTGACAATGCCGCACTCAATCGCATCGATCAGGGAAAAGTCCGAGACCACCCACGGAAAGAGCGTGCCTTCCGAATAGCCTGAGCCTTTCAAGAAGAAGGGCGTGGCCGACAGGTCGTAGGCGGCCCGGATACCCAGTTTGCTCTTCACCGCTTCCAGGCCGCTGATCCACACCCGCGCTTCCTCATCGCGCTTCTCGGCCTCGCGGCGGTCGTCGCCAATCAGCTTTTCTTCGGCCTCGTCGTCGGGCTTGCGGCGATAGCAATGGTGGGCTTCGTCGTTGAGGACGACGATGTTCTTCTTGTTGCCCAACTCGCGGCATACCCGGCGCACCATCTGGTCGGGCGTTTCGGTGAACGGACTCGTAGTAGCGGCTTCAGTCGCTCCACGACTAAAGTCGTTACTACGGGCAAGAATGCTCTTCGTTAACTTTCCGGCGTTGAGCCGCTCGCGCAGGCTGAAGCCGTGAAAGTTGGTGATCAGGATTTTGAGCTTGCCCAGCTCGTCGCGCAGATCGGGCGGCACAATGTCGAGGGTGCGGTAGTAGTTCTGCGGATCGTTGGGCAACAGCACCCGCAGTCGGTCGCGGATGGTGATGCCCGGAGTGACGATGAGGAAGGTGTCGCTGAAGAGGGCGTTTTGCGGATCGGCCAGTTTGTTGAGGACGTGCCAGGCGATGATCATCGCCATCACCGCCGTCTTGCCGCTCCCGGTCGCCATCTTGAAGGCAATGCGGTAGAGTAAAGGGTTAGAGCTGGCGTTGGCCTCGCGCAGTTGGTTCTCAATCCAGGCATCGCTATACTTGCGGGCCACCTCGGTGATGTAGATGGCGGTCTCCAGCGCTTCAATCTGGCAGAAGAAGAGCCGCCGCTCGCGCTCGGGCCGCTGCCAGTATTCCAACAGGCGGCGCGTGGTGTTGGTGATGCCGAGATACCCGCCCTGCCGCCAGATCGCCACCCGGCCCCGCACCTTATTGATGAAGTCGTTCTCCTTGACCCGGTCAGCCGTCCACTCGGTTTCAAACGCCAACTGCTTCGCGTTCTTTTTCTTGGGCCGGGGGATGGGGATGAAATACGAACTCACCCGGCGGGCTTCGACAATCTCGTCGGTGATGCCGTCTTCGGTGAACTTGAAGTGGCGAGTCGGCTCGGCGAACGGCGAGTTGAGGATGGGGTTTTCGATGACGACTTGAGGCATCCAGGTACGCTCCTGCTGGCCAGGATTATATGCCCAATCTATTCTACGCCAAATTCTGAGCGCTTTCCGCAGGCAAATGTACTGTTTATCGTGACGATGTACCGGATGGCTGGTAGGGCCTGGCATGGTCACAGCCGCGCAGGCTGTGGCGTCAATTGAACGGCCTTGCCAATCGCCGCTGCCGCTTCGGTGGAGAAGTTTCGGAGAAAGGCAAAGCAGGGTATAATCAAGCAAAGATATTTTGCATTCATAATGAAAATTTGCAGGGCAACCTGAATGACCCACCCTTACCTGTCACGCGCGTTGGAGCCAGTTCTGGGACGCGCCGCCCGAGAATTCCCGGCCGTGGTGCTCACCGGTCCGCGCCAATCCGGCAAGACCACGCTGTTGAAGCACTTGTTCGACGACTCGCACCGCTACCTTTCACTGGAACTGCCAGATGTCCGGGCGGCGGCCCTGGCCGACCCGCGCGGATTTCTGGAACTCAACCCGGCCCCCGTCATCTTCGACGAGATTCAATACGCGCCCGAGTTACTGCCTTACATCAAAGAGGCCATTGATGGGCGCCGATCCGTCAGCGGCCAGTATTTGCTCACCGGCTCCCAGAATTTGCTTCTGGCCCAACAGGTCACCGAAAGCCTGGCTGGCCGGGCGGCGATACTGCGCCTTCTGCCGCTGGCACACCGTGAGCAATCCGGCTGGCCGGAGTCGCCCTTGCCGTGGGAATCCGGCCAAACATCATCCAACCGGCCTCGCCTGAGTCTGACGGCACTCTGGCCTCACCTGTTGCGCGGCAGTTATCCTGAGTTGGCGGCAGAGCCGGAGCGTGGCAGTGAACTGTGGCATGCCAGCTACATTCAGACTTACCTGGAGCGTGATGTACGGTCGTTACGGCAGGTAGGAGATCTGACCCTGTTCCAGAGTTTCCTGCGGGCGTTGGCGGCGCGTAGCGGACAACTGCTCAACCTGTCCGATTTGGCGCGTGACCTGGGGGTGGCCGTCAACACGGCCAAGGCCTGGCTGTCGGTCCTGGAGGCGACTTACCAAGTCATCGTCTTGCGGCCGTACTTTGCCAACATTGGGAAGCGGTTGGTGAAGACGCCGAAGGTCTATTTCACCGACACCGGCACGCTCTGTGCGCTGGTGGGGTTGAAGAGCCCGGAACACGCCGCGGGCGGGCCGCTGGGCGGGGCGATCTTCGAAACGGCGGTGATCATGGAGGTCTACAAGACCTTGACCCATCGTGGCCAGGAACCGCCGCTATACTTCTGGCGCACGGCCAGCGGCCAGGAGGTTGACCTGATCGTGGACATTGGCCAGAAGCTTATTCCGGTTGAGATCAAGGTGAACGCAACCCCTCATCCGGGCATGGCGGAGGGGATCGCCGCGTTTCGCGAGGCGTTGGGCCGCAAGGCTGGCCCGGGCTGGGTGGTGCATCCGGGGGATGTTCAACTGCCGCTGGCGCCAAATGTCCGGTCGCTGCCGTTTGCCGATTTGTGAGCTATATCTTGATATGAAGAAGTTGGTCATCGTTGAGTCGCCGGCCAAAGCCAAGACCATCGCCAGCGCCCTCGGCAGGGATTACACCGTGCGCGCTTCGCTCGGCCACGTGCGCGACTTGCCCGACGACGAACTGGGGGTGGATATTGAGCGCGGCTTCAAGCCGGCGTATCACCTTCTGCGCCGCAAATCGAAAACGCTGAAGGAACTGCGCGCCGCGCTCGAGGGTGCAGGCGAGTTATATCTCGCCACCGACCCCGATCGCGAAGGCGAAGCCATCGCCTGGCACCTGGTTCAGGCGTTGAAGCCCAAGTGCAAAATCCAACGGGTAGCGTTTCACGCGATTACGCCGGCGGCTATCCAGGCCGCGTTTGCCCAACCGCGCCCGATTGACATGCATCTGGTCAATGCCCAGCAAGCTCGAAGGGTGCTCGATCGACTGGTGGGTTATCAGGTTTCGCCCTTGCTGTGGAAGTCAACCGGCGGCAAGAGCGCCGGCCGGGTGCAGAGCGTGGCCCTGCGACTCGTCGTCGAGCGCGAACGCGACATCCGCAATTTTGTGCCGGTCGAATACTGGACAATTGACGCCGATCTGGCAAAGCAACTTGATCACGCTCAACACTTCCTCGCCCGCCTGATCCAAATCGGCAACAAGAAGGTTGGTTTGGACCAAGCCATTCACCTCAAAACGAAAGAAGAAGCCGATGGCATCATCGCTGACCTGCAGGGCGCGGTCTATCGGGTGAAAGATATCAAGCGTGAGCGCAAGTTGCGCCGGCCCTGGCCGCCGTTTACCACCAGCACCCTGCAACAAGCGGCCTCGGCGCGCCTGCACATCTCGCCCGCCGAGACGATGAAGATTGCCCAGGAACTCTACGAAGGCGTCGCCGTGGGCGAAGGCAAACCGGTCGGCCTGATCACCTACATGCGCACCGACTCGACCGCCATCGCCCCCGAAGCGCAGGCGGCGGCCCGCAAAATGATTGAAGACACATTGGGCGCGAAGTACCT
>Ga0247727_10013352_pt1 | contig 13870 bp, 16 predicted proteins | sample WisWelCaveWW1625_FD_202498 | JGI IMG/M metagenome (GOLD analysis project Ga0247727, IMG submission 202498) | Biofilm microbial communities from Wishing Well Cave, Virginia, United States - WW16-25 | ecosystem: Environmental > Aquatic > Deep subsurface > Groundwater > Cave microbial mat | place... | reverse complement strand
ACGAAATAATGTTTCGTAGGGGTGGGTCTCAAACCCACCCCAACCGAAGGCCAGTAGCTCAATTGGTAGAGCACTCGTCTCCAAAACGAGCGGTTGTGGGTTCAAGTCCTGCCTGGCCTGCCTAAGAAAAGAAGACGACGCCGCTGTGAGTAGGGCGGCGTTTTAGCCGTAAGAACGAAGGAGAAATACCTTGGCAGATAGGAAAGTCAAAACAAGCAAACCGAACGCCATCACCGCGTTCTTTCGGGAGACCGCCGGCGAACTTCGTAAAGTCTCGTGGCCCACGTGGCCCGAAGTCCGTCAATTAACCTTAGTGGTGCTGGCAGTCATGGTCGTGATGGGCGTGATTCTCGGTCTTACCGATGGCGGCGCGCGCCAGTTGTTGAATTTGATCTTTGGCGTTCAATAAAAATTAGAGGAACCATGTCGTTGCAGGAACCGCAGGAACAATTTGAGAGCGAACCCGTTGAATCAACTGAAGAGTTGACCTCGACGGATTCCCCGCTTGTCGAATCGGTCGCTCAGGAAGAGGTGAGCGAGCCCGAACCTGTTCACATCCCTGCGGATGAAACACCCGCGTATGATTCACCAGCGATGACGCAGGATGACAAGCCGACGGCTCCCGCCGAGAAGCCTGCTCCGCCAGTGGACGCGTCCTCTCATCTTGGAGAGGTCGAGGGACCGGCTTGGTTCGTGATCCATTGTTATTCCGGGTACGAGAATAAAGTTCGGCATAACCTCGAACAACGCATCGAGACGATGGGCATGAAAGATAAGATCTTCGATGTTGTCATCCCAACGCAGGAAGAGGTTGAGGTCAAGGATGGCAAGCGTCGCACGGTGGAGCGACATATTTTCCCCGGCTACGTGCTCGTCAACATGGCGTTGAGCGAAGAATCCTGGTATGTGGTACGCAATACGCCGGGCGTGACCGGTTTTGTCGGCATGGGAAATAACCCCACACCTTTGCGACCGGAAGAAGTGGCGCAGATCGTCAAACGCATGGAAGCCGAAGCGCCGATGGTCAAGGTGTCATTCAAAGTTGGCGAGCGCGTCCGCATTGTGGATGGTCCGTTCAACGACTTCCGCGGGAACGTGTCTGAAATTGACGTGGAGCGCACCAAAGTCCGCGTGTTGGTTAACTTTTTCGGGCGCGAAACGCCGGTCGAACTGGACTTTTTACAGGTTGAAAAAGCGTAGGCTGAGAGAAAATTTTATTTGGTTGTAACAGGCTGACTTTGGGAGCGAAACGTGAATCCAATCGTCAGGCTGATGCAGTGGGAGGGCGTCCCGATACTCAATCGCCCGCTATAACCACAAGGAGTACAAATGGCAAAGAAGTTTAAGGCAATTGTTCGTCTCCAGCTTGAGGCTGGAAAAGCCAACCCCGCGCCCCCGGTGGGGCCGGCGCTGGCGGGCCATGGCATCAACATCATGGCGTTCTGCAAGGAATACAACGCGCGCACATCGAACCGGCCCGGCGAGGTGTTGCCCGCCGAGATCGCGGTGTTTACCGATGGTTCGTTCACATTCGTGTTGAAGACTTCGCCTGCGGCGGTGTTGTTGCGCAAAGCCGCCAACGTGCTGAAGGGTTCCGGCGTGCCGAATAAGGACAAGGTGGGCAAGGTGACTCGCAAGCAGGTGAAGGAAATCGCTGAGACGAAGATGAAGGACTTGAACGCGCTTGATCTCGAAGGCGCGATCAAGCAGATCGAAGGCACCGCCCGCTCGATGGGCATCACGGTGACCGACTAAATTTGTGGGAGTGAAGTGTTGGTTTCGATACGCCCTTCGGGCTACTCAACCAACGACTTCACGCTTGCACCACGGAGGAAAATATGGCTACAAAACACGGTAAGAAATACAAAGCCGCACTGGCTAAGGTGGATCTAAACAAGGAATACTCCGTTCGCGAGGCGGTTGCACTGGCGAAAGATACCACCATCACGAAATTTGATTCCACAGTGGAAGTTCATATCCGCACTGCGCTCGACCCGCGCCAATCGGATCAGCAGGTGCGCGATGTTGTCGTCCTGCCGCACGGACTTGGCAAGACCGTGCGCGTGCTGGTCTTCGCACAAGGCGAAGGCGCGTCTGCGGCTCGTGCATCTGGCGCGGACCTCGTCGCCGACGATGATGAGACGTTGAAGAAGATCGAGGGTGGCATGTTGGATTTTGACGTTGCCATTGCGACGCCAGATGCCATGGGCAAGGTCGGCCGCCTCGGGCGTGTGCTTGGTCCACGCGGTTTGATGCCGAACCCCAAGGCGGGGACAGTCGTCAACGCGGATGATCTGCCGCGCGCAATCAAGGAAGCGAAGGCGGGTCGCGTCGAGTTCCGCTTGGACAAGACGTCCAACATCCACGTTTCAGTGGGCAAGGCTTCGTTCTCCGCCGATCAGTTGTTTGATAATTTCGGCGCATTGATGAACGCCGTACACAAAGCGCGTCCAGCGGGCGCGAAGGGTGATTACATCAAGCGCATCACCCTGACCACGACGATGGGTCCTGGCATTAAAGTGAACGCCAGTGAGACTCTCAAACTTGAGGATACCGAGTAAAATATACTCGTTTAACCTGTCCTGGAAAAACACCAGGATGATATAAGCCACTTCGCCAATGACGGCGGGTGTGGTGTTCGCTGGTTGAGTAGCCCCATGATCTTTGGGGCGTATCGAAACCCGAACACCACTTAATTTCCTGCTCAGGTGGAGACGAACAGCAATTTATCCCCTCCTTTGGGGTTTGCTAAAGTCTTTGCCGCGCGAAACTGTGGCAAAGACTTTTTATTGAAAGGAGGTGAGTGTCCTTTGGCAGTATCAAAAGAACGTAAACAGGAAGTGCTGGCGACCTACGATGAGTGGTTGAAGAAAAGCCAGGCGGTGATCCTTGTGGAATATACCGGCGCAAAGATGAAGGATCTGGACGGCATCCGCGCCAAGGTCCGCGAATCGGGCGGTGAGTTCCATGTGATGAAAAACACGCTGGCGCGCCGCGCCTTCGCAAACATCGGAATGGAAATCCCCGGCGATTATCTCGTGAAAAGTACGGCGGTCTCCTTCGCGTTCAACGACCCCGCTTCAACGGCAAAAGCGTTGACCGACGCCGTAAAAGGTAAAGACTATATCAAGGTCAAAGGCGGATTCATGGGTGGCAAAGCGCTCAACGCCGCGCAGGTCAAAGCCCTGTCTGATTTGCCCCCGTTGCCTGTTGTCCGCGCCCAGTTGCTGGGTGTGTTCCAGGCTCCTGCCGGCAAGCTCGTCCGCACGATTGCCGAACCCGCCCACGGTTTAGCGGCTGTCATTAAGGCTTTCGCAGAGAAAGCGAGCGCAGTGAATGCCGCGGCGTAATCGGCAGGTTTATTACGCAATTAACTGAAACTATCTCAACGTAATGGAGTATTGAAAATGGCTGACAAGCTCGAAAAACTTGTGGAGGAACTCTCCACCCTGTCCGTCCTCGAGGCGGCTGATCTCGTGAAGAAACTCGAAGAAAAGTGGGGCGTTTCCGCCGCCGCTCCGGTCGCGATGGCAATGCCCGGCATGGCCGCCGCCGCGGCTGAACCCGTGGAAGAGAAGACCGAATTCGACGTGGTCATCAAGGATCCCGGCGCGAAGAAGATTGACGTCATCAAGGTCATCCGCCAGTTGACGAACCTCGGTCTCGGCGAAGCAAAGACCATGGCGGAAACTGCCGGGTCCAAGGTGCTCGCCGGTGTGGGCAAGGATGCCGCCAACGACGCCAAGAAGAAACTCGAAGAAGCCGGCGCCTCAGTCGTGCTGGAATAAGAAACTTTCTTCCTCCGAGATTGACCCACACAGAAAGACGACCCATTACTAATGGGTCGTCTTTTCATTTCTGCAAGCGCATCGCCACGACTGATGTCCTACAAAATTGATTGACTTCAAACCTTGCGATTTCTATAATGGGCGCAATTGGTCTGACCACCATACCATTGAGAGAACACATGAAAATTCAGAAAATTTCCCACAAATCCCTTGTTGAGACTGCGGCCGGCAAACTCGCCGCATCCTTGTTGGATGGCAGCCTCTCCCAAGGGATGCAATTACCCTCGGAACGGGCGCTGATGAACCAACTAGGGATCAGTCGCACGACACTGCGCGAGGCGCTGAAAACCCTTGAGGAGAACCGGCTGGTCGAATCCAAACCCAACGTCGGTTGGTTCGCGCGGCAGATTGACGAGTCGAACATCATGCAGGCGAAGGAATTGGCTGGCGGCGAAACCCAGTCTCCCCGTCCGGTTGCGAACGAGCCATTGACCGGTCCGCGCAGAATCCCCGTCTCGCCCGAAAAGCCGATCCACATCCCCAATCTCCAAAAGGACAGGCTTGGCACGTTTGAATTCATCTCGTGGTGGGAACGCGAGAAAGTCAAGCAGGCGAAGGTTTTGGTGATCGGCGCCGGCGCGCTTGGCAATGAGGTGATCAAGAATCTTGCCTTGATGGGAATGGGCAACATCTTCATCATAGACTTCGATAAGATCGAAGCCGCCAACCTCAGCCGTTCCGTGCTGTTTCGCGAAACCGACAATAACCGCAGTAAAGCGGAAGTTGCCGCGGCGCGGGCGAGGTCGGTCAATCCCGAAGTCCATGTGCAATATCTAAATGGAGACGTAACAACAGGTCTGGGCTTGGGGATCATCCGCCGCATGGATGTCATCATCGGCTGTTTGGATAACCGCGAAGCCCGGCTGGCAGTGAACCGGTTTTGCCATTGGATGAACAAAGCCTGGGTGGACGGCGCGATTCAGGAACTGCTTGGCTTGATGCGCGTATTCGTGCCCGGTGAAGGTGCCTGCTACGAGTGTACGCTCACCGAACAGGCAATGCGCGATTTGTCTCTGCGCTATTCATGTCAATTGCTGGCGCGCCAGAATGTGTTGCTTGGGAAAGTTCCGACCACGCCGACTATTGCCTCGATCATCGGCGGGATGCAGTCTCAGGAAGGATTGAAGCTCATCCACTCGATGCCGGTGGAAGCTGGCAAGGTTGTGCACTTCAACGGGTTGACCAACCACATGCATACCACGGCGTACGTGCCGCGCGAAGATTGTGAAAGCCATTGGGTGTACGGCGATATTACCGAACTCCCCGCACGCGCGGAACGCGCCACGCTTCATGACCTGCTTCGCATTGCCCGCGCCGATCTCGGACCGCAGGCGATGATCGAGCTCGACCAGGAACTGGTTACCTCGCTGGAGTGTCCTACCTGTCAAACGATGGAACAGGTGCTGAAGCCGTTGAGCGATATCACTTTCGAGGCAGGTCATTGCCCAACCTGCGGCACGTTACGCGAAGCAAACTTTACTCACATGATCACCGGGGATGAAAACTTCCTGCATCGGTCATTGGCGAGCGTGGGCGTGCCTCCTCTGCACATCCTGCGCGCGCAGAACGGAACGGAATATCGCTTCTACGAATTGACGGGCGACCTGCCCGAGGCGTTGCACTTTCGCCACTTCGAGCAAACAATCAAACTTGGCAATCTGGAAAAATCCCCAACCGGCGAACGCATACGCCTCAGAAGTGAAGTGCGGTTGGTTGATTCACCGAACTCGACAATCCGCAACCGGATCCGAATCAAAGACGAACCTTCAAAAGGACTGACCATCAGGCCCATGGTTGAACCGGCTCACGTCAAACTTGTGGATGCCAGGCCGGGTCGTATCCGCCTCAAGGACGAGGATCGCCCTTCTGTGGTGGTTTCATCCGCAGTGGAAGAAGTGAAAGATGTTTCGAAGGAATAAGTAATGGCAGTGGCAATGCGTGTCGCAACCATGAGTTCTGTGCCCAACCCTGCAACTGCAAGAGAATCGGATTCATTCCTGCGCAAACTGGTGATCCTCCTTCTGCTGGTCGTCAACGCTGTGTTGGGGATCGTACTGTGGTTTCAAGCCAACAAGGAACTTCCGCTTCTCCTCTCCACTTTTTTTGCGGATGCCACCCTGGGTTTGGTCGCAGGGTTCGGTTCTAGGACCGTGTTTCGCAAATGGAACCTGATCGCCCAATATCTGATCGCCATGCTGTTGACCGCACTTGGGATGGTTCTACTGGGCTCCCTCACAAAATCCGTTCTGGGTATTGGACCGCTGGCACTGGAGCGCGAGGCGGTGAATCAGATTCGCCAACTCAGTTTTGACAGCACGTTGCCCGGTCAATTGCGCGATCTGGAGATTGACCCGCGCACGACCATTGATTTCAGCAAGATGGCAGAGAGTGATGCGGCGCACCTTGCCGGGAGTCTATTGCTGGCTGTGATGTCTCTGCAGGCGTGGCGGAAATCTACCCGGCAGGTGATCGAAGTCGAACCGCTGGGTCACTCACAGATCGAAGTCGAGCCGAGGAATGTTGGAATAGCTCTCGCCCCCGAAGGATCGAACGGCTCCCGTATTCACCAGCCCGTAATAAGCTGGTTCCGCGCTCCGGGAGCTGGGGCAACGCCCACACCGCGAACCCGCTCGAAGAACAGAATCAGGTCCGCGGTGAGGAATGAAGCGAAGTCGGCCCGTCGAAGTCGTTCGCGGCGCAAGCCGCAGATCCAACTCGCAGTTGTCGAGGAGCATCGTTGTCCATATTGTCTCGATCCTGTGGCGCGTAATGATGTGCGCGGTGTGCAGGAATGCGATGTCTGTCACACATTGCATCACGCAGATTGCTGGGCGATCACCGGCTTTTGCCAGGTGCCGCATCTAAATACATGATGGAAGGGTTGAACCATGTCTGATTTGAATGTAACGCTTGTCATGCCGAGCGGCGGTGCGCGAGCCGCCGAAGTACCGGGTGATGTGAAAATCCGGGACTTGATGACCGAACTGATCTCAGTTTTGAGTCTGCCAACGACCGGGCCGGACGGACGACCGATGACCTATCGCGCAGATAGCAAAGCCCTTGGGCGCGAACTCAAGGAGAATGAGACTCTGTCTGAAGCGGGCGTGCCAGATAATGACCGCCTGATGCTGACCGCCGATATCACCGCGGGCTCGATGGCGGTGGCGGGGACCCCGCGCATGCGGCGTTTGCGCGGCGACTATGAGTTGATGGTCGAACTGGCGTCTCGCAGTGACTTGATCTCGTTCACTTCGTCCTCGCCAAACCCCAATCTGCCACCGGAACGATATATCGTGAATTTCAAGTGCAAGAGCATCGTCAGTGTGGACCGGCAGGGCAACCCGAAGTTTGGCGAGCATCATCAGGTTGAGATCTATCTGCACAACCAGTATCCACAACGCTGGCCCGGTATGAAGTGGCTCACGCCGATCTGGCACCCAAACATCAACCACCTCAATGGCAGTGTGTGTATTGATGCGGCGTGGTGGGCGGCAAGCCGTTCGCTCGACCGCCTCGTGGTGATGCTGGGTGAAATGCTCCAATGGAAGAACTTTCACGATGATCCAACCAAACCGCCCTTCCCGTGGGATGCAGAGGCGGCGCGCTGGAGCCGTGAGTACCGCAAGAAACACCCCAAGGACTTCCCGGTGGATCACCGCGAGTTGCTGAGACCCGAGCGCGTAAAACTTGATTCATCCGGTTCAGGAAAAGGCAAACCAAGTGTGCAGGTGAAACTTCAACCTGCCGCGCCGAAGGTCAACAAACCCAAAATTAAATTGCGATGACCAGTGCGCACTGGCATGCAATGGCGGAACCCTGTATGTGGCTGTGGATCAGCCAACCAAATTCAGAAAGAAGAAAGGAGATAAACAATGGCCGACATTCCCGTTACGATCGTACTTCCCTCCGGAGGCAGCCGCAATGCGGAGGTACCTGCCGAGGTGGTGGTGAAGGAGTTGATTCCCGAACTGACAACCTCGCTCGAACTCCCGGTCACCGGCCCGGATGGACGCCCCATGTCCTATCGCCTGGATAGTAAAGCGCTGGGTCGTGAATTGAAGGAAGAAGAGACCCTGTCCCAGGCGGGAATCCCCGAAGGCGACCGGTTGATGATGACCGCCGACGTTACCGCGGGGTAGATTCCCTTGCGCGGACCGCTTCGATCAGCGGGGCGGTCCGCGTACCGAACTTATTCAAAACCATCATGAAGAGAATATCCATGCCCGGACTTATTCGAATTGCCCCGCAAGAGACCGTACATCCACAAAGCGCGCCGAAACCGCTCGAATTTTCCCAGCGCTGGTATTCGCCTTATGACAATCACAGTCTTGAGCCAGTGGTTTCAGTCTTCCTTGCCCGGCTTGCATACTTCCGCATCACGGCGCACGCAGACAGTTCAGAAGATGAAGTGGGCGGCGTGTTGATTGGTCAATGGTGCGAAGAGCCGGAGACCGGCGGTCAGTTTGTGCTTGTGAATCATATGCTTCCCGCCCGTCATACCCGGCAAGGCAGTGTCTACCTGACGTTTACCAAGGACACCTTGCTGGACATGCACGATCAGATCGAAAAATACTTCCCAGAGGAAAAGATCGTCGGCTGGTATCACACCCACCCGCGCATGGGAGTTTTTCTTTCCCATTACGATACATTTTTGCACAACAATTTTTTTCCCGAACCCTGGCAGGTCGCGCTGGTGGTGGAACCTTTCACCTCAGCCGCCGGGTTCTTTATACGGCAGAAGGATGGCGCGCTCGACCCGAGCCGATATTTTGGGTTTTATGAAATGGATGGAGCCAACGGACGCAGGAGCATCGTCCATTGGCATAACCTGCAAAAAACTGAAAGCGAATTTGAAGGAGGTACCCCCTATGAATAGACGTATGCGTTCCTATTACTATGCCTTGCTCGGAGCGATGGGCGGGTTGATCGGCTGGCAGGTCAGCGATCAGATCGGGCTCTCGTTCTCGTCGAACCTGTATCTCAGCGAAGCGATCGTCGGCGCGCTGGTGGGACTGAGCGTGGGATTGTTCATCGGTCTCACCGAAGGCGCGCTCACGCGCAACCCTGTGCAGGCGGTCAAATCGGGCGTGTTCAGCGGCTTGCTCGGCTTGGGAGCCGGGGCGATCGGCTTGCCGTTAAGCGAGTTCCTGTTCCAAACTGTTGGAGCAGGGATTGCAGGACGCGCACTTGGCTGGGCTGTGTTCGGCATGTTGATCGGGTTGGCGGAAGGAATTGTCGGTAAGTCGCAGGCTTGGAAAGGCATGCTCGGCGGACTGCTGGGCGGCGCGCTGGGCGGCGTCTTGCTTGAACTTGTGCATGGCAGGCTTCAAGATCCGTTAACCGGTAAAGTCGCTGGCTTGGTCTTGCTCGGCGCTTCGGTCGGAGCGTTCATTTCCCTGATCGTCGTCCTGCTCTCTCGCGCCTGGCTTGAAGTCACCTCTGGCAAACTCAAAGGCACCGAGTTCATTCTCGACAAGTTCATGCGCGCCGGCGGACCCTCGGTTGCCATCGGCAGTTCACCGCTCAAATCGGAAATCGTCCTGCCCGACCCGGATGTTGCTCCGCAACATGCAATGCTCAGCGGAAACGGCGCAGCGTTCTCCCTGAAAGACATGAGCCTTTCAGGCACATTTGTCAACAACAAGAAGATCGAACGCGTGCAGTTGACAAACGGACTCAAGATCCGCATCGGCAATACCGATTTGGTGTATCACGAAAAGAGGTAACCATGAGTACGACAACTCGAATCTTTCTCACCTTGGGCTTGATCCTCGCCCTGATGCGTGGACCAACCCTGACGGTCCACGCGCAGGAACCGGAGAGTCCGCAAGTCCGCATCACGCAGGTGGATAATTCCAATTTCCCCAACGTTACGGTGTACGTCTCAGCCACGAACGCGGCAGGCGAACCCGTTGGCATAGACCCGTCCACGGTCCAAATCTATGAAGACGGCCAGTTGATGCAGTTGGTGGACGTGAAGGGCGGTGGGGATGTTGCCAGTGCAGAAGCCGTCCCTGTCACGACGATGCTGGTGATGGACATCTCCGGTAGTATGGAGAAAAACGATAAGATCACGGGCGCAAAGGAAGCCGCCAAGAGTTACGTCAGCCAGATGCGCCCCGGGGATCAGGCTGGTTTGATCGCCTATGATACAAACGTCTACACGGTTCAGCCGATTACCGCAGACACCGCCGCGCTCACCGCCGCGATTGACGGGCTTCAGACCGGCAGTGATACCGCCATGTATGACGCGCTGATGCAGGCAGTGACGGCGTTGGAAGGTGTTTCGGGCCGCAAAGCGATTCTCGTGCTGACTGACGGCATGGATAACCAGAGTTCGAACACGGTTGAAACTGTGACCGCCGGTATCGGCACAAGCGGGCTGACCATCTCTGCCATCGGCTTTGGCGATGTTGCGGCTTCCGGGCAGGCTGGCTTGGATGAAGCCGGGCTCAAGTCGCTTTCCGAACGCGCGGGCGGCGTCTATGCCTATGCAAGCAGCGCCGATGTGTTGAAAGGTCTCTTTCAACAGCAAAGCCGCGTCCTCCAAAGCGAGTATCAACTAACCTACGTTTCTCCATTCACTCTAAGAGACGGAGTCAACCGGAATCTCACTGTCGCGTTGACGGGTAGTCCCGTTGTTGCCGAGGAAACCTATAACCCTGGCGGTGTATTGCCGGAAGTATCCACAACCTCTTGGCCCCTGTTCTTCGCCATCCTGGCTGGCTTGCTGGCTCTGCTTTTCCTGCCCGGGTTGATCGGCGGAATTTCAGGCGCGCTGCGAGGCAGGAAGGCCGGTTCGGGTTTCGGCTTGGGAAAACCAGCCCAGCCCGCGCGCGGACGCATCAAACTTAAATGAATCACCTTACGCAGTTTATGCTCCTGCTCCCGCAGGGTCTCTGACCCTGCGGTGTAACCTGCAAAATACGGCGGTCACACATCGTACCCTTCAGGGTAGACCGCCTTTGAGCGAGGGTGCGTAAGGTGAGTTAAATGAATCAAAAAGGACGGCTCGCAAGAGCCGTCCTTTTTGATTCATTACCAAAATTCCGCTAACGGCTCAGGGTAAGCCTGGTCCCGTTGCGGAGACGATGTGCCCATCGTGCCATTCGGGATCCGCAACCAAAAAGGACCGAAACTTCAAATATCGTTCGTGTTGATTGGGCGAGTCTGCGTTGGCATTGTAGGACTGCTTGTCATTGAATATCGCCACGAGATAAAATTCATCCGAATCCTTATCCATCTGGAAGTAGTAATCCGCCTTCCAGCCGGGGATGAACGCACCTCCAAAGCTGTCCATTATTTTGACAAATTCATCCTTCGTGCCGGGCTTAATTCGAAAATGTGCAATGGTTCCGTACATGGCGGCTCCTTTCCAACTTAAAGATCACTGTAGGAGATTATACTTCAGGCAGGTTGGATGTCACCCAACTCATACTATGCTTGGAATGAATTGGATTTTTACATGATCAACTCACAAACCATCATCATCGGCGGAGGATGCTTCGGTATGAGCGCGGCAATCGAACTGCGCCGCCGCGGCTGCGAAGTGGACTTGTTCGACCCGGGTCCGATCCCGCATCCGCTGGCCGCGACCACCGACATCAGCAAAGTCCTGCGCATGGATTATGGCGCGGACGAGGATTACATGATGCTGATGGAGGAAGCGTTCCCCATCTGGGATGAATGGAACCGCCTGTGGGAAACGCCGCTCTGGCATGAAACGGGATTCGTCATTATGGCAAAGGAGGAAATGCAGGCCGGCAGTTTTGAACTCGAAAGTTATCGCCTGCTGCAAAAGCGCGGGCACACTGTTGAGCGGCTCGACTCTAACGAACTCAAGTGCCGCTTCCCCGCGTGGAATGCGGAACTGTATCGCGATGGGTATTTCAATCCGCGCGCGGGTTGGGCAGAAAGCGGACGCGTACTCGAATGGCTGTACATCGAAGCGCAAAGACTCGGCGTACGGTTTCATATCGGCAAAAAGTTTTCACATCTTTTGGATTCCGACTCACGTATCAAAGGGATTCAAACTGACGACGGCGAAAAACATCGCGCGGATTTTGTCCTCATCGCCTCGGGCGCGTGGACCCCGCACCTGCTCCCCCACCTCAGCGATGTCTTGTGGACGGTGTTCCAGCCGGTCTTCCATTTTGAAGTCCCCGATATGGAATTATTTTCATCGCCGAAATTCATCGCCTGGTCGGCGGATATTGCCAACACGGGCTGGTATGGCTTCCCCGCGATTCAGGACAAGCGTTTGAAGATTGCCAATCACGGCACGGGTTGGAAGTTCCACCCGGATGAGCCGCGCGTGATGCCTGCCGATCAGGAGGAGAAGTTCCGCGCCTTCCTCTGCGAGACCTTCCCCGCCCTGACAGATGCAAAGGCGCTGTTCAATCGTTTGTGCCCTTATTGCGATTCGTGGGATGGGAATTTATGGATTGACCATGACCCCGACCGTCCCGGTCTGCTCGTCGCAAGCGGAGATAGCGGTCACGCGTTCAAGTTCACGCCGGTGCTTGGAAAATTGATCGCCGATGTGCTGGAACACAAGCCCAACAAGCACGCGAAAAAGTTCGCATGGCGAGAACGAGGTGAGATCGTCACTGAAGATGCGAGATATATGGGAAAATGAAATCTGACGAATTGCTTCTGCCGATATTTATTAAGTAGCTCTAAACCTTTAATAATCAATGCAGAATTTCATATTCAAGTGCTTTTATGCTATCTAGCATAGGCATGCGAGATGTCTTGTCCAAACTTAGATGCTCGTGTTTAATCACAAGAGAAGTACTTAATTCTCTTGCTGCCCTTCGCGCATTATTAAATACGTCCTCTAAGGGGGATTCTAAAAAAATTCTTGGGTTTCCTCTTTCTAGCATCTCCTCAATTGCTGACAATAAAAATGCTCCTTCCAACTTAATAGATTGGTAATTATATTGAGAGCCAAGGTGTAAGAGGCGAGAAGCTATCATATATGGTATATCTTTTAATCTCTCTTCGAGTTTGGGTAATACATAAACATTGCATCGTGAAGTTATCTCAGATGTAAGTAGGTTTTGAGAGTTTGATAAGGTATATCCCGCGTCTACAAACCAAAAACGAATACTGTTGTTGTGCGCTGCATTTAATAAGGTAACCCCGTGTGATTTAATGTACTCATCCCTAGCGTCTTTTAGTGCCTCATCTACAACTAATAATATATATTTGTTTCCATTGTTTATGTAAGCATCTGCTAAACCCTTGAAGTGTTCATTAAATTCCCCAGATTTTAAATTAAGTAATTTGTCCGAATAGTCTAAAATTTTTATTCCCTCGCCAGGAGCAATATCTGTAATCCGATTGATGATTGTCGTTTTACCGGTGCCGCTAGGGGCGCCTAAAATAATACTTTTAAGCCTTTTTCCAGATGTCCAGTCGTATAACAAAATATCCTTGATTAGACTCTCGATTTTATTTCTAAACCCCGTATCGTTCGAAACTAATGAAGGTATTCGATATAACTCATGATTAGATAATTTAATAGTTCCAGGCTTAGGGAGCAAAAGCATCCCAATGTTGCACTCGCTGGTAGGTTCAGAAGGCGATAGGTTTGGTAACACTTCATTTATCTTTTGATAGCTTGGCATCCGATGCCAGGGCATATCGATGTAACAGGCTACAACCGCATTTGAATATTGGAATGCGTCAATAAAACTCTTGCCGCTTGTAAGTCCAAGTACAAAAGCGCCCATCATCACATCGCCTGCGCCAAGTTGAAAGGGTTTATGTGTTGGACCATTGCTAAATGGTGGGACGTGGTAGATTGAATAACGGCGGTGATTATTAGAGTCAGGAGCAATAACGACTGCTCCACTTTCATCACACTTAATTATGTGACACGAGAAATTGCCTAAGAGAGTGTCTGAAAAGTCAATCTGGAGCAAGTCTGCGTAGCATAAGCCTAATCATCGCCACATAAATGAAAGACTCGCTCGTTTCAGGTAAGCGTTCGTAATCTCTGGCAAGTCTGCGTTGGC
>Ga0247727_10013351_pt1 | contig 13872 bp, 12 predicted proteins | sample WisWelCaveWW1625_FD_202498 | JGI IMG/M metagenome (GOLD analysis project Ga0247727, IMG submission 202498) | Biofilm microbial communities from Wishing Well Cave, Virginia, United States - WW16-25 | ecosystem: Environmental > Aquatic > Deep subsurface > Groundwater > Cave microbial mat | place... | reverse complement strand
TTCTTGCGTGCCATCACTTTGCCTGTTACATGAAAAATAGTGGAATCATTATAAATCTTTTTCAGGTTCTTCGCCTTTTCATCATCGGGGTTAGTGATTTTAACAAAAGAAGAATCTTGTGCGTTGGCAGGAGATGAAAGAAGCTTAGCTATAAAGAATGTGATAACAGAAAATAGTTTTATCCTGTTACGCTTTCTGTAAGTAATCACTTCAACGGGAACGTTTGTGTTTTCTACCTGTTCATCATTGAAGCGTCCGCAAAGGTGTTTTGATTTGCTGAGATATTCCATCAGTTGTTTATCACTCATGTTAGTAAAATCAACAACTGTGGTTTTGCATTCGCTGCAAAAGCGACCGCTTTGTTCGGGGTTCATCTTGTTCCAGTCCTGGTGACAAGGTTGAGGGATGTTGATTTGGGGAATCATAATCGAGTGTTTACTTCAAGACGCAGGAAAGTGGAAATGGTTGCCAACAAAAAAGCCCCGCATGTGCAGGGCTTCTTTATTATATATGAAAATGGTTTACTGTATGAAGAATTGTATCTCCGGAAGCTTAGTTTCTTTACCGGTGTTATCAACTGCTACAATATTTTTAACTATTGCACGAACACCTTTGTTTGCGTTAAGCGCATCAATATCTGATTTAGCTAAAGTGTTCTTTCCTTTTTCAGTAGAAATAGTTGCTTCTACTTTACCGATTGGGAAAACGATGTCGAACGATTTGATGGTTAAAGCAATTTCGGCTGCTGTTGTGTTGCCATAAACCAGTTCGCCTTTAGAGTTGATGATTTCTACCACCGAACCATTGGTGAGTTTGCCATTAACAGTGTTCTGAACTTTTACAGCGGCTATTGCTGCTACTGCTACTAAGAGGATAAGTACTTTTTTCATGGGTGTTATTTTTTTTGGATGAGTAAAGGTAATACAAATTATCTACACACAAAAATCTTACCGAAGCTTCTCTTTCAGCTTCTCATCAATAGCTGCAAGGAACTCTTCAGTATATAAATAGTGTTTTCCGTGTTCTAACTTATTGCCGTGAATGCAAACAGCAAGGTCTTTTGTCATCTTGCCGCTTTCTACCACTTCTACACAAACCTTTTCTAAGGTGTTACAGAAATTAATAAGTGCATCGTTGTTATCGAGCTTTCCGCGAAAGGCAAGTCCTCTTGTCCAGGCGAAGATAGATGCTATCGGATTAGTTGAAGTTGGTTTACCTGCCATGTGGTCGCGGTAATGACGTGTTACAGTTCCGTGAGCTGCTTCGGCTTCCATTATTTTTCCATCAGGTGTAATAAGTACCGATGTCATTAATCCCAGTGAGCCAAAACCTTGTGCAACCGAATCGCTCTGCACATCACCATCGTAATTCTTGCAAGCCCACACAAAGTTTCCGTTCCATTTAAGTGCAGAAGCAACCATATCATCAATCAAACGGTGTTCGTACACAATCTTAGCTGCTTCAAACTTTGCTTTGTAATCCTTTTCATATATCTCCTGAAAAATATCTTTAAAGCGACCATCATACTTTTTCAGAATAGTATTCTTGCTCGATAAATATAGCGGCCAGCCTTTGCTGAGCGCCATATTGAAACACGAATGTGCAAAACCTTTTATGCTTTCATCGGTGTTGTACATGGCAAGGGCAACTCCATCGCCTTTGTAATTATATACTTCGTAACTCTGATCTGTTTTTCCATCATCGGATTTAAATGTAACAGTTAGCTTTCCTTTTCCTTTAGTTACAAAATCGGTGGCGCGGTATTGGTCGCCAAAGGCATGACGGCCAACCATGATGGGTGCTGTCCAGTTGGGAACAAGGCGCGGAACGTTTTTACAAACTATGGGTTCGCGGAAAACTGTTCCATCTAATATGTTACGGATGGTGCCGTTTGGCGAACGCCACATCTGCTTTAAATTAAATTCTTTTACGCGTGCTTCATCAGGTGTGATGGTGGCGCATTTAATGCCCACGCTGTATTTCTTTATTGCCTCTGCAGCTTCTACTGTTACTTTGTCTTCCGTTTTATCGCGGTGCTCAACTCCTAAATCGTAATACTTAATATCTACATCTAAGTAGGGAAGTATAAGTTTATCCTTGATAAATTTCCAAATGATGCGGGTCATTTCATCGCCATCGAGCTCTACTACGGGGTTTGCTACTTTAATTTTTGCCATTGTGTTTTGGTTTGGGAGGGCAAATATAATATTTGTGGGAATAGGAAATAGGATATTAGGAAATAGGGAAATAAGGGCGAGCGTCTACGGAAAACTACTATGCTATTTGTGTTTAATGGTATATCCCATTCCTATTGCTACCATCTCTATAACATTTTTGTCGCTATCGCCAGTATAATAATGCACGTACGAACTATTGAAATCCATAAGTTTTAAAAATGGAGTCCAGCCAATGTTAAAGAAAAAACCTCCGTTGGGTTTTTGAACTCTAAGCCCTAAAAGCCGCATTGATAAATAAAGAGCAGAAGATGCATACGAAATGCCATTACTGTAAGAAGAATACAAACCATTAATATAACTTATGCCTAATCCGAATTCGGAAAACACAGTTTTATTGTTTCGATAACCAAACTCGAAGGCGAATGGCACAGAATAAACCCGTCCGGCAGTACCAAATGGCAAGTAAGAAAACCCGATTCGGCAAGTGAGATAATTTCTTTTTCGTTCACGTAAATATCGCTCGTAATTAATTGAGCCATATCCTCCGTTTCCTCCACCTTCAAGAAAGATAGTGTTCTTGGCTTTTTGAAAAGTTTCAGTTGTGTCTTGTCCGAATATATTTTCGGAAAATAAAAAAACCAGTGCTAAATAGAAAAATGCAGCTTTCTTCACCCCCCAAATTTAACCCATTTTTATCCAAACACAAGCCCTTATCAAAAAATAGCTGAAAAAGTTAAAGGGGTCTTTAACTTTTTGTCCAAAAAAGGGTTATAGCCCATGTTTGCAATAAGCCCTTCGGTGTCTTACAGGTATATAAACCAAAACCTATATACCATGAACACAACACTGTTACAAGCCATCCGCCAGATTATTGGCGATGACAAAAAAATTATTTCCATTTACCTGCTTGTGGGCTCGGAGCGGGTGAGTTTTGCCACACTCAACAGCATTATTGCTTTTGAAGGAATGGATAAAGATTACAAAGCAGGAATGCCAGTGAGCGAGATTGCCAAAAAACACAAGTACAGCACCAAGCAGGTGCGCAGGATATTGGGGCTGGAATAGTACCACACCCGTCTCACTTCGTTCGACACCCTCTCCTTAATTAAGGAGAGGGAAGGGGTGAGGTGTTGGACATTTATAAACAAAATGTCCGATACCGTGCTATACTTTTGTGGAAGTTTATTTCGCAAGAGGCCCGTTTTTTCAAATAAGCAGAGCACTTTACCAGCCAACAGAGCACTTGATAGAAAAAGCAGAGCATTTGATGAAAAAAAACAATGCACTTGATAGAAAAAGTAAGGCATTTGATGGAAAAAACAGGGCACTTGATAGAAAAAGTAAAGCAGTTGATGAAAAAATAAGACCATTTGATATAAAAAACAAAGCATTTAATAGAAAAAGCAAATCATTTGATACAAAAAATGTAACACTCGTTATTAAAAACAATCAACATAACCTAAAAAACACAGCATGAGCACACAATTTTCGTTCGAAACCCGCATCGGGCGCTTTGTAAACGCCAATGAGCTTATACAAGGCGAGGCAGCTTACAATGCCGTCAATGCATTAATCAGCAAGGCGGGTTACACTGCATATATTACTTCGGTAAACGCGGCAAACACTGCTGTAACTAACACCTTTGCTGCACTCGATGCGCTGGTGCAAACCCGCAAACAGGTATGTTTTGTGAATGAAGACAGCAACCCCGATTGTGCCGAGCGCAGAATAATGGGCGTGCAGGATTATCTGCAAGCCGAACTGAACGAAAACCATCCGATACAAAATATGATGGAACGGATTGTGAAAAAAATACGTCCGCAAAACCAAGGCGCCACCGGCACTGTAACAGTTACCATAAAAGCCGGACAAAGCAAAGTGATAAACAATGTGCTGAACACAGGCAACGCCACCAACACAGGTAACACTAACATTGAATGGAACGAAGTGGGAGGACCCAATCCGCCTGCACCCATTTTGCCGGGCGAAACCGAAACCATAACAGCGCCCAGCGGAAGCGTGCTGTTCAAAAATTTTGATGTGCGAAAGGCCGGAAAAATAAAAGTGGAAGTAAAAACCGATTCAAGCATCACCAACTCATCGAGCGAAAAAACATACACCGCATTGGTGCGCTACCTCACCGATATTATTACCGATATTGGAACAATAGGCGGAGGATTTGTGTACAGCCCCGCCAACACCAAACTAAGCGTGGCCGATTTAACGGCACTGCGCAACCAAATAAACAGCCTGAACACACAAATACAAGCAGCCGAAAAACTTTATGGCAACGCCAACCGCGCCCGCAGAGAACTATACGACAACACCAAAACCGGAATGCAAAAACGCATAGCCCTCACCAAAAAATTTATTACCCACATGACCGATGATGGCGAACAAGGCAACCTGTTTATTGAATACAGCCAAGCCATTGAAGGAACGTAACAGTACGAATTACGAATAAAGCCTACTAAATACTAATGGGTACTAATGCACTAATAAAAAAAATGGATTAGTAAATTGGTATACATTGGTATTTGGTAGGAATCTCCCTTCATACTTCGCACTTTTTTTTTACCTTTATCGCGCTTATGCGCCACCGCCTTTACATACGCCTTTTTGTTTCGTATTTCATATTTCACATTTCTTATTTCCTTCCCGCTCAGGAAATCCGCTTTGCGCACATCAGTAGCAAGCAGGGATTATCGCAGGCGGTGGTTAATTGCATAATAAAGGATAGCAAGGGCTTCATGTGGTTTGCCACGCAGGATGGTTTGAACAAGTACGATGGTTACACCATGCAAGTTTTCCGGCACGACCCCTACAATAATAACTCCCTTTCGGTAAATGATATTTCTACTTTGTATGAAGATGATAAAGGCATTATTTGGATAGGCACTAATGGTGGAGGGTTGGATGCTTACAACCCGAAAGTGAATAAGTTTACACACTATACGCACACCGATAGTAACAGTGCAAGCATCAGTTCCGATATTATCCGCTGTGTGTTTAAAGATAACAAAGGCACTTACTGGGTGGGCACACGCGATGGACTGAACAGCTTTGACGGGAAAACAAATAAATTCCAGCACCATAAACATACCGATGGTAAAACCGAAACAATAAGCGATAACAGTGTGTATAGTGTGATACAGGATAAAAGTGGCAGGCTGTGGATTGGCACTTACTATGGTGGCATTAATCAATACAATTACGATAGCAAAACATTTAAATGTTATTTAGATGCCAACGCAAACGATGAATTAAAATCGCCCAACAGTCATAAAGTACGTTGTATTTATGAAGGCAATGCCGGAATGCTGTGGCTGGGGACAGATGGTGGCGGACTTATCCGCTTTAATCCCGAAACAAAAAAGTATGAAGAATATTTTAAGACCGATATTAACGATAACAGCTGTATTAGTAACGACCGTGTTTTCTCAGTCACCGAAGATAATGACCACAATATTTGGGCAGCCACTTACGGAGGCGGACTAAATAAATTAAACCCCGAAACAAAAACCTTCAGCCGTTTTACCAATAACGATTTCGACCCCTTTTCATTAAGCAACGATTTGGTGCGCTACATCTTTTCCGACCCGCAGGGCTCAATATGGATAGGAACAAACGGAGGCGGAATAAGTATTTATTTCGGCTCGGCTCTCAAATTCGAACATTACAAACATATTGAAGGAATTGAGAATACACTTCCGGGCAAAGGCGTTTTTGGGCTTATGCAAGATTCCGATGGCTTGCTTTGGATTGGAACCGTTGGCGGAGGATTAGTTACGCTCGACCGCAGTACAGGTATTTATACCTCCTATCCCGAACTATTGCTGAGTGCAAAAACAAAAACAGTGTATTCGCTTTTGCAGGATAAAGACGGACTTATTTGGGTGGGAACAGATGGAGGTGGAGTGTGCACTTACGATAAAAAAACAAAGAAGGCACGCTACTTCATGATCGAGAAAAACGGAATGTGGTCGATGGACGATAAAACAATAACAAACGGCACCATACTATCAATAGTGCAAGATAAGAATGGAAAAATATGGATAGGAACTTACGGAAACGATAACGATGCAGGCGTTTTTGTTTACGATAAAACCACCGATAGCTTTGCGCACATAACAGAAAACGAAGGTTTGAGCGTGAACAAAATTTATTGCATTTATCAGGATAGCAAAGGCAATATGTGGGTGGGCACTGATAACGGTGGAGTAAACGTAATTGATGCCAACACACTAAAAGTGATTAAAACTTATAAGTACGATAAAAATAACTTATCCGGCACCATCAGCTCAAACAGTGTTTATTGTTTTTATGAAGATAACAAAGGCAACATGTGGCTGGGAACCAAAAACGGATTGAACAAATTGGATGTTAACACAGGAAGCATTATTCACTATTACGTGAAAGACGGATTGCCGAACGATAACGTGCTTACCATTGTGGAGGATGAATTTAATTTCTACTGGCTAAGCACCAACAAAGGCATATCGCGCTTTAATCCCAAAATTGAAAACAAAAATGGTTCGGCATTTAAAAATTATGATGTAAGCGATGGCTTGCAGGACGATGAGTTTGCGCAGTTCTCGGCTTTCCGAAATAATAAAACAGGCGAAATACTAATGGGCGGACTAAACGGATTCAATTCGTTCTTCCCTTCCAAAATCCGCGATAATAAACACATACCACCTGTTTATATTACATCGTACAAACGTTTCGGAAAAGAAGTAACACTTGATACCATTATCTCTGAAAAGCGTTTCATCATACTCGATTACACCGATAACTTCTTCTCCTTCGAGTTTGCATCACTCGATTTTGTATTCCCTGCCAAAAACAAGTACTCCTACAAAATGGAAGGAGTGGATGCCGATTGGTCGCCCGCCAGCACTGCCCGTTATGCCAGTTACACCAACCTTAGCGGAGGCGATTATGTGTTGCACATACGCGCATCCAACAACGATGGTGTGTGGAACGATGAAGGAGCAGTGCTTTACATCACCATCATTCCACCTTTCTGGCAAACAAAAACATTTTATGTAGTATGTATTATACTCATCATTACGGGAGTGTTTGCATTCATCCGATGGCGAACACGCGCAATACAAGTAGAAAAGAAAATACTGGAAGCCAAAGTTGCCGAACGCACTGCCGAACTTGCCCAGAAAAACAAAGACATTACCAGCAGCATTGAATATGCCAAGCGAATACAGGAGGCCATCCTTCCGCGCATTGATCACATACAAAAACAATTCAACGATTCGTTCATCCTGTACAAACCGAAAGATATTGTAAGTGGAGATTTTTATTGGTTTGGCGAAAAGCAAGGCAAGAAGATTCTGGCAATAGTAGATTGCACAGGTCACGGAGTTCCCGGTGCTTTCATGAGTATGATAGGTCACAATCTGCTCAATCAAATTGTTGTTGAGAAGGGAATTATTACTCCCGGAGATATTCTGAACGAACTTAATCACGGAGTACAAACAGCCTTGCAGCAAGGCACTGGCGGAGTAGAAACCACCGATGGAATGGATGCAGCCATTTGTACTATTGATACCGAAACACGCGAAGTAGAATTTGCCGGAGCTTTCCGTCCGCTTATTGTTGTAAGCAAGGGAATCATGGAGAAAATTGATGGTGATAAGTTCCCTATCGGGGGCAAGCAGATGGGCTACGAAGGAAAATATGCCACCAAAAAGCGCAAACTAAATAAGGGCGATGCTATATATATGTTTTCCGATGGCTATGCCGACCAGTTTGGTGGCGATAGAGGCAAAAAATTCATGGTAAAGCGATTGAACGAACTATTCCTTTCCATGGAACCTTTTTCTATGAAAGAGCAGGGTGCACAAATGGATAAAGCCATAGAAGAATGGAAAGGAAATCACCAGCAGGTGGACGATATTCTGGTAGGCGGAATTCGTTTATAAATCTTTTTTTATCTTAAAATTTAATATTCTATATTTGCAGAGGCAACGTTAAACCATTTGTTTGCGTCTATGTCTTAAGAAAAACAAAGAAAACCCCTCTTACCATGAAAAAATATATTGCATTCGCTTCAACACTGATGCTGGCAGCAACAGCAATTTTATTCCTCGACTCTTGTAAAAAGGAAGAACCCGATACCGAAACTGTTTCGGCAACCGATAACGCAATATGCGAAGCCGAATTTACAAGGCTCATGCCCGATGTTAACGGTATAGCTGTTAACGAAGAAGGCACTCATAACAGAGTAAGTTTAGGCAACTCCGTTCTAAGCACTTGCTATACTCTTAGCTGGAGTGGAGATACAGCTTTGGCTGTTCCGGGTGTAACAGGCCACATGTTTGTTGATTTCGGAACAACAGGCACCTGCCAAAGCCCTGATGGAAAAACCCGCAAAGGAATGATAGAAGTTATTTTTGACGATGGTTGGAGAACAATAGGTTCAACCGATACAATCAAACTCACAAACTTTCAGGTAAACAGCGGAAACGGTGATGTGCAGTATGACGGAACAGTTGCAGTTACATGGACAGATTCTTTCACTTACAACTACAAAGTTATGGGTGGAAAATGTACTAAAGGTACAGCTTGGACAGTACTTTGGGATTGCGACCGTACAATGAAATGGGTAGCAGGAGCTAATGACTCGATTGCTAGCAACGATGTTTTCCAAATGTGGGGAACAGCAAACGGAACAAATCGCGAAAGCAAAACTTTTACAGTAGATGTAACAATGAGCGATTGCATTGTACGCAGAGCTGATTGCCGTTACATAGTTGCCGGAAGACTTACCTTAACTCCTGAAGGAAAAAATGCCCGTACAGTTGATTTTGGTGATGGAACTTGTGACGATAAAGCCAACCTCATTATAAACGGAAATTCATTCGAGTTTACGCTTCAGTAAACGACAAATAAATAGGTTTGAAAAGTCCCGCTTTTTAGCGGGACTTTTCATTTAGCCGAATGCCTTAAAAATATCTACGAAAAATAGCATAATTAACACGAATTTGTATATTTGGGGGATTTTTGAAATTGTGTTTAAACAGAAAATCATATTTTTGCCCCAATAGGACCAGGATATGTTAGACATTTACGATTTCTACGATAAAATGGAACGCAACAATATTATGTTGTCCTTCAAAGGCGACATAACGTCTGAGTTGCTCACTTCTATTTTGCAGATTATGGAATCGAAATTGGATAACATGCAGGAAGAGCCTAAGGTGAAGAAAAAGGTTTACAATGTGCTCGTTGAATGTTTGCAGAATCTTTACCATCATATGGATGAAGTAGATTATCCTTCCACCGATCGTTCGCGTTCGGCAATTTTCATGATCGGAAAAGTAGATAACCAATACAACATTATTACGGGAAATTACATTCGTGCTGAAAATGTTACAATACTTAAAGGAAGGCTTGATGAAATAAATAAATTAGATAAAGAACAGTTGAAAGAATATTATAAAGAAGTACTCAACAACGGAGAGATGTCGCAGAAAGGTGGAGGAGGTTTAGGGATGATTGACATAGCTCGCAAAACCGGACAGAAATTAGATTACAGTTTTATGCCCGTTGATAATAAATATGCATTCTTTAGTTTAAATATAAAAATCGCCAATTAAACAAAACCAATAAACATGGACAAATTAACAATAGAAGGAACACCGAAGACCCCAACAGTAAACTTTGATTACGAAAAAGGTCACATGGAAATCAAAGGACGCTCGATTCCTGAAAACTCAATTGAGTTCTATAAGCCAATGGTAGAGTGGCTCGAAAAATATGCTGGCAAGCCGCAAGGAATGACCAACGTGAACATACAGTTGGAATATTTCAACACAAGTTCATCTAAGTGCATACTTGATGTGTTTAAAAAACTGGAAGCAATAAGCAAAGCAGGAAACCAAATTGTGATCAACTGGTATTACGAACAAGACGATGAAGATATGCTTGAGGCTGGCGAAGATTATCAGGCAATCATCAATGTGCCTTTTAAAATGATTGAAACAGAAGGGTAAATAATTCCTTCTCCATCATAATTTCAAATCGGGATAGGAGCTTTTGCTTTTATTCCGATTTTATTTTTAAATGAAACTTTAATTATCTTAGCTTCTTATGAACAAAAAAGCAAAAAAATATTTATACACAGGAAGCGGCATTTTGTTGCTTTTAATTGTATGGTTAATATTTCGACCAGGTGTTAATGATAGCGAGCACGTAACAGTAACAGTAAAAAAAGGAGAATTTCTGATTACAGTAACAAGTACCGGAGAACTACAAGCAAAAAATTCAGAAAATATTATTGGACCTGTTGGGATGAGGAACGCAGGTGTGTGGCAGGTAAAAATAAGCGACCTCGTACCAGAAGGAACAATTGTGAAAGAGGGCGACTACATTGCAACTCTTGACAGAATGGAAATTTCGACTAAGTTGAAAGATTTGGAAAGCGAATTAGAAAAAACTCAATCGCAGTTCACAAAAACACAGCTGGATACAGCACTTGATTTGCGAACCGCACGCGATGAACTGATAAATCTGAAATACTCAATGGAAGAGAAGAAAATTGTTCTCGACCAATCGAAATACGAACCACCCGCCACAATCCGACAGGCAGAAATTGATTTAGATAAAGCAAAGCGAGGATTTGAGCAGGCAGAAAAAAATTATTCGCTTAAGCAACAGCAAAGTGTTGCAAAAATGCAGGAGGTGGGTGCAACACTTGGCCAGCAACAGCGAAAGATGGAACAAACGCTGGAAGTGGTGGAACAGTTTGTTATAACTGCACCAAAAGGAGGTATGGTAATTTACAAACGCGATTGGGATGGAAAAAAAGTTTCAGTAGGTTCTACCATTAGTCCTTGGGACCCAACTGTAGCAACTTTGCCAGATTTAACAAAAATGATTTCACTCACTTATATCAACGAAATTGATATCAGCAAAGTGAAAATCGACCAGACTGTAACTATCACAATAGATGCTTTTCCTGACAAGAAATTTACTGGCAAGGTTTACGAAGTTGCAAATGTTGGTGAACAGTTACCGAAATCAGATGCAAAAGTTTTTGAAGTTCGAATACAAGTGAATGCAAGTGATACTACTATTCGTCCATCTATGACCACAAGTAATCTTATCCTTACTTCCAAAATCTCGAATGTAATTTTTATACCACTAGAAGCGCTTCATAACGAAAACGGAAAAACTTTTGTTTATAAATCAGATGGTTTCGGAACCACAAAGCAGGAAGTAAAAATCGGACTCACGAATGATAACTCCGTTATAATAGAAAAAGGATTATCTGAAGGAGATGAAGTTTATCTTTCTGTTCCCGATGGTGGAGACAAAATGAGCCTTACCGCTTTAAATTAATAATGGAAAAATATTTATATAATTTCCAGATAGCTTTTGACGCAATCAGAAACAATACGTTGCGCACTGTTCTCACTTCTTTGGGAATGATTCTCGGAGTTGGCGCAGTTATCACCATGCTTTCAATCGGTGAAGGAACTAAACAGGATATTCTTGACCAGATGAAACTAGTTGGAGTGAACAACATTGTGATTGCCCCACTTATAAAAAAGAAAAATGCTGATGAAGGAGAAGAAACTTCTACAAAAGAAAAAAACAAATTTTCGCGCGGACTTACACTTGAAGATGCTAAAGCAATAAAAGAAATTTTGCCTACTGCTGAACTTGTTAGCCCCGAAGTTAATTACGAAGTGCAGGTAATTAAAAATGGCAAAAGTAAACGTGCAAACTTAGCCGGAGTTTTCCCCGATTATTTTGCAATTCAAAATTTGAAATTAAAAGAGGGAACTTATTTCGGTGAAGAACACGCTCTGCAAACAAAACCGGTTTGCATTATAGGCGCAGGAGTTCAGAAACATTTTTTTGCAGATGAAAATCCCCTCGGTCAATATTTGAAATGCGGAAATATATGGCTGCAAGTTATAGGTGTGCTCGATGATTTGAATGTTTCCGAATCATCTATGGAAAATCTTGGCATCAGTAATTTTAACAATCAGGTTTATGCTCCGATTGAAACAGTTTTGGTTCGTTATAAAAACAGAGGATTGATTACTCAGCAAAAAATGCAGGGAGGTTCATCAACAATTTTCGGTGGAGATTTTATGTTTACTACTTCTAATTCAGGCGAAGGAGTTGAAAACACAAATCAACTAGATAAAATTACGGTGATGATTAATGATACTAAATTTTTAAAAAATTCTTCCGAAATAATTCACCGTATGTTGCTGCGCAAACATTCAGATGTTCTAGATTTTGAAATAAAAATTCCGGAACTTCTTTTGGAGCAGCAAAGAAATACGAAAGACAGATTTAGTGTACTTCTTGTTGCGATTGCAAGTATTTCACTCTTAATTGGTGGAATAGGTATCATGAACATTATGTTGGCTACGGTAATGGAAAGAATTAAAGAAATAGGAATACGACTTTCTGTAGGTGCAACAAAACAGGACATAATTCTTCAGTTCATGACCGAAGCAGTCCTTGTAAGCGTTTCAGGCGGAATAATCGGAGTTATATTGGGTATTGCTTTCAGTTATATCATTCCTTTCTTTGATCCTGGCACCCCAACCGTTGTTACAGGATTTTCAATTATCCTATCTTTTTTGGTTTCTGTAACAGTAGGAATTGTTTTTGGTTTTTGGCCCGCAAAGCGCGCTGCTCAATTAGATCCTATATTATCTTTGCGCCATGATTAGAAAAATAATTTTTGCTTCACTTCTTTTATTTTTCGTTTTCGCGGAAGCGCAAAATAAAAAAGTATTCACCTTAAAAGAAGTAATTGAACTTGCCAAAACGCAATCTTCAATAGCGTTACAGGCAAAAAACAAGTTCAGTAACAGCTATTGGCAATACAAGATTTACAATTCATCAAAACTTCCTTCGCTTACTTTCGATGCCACAATTCCGAATTATTTTAGTTCTATACGCAGAATTTCGGCACAAGATGGTTCGGATGTTTTTACACGCTCCGAATTTTTTTCTGCTCAGGCAGGATTGTCGCTATCGCAGCGAATAGGATTAACAGGTGGAAACATTTTCGTTAATTCAAACGTCCAGCAACTTACTTTAATTAAACCCTATGGCGATACAACTTATGTTTCTACTCCGGTAAATATTGGTTTCAACCAGCCATTGTTCGGATACAATTCTTATAAATGGGATAATAAAATTGAACCGCTGAAATATAAAGAAGCAAAGCAGCAATATTTAGAGGATGTAGAAACCATTTGCATAAAAGCAACAAGCGCTTTTTTTGATTTGCTGCTTGCACAATCAAATTTAGAATCGGCACTTGCAAACAAATTATCGTATGATACACTTTATAAAATTTCTAAGGGCAGATATGAAATAGGAACCATTGCAGAGAATGATTTGTTACAGATGGAATTAAACATGCTTAACGCAAACGTACAAGTTTCCCAGGCAAAGTTGGATGTACAGGTAAAGATTTTGCAATTAAAATCTTTACTCGGAATAAAAGACGATTCTCAACTCGAATTAGTTTCTCCGATGAGTTCGGTGAATTTTTTTGCTATTGATTTAGCAAAAGCACAAACTCTGGCAATAGAAAACAGACCATCTGTTATTAATAATCAGATACAACTGCTAGAAGCAAAGCGCGATTTGGCAAAGGCAAAACGTGAAAATAGGTTTAGTGTAAATGTTTTCGGCAGCA
>Ga0247727_10013350_pt1 | contig 13872 bp, 16 predicted proteins | sample WisWelCaveWW1625_FD_202498 | JGI IMG/M metagenome (GOLD analysis project Ga0247727, IMG submission 202498) | Biofilm microbial communities from Wishing Well Cave, Virginia, United States - WW16-25 | ecosystem: Environmental > Aquatic > Deep subsurface > Groundwater > Cave microbial mat | place... | reverse complement strand
TGAACTTCAGGCCTTCAGGTTATGCCAAATTTGTGAGATACCAACAACATTTCATTGTCCTAGATGTGACATACAGACGGATGAACAATTCCACAACCAATGCAGATTTATAAAATCCCAGATATCAGTTACCGTATAACTCATACTTTTTTAAGTGGTTAACTTCATCAGTAATTTCGTTAAAGGTTAAGAGTAATTACAAGCCCGATAACTGAATTTACTTTTTTTCTTTTCTTAAATTTTCTTGTTCTTTGATTGCTTCTCGTAATTCTTGGTTTTGCTTATGCAGTAGAATCTTTGTTTCTCTAATTTGTCTCGAAATCCAGTCAATCTTTTTTTGGATTCTTTTGTCTTCTTCAAAATTCATACTTATGTCCTGAAACTTTTTCCTCTTTTATCCGTACCTGAACTACATATGATACGGCCAGTTAATGGGTCCAAAATAGTCCCATGATGGTGGTATATTCCCACTAGACCTGATCCAACGATTAATCAACAATCTCTAAAAATAATTTCCATTATATTCAAACCACATAGGCGGAAAAATCTGCAACTTTACACCATACAGAAAGTGCAACTACTTTTCCTTAGCAATACCGATTATTTCAGGAAATTTTAATTCAAATACTTGATTATCTGTCCGCTGCCTTCAAGCTTGATTTGATTTATTTCGTTTTTGAGGTCGTCAAGGTCGTTTATCTTCATCAGATTAGAAGTTACAGTATACAAGGAATCGTCGATGTAAAACGTTCTAGTTCCATACGAATAATCATAGGGTGAGCCACTAGAGTGCTCTATGGTTCCTTTCAAGCTAAATCCCTTTACTGGGTCCACTCCAAATACGTAAAAGCCCTTCCAGTTGTTTTGTGGAAAGGGGAGCGGTGGAAATATTTTTTCTGGAACTACAACTCCAGGTTCTGTAGAGTCTGAACCCATTTGATCTTCTCCAAGTGGAATTGGTCCACCCCAATACTGCTGGAAGACAGGAATGGATAGGATATTTTTTTCCTTGTCAAAAAGAAAGGCTTTGGGATCACTTAAAATCTCAGATTCAGTTCCAGGTCCCCCAATAAGATATGTATCAACAGCTACAGGCTTTGCCACATCTGAGACATCAAATAATGATACCTTGACTCCAACTGTCTCCATTCCACCATACTGATTTTGTTTTGTCTCCTTTCCTATTCCTATTACATGCGTGTCATCATATGGATGCAAATAGCTAGAGTATCCTGGAATCTTTAGTGCTCCCAAGACTTTGGGAGTGTCAGTTGAAAGGTCGATTACAAAGAAAGGATCAATTCTTTGATATGTAACAAGATACAGCTTGTCGCCCATGAATCTTGCAGAGTAGATTGATTCTTCTGGTGCGACATTTTCCACACTTCCTAAAATTTTAAGAGATTCATCTAAGACGTATACGTTGTTTCCCATGGTGGCACCTCTTGATGTATAGTATTCAGAGGTTGTTGCAACACGAAACTTTTTTCCAAACTCATCCATCGAATACTGGTTTAGCAAATATCCTGGAACCTCGCCCTTTGTTACATAGCTTACATTCCCCTTGTCTATTGCAAATTTTTGAATTACAGTCTTTCTGTAATCTTGCTGTATCTTGATTTCGTATTCTGAAATTGATTTTTGTATGGTCTCAAAGAGTTTGTTTTTTTCATTTTCAGGCATCCTGTTGTAAGTGTTTTGTAAAATATCAGAGATCTGTGTCCACTTTTGAGAATCATTAGAACTGCTAGACTCGATTGACCCTATCTGATCTTGAACATCTTGTGGTAAAAGCGGTAAGATTGTTTTGAAGAACCTGTCCTTGTTGTAATTTTGATCGTAATAGTATGGCTGGTACTTTTGGTAAGTAAGATAAATTGCGTCATTGGAAACATAAAGTGTGCCGGTAGCGCCCATCATAAACGTCTTAGAGTCTACCTCATCAGAAAATATGTTAAATGTCGTAATGGTGTTAAAGTTGTAGCTTTGCTCTGGGTTGTCAAAGTAATAGACATCTGGCGTAATTGTCATACCAGAACTTTCTCTAAAAATGGGAGGCATTGGACGGTAATAATCTACATACGAGTTTGAGATGAGATACACATACTCTCCAATCATCCTTGCACCGGTGTAGTAACCAGTCATTTCGTAGTTTTTCAAAACCTTTGGATTTTCTTTATCAGAGACATCAACTATCACAGCACGGGTTACAGGCGTATAGATGGGACTTGGAATGTAATCATATTGCTGTATGGAATAGTGTTCAGAATTATCGTTGTAAAAGATAACCAGTCTGTCCTTGTTTAGAAACATGTTCTGAAGATAATTTCCTTTTACATCAAGGCCAACCTTTGAGATTATCTTTGCAGTCTCGCCAGGATATGCATCTATTATTGAAAGTTTGTCTTGCGACAAAACATATGCATACTTGTTGTCGTTTTTAAGAAAGTCAGGCTCGTCAATTCCACCAACTTGGACATTTGTGGTGGAATACTGAACTCCTCCACCTACTGAAGCGTCAGGTCCTTTTACTTGTGCTGGTGCCTCAGAAGCTACTAGTGCACTTTCTTCAAAACGTACAAATTGATCCACGCCCATGTTACGTGGAAATTGTGCTGAAGCTTTTACCTGAGAATCAATGAGAAAAGTTCTTAGCTCATCAGTAGAGTTGAATTTTTTTAAATTTTGAAATGATTGGATTGGAACATTTTTTTCAATGTCAGTATTTGTTGCAGGTATGACTTGGGCAGGTGTGTTACTTACTAGAGAAAAAGCAGCTGTTCCGAGAACTACTGCTGCAATTGAAGCTATTATGATGTACATTTTGCTGTTATTCATTTTGGATATTATGTAAATGGAAGGGAGACCTTATAGGCTTTGATTAAATTTGAATTGAACTTAATTTATTGAATTTTTTTTCATACAATTTATCAGTAATCTCTAAATCAAAATGGTCAAATCAGTAGAATACTTTAAGAATTAAAAAATATAAAAAAAAAGAAAAGGATGGGATCTGTTTAGGATGCGCCTACATCAAGGTGAGTCGGTATCACAATTAGTGATCTCTGACCAATTACAACTGCCTCGTCAGCATTTTCTACGTTGTCAGTGTCATCCTCATCGATATAGCTTCCTCTTACTTCAATGGTATGCGAACCATCTGGGTTAAAGTCCTGTCCTAGGTTAAGAACAACCCAACTCCACCCGTGGGCGGAATTTGTCTTAATCCAGCTGTTGAAGAATGACTCATCACAGGTAAAGGGCACGTCGCCATTTACGTCATCTACGGCACTACATAGGTCTTGAATCTGATTCAAGATGTTTGTATGGATGCCATATGTTCTATCACACATAGTGATTTCTCCACCGACAGCGACACCATCAACATAGAGTTGAATCATGTGAGCCGCTCTAGCTGTGTCAATTTCTATACCGGGGGTAAGCGATGTTTGTTTTCTGCTAGTGAGACCTACTTCAGTGTATAGAGCACATTCCTCGTCATAGAGGACTAGTACATCAGTTGGATTGGCTGTCTTGATTGTGGTAGATGCAAGTGTTTCTTCTCCTTCAGCCTCGGCGGTTACTTCGACTGTTGCTGTAGAATAAACAGATTTGTTTGCACTATTTGCTGCAATTGCCATTGGTGCAAAGCTTGCAACTGCAAGTGAAATGCCCAAGATTGCTGCAAATGAAATTGCTAACAATGTTTTTGTATTCATCACGCCAAAAAATTTTTTATTATATAAAAAACTTACGCAGCTTTTGTTCTAAAATTTCCTAAGAAATTTTTCCAATTTTGGGAAATTATTTTTCCCTTTCTCTGAAACATCATAATCATAAAAAAAAATATTATTTAAAGTTAGTATTCCAAAAATGGAATTAGGAGAATTTTTTTAAAAATAAAAACTTGTTTTTCAACGCATATCAAAATTTAATCTTTCCCACAAATGGAAAGACAAAATAATTTCCCAAAATTGGTAGATCAAATTTTTATCCACGTGAGAAGTTGACAAGTAATGACAAGTTGTTTGTCTTGTCACTGGAATGCAACAGTAGCTATCCTTACGTCTCACTTTGTCAGAAAAAAATCACACAGAGGTGTAGCTCCAATTATTGCTACATTGCTTTTGATAACAATAGCAGTAATAGGAGGTGTGATGATCTACGTGTTCACCCAAGGATTCTTTGGGAACGCCAGCATTTCGGCATCACCATCCGTGGATACTATCATCATGTCAGGACATGATATGAGAGAAATAGAGGGTAAACAGCCTTGTAACAACCCAAACAACCCTCCTGATAGTGGTGTCACAACACATGAAGGAAAGATCACATGTCATGGTGACAATCCGGGCTTAAATGATCGTGGTGGCAAATTTGGCGATGAGGCCGGAACCATTTTCATCAGAAATGTTGGGCAAGAACCGTACACTCTTGTAAAACTTGAAGTAAATGGAAGAGTACTAGAGTTCAGATCTAATGATAACGATATCAGAAATCAAGCTGGAGTGTTTGGAATCTATACAGTACCAGACACACAAACAGCAACTGCTGATACCGAACTAAGAGAGGTAGCAACAATTTTGCCTGGACAAGAGGGAACTTTGGTAGTAACCTTTGACGGAAGTGGAACCGCCACTAACAACAGCGCAGCAGACGGTAGACTAATTCCGATAAAATTAACATCTTCAAGTGGATCAGTATACAACTTTAATCTAGTCATCGGCGCAAAGAACTAAGATCATGTTAGTAATCAAGTCTTACAGGACTCATACCTGAATGCCTTACAGAATACTGGTTTCAATTCAGATTTTCCTTCAAAATTAGGTAGGTGGGAGGAACTTTGGAGGGAAAAAAGACTTGAGGTTGTCACATGAAAACATCGGCCATGTTTGTAAGAGAGACATTTGGCTAATTTTTTGATCTCTCAATTGCGATGAATTTTTGTTGAATAAAGTACGACTTTTCTAAACCAAAGAAACCTTGCAATAATAAAAACACTAAAACCAATCATTACAAAAGAATTTATGATATCCATTGTCTCTTGATGCGGAATATAATATTCCACAAGCTCCGTTGCCGCCCAAAATCCAAATACAAGTAGCATAGCAACACCAAAAACGCCATTAAATGAATGCGGTTTTTTTGTTCTGAAAACAAAATATGCAGCAATCAGGCACGACAGCGAGACAATAAAGCACGCCTTGAAAATTATATCATCTTCTATTATGTGAGATGTTTCCATTATTGAGTGGATTCCGAAGACCAGTAATGCTACGCCAAGGAACAATGAGAGGACAAGTTGTTTTCTTGATTTTATTTTGAGCAAAAAATAGAATGGAACTGACGATGCTGCAAAAGCCACAAGCGATGAAACAAGTTGTACTGGTTCCATGTAAATCACAAATCGTAAAAACGAGAAGAAATTCTTTCTAGTACGTCAGAATTTGTGATGGCCTCAATTTTGTAATGGGTTGTTCCATCATAGTTTATCTGAAAAGAGCGAAACGTACTTTTGTAGTATGAAATCTTTTTGTCGTCTATTATCTCCGACTTGTAGGTAGCAAGCAATCCAAATTTCAAAAGCTGTTTTATCTTTCTATAAACGGTAGAGTGCGGAATATTCTGCTCCTTTATCATAGTGGTAACAGTTCTCTCACAAACAGACGTAGCTTCCAAAATCCTTGACATGTGTTTGTCGGATAGTGCTGCCAAGATGTTTGATCTGAGTGTATTGTTTTGAATAATCATATTGTCCAGTCCTAAGTTTGAGACTCAATAGAGAGAAACGAAACCCAGTTTAATAAACACACTGATGCGGGAACACTATGAGAAGATCTGCAAAAGCAGCAATCATTGCAGGAATTTGTGTCGCAGTAATTATTGGCGGGTTGGCACTGTTCGTACACTTTAGACTCTCAGAGATAGAAAAGAATGAAACCGCACAAGAACGTGCAGCAGAAAGTGCAGAAGATATTGCAAGAGAAGCACTCGAAGTTATCAGTGGAAAGGAGCCGCATTCTGAAGAAGGAGAAAACACACCTTCAGAATCTGATGAATTACATTCTGAAGAAAGCGAATCCAACGAAGAACATGAAAAGGAATCGCCTTGAGCAGTTCAGAACATTAAACTAAAAGAAGATTGGACGATAAACCGGATGAATGCTTCGTTAATTAAAATATCGACTTCGCTTTTGTTCTTTTTTCTGGCCGGCCTGTGCGAAATTGGCGGTGGATATCTGGTATGGTTGTGGCTGCGAAACGACATGAGCTGGGTTTTTGGCGCAGTCGGCGGGTTTGTTTTATTTTTGTATGGTATCGTTCCTACATTTCAGCCGTCACATTTCCATCGAATCTATGCTGCGTATGGAGGTGTCTTTATAGTAATGTCGATTTTGTGGGGCTGGTGGATTGATGGAACTGCTCCCGATGCTTATGATATTGTTGGCACCATAATTGCAGTAATTGGAGTAATCATAATTTTTTACATTCCGAGAAAAGGTGAGATGGTTTGGTCGAAGTCATAATCACAACACTTGGACTGTTCTTTTTTGCTTCACTGCTTGAGATAGGAGGAGGGTACCTCGTATGGAAGTGGCTTCGTGAACACAAAGGAAAAGTCTTTGGTCTTGTAGGTGGTGTGACTTTGTTCTCGTATGGAATAATTCCAACCTTTCAGCCTGCAAATTTTGGACGAGTGTATGCGGCTTATGGCGGGATTTTTATCATATCATCGATTCTTTGGGGATATTGGATCGACAAGAAAAAGCCAGACAAATATGAGATTATTGGTTCAATAGTTGTGTTGATTGGAGTTGCAGTAATGTTTTATTTTCCTCGATAATGCAGATTTCATAATTGAATCAATTTCAATAATTGTCAATTAACAGCATTTTATGCCATATTTCATGATCTCTGCTGAGTAACTCTGATGTTCAATACAGTAATCTTCACATTGTTGAGCTATGTTGGAATCGGCAAACATGAATCCGCAAGATTCGCATTGGTACATGTTGCTGTCACATCCACATTGGCAGCTTTCTATGTCTAACTCTTTTACCATGAAATTACTATGAAGCTCAGATATTTAAGATGAAAAAATAAAAAAATCGGAAAGGAGTTTTGTAGCCATATGCGCAATTATCTTTTTTAATACCAATTCTGAAAGAATAAACTGTGAATTATGAAAAGTTATGTATGGATGTAATAGCCATAGATACATCCATACGTTATGCTAGTGTTTACAACAAAATTGGTGATGTTGTAGGTGGAGGCATGCGCAAAGATAAAGTAAGCCTTCTAACACCTGAGCAAGACACAATGTCGTTATATTATTCTAGGCACATGTATGAAACTCGTAAAAATCTATCTCACATTATTGGAAAAGAAAAATATTCCATAACAGAATATGAAAAAGTCAAGATCATCAATGTTCCACTAAAAGATGACAATATTCTTTTGATTAGCATTGAATCAATAGGCGATCATTTTAAGATCATCGACTATATACTGAAGATGGTAGAAAGCCATTCAAAACAAAATTATTAGAGAATCTGAATAAAAAATTGGGTAGGAGTTTTGTAGCTACTCCGATGAGCTTACTGCACATTTTGTGTTAAATTATTTTCACAAATCATCTGTTCTCGGACTGACTGTCAGTTCAAAAATCATCGGACTCCAATCCACAATTTATCAGCAATCTCTAAAAACTTAGGAATCATTGCTACAATAAATAAAAAAGAAAAGAAGGGCGTAGTTAGAACCTGTTTTCTTTCATCTCAGTGAGGAGGAATTCTTTTAACAACTTAGCGTGTTTTTCTCGGTCAGCTTTGATTATTTCCCACATCTCCTCAAACTTGGCATTGTTAGTTTTGTGCGCATCCTCGATATACTTATCGACACGACTTAGGAACTCTAATGTTTTTGTTAGTTGATGTACAGCATTATAGGGATTGTCACCTATGGTTTTTGCTGGCATGATAAGTTACATGTATTGGCAGATATTTTAATGATTCTAATTTTTCAGATGAAAATTCTTGATTGATCTATTTCTTTAACATTTCATAACAAATGTTAACGAATCTATCTGAAAATAAAATTTGGATAGGAATTTTTGCAAGCCACTCCAATAGATTCTGCCGTTTATTCGACCTTTTTGTACTAATCCCTTACCTGCGCTGCATCCAAGTTTAGATCTCATTAAAAATTGGGAAGGTGCTTACTACAACTGTTCTGGCGGTAACCAACGGGTCCATTGAAATTTTTTTTAGTCAAAATTTGCAAAAATTTGTTCCTAAATTTTAACCAAAAGTTGGAGATTCGAATAATTGTTTAGTGTATCATGATACAATCAAGTGATGAAAATCTATTGTGATAACTTTAAGCAAGAGAAAGTCGTATTATTAAAATATGGATTTGGAATCCTTGTGCAAAAAGGTACTGGATTTAGATCCTAAGATAAGATTTGCTGGAATAATAAATGATAAGGGTCGTCTTGTTGCAGGTGGTATGCGAGAAGGAATGGAATCACTAGCAAGTTTAAAGGACAGAGAAATGCTGTTTATGGAGCTTGCATTACGTGTAAAAATGCGAAAAGAATTTGATGAGCAATTGGGCGCAGTAAAATTTACAATGTCTTACAGAGAAAAATGTATAATTATGAGTTTTCCACTAGATGATAACTTATTATATGTATCCGCGAACGCAGGTCTAGATTTTAAAAATACTTTATTAGAAGTAATCATTGCTTAACATAAAAAATGCTTCTGATCGCTTCGTTTACTAAATTCGTATCCAATTCATGAGTCTTTTCAGCAATTTTAGCTATTTCATCTGGACTTATTGTTTTGTCAAGGGTTAGGTAAATTGTAATCATTGGTAAGTAGAGAATTAGCTGTTGTATTTTTTCCCTAATTATGTGGATGTAATTGGTTTGTCCATAAACTTGGTTGAAATGTTCTCGTCTGCTTCGCCTCAATCCAACCTGATAGTAGAACATCATCCTTTGTTCATCAGGCTCAAAAGGTTCTGGTGCAGCCGATGATTGGTCCAGTAAAACATGACCCTCGAGATCTATCAAACCAAGATGTTCAATATGTGGATGAATTTTGAAAATTTGTCTTGCTAATTCTCTAATCTCAGTTGAAACCATTTTCATAAAAACTGTAATCTGTGCAATATATATGCCTATTGGTAATAAATGGTAACTAATGGTTTTTAACACCAAACTTATAACATGTATCCAAAAAGATTAGGTATTGAAAACTCAAACCATTAATCTGACTAGAGAAATTCTTGCCAAATACGATATCATCGTCAAACGGAGAATAGTAGGCAGAGAAGATTCTCTATTACGAACAGCTGAAATTGTTCCCAGGAGCTTGATGAGATAATATTGTCAAAACAACGAAATACCTACAAGGTATCAAAACCCATACTACTTCAACTTAAAAAGAAAGGAAATGATCAGTGCAACAAATGTGAGAAAACCTTCTACGAAAATGATGTAATAGCATCAACTTCAGCTAAAAAACATTATTGTTATGAGTGTGCTTTAAAGATTAATTTAGTAACGGGTAATGTTGAAGAGGATCTTTGTTTTGATGCAATTATTTCAGAAACAATCAAAAATATAACATCCTTGTCTAGTAAATCTGGAATTGGTAAAAATATTCAAAAGCTAGCATTACTAATTATAAAAGAAGCTTATCACAACCAGAATTCTTTATCTAAAAATCCTGTTGGACTAGCAGCTGGAGCAATCTATCTTGCCTGTATGTTATATCGTTATGATAAAATAGATGAAGTAATTGGTGCTTTTTCGATAAGCAAACATGTTGTAATGAAAAACTATGGAGTATTGGTAAGATGGTTGGCAATTTGAAACGTATGGAGTTACGGATTAATGCTCAATTTCTATTTCTTTTTACAAAAATATATAAAAAACCTCAAAAGCAGAGAGCTTACTTGTACTTGAACATAAAAAAAGCTGAAAGATAAAATGTCGGATCTTAATATTGCTGTAATTATAAAATTAGAACCAGATTTTTCAGAAGGAAATGTTAGTTATAACCCTGATGGAACTCTTAACAGGACAGAAACTAAAAACACGTTAGGTCCACATAGTGCAATAGCTGCACATGCTGCCTTTTATGCAAAAGTAATGTATGGCGCAAAAATTTCTATTGGGACAATGGGACCACCAATTGCAGATTCCGCCCTTCAAATGGCTCAGAGAATCTGTGATGCAGACGAGCTTCATTTGTATAGTGATAGAATTTTTGCAGGAGCTGATACTCTGGCAACTGCAGAAGTCTTGAAAACAGGTATTGAGAAAATGCAAGGAAAAATCGACATTGTTTTTTCAGGGCATAGAGCATCTGATGGTGAAACAGGGCAAACTGGCCCACAAACAGGTTGGAAGCTTGGCTTTACTTTTCTTGGAAACGTAATTGATTACAAGGTTAATTTGCAAGAAAGAACAATTAGAGCAAAACGAATGGTTAGGTTGCAAGGCTTCAATGACGTAGTAGAAGAAATCGAAGCACCATTGCCGGTTTTCATTTCAATTGATCCAGCGTACAAAGCAAACTTTAACACTATTTCACAAAGGTTATCTTTTGAAAAGTATAAGAAAGAAGCAAAAATCAGATCTGATAACTACAAACATTATCTCAAAGTGTTTAACGCGCAACAACTTGGGGTTGATCTAAAATTTGTTGGCTTGCCTGGATCACCTACTATTGTTTACAAAGTAGAACGCATACCAAAAGGAAAAGCAACACGTCAAGCTGAAATTCTAGATGGCTCAAATCCAGAAGATTTACGAAAGGCTGTTGCAAAAATGAAAGAGGCATTATCTGCGATGGTGATTAAATGAGTGGTGTTAACTATCAACATTTGTACGTGATAATGGAGACACAAGATGACAAGCTTGTACCAGTAAGCCTAGAAATGCTTGGCAAAGCAAGGGAGCTTATGGATTCGTTTAACAAAAAATATCAATTAAATGAAAAGGTAGTTGCAATTCTTTTAGGTCATAACATCAAAGAAGTTTGTGACACATTAATCGAATATGGAGCGGACATTGTAGTTTATGCAGATAGTCAGGAGCTTAAAGATTACAGAAACAACATCTATACTAAAGTAATTTCTCAAATTGCCCAAGACGAAAAAATAGCTACCCAAGTCTCGCCAAAATCAAAATTCAAAAAACCCCGATACATGTTTTTTGCAGCTGACAGCATAGGAAGACACCTTTCCTCAACTGTACTAGTAGCGTTAGACTCAGGTCTTGCCTCAGATATTAACAAACTTGAAATCAACGACATCCCGCTAACCCACCAACACAAAACTGACGGAAAACCGATAATGTATGAAAAAACGTTGGAGATGTATAGACCAGATTTTTCAGGATTTTTATGGACAACAATTCTTTGTCTTGACAACAAAAATCCACAAATAGAAAGAGATTATCATCCACAAGCATGCAGTATTATTCCAGGTGTTTTCGAACCAATAATTTCACATAAAGAACAAAAAGGGCAAATCATAGAATACACGCCAATATTTGACCAACATGATCTTAGAGTAAAGATCCTAAACCGTAAAGTTATCAAAAGTGAGGTTGATTTTGACAGCTACAAAACAGTTGTGAGTTTTGGTAGAGGAATAAAAGATGCACCAGAACAAAACATGAAATTAGTAGAACAACTTGCAAAGGTGTTAAATGCAGAAATTGGCGTATCTTTACCAATATCCAAAAAACCTTTTGTTGTTAATGAAAATATGTCATCAAAATACATGATTTCAGATAGGGTAATTGGAACAAGTGGAAGAAAAATTAGCCCAATGTTGTATGTAGCAGTTGGAATAAGTGGTGCAATGCAACATGTAGTAGGAATGCAAGACTCTAGATTTGTTGTTGCAATAAATCCTGATGAAAATTCTCCAATCAAAGACGAATGTGATGTTTTTATCAAAGGACGAATGGAAGACGTGATTCCAAAATTAGTTGAAGAGATAAAAAAATCACTGGTGGTAAATGCCTGAGAGGTGTAATTGAATGGAAAAATATGATGTTGCAATAATTGGTGGAGGTTCAGCCGGTTTGGCTGCCCTAAAACAGCTGTCAAATCTGGGGAAACAAGCAGTTTTACTTGAGGCTGGTAACAAAATTGGCTCAAAAAACGTTTCAGGGGGAATTCTATATTCAAAGAGGCCCAAAAAAAGTGTAGTCCACAACGTAGAAGATGTATACGGAGACATTTTTCTAAGAGAGGCTCCATTTGAGAGAAAAATCACAAAGTATATTCTTCATTCGACCTCAAAAGACAAAGTCTATTCTATGGATTTGACTGCAGCCCATGAATACGAATCTAACTTTGGGTATTCTATTTTGATGAACAAGATAAACGGCTGGTTTGCCGAACAAGCTACCGAAAGTGCCCAAAAATTTGGGGGCGGAATTATTTCAGGGGTTCATGTGAGCTCAATTGAGGAGGATAAGAAAAAAGAGATCACCGTAATTAGAACCGATGAGCTTGAAGAATTTGAGGTAAAGGCAATAATTGCAGCGGACGGCGTAAATTCCGAAGTTGCCCAAATTACTGGTGCAAGACCAAAGTTTACCCCAGAAGAACTATATCAAGGAGTCAAAACTGTCGTAAAACTCCCAGAAGAGGTAATCAATACCAGATTCAATATGAGCTCAGATGAAGGTATGGCACATCTTTTTGCAGGGGATGTTACACTAAATCACATAGGGGGAGGTTTTCTTTATACCAACAAGAACACATTATCTGTTGGTGTTGTATATCATTTTGATTCATTGTTAGCAAATCCAACTGAGCCATATGCTCTTGTAAACTCTTTATTGAAAAATCCAATGGTTGGTGAGTTTATCAAAGACGAGGTACCATCAAGGGGGAAAATCGATAAAAGTCTTCCACAAGAAGAACAGCTGCGCAATCGATTTGCTATAACAAAACTAATCAAATCGTGGCGTGAGCTAAGAGAAGATTATCTATCACAAAAAGGAAAAAATGATCTTCTAAAAAGTGGAAGATATCAATCAGTTGATGAAATAAAAGAAAAACTAGATTCAATCCATGATCAATTAACACAAAAATATGGTGTAAGTTTTGTCACCGACTATGTAGAAGCGGAATACAGCGCCAAACTCATACCAGATGGAAAAAGATGTCGTATGTTAAAACCATACCATAAAAACATCTTATTTGTTGGTGATGCTGCCGGAAGAGGAGTTTTTGTTGGACCAAGAATTGAAGGCCTTAACGTTGGAATTGATGATGCATTTAGGGCAGCTGAAGCAGTAGCAAGGGCGCTTGATAGAAACAACTTTAGTTCAAATTACCTTGGAGAGTATTACACGAATTCTGTTGATGATAGTCCATATACCAGAGACATGAAGCAAATTGACAAGGATTACCTGAAAATCTTCCTAGATGCCTCAAAAGATCTTCCAACTGATATAGTCAGTGCACGATATAGCGCAGTTTTAAAACTTATGTCAAGTGACACATTCAGAAGCATGGCAGTCAAGTTTGCAAATATTCTTGGATATGAAAGATTACTCCCAATGGTAGAATCTGAGGATACCTATGTCAAGATACCAATTGAAATAGCAGAGAGGCTAGGAAAAAGCATACAAGCAACCTATGCCCCCAGCATACCTTCAATAGCTGACAGGGTTGCAAAACTCAACTTTAATGATGATGGCAATTCTCACATAAAGGTGCTAAATCCACAAAGTGAATTTTTGAAAAAAATGATCACATTGTGTCCCACAAAATGTTATAGCTTAGAAAACCAACAGGTTATGTTACAACACGAAGGTTGTGTTGAATGTGG
>Ga0247727_10013349_pt1 | contig 13872 bp, 12 predicted proteins | sample WisWelCaveWW1625_FD_202498 | JGI IMG/M metagenome (GOLD analysis project Ga0247727, IMG submission 202498) | Biofilm microbial communities from Wishing Well Cave, Virginia, United States - WW16-25 | ecosystem: Environmental > Aquatic > Deep subsurface > Groundwater > Cave microbial mat | place... | reverse complement strand
CATTTACAAAGCTCTTCTTTTCGAGAAAATGATGGGGGGATCCTCCGCGCTTGCGCTGTCGTCCTGTAACTTGTAGCTTGTGGCTTATAGCCTTGCAGGAGGAGTGGCTGAGCCCGGTTTAAGGCACTCGACTTGAAATCGAGCGATGGGGGAACCCATCCGTGAGTTCGAATCTCACCTCCTCCGCCAATTTCACTCTGTTTGACGAATAAAACCCTTCCTTCACAATGGACGACAATCCGATCGGTGGATTGCAAAGCATGTCCGCTCCATGGACGGAGAAGGATTGAGCGACATGTTAAGGGAAGTAAAAAGGTAAAAACCAGCTCAGGTCATCCATACAATTCGAGACAGCCCATACCAGCATCCTTTTCAAACGCGACCAAGGTGGCGGCATTCTTTCGCAGCAATCTTTCAATGTCATGCAAAGGACAATTCCCACATCTCAACCATACCAATTTGGGTGGATAACCGCGTAGTAAACTGATGTCGTAAAAGTCTGCATCCAAGGTTGCTACGACAAAACCATTCGCTTTGGCGTATTCCCAAATGGTATGGTCGTTGGCTGTGCTCATGCCCAGCAGACGGGTGTGATTCGAATCGGGAAAAACGTCTGCCAACCGTTTGACCAATTGATGGCCAAGGTTGTGGTCAAACAGCAGTTTCATGCGGCGTGAAGGCAATCATGGGATGTCGCTCCTTGTCTGCCGCATATGCCAGACATGCTTGGATGTCTTCCTCGGTCAAATCTGGATATTCCTCAATGATTTGCTGATGGCTCATGCCGGCGGCCAGCCAGCCAAGCACATCCCCAACCGTAATCCGTATCCCACGGATGCAAGGCCTTCCGCCTCGTTTACCAGGCTCGATGGTGATGATTTTGTGGTAATCGGTCATAGGGTTCCTCCCGATGAAAATGCCAGCAACGGAACCATAACCCTGTTTGGACGATTCGGAAAGATAAATTCACAGATCCGTTTCGACAATTTTTTGAGCTTCGTATCCTTTACGTCTGCTCGTGAAGAAATCGCAACACGGTATTTCGGTCGATCCCATCATGGTATTGCTGATTTCCAAAGTCTTTCAGGCAGTCGTAACAGGCAGCATCGCATTGATGGGTTGGGGAGCTTTCGCAAAGGGAGCGTGCTGCCACAATTACTTCATCCCAGCGATTCATACCCTCTTCCACAAAGCCCGCACCGCCGGGTGTTCGATCATAGAGAATGATTTCGATGCCCGCGTTCCCTGCTGTTCTCTTGTTCAGCCAACGCCGTGAAACGCCAATGTCCGAGTTATCCAATTCCAAGACCTGGCAAAGCCCTTTTTGAAGCGCAAACATCAAAGATTCCACTGATTCCGGTTGCTTCAACGGGCGAATGATTAAGCAGAAACTGTGGAATTCGTGGCCGAAAGCAATGCCCGTGCCCGCAACACCGTAAAGATGTTCACTGGCGCATTTCATGTCTCGTGCGTAAGGACGAAGCCGCTTGTGTTGCTTCCCCGGTTTAAATGCACGCTTGGGCAAACTACAACCGCAAGCAGGACACAAGACAAAACCTTCGTTTCTCGGGCCAAGATTGTAACGAAAAAGCGAACCGTCTTTCTTCAAGGCGAGTGAGAATAATCCCTGTGCTTTGAACTGTGCATCGTCAATACGGTCAGTGAAATGGGTCAGCGGCTGTCGTTGTCGCAAAAGAACGGCTTTACGAAATAATGGGCGTTTGGCTTTGTCTAAACGCACGCTAAACGCACTCGGCTCGACAAAGGAAGCTATACAAACGTGAGATTTCGGCCCTTGACAAATCGGACAAGGCGTTTCGAGCGGTTCTTTGGTTGGTGACACACGAACTTGGTCACAGTTTTCACAGCGGGCGTAGTATTTGCGCTCTGGTCTGTCGCTTTTGCCGACGATATAAAGACCTTCGCTTGTGAAGACTTGCTTGCGCGCGACAACTTGAGCGCCCGGCGCAAATTCGGATATGGCAATGGCACGATCACGACTTAATTCAACATCGGAGTCTTTTTGCCACCGGGAAAAACTCGTTTCCAAGGTGGTTACGTCAAGAGGGAAAGCGTAACGCGGCAAGAAGCCTTGAAGCGCGAGTTCAGCAATTGCATCTGCGCGAATCAAATTCGTTATTGCGTCTTCAATCGGAACGGCGGCATTCGCACCGAAGGCGCGAAGGACTTTATTGTATTCTTCCAGCAGAGCTTCAAGTTCATCGGTGATCTTCTTTAAAGCGGCTTCAAACATTTTTTGACACTCTTGTTTCGCGGTATCAAATCCGCCAGTAGCCGTGAGGAGGTGTTCGCAGTGATTCGTGGCGAAGAATGCCGTCGCTGCTTGGCCAATCAACCACTTCGTGAATGGCAAGCTCACGGTCGCATCGTATTTGCGATACGCCGGAGTGACGCGCTCACGAAGCGAGCTTGGCAGCATTGGTTCTAAAACCACCTTTTGCCCCGGCAATGTGACAAGCACAGCTTCATCACACAATTTCACGCGCAGAAAACGCGCCAACACCACCGCGTTGAAATGGCGCTGGGCGATGAGGCTGTTTTTAAGAAAAACAGTTGGCGGTCGGATTGTGCCGCTCATCAAACGCTCCGGTCCACGCCACGCATCCGCGTCATATTTCGTGCGGCGACAAACGGTAACGCAAACCGAGTTTTTGTCTTTTCCTCGGCCGGCGCGACCTACTCGCTGCACATAACTGGTGCTCGTGGGCGGCGCGTTTCGCAGCAACACTTTTTGAAGGTCCCGATGTTGATGCCCATCTCAAAAGTTGTGGTGCTACTCAACAGGTTGACGCCATCTGCTCGAAAATCTTCTTCGACGCGACGCGCAATCTCTTTGTTGATTTGCGCCGTGTGTTCTTCTGCTTTGAGTGTGGTAAATTTCAAGTGTCCCACTCCCGCAACCCACTGCGCGATCAAATTTGCAGCGTCAGGCTGAAATGGTTTCACTTCCAACTGGCCGTCACAGTTTTTGCGATGACAACATTTTTTGGCTGAGTATTCGGTAACAAAGCCGCAACGGGAACACTCGTGCCGCGCATTGGCTTTTCGGACAATGAGACGTTCGTGGTCCAGTTGCCACGCATCGCCCTGATCCAAATGGAAAAGCAATCCTTTGCTCGTGAGAAACGCCCACATCTTGCGTGCCAATTCCAAAACGATTTTGTCATCCAAACCAGTCAGACGCGAAAGAAAACTGGTAATCGCATTGTGACGGTAGCCTCCGTCGGCGCGTGTCTTTGGAAGCCATCCACGAATGTTGTTATTCGAGTCCGCCTTCTCACCAAAGGAAATCACTACCCGCACCCTTCCGAAAGCGGGGTCATCAGGATTCACCCCATCGGGCAATGTGAAGGCTTTGGTTTTGCGGATGAAACTCAATAAAACTTGGAGAGCAGCATCTGCTGCAAGTGCGTCAATACCGTGTTGCAACATGAGATCTTGAAACGCTGCGCGCTCAGGGTCGCCCACTCGATACCAAACCGTAACCAGTCCCAGGTCTTCCGCTGACTCGCGAGCCGAATCGGGAATACCAAAATAGCTCAATGCTTCCCCGACCCAAAGACGGCGCAGAACCTTTTCACGCTCATCGGTTGCGCCCGGTAAATCATCCGGCAATCGTGAGACGGGAAGAAAGAAGTCAGGATCGAAATCGGGGTTTGGTTTTCCGTGAACGTCTGGTTGCGTGCAACAGAACAAGCGACTTCCAAGATCGGCCACTTTGAGGCCATCTTCCCCAAGGGGTTGAACGAGCTTCACGATTTTCCTGCCGGAGTCGTGGGTAAAAGTTTCTTCTTCGAGGAGTGAGGGAAAGGCCGCTGCTCGCTGGCGATTGTCGGCGAAGCAAAGCAATTTACGGACAACCTGTTTTTTGCCATCTTGCGGCGTGACTTGGAAGTGAGCTAACGGAATAGCAATGGCCATGCCGGTTTCATCCTCTGATTCTTGAAATCGTTGAAGTGGTTCGATCCCGGAGGAATTTCGTGCGCCGCAATTTGGGCAGCAGGGGAGCAGCTTTTTTGTTTGCGAGTAGAGATTGGCCGTGTCGTTGGCTTCACATTGACGATGGAAGATTTTCAGTGGCCGCAATTGTGGCTGTGAACATGTGCAATTACTTCCGCCAGTTCCGCGTTTGTGACCACAGCAGACGCACCACTGAATTTCGGCCGGAACATCAAGCAAAGTCAGTTGCTCAGCGTCCTCGTCTTCGGCGCTGGAGCGGCTGGGGAATGGCAAGTCACCGTCAACGCTAAAATAGGACCAGAAGGAATCAGCTGCCCAACCAAGTTCGGTGCTGAAAGTGTCGAAAGCGGCATCCGGTTCTCCTGGCTTTCGATCTTGCCGTTGCGCGTAACGCGGCCCTAAATCTTGCAATGCTCCGAACAAGTATCCGCACTTGCGACATGAGACTGTCTCAATGAGCAAAGATTTGCGACCAACATTGTGACAGTCGGGGCAACAGCCGTCCAAACACTCATCTACTGGTTGACCCTTCGAGCTTTGCTCGTTTTTGCGACTGACAAAAAAGGCCGGCCCTTGGCCTATGCGTCCCGGGCATTGAGGATGCAGGCACACATGCAGACCAGCTTGAGCACGCAAGAAGTAGTGAAGTCGTGCGGGTAAAAACTCATCGAGTTGTTTGTCGTCGCTAACCGCTGCGACAAGCTCCAGAATCGCCTGCAAAGCCGTGATTGAACTCTCCTTATCTTCATTTGGAAAAAGTCCTTTTACTGCTTCATCCAATCGCGTCGGCTTGATGAGAATCTTGGTTCGCAGACGATGGAGATTTTCGTCTGCTTCCAGCCAATCACGCAAGGACGCTGCCTGCACCCCTGAATCAAAGAGTTCGCCAACACTTGCGGAAGGCTTCTCACGCAGACGTGTTGCGGCTCGCACGTAATCAGCCAGTTTAGGACGATGCGCTGGCTCTTTGAGAATTGGCGTTTCCGGAGTGCCTCGGATTGGATTCGGCTCATCGAACGGAGCGCCAAAAATGTCTGCGGCAAATTTTCTAACCTTTATCGCGCTGGCCGGGTCATTCGGATTGCCGAGCGTGGCGGACGTGCCGATGCAACAGAGCTTGTCGGCCCGCAGTCGGTCTTTCAATCGCCGGATCAGAAATGCAATTTCAGTGGACTGGACGCCGCGATAAGCATGGATTTCGTCAAGAACAAGGAATTTGAGTCGCGCCTCGTTAAAAATAGACGCGTCCACTGGACGCTCCAGCAGATATTCCAGCATGGAAAAGTTTGTGATGAGAATGTGCGGCGGATTGCGGCGGATCGCTTCACGATGATTGAGGCGATTTTTCGACCCCTCTGCAAAACGACGCTCCAATTCCTTTTTCTCCCACTGTTGCCGTTCTGCCTGCGTGAGGTGTGGATGCTTTTCGAGCGATTCTTGGTGAATCTGAATTCGCAGAGATTTTTCGTAATCTTCCTGTTTGCCCGGCGTCTGTCCGGTAAAACGAGCAAATGTGATTTTTGGGTGTGCGCGAAGAATTTGCTCCCACTCGTTCAACTGATCGTTCACCAGCGCATTGAGTGGATAAATAATAACTGCGCGTAGGCCGGGGGCAGGATTGCGCACAAGGTCATCAAGAATCGGAATCTGGTAACACAAGGTTTTGCCGCTGCTCGTGCCAGTGGCGATGATTGCATTTTTCCCATCCCGAAGAATTAGGCTGAGGGCGCTGGTCTGATGCAGGTAAAGACCTCGCCCACCCAGACGCTGGCTGACAGTTGCCGTCGTCCGCTCATCCAAACCAAGTCCCGCTAAAGACTGGCCTGGTGCGTATGCCAATGCCTGTTCGAGATAAGGCCCGTTTACCAGCTCGGAATGAGTCAACCCTTGCGTCCAACAGTGGTGCGCGTGCCTGAAATCACGGTGAAATCGGTATCCCGTTTTCAGCAATTCAACATACGGCTGAAAAACCTCCTGGTTAAAGCGTTTCGTCAGCGATTCCATAAATGTTCTACCACGGTAATTCCTTCGCGCGAGCAAATGCTACGGAGAAACTGACGTTGATTGGCGGGCCAAACGATTTCAAGGCACGGCGGAAATCCGCGTTCATCCACAACTTGGATGGAACGAAGAGGTCGAACCTCACGCACAAGTGAGTAAAGACGATTAGGCAGTCCTGCAAAGCGTGCGATGCATTCATTGTTCTTTTCCAGCCCGAACTCGATCGCGTTCTTCTGAATTACGAACTGCCTTCGAAGCCTGACATAACCATGTTCCTCTAGTTTTTTCCAGTCATTCTGGTTGACCCTCAATTCTTTAAGGCCGGCCACGGCTTGTCGGGCAATCCAGAATTCCTCCCAGGTTGGCTCGTCTTGGATTTGCGCCAGAAGCGTCCAAATCCAGAATTTGCCGAACTGCGACGGGCGCGGCCATAGTGCGTTATCAGTTGGAGTTGTGACGTTGACGCGTTGACTGCGACGTTTGCCGAAAGGAAGTTCACCAGCTTTCCTAGAGCGAACTTTTACTTCGCAGTTCTGTTGTGAGGATTGCTTTTCATCCCACCGCCATTCGTAATAATCCCACTCAGGCAGGTTTTCAGGGTATTGATGGAAACAGATCCAGCGCCCACTCATTACCTTGTCATTTAACAAAACAGTAAATTCCTCGCGCATCTCCTCGTTGGAAACATCTTTTTCCGACAGAAAACCGTAAGGGATTTCCAGCACAAGATGCGGCAGCTGCTCAACGACGAGACGGTCATCCTGCCAGCCAAAGCGGAGCACATGAGTGTCTTCACTCCCGGAGTAGATTCGGAGATTTACCCGTTCCCGACGTCCAAAACGGAGTGGCTCCCCACTGTTAATGACGAGTGAAGGGCGATCTGTGAGCGGCCAAAGATAGGTGACGTAGCACGGTGTTCCATCTTCTAATTCCACCAATTCGTTCGCTTCAATCGTCCAATCTTTGTCTTTTGCATCTACGTGAAGTTTTTCCTTTGAAATCAACCGATACGCCGCGGTCGGCAAGCGGTTCCGTTTCAAGTTGGCAAACCGTTGACGTTGTTCATCAAACAAACCGTATGGTTGAAGACCTGATAATTCCACAACTTGACTTTGCTCACCGTATCGCAGCTTTACAGGCAACTTGGATATGAACGCTCTTCCGTTGAGTGGCATTTCGCCAGCAACGACAGCGGTGGAAGTGCAATGTCCGGAACATTCCCATTTGCCTTGAGCTTCTGACGTGGGGGGAAGATGAATTGCAATGTGCCTTTCTCGCCACAAGAGTCGGGGTTTATCGTCCAGCAACGAATCGGGGTCTTCCGGACGGAGAAAGTCAGCGGTTTCCGGCACTTCTTCAAAATACTCGCGCCGCAGAATGCTCGCTTGAGCTATGGTGGAAATCTTCGCCGTGTTGTCTTCTGTAAGAATTTTCCGCGCGTCGAGCATCTCACGGATAAAATCGGAAGCCGTGGGTTTGCGGTTCTCGATCAGAAAACGAATCAACCGCTTGTGTCCTCCAAGTCGGCGCTGCATGGTTTCTTGCCAAACCTGATCAGAAAGACTCGCCCAATCCTCTTGCCACAATGCCCACTCGCAGACGCTCACAAACCCTTCCCACATCGAAAGTGGAATTCCTGCCAAGTAAACAGCCGTGCCGACAAAAAATCGATGCCCACTTCGTTTTAAGACATGAAATCCACCTTCGGAAACAACATTTCCAAAAGCCTCGTTCCACATCGTCTGTTGATTTGTGGGCGGGTGCGATACACCAAGGCACCGGCCAAAAGCAGGCCAAAAGGTATTGTCGTCATATTCGTAGAAGGCAAGTCCAGCGTAAAGAAACAGGAGTGCCTGAGGATGCGCCTGCGGCACGTATGCCCAAGATCGGAATTCAGCTTGAGCTGCTGCCAGAAATTCATTCCATGTTTGACGATCCGGAATGGCTGACAGCAACACTCCGGCACGACCACGTTGCTCCAACGGGCATTTTTCTTGAAGCGTGTTGACGAATCGCAAATTCCACTGTTCGAGCTCGGTCATGCGTGTGTCCCTGATCATGCCACAAAGTTTTCATTACAGCGAGTTTTTTGAATTCAGCCTCCTACAGAAAAAGCGACACCTATTAGAATTTCCCTCCAAAGAGCAGGCTTGTGAACAACCAGGAATTCCACGCCGTTGAGGTGAAAATATATTTGGGCTATTTTCATGGGATAGCGGGCCGCTTGGGCGGAAGCACCAGGCTTCAGATGACATTCGTCGCGCAGTCGACCAGCAGGCGGACGGTTCCGAGATGAAATCCCGGATGACGGGCAAGGCGGTTCCCCACGCGATGGCAGCGGGCGGGAGGATCAGCTCCCTGAGTTCGGATGGTTCTGTCAGACGCTTTTCCACGGCAATGGCCCGGCCGACGGAATGGATCGCGCCAAGCAGAGATTCGCGCGATTCTTCCAGCAAATCGCCGTTGCCGAGCAAACGCGCCATTGACGATTTCGCGGACCCGCTGACTGAAAGCCAGCGAACGATCCGCCGGCAAAGGCTTCGGCTTCAGCGCCTCGGCCGTCACGGAAGGCGGTGTCGCCATGATTTGTTGCAACCGGTTCAGGAACGCTTCGCGGCCGGCGCCCAGTTTAATCTGGGTGAGGTCGCCCCGCAGGTCAAGGACGCCATCGGACAGCGCCTGTTTGGAGGCCAGGGTTCCCAGCATTCGGTGTTCGATGGTGTTTTTAGAAACCAGATGGATGACAGTGACGGAACGGGTCTGATGCTTCCTCCACGCGCGCGCGATGCGCTGTTCCAGTCTGGCCGGATTCCACGGAAGGTCGCAATTGATCACCACGCTGGCGTTTTGCAGATTCAGGCGGTGCTGCCGGAATCGGTGCTGAGGAAAACGCGCCATTTTGGGTCGTTCTTGAAAAGAAGGATTTCCGCGCGCCGCTTGCGCTGGGGAACCGAGCCGGTGTGCCATGCAAAACCAAACTTCATTTTTTCGCACCGTTCGCGCGTTAGTTGGAGCATGCGTTCCCATTCGGAAAAGATGAGGATTTTCACTTCCGGATCCTCACGGCACTCATCGAGGATTTTTTCCAACTCATCCAATTTGGGACAGGCGCGGCTTTCAGAATCGAGGATATAGTTGGTGTCGCATACCATGCGCATCATGGCCAGTTCGCGGAGCAGCTTCTCCTGCTTCCGTTGAATGAGAGGGCGACGTTTGGCAATGGAGACCAGTCTTGCCACTTGCGCCTCGTGGTCGGCGTAGCAGTTTTTTTGTTCATCGCTCATTGGAACCATGAATGTTTTGTCGGTGCGGTCGAGCAGCTCGGTTTCCACATCCGCTTTCCGCCTCCGCAGCATGAACGGCTTGATGCGGGCGTGAAGCTGGTCGAGATTGCGGAATCCGCTGGGTTCGCCACGCTCATCCAGTTCGTAGAATGCGCGGTTGAACCGGAAAAGCGGCCCGAGAATCGAGGGATCAAGGAAGTCCATCAGGGAGTGAAGCTCATCAATCCGATTCTCGATGGGCGTGCCCGTCAGAATAAATGCGTAACGGCTTTTCAGGCGTTTGACCGCCTGGGCGGTCTTGGTATTTCAGTTCTTGATGCGTTGCGCTTCGTCAAGAATGACCACATCTGGGTTGAGGCGGGCGTTGACATCGAGCGCGTCCCTGACCATTTGCTCGTAGTTGACGATCGTGAAAAAGGGAGGGGTTTGATATGCCCGAAGGCGGAAATGGCGCGCGCCGAAAACCAGTTGATACGGCAAGCTGGTGAATCGCCATTGCTCTCAGAAAAGCATTTACGCAACGATGGCGGCAGGTGTTGTCTTCCCCGTTCAAGCCGCAAGACGCCTTTCACACGATCCGGCACCACATCAATCCGGTTCGATCCCTGTTTGAGCGCCGCTTGATAAAGACGCTTATGTTGCGCTTCCAAAAGCAGCAGAACCGCCTCAACATGTTTGCATGTTCCCAGGCCATTGGACTGGAAATCCACGCAATCGCAGGCAAAATGCCGATCCGCCAGACCGCGGATTTCCACGGAGTAAGTCATCCCGCTGGGAGATTTCACCCGGAAATTGGAGAAGATGGGGTGTTCGGAGTTGGTGTTGGAAATCCGGAGGGATTCTGACCGGGCGCGCAGACGGCGCTTGTTGATTTCATCTTCATCGGTAGTTCGCCAGTCATGGGCAGATGGGACCTGGATTTTAGAGATTTTGTGGGGCGAAAGGACGCGCGGCATGTCAGATCATGTTTGAATCCGCGAAGAAAAGTCCAGGATCAATCGGGCTTTTGCGTTTGTCGGCCCCCGCCTGATTGGGTCATTACCTGAAAGCATCAAGAGATGCTAAAATCAAGAAGGTTAAAATGCGCAGGAGAGAAAAAACGAGGGCTGTCACGACGAAGCCTTCGCGAAGTCGGACCGTACCTATTTTCTTCTGGATTCTGGCTCCTGACTCCTGAATTCTTCTCAAATGATTGCACTGGTTGATTACGGGATGGGGAATTTGCAGAGTGTGAGGAAGGCCCTTCAAAGGGTGGGGGGGCAGGTTCGCATCGTCAAAAAGCCGGATGAGATGCTTTCAGCAGATCAACTTGTTTTGCCCGGGGTTGGCGCGTTCGCTGACTGCATGCAGAATCTGAAGAAGCAGGGATTGATCGACCCCATCAGGCAATTCATTCGTCGAGGCAAACCATTTCTTGGAATCTGTCTGGGTTATCAGGCGCTCTTTGAGCGAAGTCAGGAAGGCAATAAGACAGATGGCTTGGGAATTTTTCAGGGATCTGTGGTGCGGTTTCCGGATACCAAATTTAAAGTGCCGCAAATTGGCTGGAATCAGATCGAGATTCAAAAGCAGGCATGTCCTCTTTTGCGCGAGGTGCGCGATGGGAGTTATCTCTATTTTGTGCATTCCTATTTTCCGGAGCCTTCCGATTCCACGCTTGTCTGCGCCCGTACGGAGTATGGCGTCCGGTTTGCTTCCATGATTTGGGCCGGCAATATCTTTGCCTGCCAGTTTCACCCGGAAAAAAGTCAGGCTGTTGGATTAAAGATCCTTGAGAACTTTGTGCGCCTTTAACTGTATTTCTACCAATAAGAGAAAATGATGATAGAGTGTTCTTGCCCGCAAATCTTCATGCGGCTGCCTGTAGCGGCGGTCTATGACCGTCGCTGCCCTCTGATTTCGGCGCTCATAGAGCGCCGCTACAGAGGAGAAACCACGCGTTTTGAATGAATAATCCAACAGATTCGACGCTGAATTCCCGACAGGTATTGGGGTTAACCCATTGATTCAAATCGCAATTTGATGCCTTCCAAACCTGGCAACGATGAGCCGAAAACAGGAGATCAGCTGGCTCATTACCGTCTCCTTGAACAGCTTGGCAAGGGCGGAATGGGTGTTGTTTTCAAGGCATACGAGGAAACCCTTGCTCGTTATACTGCTGTCAAGGTTCTTCCCAAAAAGCTGCTGGATGAAGAGGAGTTCGTAAAACGGTTTCTGGCTGAAGCGCGTGCTGTTGCAAAACTCAATCATCCCAACATCATTCAAGTCTATTGCGTTGCGCATGAAGAGGAAGCGACCTTCTTTGCGATGGAATTTGTGGAGGGACGGGATCTTCATTCCATCCTGAGTGAGAGAAGGTGTGTGACCGAATCAGATGCGATCAACTGGATTCGTCAGGCTGCTCTGGGTCTTCAGCACGCACAGAAGCGGGGGGTGATTCATCGGGATATCAAACCGGATAATCTGATGCTGACCAACAAAGGTGTGATTAAAATCGCTGATTTTGGACTTTCGAAGAAAGTGGATGCCGAGACAGGCGAAAGCCTCCATTTGACCTCTACGGGTGTCATCCTGGGTACGCCTCATTACATGAGTCCCGAGCAGATAAAAGGAGAGAAGAAAGTGGACTATCGCAGCGATATCTATGGTTTGGGCGCCACGCTTTATCATTTGCTTGCCGGCCGGCCACCCTTCGTTGGGGAAAGCGCTGTTGCAATCATGGTTCAGCACCTGCAAACACCCCTTCAACCCATCCGGGAATTGAACCCGGCGGTATCACCCCAACTCGATCGGATTCTTCACAAGGCGCTGGCGAAGGATGTGGATAAGCGATATCAGAGTTACAATGAATTGATCCGGGATCTCGACTCAACCCTTGTCGCACCATCAGGCACGGTGGGGCTATCGCATCACGCCCGCCGTGTGGTTCAAAGCGTGGCCGTCGTCTTGCTGTTGCTGGCGTTTGCCGGTGGGATTTTGTGGTTCAGATCCAATGATACTGCAAAGATACTTCCGGAAAAGCCGGCGGAAACAGTACCCGTACCATCTGTCGTATTGGAATCGACGCCAGAAATGGTCCAGCTCGAATATGTGCCACTTGATATTTCCGCCGCCCGCAACGCGGATGTCATCAGCACCGCTTCTCATGACGCGGTCGATATTTTCGAACCTTACTGGAAATCAAGCCTGGCCACCACGAGTTTTCTTGCGCAGCATGGTTTTGGCGTGGAAGGAATGGGAATACCCGATGATGGGCATGTAAAAATTCCACTTACAGGCCCGCCGGCTTTTTTTCAGCTTCGCATGCCACCGGATAAAAACGTAATCCTCCTGACCGATTCTGCCGGTCGCCAGCCCAATCCGGTCACCCTGGATTTATCTGCAAACCAAATCGGAAAATACTCACGGGTTGCTGTTTTGCACGGGGCATGCTGGGGTAACGGAATCATCTCCATGCAGGTTCATTATGAGAGTGGAGCGGATGATAGGCTCGAATTACGAGTGCTTGATTGGAATGACTCGACTCGACCTGAGCCGCCGGGGCCGGACAAAATTCTCGATGTCAAAACGAGGACGGCAGGCAGCGGCCAAAATCACGAGGCACACCTCTTTGCCCAAACATTCGGACTGGATTCTGAACGCGCGCTGAAATCCCTGACCTTCTCGTTCAAATCGAGCACCCAGCCGAAAGGCCTGAGGCTTTCCAATGAGGGTAGGTTCACCACCGGCATCTTTGCCGTCAGTGTGCTGCCATCACCTCCGTCTCCTTAAATCGTCATGGTCCCGTACGCCCGTATTTTACCAGTTTCAGTTCTCCATCGTGAATGATTCCGATTCCCGGAGCGTAAAGCTTGTGTCCACCGCCCTTTTCCAATGACGAGGTTTCCTCTGTTTTCAGGCACTTCTCAAATTTCCCGGCCGGTGTCTCTGCCATCTCAGTCAGGCTGACGACCTCGGCCCGATCCATGGCCACCTTGGGCGCGACTTCCTGCTGATACCGTGCTCCGAGCAACGGCGTCCCCGGCATCATCAGTCCGAATCGGGCGCCCGCGACACCCGACAGCCACGCGCCTTTGTGGTCGAGGACCTTTCCGTTTTTATAAATATCCACGTCTTCGCCGAAGTAGAAGACATCGCTGGTCCGCCTGGAGATGGCGAAGTAGTTATGGCTGATCTCTGTCAACTGCCCGTTCTCAGTCTCTTTCTCTTCCACCACTCGCGTTTCAACACCATCAACCACTTTGGTCTCATTGAGAACCGTGATCGTGAGCACGATTGTCTTGCCTTTCTCCTTTCCCTCCAGAACCAATTGGAAGCCGGGCGTCAACACGAAATAGCGGTTGATGCCTGTAGACATTCATGTGTTGCTTGAGGAGTGCTGCAACTTCCTCGGAGGAACGTGTCGTATAGGGGATCGTCTTATCGTCCACGATTTTTACCACAAGTTGTTTTGAGTCCTCCGAAATGGTATAGCTTACAAATGTATAGGTGCCAGGACCCTTGGGATTGTCAATGTCCTGGATGTTTACAAAGCGGGTCGTATCAATATCCGAATGAAAAGCTCGAGCCAGACTCCCGTTCAGGGAAACAATATATTCCGATTCAT
>Ga0247727_10013348_pt1 | contig 13873 bp, 10 predicted proteins | sample WisWelCaveWW1625_FD_202498 | JGI IMG/M metagenome (GOLD analysis project Ga0247727, IMG submission 202498) | Biofilm microbial communities from Wishing Well Cave, Virginia, United States - WW16-25 | ecosystem: Environmental > Aquatic > Deep subsurface > Groundwater > Cave microbial mat | place... | reverse complement strand
AAGAATTTTTCCCCGGTAGCTCAATGGGTCGCGTGTGCCGGGGGCACACGTTGGCGACGGGCCGATTAGGCCCCGGTCCAACATTGGGCGTTTATGCAGAAAGAATTTTTCCCCGGTAGCTCAATGGTGGAGCGTCCCGCTGTATGAGATGTGTTTGGCATCGATGTGGTAAGCCGCTTGTTGGCCGACAGAGTCGGTTTTGCAGTGAAAACTGCAAAAACAACTTCTTTGTCGCTCGACGTCGGAAAGCGCTAAAGAGGTTGGCGGTCGACTACAAGGGCGGCAGATGTGGCCTCTGTGGTTACGACAAATGTCTTGAAGCGCTCACTTTCCACCATCTTGGTGGAAAGGATTTCGGCATCGCCTTCAAGGGCTATACCCGATCCTGGCAACGCGTTCAGAAGGAATTGGACGTCTGTCAACTCGTCTGTAGCAATTGTCATGCGGAAATCCATGCCAAGCACGATAATGCAGCTCTCTTCGGAAACGAAGAGTTGAAAAACCAGGTGAATTCAGGGAAACCTAAGTCTTCAAACGGAGATAAGGCAATCCTGAGCCAAGTCCCGGCAACGCCGGGAAAGGTGCAGAGACTAGAGCGTCAGCTCGTACCCCGTTAAGGGGGAAGCGCCTGGCTCCTAAAGAGCGATTCGCTCCAAGGAGATGAGATAGTCCAAGCCTTGGGGAAACCCGGGGGCCACTTGTAACGGGAAGGTTGTTGGTTCGAGCCCAACCCGGGGAGGTTTTGCCGTTTTCCCATTAAAAAGGGAAAACGGAGTGCAGGCGCGAAAAGCGTTGGTCATTTAAATCCGGCGTGGTTGCGGGGTGGGTTCTTCAGCCCCAACGGGGCCCTCGGGTCAACGGTGAACAAACCTCGCACTCGTCATCGCTCCTATGAACACACTCGATCAACTGGAACAACAAAGCGTCTATATTTTCCGAGAGGCCTTCCGGCATTTCGAAAGGCTTTGCATGCTGTGGTCCGTTGGGAAGGATTCGACCGTCCTCCTCTGGCTGGCCCGGAAGGCCTTCTTCGGCCATGTTCCCTTCCCCCTGATCCACATTGACACCAGCTATAAACTCCCCGAAATGATCGCTTACCGGGACCGGCTGGCAAAGGAGTACGGCCTCACCATGATCGTGGGGCAAAACACGGAGGTCCTCGCGACCGGCCGGACCTTCCCGTCAACGGAAAAATTGCCCGATGGGCATCCGGACAAAGTGTCGAGGGTTCAGTGCTGCGGTTGGTTGAAACGGGACGCTTTGACCCACACCTTGAACGGAACGTGGCCGCGCCGTCGGTTGAATCTGAAGACCGGCGCCTACGAGCCGGACGCCGACCGGGGCCCTTACCACGGAGTGATCGTGGGCGCCCGGGCCGACGAGGAGGGCAGCCGGTCCAAGGAACGGTACTTCTCGCCCCGGGACAAGAACAACGCCTGGGACGTGGGGGAACAGCCCCCGGAGTTCTGGAACCAATTCAAAACCGACTTCGCCCCCGAAACCCACGTGCGCGTCCACCCCCTCCTGGATTGGACGGAGCTCCGCGTGTGGGAATACATCAAGCGCGAGAGCATCCCCACGGTCTCGCTCTACTACGACCGGGGGAACGGCACCCGCTACCGCAGCCTGGGCTGCGCGCCCTGCCAGGCGCCCATCGCGAGCACGGCCAAGACCGTGGACGACGTCATCGCCGAGCTCAAGAGCGGCAAATTGAGGAACATCGCCGAACGGTCCGGCCGGCTCCAGGACGGGAAGCACGGGCTCGAGGAGCTTCGCCGGGAAGGGTACATGTAACGTGGCCGTCCGACGACCTTCCGTTTCCGCCGCGCCGCTTGTCGCGGCCTCCTCCGCGCCCCGCGATCAGATGAACATCGTGGTCGTGGGGCATGTGGACCACGGCAAAAGCACGGTGGTGGGCCGGCTGTTGGCCGACACCCACACTCTGCCCGAGGGAAAATTGGAAGCCGTTCGCCTGGAGTGCCAGCGCACGGGGAAACCCTTCGAATACGCTTTTCTCCTGGACGCCCTGTCCGATGAGCAGGATCAGGGGATCACCATCGACACCGCGCGCGCTTTTTTTAAAACGCCTCAGCGCGACTACATCATCATCGACGCGCCCGGCCACATTGAATTCCTCAAAAACATGATTTCGGGCGCCGCCCGGGCCGAAGCCGCAGTCCTCGTCATCGACGCCAAGGAAGGCGTGCGGGAGAACAGCCGGCGGCACGGCTACATCCTTTCCCTCCTGGGAATCCGGCAGGTGGTGGTCTGCGTCAACAAAATGGACCTGGTGGACCGCCGGGAGGACCATTTCCGGCGCCTCGAGAAGGAATACCGTGAATTCCTCAACGACATCGGCGCGGCGGAGCCGCGCCAATTCATCCCCGTCAGCGCGATCCACGGCGAAAACCTGGCCGACCGGGGGGCCCAAATGCTCTGGTACAAAGGGCCGACGCTGTTGGAGTCCTTGGACGCCTTCGAAAAGGCGCCGCCCACGAGCGAACGGCCGTTTCGCCTTCCCGTGCAGGCCATCTACAAGTTCGCCAGCCGGGGGGACGACCGCCGGCTGATCGCCGGCCGCGTGGAATCCGGGCGCGTCCGCGTGGGCGACAAGGTGGTCTTCTCGCCCTCCAACAAAACAAGCACGATCAAAAGCATCGAGGCATTCAACGCCGCGCCGAGGACCGACATCGAGGCGGGGTGGTCCACCGGGTTCACCTTGACCGAAGAGATCTACGTCACCCGGGGCGAAATCATGAGCCACGAGGCGGCCCCGCCCCAGGTGAGCACGCGCTTTCGCACGAACATGATCTGGCTGGGCAAAAAGCCCTTTGAGAAAGGCCGCGACTACAAAATCAAAATCCATACCCAGGCCCTCCCCGTCCGGCTTCTCGAAATTAAAAAAGTGATCGACGCATCAGCGGCTCTGCCGCCCCATGTGTCGAGGCCCCTGGCCGAGGCCGCCTCGGCGCCCCCCGCCTCGGGCGCGCTGGACAAGGACCGGGTGGGCCGCCACGATGTGGCCGAGGTCGTGTTGGAAACCCGCCAACCCGTCGCCTTCGACGACTTCGCCCAGGGCGAGGCCACGGGCCGTTTCGTGGTGGTGGACGGCTACGACATCGCCGGGGGAGGCATCATCACCGGCGCGGAAAAGGACGCCCAGGAGGATTTCCGCGCCGAGGCCCGCCTGCGGGATTTCAATTGGATCCCGGGCGGCGTGGCCGCGGAGGAGCGCGCGAAGCGGTTCGGCCATCGGCCCGCCCTCGTCATGTTCGTGGGGCCCGCCGGGTCCGGAAAACACAAATTCGCCCGGGCGGTGGAGAAAGCGTTCTTTCAAGAGGGCAAAGCCGTCTACATGCTGGACGGCACCAATGTTCTCCTGGGGGTGGACAGCGACTTGATCTGGAAACAGTCCACCCAGAACGAATTGGTCCGGCGTTTCGCGGAGGTGGCCCACCTCCTGCTGGACGCCGGATTGATCGTCGTTTCCACCACCAACGCCATCGGGTTGGCCGACGTGGCCGCGGTGCAGGCGTTGCTGCCCGACTTTCCCCTGCTGGTGGTTGAAATCAACGCCGCCCCGGGCCCTCTGTCGCCTTCGGACGCACGCCTGACGGGCCTCGAGGGCGAAGCCGACGTGGTGGCCCGGGTCGCCGAGCTCCTGGCGCTCCGCCACATCACCGCCCCCTGATCCCGCCCCCCCGGGAAGTCCTCATCGTGGGCGGCGGGGCCGCGGGATTCTTCGCGGCCATCGCCTGCGCCGAAACCAACCCCGCCGCCCGCATCACCCTCCTGGAAAAAGGCGGGGCCGTTCTCTCCAAAGTCAAGATTTCGGGCGGCGGGCGGTGCAACGTGACCCACGCCTGTTTTGATCCGAAGGCGCTGGCGGGCCACTACCCCCGGGGCGGTCCGGCCCTCCTCGGGCTTTTTCACCGTTTCCAGCCCCGGGACACCCTGGAGTGGTTCGCCGAGCGGGGGGTGGGGCTCAAGACCGAGGCCGACGGGCGCGTCTTCCCGGTGTCCGACAAATCCCAGACCATCATCGACACGCTGACCGGCGCCGCGCGCGAGGCCAACGTGCGGGTTCGGACGGGCGTTTCCCTTCAGTCTCTTGAGCGCGAAGGCGAAGGGGGGTTTCGGGCGGCGACCGGCGCCGGCGAGACGCTCCGGGCGGACCGCCTTCTCCTGTCCACGGGCGGCGCCCCCCAGGGACGCTCCTGGGCGGGGTCGCTGGGGCACACCATCGTTCCTCCCGTGCCGTCGTTGTTCACCTTCACGGTCCCGGACGAACGATTGAAAGGATTGGCGGGCGTCTCGGTCCCGGCGGGGGAGATCTCCCTGGAGGGCGCCCCGTTTCGCCAACGCGGCGCCCTCCTGGTCACCCACTGGGGATTGAGCGGGCCCGCGGTGCTCAAACTGTCGGCATGGGCCGCCCGCGCGCTCCACGAAAAGGGGTACCGGGCCCCGCTGCGGGTCAACTGGCTGGGAATGACCGAGCGGGAAGCGGCCAAAGATTTAGAAGCGCGGCGGGCGGTGGAACCGCGAAAAACCGTCGCCCTCCACGGCCCGGGGATCCCCCGGCGGCTCTGGGAGCGGTTGGTTCGCGCGGCCGGACTTCCCGAGGAGCGGCGCTGGGCGGACCTCACCAAACCGGAAGCCCGCCGGCTCGCGGAAGAGTCGACGAACGGGCTCTATCTCCCGCAAGGGAAAAGCGCCTACAAGGAAGAGTTCGTGACCTGCGGCGGCGTCCGCCTGGACGAGGTCAACTTTAAATCGATGGAAAGCCGGATCGCGCCCGGGCTTTATTTCGCCGGAGAAATTTTGGACATCGACGGCGAAACCGGCGGGTTCAACTTTCAAAGCGCCTGGACCACCGGCTGGCTGGCCGGGCGCGCGATGGGAAGTTAAAGCGGGGTCTTTCGGAGGCGAAGAGCGTTGGTGATGACGGAAACGGAGCTGAAGGTCATGGCCGCCGCCGCGATCATGGGGCTCAAAAGAAGGCCGAAGACAGGATAGAGGACCCCCGCGGCGATGGGAACCCCGAGGAGGTTGTAGGCGAAGGCGAAGATAAGGTTTTGGCGGATGTTCCTCATGGTGCTCCGGCTTAGGCGCCGCGCCCGGACAATCCCGCGGAGATCGCCTTTCACCAGCGTGATGCCCGCGCTTTGAATGGCCACGTCGGTCCCCGTTCCCATGGCGATCCCCACGTGTGCCAAGGCCAGAGCGGGGGCGTCGTTAGCGCCGTCTCCCGCCATAGCCACGATCCGGCCTTTTTTAATGAGTTGACGGAGGACCTCGCCTTTCTCGTCCGGCCGAACCTCCGCAATCACCTCCTCAATTCCCAGGGAACGGGCCACCGCCTCGGCGGTTCCCCGCGTGTCGCCCGTGAGCATCACGAGGCGCAGGCCTTCACGTTTGAGCGCCGCCACGGCGTCGGCGGTGGAAACCTTGAGGGCGTCCGCGGCGCCCAAGAGCCCGGCGGCCCGGCCGTCCACCGCCGCGTACAAGACGGTGAGCCCGTCTCGCCGCATCTCCTCCGCGGCGGCGGCCAAACCTCCCACCGCGATGCCTTTTTCCCCAAGGAAGCCGGCGTTTCCCAGGATCAGGGAGCGGCCTTCCACCCGGCCGGTGAGGCCCCGCCCGGGAACGGCTTGAACCTTCTCCACCCGCCCGGGTCGCTGGCCTTTGTCCAGGGCCGCCGCCACGACCGCGCCCGCCAGGGGATGCTCGCTGGCCTGCTCCAAGCCTGCGGCCAACCGGAGAAGCTCCCCTTCACCGAACCCCTCCGCCGTGCGCAGGGCGAGGACGCGGGGTTTGCCTTCCGTCAACGTCCCCGTTTTGTCCAGAACGAGCGTGTCGACCTTTTCCAGGACCTCCAGGGCCTCGGCGTTTTTGATCAGGATGCCGGCCCGGGCGCCGCGCCCGGTCCCGACCATGATGGACATGGGGGTCGCCAGGCCCAAAGCGCAGGGACAGGCGATGATCAAGACGGCCACGGCGTTGACGAGAGCGTGGGCCAGCCGGGGTTCCGGGCCCCACGCGCCCCACAAAAGGAAGGTGACCGCCGCCACCCCCGCCACGGAGGGAACGAACAGGGACGACACGCGGTCCGCCAAACGCTGGATGGGCGCCCGCGACCGCTGGGCCTCGGCTACCCGCTGAACGATTTGGGCGAGAAGGGTGTCGCGACCCACCCGTTCGGCCCGAATGAGGAGGCCCCCGTGGACGTTCAGGGTCCCGCCCGTGACCCGGTGGCCCGGGTGTTTTTCCACCGGGATCGATTCCCCCGTGATCATGGATTCATCCACCGCGCTCGTGCCGTCGAGGACAACGCCGTCCACGGGGATTTTTTCGCCCGGGCGGACGCGAAGGCGGTCCCCGGTGACGACCTGGTCGAGGGGAATGTCGTGACCCTCGCCGGCCTCGTCCAGGCGGCGCGCGGTTTTGGGGGCCAGCGCAAGAAGGGCGCGCAGCGCCCCGCTGGTTTTTCCCCGGGCGCGAATCTCTAATAATTGGCCCAACAACACCAAGGTGGTGATGACGGCGGCCGCCTCGAAATACACGGGGACGCGGCCCTCGTGGGTTTGAAAGGAGGGCGGAAAAAGTCCCGGGAGCAGGGCCGCGACAACGCTGTAAGCGTAAGCCGCCCCCAGCCCCAGGGAGATCAAGGTGAACATGTTGAGGTGGCGCCGGACCAAGGACACCCACGCCCTCGCAAAAAAGGGCCGCCCCGCCCAAAGAACGACGGGCGTCGTCAGCGCCAGTTGAATCCAAGGGGCCGCTTTCCCCGCCGTTAAGCCGTGAGGTCCGCTCGGCGCCATGTCCGCCATGGCGAGGAGGAAAACGGGGACCGTCAACGCGAGGCTGATCCGGAATCGCCTTCCCATGTCCGCCTCTTCGGCGTCGTCCCCGCCGACCCCCGCCGCCGGTCCCAGGGCCATCCCGCATTTCGGGCAGATCCCCGGGCCCTGTTGCCGGATTTCGGGATGCATGGGGCAGGTGAAGTCAATGCCGGCCGCCGCGAGGGGCCGTCCGGGTTTGTCGGACGGGGCGCTTTCCGGACCGGGGGAGGGACCTTTGGCGGAGGACAACCAGGAGTCCGGACCCGCGCGGAATTTTTCAAGGCAGCGGGGACTGCAAAAAAAATAGACCCGGCCGTTGTGCGTCGAGCGGTGCACTGCCGCCGCCGTGTCCACCGTCATGCCGCAGACCGGATCAACGGCGGAGGGCGGGCGGGGAGGGGCCGGAGAGGGTTCCCGGATCACGGCGCTTTCTCCCTGTCGACGGAGGAGGAGCGGTCGGCCGCCGCCAGGGGCCGTTCCGGTCTGTCGGAGGGGACGGCCGCCAACGGCTCCCGTCCCAAGCGGTACAGACCCACGTCGCCGTCGGCCTCCAGGAGGGTCGCCTCCCGGGCCAGGAGATCGTCCATCAGTCCGATCAGGCGGGGGGAATAGTAGGTCTCGTCGGGAGCGTACCGCCCCCGGTTGATAAGAGCGTGGGTGATCCCCCGCTCCTGCAGGAGAAGGCCCAACGCTGCGGGGCTGTCGGCCTCCGCGTAGTTCAGAACCGCCTGATTGACGGGATCGCCCCATTGATAAGGCCGGTCGAGGTAAAATCCCCGCACCTCACGAAAAAGGAGCAGACGGTCATTGTTGCCAAGTCGCCGGTTGGCGGCTTGGCCCAGGCGGTAGTTGTCGACGATACGGGAGAGGTAGAGGTCGCGGGCTGACGTTTCAGGATGAACGGCGGATCGCACGTGAAAGACGGCGAACAGTTCACCGTTCAGGTTTTGCCGGGCCAGAGGCCAAAGGCCGAAGGCCAACACGGCGAGGGAGAGGCCGCGGAAAGTTCGCCCCCGCTTCCCTCCCGCCGCCAACCCCGCCCCCGCCGCGATCGTCAAAGCTGGATAAAAAGGCATGAAAAATCGCCACCCTTCGTTGTGCCCGCCGAACAGCAATGCGTAGGGCAAAAAGGGAATGAGAAAAAACCGGAAAAACCGGGATAAGGCGACCGAAGGCGAAAGGAGAACGGCCATTCCCAGGGGGACGAGCAAGTGGAAGGGTCCGTATCGAAGGGCGCTGGCCAGCGTGGTGAGTCGGTTCGTCCGGCGCAGGCCCTCTTCAACCGCGGCGGCGCCAAATTCGCCCCCAAAAAGCCGGGAAAAAAAAGGCCACAGGGGATTCCCCGCCGTTGCCCAGGTTTTTGCGTACCACGGGAGTAGGACGGCCAGGCCTGCGGCAACAAATAAGATCGTATTCCGAATCCGGGCCCGGCGGTCGGCCGAGGAAGACAAGAAGATCCAAACCGCCAAACCGAGGAAGAGAACCGCCCCGTGCAGTTTGGCCGCGCCTCCGAACCCGCTCAAGAGCCCTGCGGCGATCCACGCCCGCGGCGTCGTTTGGGGGGATCGGCCCAATTCCCAGACCGTGAGAGCCGCGGCCCAATGAAACATCGCCAACGCGCCGTCCGCGTGGGCGGTCCCGAGGGTTTCCATTACCGCTGGCTGCGCCGCGAGAAGGGCGGCGGCGATCCAAGCGGCGGTCGGCCCGGCGTGCCGTCGCGCGGCCAAAAAAACGGACACGATCCAGAGGGTTCCGAGACCCGCGTGCACCAGGGCGGGAGCAAGGTCGTCCCCCCAGGCCAGGGGAAGGGCGTAAACCAATTCCATGAGATGGGGCCAATGGCTGTGGGGAAGCCAGGGGACCTCGAGAATTCGCCCGGCTTGGAGATAAAGTTTTGGAATCGCCAGGTGATAGGCCAGCACGTCCCAATGGGTCGGCGGCGCCAGGGCCGTGACGAACGCGTGAACCCCGGCGAACAGGAGGCTTCCCGCGAGGAAAGCGTTTACGCCCCGGAGGTCCGGACGCAAAGGCCAAACGAGCGATGGTGGCCGGCGTTTCCAAAAGCCGAGGATGGCCAGAATGAGCGGGAGGAGGGTCAATGCGGTGGGCGTGAAAATTCCCGTGAGGCCCAGGGCCAGGAAGGCGGTCCCCAGGATCCCGGTCCCGATGGCGATCGCGTTCAGGGGAGTGTGGATGGCGGGTTCGGGAGAGATCCGGCGCAGAACCCGCTGGCCCACGGCTCCCGCCAGCGCCAGGATCGCGGCGGCAACGGCCGCCGAGCGAAGTCCCCCGGCGACGGATCCCGGCGCCCCCGCCAAGAGGTCGGCGGGGTGGAGGCCGACGTGGCTCAGGAAAAACCGGTTGTTGAGGGCGAGGAGCCCCAAGACCGTGAGCGCAACGAAGGATCCGCTCATGTCGCCGCGTTCGCGCGGTCAACCCGCGCGGAGGCGACGGGGGTCCGAAGCGGTCCCGCCCGAACCACCTTCAGGCCGGTTGGGGGACGGGCGTTCGATCTTCGATTTTCGTGGACAGGCCGATTTTGTCCAGGAGGGCGAGAAATGGATCGGGATCTAATTCCTCAACGTTCACCATGGTTTTCGGGTTCCATACGCCCTGCGCCACCAGCACCGCGGCCGCGGCGGGGGGCACCCCCGCAGTGTAGGAGATGGCTTGGGATTCCACCTCCCGGTAACAGGCCGCGTGATCGCAGGTGTTGTAAATGAAGATTTCCTTGTGTTTCCCGTTCTTGACGCCCTTCACGAGGTCGCCGATGCAGGTGTGCCCCGTGTAGTTGGGGGCGAGCGAGGAGGGGTCCGGAAGGATGGCCTTCAGGACTTTCAAAGGCACGACGTCCACGCCTTCCGCCGTTTTGACGGGCACCTCGGAAAGCATGCCGATGTTTTTCAAGACGTTGAAGACGTTGATGTAGTGGTCGCCGAAGCCCATCCAGAAACGGATGCTGTTGGCGTTGATGTTCTTGGAGAGGGAGTGGAGCTCGTCGTGCCCGGTCAGATAGACCGGGCGATCGCCCACCACGGGGAAGTTGTAAACCCATTTTTCCGCGTGAACCGGGCGGCACACCCATTGGCGGTCGATCCACGTCCAGACCTTCTTGAATTCCCGGAAGTTGATTTCCGGGTCGAAGTTCGTGGCGAAGTATTTGCCGTGGGTCCCGGCGTTTACGTCCATGATGTCGATGGTGTCGATCCTGTCGAAGTGGTGTTTGACCGCCAGGGCGGCGTAGGCGTTGACCACGCCGGGGTCGAACCCCACGCCCAAAATGGCGCTGACGCCCTTGGCCTTGCAGCGGTCCCGGCGCTTCCATTCGTAATTGGCGTACCAGGGCGGGTCTTCGCAGACCTTGGCCGGGTCTTCGTGGATGGCGGTGTCCATGTAGGTCACGCCCGTGTTCATGCACGCTTCCAGGACCGACATGTTGATGTAGGCCTGGCCCAGGTTGATGACCATGGCGGCCTTCGTTTCCTCGATGAGCTTGGACACGGCGGCGACGTTCAGCCCGTTCACGGAGCGGGAATAAATTTTCTTGGACGCGTCCTTGAGGCTTCCCTTGCGGCGGACGCTCTCAATGATCTTGTCGCACTTGGCCTGGGTGCGGGAGGCGATGCAGATGTCCCCCAGCAGGTTGTTCTGTTGGGCGCATTTGTGGGCCGTGACGTGCGCCACGCCCCCCGCCCCGATGATCAGCACGTTTTTGTTCATGGGTTCTCGACTCCTCAAGACAGACTGTCGCGGTAGTCCTCGTAGCTGAAGCGGCGAACGTCCTCCCACCGGCCGTCGAGCCGCCGGACGACGATGGACGGCATCTGCAGGCCGTTGAACCAGTTTTTCTTGACCAAGGTGTAGCCCGCAGCGTCGGAAAAAACCACGAGGCTTCCGACCTCCAGCGGCGCCGGAAAAGCGTAGGTGCCGAACACGTCCCCGGCCAAACAGGTCTTTCCCGCCACGGTGTAGGCGTGCGACCCCCCTGCGGGGAGATCCATCTTAGCATCTGTCCGGTAAATCAGTGAATCCAGCATGTGCGGCTCCACCGCGCTGTCCACCACGGCGATGTTCACTTCGTTTTTGACGATGTCGAGCACCCGGGTGACCAGGAAACCCGCGCGGGTCACGGCGGTCTCCCCCGGCTCCAGGTAGACCTGGACGTCGAAGCGCCGGGCGAAGTCGGCGAGCTTTTGGCCGAAGGCGTCCAGGGGATAACCGTCTTTGGTGAAATAAATGCCGCCGCCCAGGCTGACCCACTTCATTTTTTCCAACAGCGGCCCGTAGGCCCGGCCGATGTGGTCCAGAATCGCCGAAAACTTTTCAAAATCGTCGTTCTCGCACTGGCAGTGGAACATGACGCCGGACAGGAGGCCGGCCGCGCCCAGGACCTCCTTGAGGTCCGTGGCCCCCAGGCGCGAGTAACGCCGGGCGGGGTCGGCCAGGTCGAACCCCGAATGGCTCACCCCCGGGTTGACCCGCAGGCCCAGGGGGAGGTGTTTGAACTTGGGCTGGAAGCGGCGGAGCTGGGACACGGAATTGAAGATGATCTTCGTGGCGAATTGCCGGAGTTGATCGATGTCCTCATCGGAGAAGGCGACGCTGTAGGCGTGGGTTTCCTTGCCGAACTTTTCGTGGCCGAGCCGGGCTTCAAAAAGGGAACTGGAGGTGGTGCCGTCCAGGTAGGGGCGCATCGTCTCGAAAACGCTCCAGGTCGAGAAACATTTGAGCGCCAAAACGGATTTCACCCCGTGCCGTTCGCGGAGCCCCTGGATTTTCCGCAGATTGTCGACCAGGCGGGCCTCGTCGATCAGATAGTACGGCGTGCGCAGGGAGGAGCGGCGCTCCTCGATCAGGTCGCGAAGGGGTTTATCAGCGGTCAACATGAAAGGGGCCCTTTCCGTCGGAAAAGAAAATGAATTATATCAGGTTTCCGCGCTTTTGGGTTTTTCCCCCCGGGAAGCATTTCCCCCCGGGAAGCGGAGACGGATAGGCAGGGGCCTTTCCAATTGACATAATGGAAGGGTCGTTAAAAATGAATTCCCGGGGAGGACTTATGGCAGGAGGGGCAGCGCGGATCGCGGCCGTGGCCGCTGTGTGTCTGGTGTCGGCGGGGAGGGCGTTCGCCGAGGAACGCGAAGCGCGGGTCACCCGGGCCGAGGGCGCCGTCACCGTGGTGAGCCAAAAGGAGGAGACGTCCGTTCAATTGGGCGACGACGAAGATCTCCCTCTCGAAACAGGGGACCGCGTCCGCACCGGCGCCGACGGCGCCGCCGAGATCACCCTGGACGGGGAGACGGTCATGGAACTGGGGCCGGGGTCCGACTTCACCGTCAAGTCCCTGGAGAGGTCGAACCTGTTTTTCGGCCTGGATTTGGGCCGTTTGGTGGCGACGGTGAAGGCGCTCCTGCCCCAGGACAAGATGGAAATTCACACCCCCGTCTGCGTGGCCGCGGTGCGAGGAACGGAATTCGCGGTGACCCAATCCGCCGAAGGGGAAACGGAAGTCGGGGTTTTTGATGAAGGCCAGATTGACGTGGCGGGTGGGGGGGAAACCGTTCGGATCGGCGCCAATCAGGAAACCTCCGTTGGCCGCGGCCGCGCGCCCCGGCGTCCCCAGGCGCTCCGCCGCCTCGCCGTCCATCGAAAGCGCGTGCTTTTCGCCAGAGAGCGACGGAAGCATTTCGCCGTCGCCTGGCGCGCCCGGCCGCCTCAACAGCGAAAGGCGCTCCGCCATCAATTCATCAAGAATGAACGGAAACATCCCAGGGGACCGGCGCCGAAGCCCCGGAAAAATCACAAATCCCCGGCCCGGCGGAAGTAAAGGCGTCGTTTCAAAAAGAAGACCAAGGGAACGCCCCCGGGATTTCCTTCCCGGGGGCGTTTTCGTGTACGCCCAGCATGACACGCAGACGGGAGGTGAAAGTCCTCTCCTAAACTGGTCGCAGTGAGGGAAGGGAAGCGTAAGGCGGGCAATGCCGCGAGGCCCCCGCCGGAGGAAGCGTGGAACGAACATCCGCGTTGACGAACAGGAACCGGATGAAAGGCGGCGTCCGTGGGGCGAACGGGCATGAAACCGCGAAGCTCCCGCGACCGAATGCGGGCGACGTAAATCCGGCGACGGCGGGGCGTATGGGAACATGAGGGCCGCGGTGAGGCGTGTGAAGGCGAACAAGGGAAGTCCCGGCGTGGATGGGATGAGGGTGGAGGAACTGGAAGCATGGCTGGACGGGAACTGGGAGAAGCTCCGACAAGGTTTATTGTCCGGGACCTACCGACCCCGGCCGGTCAGGCGGGTGGAGATTCCAAGAGCCGACGGAGGAATCCGGCAATTGGGGATTCCGATGGTGGTGGAGCGGATGATCCAGCGGATGATCCTCCAAGTGCTTCAACCCCTGTTTGATCCGACGTTTTCCGAGCACAGTTACGGATTCCGGCCCGGGCGGAGCGCGCATCAAGCGGTTACGGCCGCCAAGCGCCACATCCAGGAAGGGCGTGGACGGGTGGCGGACGTTGATCTGGAGAAGTTCTTCGATCGGGTCAACCACGACATCCTGATGAGGTTCGTCCAAGGTTCAGAATTTCCCTGAAGGAACGCGCGCGCCGGATTACGGCGCGCAAGCGGGGCCGGAGCATGAACCAGGCGGCGGAATTACGGGAATACCTGATGGGGTGGAAGGATTACTACCGCCTGTCGGAGATTCCGACGGTGTTCACGCGGATGGATGAATGGATACGGCGCCGGCCGAGGGCGATCGCGCTGAAGCGCAGGAAATGGCCGAGGACGATCTCTCGGGAGATGACGGCGCGCGGCTCGATCGGTGGCGGTCTGTTTCCGGAGCCGATGGCGGATGGCGGGGACTTCGGCAATGAACGTGGCGCTGCCAAAGGCCTACTTCGCGGCGCTAGTGTAGTGTCTCACAAATCGCTTTACAATTGGAGGCCCGAGTCCGAGCCGGATTCGAGGCGCGAGGAGGGCGCGATGCGGGCCATCGTAACCGACGAGCAACGAAGAAGCCGGCCGGAGGCGG
>Ga0247727_10013347_pt1 | contig 13874 bp, 9 predicted proteins | sample WisWelCaveWW1625_FD_202498 | JGI IMG/M metagenome (GOLD analysis project Ga0247727, IMG submission 202498) | Biofilm microbial communities from Wishing Well Cave, Virginia, United States - WW16-25 | ecosystem: Environmental > Aquatic > Deep subsurface > Groundwater > Cave microbial mat | place... | reverse complement strand
GGTCGCAGACATGGTACGCGGCGGGCGCAGCCTGGATCCGGACCGCGCCTGCGCGGCGCTCGGCGAGTATGCCGACGCCGGCTTCGACGTTTTCGACATGGCCGACCACTACGGCAGCGCGGAAAGCATCGCCGGCCGCTTGCTCGCCATGCCGGGCCGGCAGAACGCGCGCGCCTTCACCAAATGGTGCCCGGTCCCGGGCCCGATGACACGCGCAGCGGTCGGCGAAGGCGTCGGGCGCAGCTGCGAGCGGCTGGGCCTGAAGCGCATCGACCTGCTGCAGTTCCACTGGTGGGATTACCGGCATCCCGGCTACATCGACGCGATGACCGAACTCTTGCGGCTGCGGCAGGAGGGGCGGATCGCTCACCTGGGCGTGACGAATTTCGACACCGACCATCTGCGCCTGCTGGTGCGGCACGGCATTCCGGTGGCGACCAACCAGGTGTCGTTCTCGCTGCTCGACCGGCGCGCCGCCGGGCGCATGAGCGAGTACTGCAGGGCATCCGGGGTGCGCCTGCTCGCCTACGGGACGCTCGCGGGGGGGTTTCTCACCGACGCATGGGTGGGGAAACCCGAGCCGACGCAAATCGCCGACTGGAGCAAGTCCAAGTACAAGCGTTTCATCGACGCCGCCGGCGGCTGGCAGGCGCTGCAGCGAATCCTCGCTGCGGCCCAGGCGATTGCGCGCAAGCACGGCGTCTCGGTGTCCAACGTGGCCGTGCGCTGGGTGCTCGAGCAGGAAGCGGTCGCCGCGGTCATCGTCGGCGCGAGGCTCGGCGAGAGCGAGCATCGCGCCGACAACCTGAAAATTTTCGGTTTTTCTTTTGACCAGAGCGATCGAAAAACGCTTGCGGAGGCCCTGGCAGGCAGCCGCGAGCTGCCCGGCGATTGCGGCGATGAATACCGCCGGCCGCCGTTTCTCACCGCCTCGGGCGACCTCAGCCATCACTTGACGAGCCATGCGCCTGCGTTCGCCGCGCATCCGGCCGAAGGCAGGCCGGATCGCTCGCGCGTCGACTCGGGCAGCAAGTGGGAAGCGCTCGCGGGGTACGCGCGCGCGGTGCGCACCGGCAAGCGCATTGTGGTGAGCGGCACCACCGCCACCCACGGCGCGGGCGACGTGGTCTGCCCGGGCGACGCCGAGGGGCAGGCGGTCTACATCCTCGACAAAATCGCCGCCGCGCTTGGCGCGTTGGGCGGTGCGCTCGAAGATGTGGTGAGAACGCGGATTTACATGAGAAACATCGGCCAATGGGAGCCGGTCGCCCGCGTGCACGGTCGCTATTTCGGCGCCATCCGCCCGGTCAATACGCTCGTCGGCATCAACGGCTTCGTCGGCGACTACGAGGTCGAAATCGAGGCGGAAGCGGAGGTATCGAACCGATGACGCGGCGCTTCATCGCCAGCGGATCCCCTTACGAGGCGCTCGCCGCTAGACCGAGACCTTGCGGTACTTCGGGTCGCGCCAGAGCTCGCCCTGCAGCACCTTGCGCAGGCGCGACACCGCCAGCCAGATGTCTGCGTGGCTCAGCGCCACCGGCGAGACGCCGAAGCGGATCGAATCCGGGCGGCGGAACGAGCTCACGACGCCGTTCTCCAGCAGCGCCTCGGTGACCGAGCCCGCGCCCGGGTGGCTGAAGATGACGGCGCCGCCGCGCTCCTCGTACCTGCGCGGCGAGGTGACCTTGAGGCCGAACTCGCCGCATTCCTGCTCGAGCAGTTCGATCAGGAGCGCGGAAATGGAGCGGTGCTTCCAGTCGAGGTCGGCGACGCGCACGTCGCGCCAGATGTCGATGGCCGCGGCGGTCGCCTCGTTGGCGATGATGCCGGGCGTGCCCGTGAGCTGCCGGCGCACGCCGTCCACCGGGGCGTAGGCGGGCGCGAACGCGAATACGTCCTCGTGCCCCATCCAGCCGGCGATCACCGGCCAGGCCTTGTTCTGGTGCCGCGGGTTCACGTACAGCCACGCCGGCGCGCCCGGGCCGCCGCAGATGTACTTGTAGCCGCAGCCGACGGCGAAATCGGTGTTGCTGCCGCCCAGATCGACCGCGATGGCGCCGGCCGAATGCGACAGGTCCCACAGCGTGAGGATTCCGGCCGCGGCCGCTTTGCGGTTGACCGCGGCGAGGTCCCAGCGCCGGCTGGAGCGGTAGTCGACATGGCTCAGGTAAAGCACGCCGACACCGGGGGTGAGCGCCGCGTCGAGCTGGTCGGGTGAGTCGATGCGTCGCACCTCAGCGCCGCCGCCCGCAAAGCGCGCCAGGCCTTCGGCGACGTACATGTCGGTGGGGAAGTTCCAGGTCTCGGTCACGATCACCGGGCGCTTGCGCTGCAGCTGCCAGGCGTAGCCGAGGATTTTGTACAGGTTGACCGAAGTGTTGTCGCAGAAAACCACGTCGCCCTTGCCGGCGCCGAGCAGGTGCGCGAAGCCGTCGCCCAGCAGCCAGGGCATTTCCAGCCACTCGAAGCGGTTCCAGCCGCGGCGGCGCGCCTCCAGCCAGCCATCCAGCATCACGCGCTGCACGCGCTGCGGCGCATCGGCCGGCATGGCGCCGATCGAATTGCCGTCCAGGTAGACCGCGTCCTCGGCCGGGCGCGCAAAGCGCGCGCGCATGGCGCGCAGCGGATCGCGCTCATCCAGTGCTTTGCAATGGGCGAAATCTATTTTATTTTTTACGCTGCTCAAGTTGGCTTTTTATCAGAATAATTTCGACTTCGTGACAGGCAACCAGGCGCGCCCAGCGCTCATCCGCCATGCTGGCCTCGCGCCATGCCAGCAGCGAGACCACGCAGGAATTCTTTCCACGACCCAGAGTAGCGCCCGGCACGATGCGCACCATGGCGCGCGGCACCAGTTTGGCGGCCCTGGTGCCGACGTGATAATCGATTACCAGTCGCGCGCGGTTGCCCACCGGCTTGAACAGCAGCTCCTGGCCGTCGAACAGCGAGGTGCCGCGGTAGAGGTTGCGCCCGACGCGACGGGCGCCGAACGAGCCCAGCGCCCAGCGCCCGACCGCGCTGCCGTCGCACAGGAATTCGTACGCCGCCGCTGCGGGGACGGCGCAGACGGCGCTGACGCAATGCGAGAGCGCTTTCAGTTCCCGACGCGCTTGAACAGCGCCTGCATTTCCTCGATCGAGATCACCCGGTCGGTCACGATCTGGCCGTCCTTGATCTTCCACACCAGGGCCGGGCCGGTGACATCGCCGTTGGCGTCGAACTCGATTGGCCCGGTGGCGCCGAAATACTTGATCGGCTTGCCCGCCTTGATCAGCTCGCCGGCTTTCTTGAATTCGGCCGGACCAGTGCCGACCGGGCTGCCGTTCGCCACATGCACCAGGCGCACCGAGTCCTTGATCGAGGGGCCGCTGAGGTCCTTGCCGATGTTCATCGCCAGCGCCATCACCATCAGCGCATCGTACTGGGTGTGCACGCCGGGGCCCTTGCTGTCGGTTTTGAACTTCTCCTCGAACGCCTTGTTGAACGCATCGACGTGCGGCCCGGCCACCTGCGCGTTGTCCATGCCGAAGAAGTCTTCGACGAACTTGGCGCCGACGCCGTTGACGAAATCCATGGTGCGCATCGAGTTGTTGAGGGCCACATTCCTGGTGCCGCCCAGCGACAGCCACTCGCGCACGATGGTCACGGCGTCCTTGGGAAAGCCCACCAGCAGCATCGACTCGGGCTTGGCCGCGAGCGCGCGGCTGACCTCGGCGCGATAGCTCGGCTGGTTGTCGTTGTAGGGCACCTCCGCGATCACTTCGCCCCCCAGCTTGGTCGCCGCAGCCTTGTAGAAACGGACCATGTCGGTGCCGAAGTCGGTATTGACGTAGATCACCACCGTTTTCTTGAAGCCGCGCCGCACCGTCTCCGAGGCGGTGGCGTAGGCCTGGGTCTTGCTGGTCGGGATGGTGCGGAAGAAGTAGCCGCCGCTGCGCCCGTCGAGCGTGAACGTGCTGGCGGTGGAGCAGCAGGTGATCTGCACCACCTTGGAGGGCGCCGTCACCGAGGCGATGATCGGGCCGGTGATGCCCGAGGAGATGGTGCCGGTGAACGCCGGCACGCGCTCGACTTCGACCAGGTACTTGGCCGCATCGACGCCGACCGTGGGCTGGCCCTGGTCGTCGCGCAGGATGAACTGCACCGGGCAGCCCTTGATGCCGCCGCCCTGGTTGATGTGCTCGATCGCGAGCTCCGCTGCCTGCGCGATCTTCTTGGTGATCGGCGCCATCGAACCGGTAAGCGGCAGCACGCCGCCGATCTTGACTGGGCAGGACTGGGCAAGCGCCGGGCCGGCGGCAAGCAGGCAGGCGCATAAAAGTGCGGTGCGAATCATGGTTTTCCCCTTCTCGACAGGAAAACGAGCTTAATCGCCCGCGTGGCGGGAGACAACTGCCTTTTCGCCGATCAGGCCGCGCGGCCGGTAGAGCAGCACCAGGACCAGCACCAGGCCGATCAGGATCACCTGGATCGCCGCCCCCTGGGCCGCATGGCTGGGCGGCACCAGCTTGCTCACCACCACCCCCGAGGCCGCCCAGATCGCCCATACCACCAGCGCCCCGAGCAGCGCGCCGCGGTTGTTGCCGCTGCCGCCGACGATCAGCATGGCCCAGACCTGGAAGGTGACGATGGGCAGGAAATCGAAGGGGCTGACGAAACCGATGAAGCTCACGTACAGCGCGCCGGCAAGGCCCATCAGCGTCGAGCCGAGCACGAACGCCTCGAGGCGGAAGCGCCGGGCGCTCTTGCCCAGCGCCACGGCTGCGGTCTCGTCCTCGCGGATCGCCCGCAGCACGCGTCCCCAGGGCGAGCGAAGGATGCGCTCGAGCGCGGCGTAGATCACCGCGGTGAGCGCGCCCAGCAGGCAGAGAAACCAGAGGTTGAAGGCGAGCGGCGAGTCGAACACCCCGGCGAGCGGCTTGGGGATGCGCGACAATCCCTGCGAGCCGCCGGTGAGCGGCTCCCAGTTGAGCGTGACCAGCTGGATCGAGACCGCGATGCCGAAGGTGGCGATGGCGAGGTAGTCGCCGCGCAGGCGGATGGTGACCAGGCCGATCAGCCAGGCAGCGAGCGCCGTCACCGCCATGGCGGCGAGCACGCCCACGCCCCACGGCAGGCCGAAGTTGCCCAGGTACTGCGGCTGCGGCGCCGCGGTCAGGATGGCATGGGTGTAGGCGCCGATGGCGTAGAAGCCGACGATGCCGGCATTGAACAGGCCGGTGAAGCCCCATTGCAGATTGAGGCCCAGCGTGATGATGCCGAGGATCAGCACGACGCAGGCGAAGAACACGAGGTAGGAAGCGATGCCGGTGAACATGTTTACTTTTTCCCCCCGAACAAACCCTGAGGGCGTACCAGAAGAATCAATAGCAACAGCAGGAACGGCATCGCCTGCTTGTAGCCGGGGTTGATCCAGAGCAGCGCCAGGTTCTCGGCCATGCCCACCAGCAGGCCGCCGACGACCGCGCCGATGAGGCTGCCGGTGCCGCCGAGGATCGCGGCCGCGAACAGCGCCAGCAGCAGGTTGAAGCCGATCTCGGGGTGAATCTGCGGCGTGAGCCCGGCAAACACGCCGGCCAGGGCGGCGAGCGCGCCCGACAGGATCCAGGTCCAGCGGATCACCGCATCGACTTCGATGCCGCAGGTCTGCGCCAGCGCCGGGCTCTCGGCCATCGCCCGCATCGCCATGCCGGTGCGGCTGTAGGTGAGGAAAGCGTGCAGCGCGGCCACGATCGCGATCGCCAGCAGCAGGATGAAGATCTGGTCGGGCAGCACGCGCACGCCCGGCAGCAGCTCGAGGGCCATCTGCAGCTCGCGCGTGTAGAAATACGATTCATGGCCCCAGAACAGCACCACCACGTGCCGCATCACCAGCGCGGCGCCGAAAGCGGCGAACACCATGGTCAGCGGGTGCGCGCACTGCCGCCGCAGGCGGCGGAACACCAGCCGATCGACCAGCCAGGCGAGCAGGCCGGTGAGGACGGCGGCGGCGGCGGCGGCGGCGAGCAGCTGCCAGCCGAAGGAGAGCGGGCCGGTGGGCGTCCCCGGCCCGGCGAAGGAGACGAACACCAGGGCGATGTAGGCGCCCCAGGTGAGCAGCTCCGAATGCGCGAAATTGGCGAAACGCATGATCTGCAACGTGAAGGAGACGCCGATCGCGCCCAGCGCGATGATGGCGCCGGTGAGAAGTCCGTCAGCAAGTGCCTGGGCAATCATGCGGGCTGGCGCCGTTTGCCGCCGAGAAACGCTTCGGCCACCTGCGCGTCGGCGAGCAGCGCCGCGGCAGGCCCCTGCATGCGATTGGAACCTTCGACGAGCAGGTAGCCGCGGTCCGAGACGCGCAGCGCCGCGCGGGCGTTCTGTTCCACCATCAGCACCGCGACCCCCGACTCGGCGAGGCGGCGCAGCTGCCCGAACACCTCGCCGACCACCACCGGCGCCAGGCCTGCCGTGGGTTCATCCAGCATCACGAGGCGCGGCTCGGTCATCAGCGCGCGCGCGATGGCGAGCATCTGGCGCTGGCCGCCCGAGAGCGTGCGGGCCCGCTGCGCGCGCTTTTCGGCGAGCACCGGAAAGAGGGCGTAGGCGCGCTCGAGCCGCGCCGCCAGCCCGGCCCCGAGCGTATGCCCGCCGACTTTCAGGTTTTCGTGGATGGTGAGCGAGGTGAAGACGTTCGCCGTCTGCGGCACGTAGCCGATGCCGGCGGCGACGATGCGGTGCGCCGGCAGCGAGGTGATGTCGCTGCCGCCGAGCGCGATGCGGCCCGCTTCGGTTTCGATCAGGCCGGCGATCGCCTTCAGCAGCGTGCTCTTGCCGGCGCCGTTGGGGCCGATGAGGGTGACGATCTCGCCCGGCGCGACCGCCACCGAGACGCCGTGCAGGATCGGCAGGCCGCGCGCGTATCCCGCCACCATATTGACGGCCGAGAGCAGCGGCGCGCTCATGGCGCCTCGCTGCCGAGCAGGTCGCCCAGGTAGGCGTCGAGCACCCCCGGGTCGCGCCGCACGCCCGCGGCATCGCCGCGGAAAATCAGCCGGCCCTGCGCCATGACGACGATCGGATCGCAGACGCTCATCACCAGGTCCATGTTGTGCTCGATGACGAGGAAGGTGATGCCGCGCCGGTTGAGCGCCACGATGCGCTCGACCAGCGTCTCCAGCAGCGCGGGATTGACCCCGGCGGCGGGCTCATCGAGCAGGATCAGGCGCGGCTCGACCATCAGCACGCGGGCGAGCTCGAGCAGCTTCTGCTGCCCGCCCGAAAGCCGGCCGGCGAGCTCGCCCGCCTTGCCGGCGAGCGCGCAGAATCCGAGCACCTCCATGGCCCGCTCGCGCGTCGCGCGCTCCTCGCGCTCGACCGCGCCGGCGCGCCACCAGTTGTTCCAGTACCGCTCCCCCGTCTGCCCGAGCGGCACCAGCATCAGGTTTTCCAGCACGGTCATGTGCGGGAACGGCCGCGGCACCTGGAAGGTCCGCGCCAGCCCCTTGTGGAAGATGCGGTCCGGAGTCAGGCCGTCGATGCGCTCGCCGGAAAAGCGGATCGACCCGGCGCTGGGCGCCTGCGTGCCGGCGATCAGGTCGAACAAGGTGGTCTTGCCGGCGCCGTTCGGGCCGATGAGGCCGGTGAGGCTGCCCTGCTCGATCGACAGATCCACGCCGTCGACCGCGCGCAGGCTGCCGAAGGTCTTGACGAGCTGGACGGTGCTCAGCATCGCTCGAATATAACCGGGTCGGCTATCCTAGTGCCTGGCGCGAGGAGATCCGATGTCAGTCATTCTTGCAAGCGGCGAGGACGGCCCGGGCCTGGACAGAAGCTCCAGAAAGTGAACTGAACACCAGCGCAAGGAATGTTCCATGACCAAGTTTGCCGTCGGCCAGTCCGTCACCCGGATCGAGGATGCCACGCTGCTGCGCGGCGCAGGCCGCTATGCCGATGATGTTGCGATCACAGGCGCTGCGCACGCCTGCATCGTGCGCTCGCCGCACGCGCACGCGAAGATCAAGGGCGTCGATAGCCGCGCTGCGGCCAGGGCGCCCGGTGTGCTGGCAGTCCTAACCGGCGCGGACGTCGCGGCGGACGGGCTCGGCGACATTCCCTGCGTGGTCCCGGTCACCAACCTCGACGGCACGGCACGCGGCGACACACCGCGGCCGATCCTCGCGAACCACCGCGTGCGGCATGTTGGCGATCCGGTCGCCGTGGTGATCGCCGACACGCTGGCCCAGGCGAGGGATGCAGCGGAACTCATCGACATCGATTACGAGCCGCTGCCGGCAGTCGTAGGCACCCGTGCCGCGACCCTGCCCGGGGCGCCGCTTGCGTGGGACGGTATTGCCGGCAATCTTTGCTTCGACGTTGGCGCAGGCAACAGCAAGGCTGCCGTCGAGGCCGCTTTTGCGCGCGCCGCGCACATCACGCGGCTGGAGCTGGTGAACAACCGCGTGCTCGCGAATCCGCTCGAACCGCGCGCGGCGCTGGCCGAGTACGATCGAGCCACCGGCCGCTGCACGCTCTACACGCCCAGCCAGGGACCGCACGTCATCTACGACCAGCTGGCCGGCGGCATCCTGAAAATCGGCAAGGAGCAACTGCGCGTAGTCTCGGGCAACGTCGGCGGCGCGTTCGGCATGAAGATTTTCCTGCATCCCGAGCAGCCCATCGTGGTCTGGGCCTCGCGGCGCCTGAAGCGCGCGGTACGCTGGACCGGCGATCGCAGCGAGAGCTTCGTCTCCGACGTGCAGGGCCGCGACAATTACTCGGTTGCCGAACTGGCGCTGGACGCGGGCGGCCGCTTTCTTGCGTTGCGCGTGACCACCTGGGCCAACATGGGCGCCTATCTGTCGAACTACGCACCCTATATCCCGCAGCTCGCGGTTCCCATGCTGTCGGGCGTGTACCGCATCCCGGCGATCTACGCCAATATCAAGGGAGTCGTCAGCAATACCGTGCCGGTGGACGCCTACCGCGGCGCGGGCCGGCCCGAGGCGATCTACCTGCTTGAGCGCGTCGTCGATGTGGCCGCGCGCGAACTCGGCCTGGCGCCCGATGAACTGCGCCGGCGCAACTTCATTCAGCCGGCGGACATGCCTTACCAGACGCCGGTAGAGAGCCGTTATGATTCGGGCGACTTCGCCGGGGTGATGTCCCGCGCCATGGAAAAGGCGGAATGGACCGGCTTCGCGGCACGACGTGATCAGGCCAGGCAAAGCGGCAAGCTGCGCGGCATCGGCCTTGCCATGTACATCGAGCGCTGCGGCGGCGGCCCGGGCGACACGGTCGTACTCAAGGTCGATCCGGCCGGCAGCGTGACGCTTGTCTCCGGCATGCAGGACAACGGCCAGGGGCACACCACCACCTTCGTGCAGCTGCTTTCGGAAAAGCTTGGTCTGGAGGCGAGCCGGATACGCGTGGTGCAGGGCGATACCGATATCGTGCCTTCCGGCATGACCGGCGGATCCAGGTTCCTCGCCATCGGCGGGATCGCGTCCATGAGTGCGGCCGATGAGGTCATCGGGAAAGGCAAGGAGGCCGCGGCCAGCCTGCTGGAAGCGGCACTGGCCGACATCGAGTACGGCGATGGCGAGTATCGAATTGCGGGGACCGACCGCAAGCTGTCGCTGTTTGAGGCGGCGAAGAAGACCGGCGGCCTGCAGGCCACGCACACGCGCGCCCCCGAGGCGTTTACCTATCCCAACGGTTGTCACGTGTGCGAGGTCGAAATCGACGGCGACACCGGCGAGACCCGCATCGTGCGCTACAGCGTGGTCGACGACTTCGGCCGCGCCATCAATCCGCTGCTGCTCGAGGGCCAGGTGCACGGCGGCACGGTGCAGGGCATCGGCCAGGCGCTGCTCGAGCTCGGGCTCTACGACCCGGAATCGGGCCAGCTGCTCACCGGCTCGTTCATGGACTACAGCCTGCCGCGCGCCGACAACGTGCCTTCCTTCGATTGCGGTTTTCATCACTCGCCCTGCACGACCAACCCGCTTGGTGTGAAGGGGGCGGGCGAAGCCGGCGCGGTCGGCGCGCCGGCGGCGGTGATCAACGCGGTGGTCGATGCGCTCAATCCTGTTGCGGGCGTCACCCGTATCGACATGCCCGCGACCCACGAGAAGGTGTGGCGGGCGCTGGCCAGGGCCTAGCAGGCGGTTGTCCGGGCGAGCCCATCCCGAAAGGCATGCGCTCCCTGCAGAAGCTCGCCAAAGTCGATTGACAGGGGATACAGAATCGATGCAGGATTTGAGGAGGAGGAACACCCCATGACCGAGAAAGATCTCAGGCGCCTGATTACCGACGTTAAGCGCGGCAGACTGTCGCGTCGCGGATTCATCCAGACCATGGTCGGCCTGGGGCTGACGGCCCCATTGGCGAGCCAGATGCTCGCCTACTCCGGCCTTGCCCATGCCCAGGCGGCATCGGCCTACAAGCCCACTCGGCGCGGCGGCGGCGGCGCCCTGAAAGTGTTGTGGTGGCAGGGCGCGACCCTGCTCAATCCGCACTTCGCCGTGGGCACCAAGGACCAGGAAGGCTCGCGCATCTTCTACGAGCCGCTTGGCGCCTGGGACAACGACGGCAACATGGTGCCGATGCTCGCTGCCGAGATTCCGACCGTGCAGAACGGCGGCCTGGCGCGCGACGGCAGGTCGGTTGTCTGGAAGCTCAAGAAAGGCGTGCAGTGGCACGACGGCGCGCCCTTTACTGCGGACGACGTGGTTTTCAACTGGGAATACGCGGCCGATCCGGCGACTTCCACAGTCAGCATCGGCACGTACAAGGACATCAAGGTGGTGAAACTCGACTCGCACACGGTGCGCGTGGAGTTCCCGAAGCCCACCCCATTCTGGGGCGACCCGTTCTGCAGCACACGCGGCATGATCATTCCGAAGCACCTGTTCGATAACTTCCGGGGCGCCAAGTCGCGCGACGCGCCGGCCAACCTGAAGCCTGTAGGCACCGGACCCTACAAATTCGTCGACTTCAAGCCCGGCGACATGGTGCGGGGCGCGATCAACACCGCCTATCACGAGCCGAACAAGCCGTATTTCGACTCGATCGAGATGAAGGGCGGCGGCGACGCGGTGTCCGCGGCGCGCGCGGTGCTGCAGACCGGCGAATTCGACTATGCATGGAACATGCAGGTCGAGGACGAGATCCTGCTGAAGATGGAGGACAGCGGCAAGGGCCGCGCCGAGATCACGCCGGGCGCCAACATCGAGCACATCCAGGTCAACAATACCGATCCGTGGACCGAGGTGGACGGCGAGCGCTCCAGCATCAAGACGAAGCATCCGCTGTTCGCCGACCCTGCGGTGCGGCGCGCGCTCAACATGCTGGTCGATCGCGGCTCGGTGGAAAAGCACATCTACGGCCGGACCGGGATCGCCACCGGCAACTTCCTCAACAACCCGCCGCGGTTCACGTCGAGGAACACGAAGTGGGAGTTCAACGTCGACAAGGCCAGCCAGCTGCTGGATGCGGCGGGCTGGAAGCGGGGCGGCGACGGTATCCGCGTCAAGGACGGCAGGAAGCTCAAGCTCGTCTTCCAGACCTCGGTCAACCAGCCGCGGCAGAAGACGCAGGCCATCGTCAAGCAGGCCTGCCAGAAGGCCGGCATCGACCTGGAACTGAAGGCGGTGACCGCCGCGGTGTACTTCTCCTCAGACGTCGCGAATCCGGATACTTATCTGAAGTTCTACACGGATCTCCAGATGTACACGACGACCATGACGCAGCCCGATCCCGAGGTGTTCATGGACCAGTTCTGCTCCTGGCAGATCTCCAGCAAGGAAAACAAGTGGCAGGGCCGCAACCCGACGCGCTGGAAGAACGACGAGTACGACAAGGCCTGGCGCGCCGCGGAAAGCGAGCTGGATCCGGTAAAACGCGCCGCCCTTTTCATCAGGATGAACGACCTGGTGATCGAGAACCAGGTGGTGATTCCGGTGGTGTACCGGCCGCGCGTCGCGGCGATATCGAACAAGCTGCGCGCGCCGCTGTCGGGCTGGGACAACGACTTCTGGAACCTGAGGGACTGGTACAAGGAAGGCTGATCGGGACGGCCTGAACGCCCGCGATGAGCAGGTATCTGCTCCGGCGCCTGCTCCTCGTGATCCCGAGCGTGATCGCGATCAGCGTCCTGCTGTTCACGGTGCTCGCGCTGGCGCCCGGCGATCCGTTCGAGGAGCTGGCGACCAACCCCGCGATTCCCGCGGAGGTGCGCGCCAACCTGCGCGCGAAGTTCGGCCTCGACGACCCGGTCGCGGTGCGCTACGTACGCTGGTTCGGTTCGATGCTGCAGGGCGACTGGGGGTTTTCGTTCGCCAGCCGTGTCAACGTCGAGGACCTGGTGCTGGGGCGCCTGCCGGTCACGCTGGTCGTGATCGGTTCCTCGCAGATCCTCGCGCTGCTGATCGCGCTGCCGGTCGGCGTGTACGCGGCGACGCGGCCCTACTCGATCTTCGACCAGATCGCCAACACGCTGGCCTTCGTCGGTTTCTCGCTGCCGACCTTCTTCACCGGCCTCCTGTTCATCCTGGTGTTCAGCATCTATCTGGACTGGCTGCCGTTCGTCTACCGCGCCGACATCAGCGCCACCGGCTGGCGCTGGTACTGGGAGCACCTGCGGCAGGCGATCATGCCGGTCGCCGTGCTGGGACTGTTTCAGGGCGCCTCGTTCACCCGCTACGTGCGCTCGGCGGTGCTCGATGTGATCCGCCTCGACTACGTCACCACGGCGCGCTCCAAGGGCCTCTCCGAGCAGGTGGTGGTGGTCAAGCACGTGGTGAGGAACGCACTGATCCCGGTGGTCACGCTGGTCGCGCTGCAGATGCCGGCGGTGTTCGGCGGCGCGATCGTCACCGAGCAGATTTTCCGCGTGCCCGGCATCGGCTCGCTCTTGATCAGCGCGATCCTCGCCAACGACACGCCGGTGATCATGGGAGTGACGTTCGTATTCGCGATCCTGGTGATCCTCTGCAACCTCTTGGCCGACATCGTCTATGGCTGGCTCGACCCCCGCATCGTTTACCGCTGACGGACCGCCGCTCGCAGTGCGGCGGGCGCCCAGCACCTCGCCTTGGGCGGAAGCGTGGCGGCGCTTCCGCCGCCACCGCCTGGCGCTCGCGGGCGCGCTGATTCTCGGCTTGATGATATTTGCGGTGCTGCTCGGGCCGCTGCTCTGGCCGGTGGCGATCAACGAGATCGATTTCACCGCCCGGCTGAAAGGCCCGTCCTGGGCGCATCCGCTGGGCACCGACGACCTGGGCCAGGACCTGCTCGCTAGGATGCTCTACGGCGGTCGCATCTCGCTCGCGGTCGGCTTCGCCGCCATGCTGATCGCGGTGGTGGTCGGCACGCTGGTCGGCGCCGTCGCAGGGATGGCGCGCGCCAGCGTCGACGCCGCGCTGATGTGGCTGACCGACCTGTTCCTGTCGCTGCCGCAACTGCCGCTCTTGCTACTGATCATCTACCTGTTCCGCGATGCGCTGCGCGCGCTGACGGGCCCCGAGGTCGGCATGTTCATCCTCATCGTCGCGGTGATCGGGGGTTTTCGCTGGATGCCGGTGGCGCGGCTGGTGCGCGCGCAGTTCCTGTCGCTGCGCGAGAAGGAATTCGTCGAGGCGGCGCGCGCGCTCGGCGCCTCGACTCCGCGCACCGTGGTGCGCCACATCCTGCCCAATGCGATGGGGCCGGTGATCGTCGCCGGCACCATCGACGTGGCGCTGGCGATCATCGCCGAGTCGACGCTGTCGTTCCTGGGCCTGGGCTTTCCGCCCGACATCCCGACCTGGGGCCGCATCCTCTTCGACGCCAAGGACTATCTCGACGTCGCGACGCACTGGGCGGTGATTCCGGGCACGGCCATCTTCCTC
>Ga0247727_10013346_pt1 | contig 13875 bp, 11 predicted proteins | sample WisWelCaveWW1625_FD_202498 | JGI IMG/M metagenome (GOLD analysis project Ga0247727, IMG submission 202498) | Biofilm microbial communities from Wishing Well Cave, Virginia, United States - WW16-25 | ecosystem: Environmental > Aquatic > Deep subsurface > Groundwater > Cave microbial mat | place... | reverse complement strand
TACCACCTCGAGGATGCGCTGTCGGCGGTCTACACCTACTTCGAGCCCGAACTGGGGGCGCGCAGCCTCGGAACCTTCGCGATCCTGTGGCAGATCGCCGAGGCGCAACGGCTGCGGCGGCAGTGGTTGTACCTGGGGTACTGGATCGCGGAGAGCCCGCGGATGGCCTACAAGGCCCGCTTCCGGCCGCTCCAGCGCCTGCGCGGCGACCGTTGGGAGCCGGTCGAGTGAAGCGCGCGGTTGCCGCGCTCGGGTAGGTTCGTGCAGAATCTGCCGCCCGCCGGGACCCCCGGCATCGCCCCGAGCCGAAATGCCCAAAGAAGATGCCATCCAGATCGAAGGCGAGGTCGTCGAGACACTCCCCAACACGACTTTCCGCGTCAAGCTGGACAACGGGCACGTCGTCACGGCTCACATCTCAGGACGGATGCGCAAGCACTACATCCGCATCCTCACCGGCGACAAGGTCACGGTCGAGCTCACGCCCTACGACCTGAGCAAGGGCCGTATCGTCTACCGCGCCCGGTGATCCGGGCCACGACCCGCGGTCCCCGCTCGCTGCGCTAGGCGCGATCGCTTGATCATCTCGCACCGCCATCGCTTCATCTTCTTCGCGGTGCCGAAGACCGGCACGCACTCGGTGCGCCAGGCCCTGCGCGCGCAGCTCGGCCCGGACGACCTCGAGCAGGTCGGGCACTTCGTCGAGAAGCGCTTCCCCTTCCCCGAGCTCGCCGCCCTCAAGCACGGCCACCTCAGCGTGCAGCAGGTGCGGCCGGTGCTCGGGCCCGAGCTGTTCGACGCCTACCGGAAGTTCGCGTTCGTGCGCAACCCGTTCGACCGCTTCGTCTCGTTCTGCGCGTTCATGGGCCGCAACACCGGCGACTTCGAGCGCCATCCGGTGGCGTACATGCGCTACCTCCTGCTCGAAGCGCGCCCGTTCGAGCACCCGCTGTTCCGGCCCCAGCACCACCTGCTGTGCGACGCCGACGGCGCGCTGCGCATGGACCAAGTCGGTCGCACCGAGACCATGCAGGCCTCCTACGATTCGATCTGCGACGCGCTGGGGCTGCCGCACGCCGACCTCGGGATGGTCAACTCCTCCAAGCACCGGCCGTTCCAGGAGTACTATGACGCCGACCTCGTGGCCCGCGTCGGCGAGCACTTCCGGCGCGACCTCGAGCTGTTCGGCTACCGGTTCGAGTGAGATGTACGCGAACCCGCGCAAGACGAGATCGGTACGCGAGCTGGGGACGGTGGACGTCGCCGCGCTGCGCGAGGCGGTGCTGGCGATCCCGCCGGCGACCTGGGCCGCGGAGAACGCCGACAAGCCCAACCGGTTCGAGGCGCTCGACCGCACCGAGCACATCGTGTTCCGCTTCGTCCGCACCTTGCACGACTGGCGCGATTCGTACGACCGCCCGCGGTGGGCCGAATGGCGCGAGGTGCTCGAACCGGTGCTGGCCCAGGCGACCGCCGCGTTCGGCTACGCCCACGGCGCGTTCCCGCGCATCATGCTCGCCAAGATGGCGCCGGGCGGCGTGATCCATCCCCACTGCGACGCATCGCCGTCGGCCAAGTGGCCGCACAAGGTGCACGTGCCGCTCCAGACCAACCCCCAGGTCCGGTTCTTCGTCGATCCCGAGCACCACCACTTCGCGGTGGGACGCGCGGTCGAGGTCAACAACCTCGGCCTCCACGCGGTCGCCAACGAGGGCGACAGCGATCGGATCCACCTGATCTTCGAGTACTTCGACCGCGACCAGCCGAGTTGGTTGGACGCGCCGCGCTGAGGCGCGGCGCGGCGCTCAGCGCTGGGGCTGGAGCGCCGACCCGGCCGGCACGCTCTCGATCGCGAGCGTCAGACCGGCGGCGTCGGCGCCGACCCGCACCGTGCCGCCGCCCGCCAGCTTGCCGAACAGCAGCTCTTCGGCCAACGGCCGCTTGATCCGCTCCTGGATGATCCGAGCCATCGGCCGCGCGCCGAGCCGCAGGTCGTAGCCGTGGGTCGCGAGCCAGGCGCGCGCCCCGTCGTCGACCTCGAGCTCGACGCCCTTGGGCTCGAGCTGGGCCTCGAGCTCGACCAGGAACTTGTCCACCACCCGCGCGATGGTCAGCGGGTCGAGCGACCGGAACTGCACGATCGCGTCGAGCCGGTTGCGGAACTCGGGAGCGAACAGGCGGCGGATCGCCTCCTGCGCATCCGGCGCGTTGTCCTGGAGCACGAAGCCCATCGAGGCCCGGCTCATCTCCTGGGCCCCGGCATTGGTCGTCATCACGATGATCGCGTTGCGGAAGTCCGCCTTGCGACCGTTGTTGTCGGTGAGCGTGCCGTGGTCCATGACCTGTAGCAGGATGCTGAACAGCTCGGGATGCGCCTTCTCGACCTCGTCGAGCAGCACCACGCAGTGCGGCGTCTTCAGCAGCGCCTCGGTCAGCAGGCCACCCTGGTCGAAGCCGACGTAGCCGGGTGGCGCGCCGATCAACCGCGACACCGTGTGGCGTTCCATGTACTCCGACATGTCGAAGCGCACCAGCGGGATGCCAAGCGCCAGCGCCAGCTGGCGGGTGACCTCGGTCTTGCCGACGCCGGTCGGACCGGAGAACAGGAACGAGCCGACCGGCCCGCGCTCGCTGCGCAATCCGGAGCGCGCCATCTTGATGGCGCTGGCCAGCGTCCCGATCGCCTCGTCCTGCCCAAAGATCGTGAGCTTGAGGTTGCGCTCCAGGTGGCGCAGCACGTCGCGATCGCTGGCCGAGACGCTCTTGGCCGGGATCCGCGCCATCTTCGCCACCACCTCCTCGACATCCTCGACCGTGACGCTGCGGCGACGCTTCCCCGCGGGCTTGAGCCGCAGGCTCGCACCGGCCTCGTCGACCACGTCGATCGCCTTGTCGGGCAAGTGGCGGTCGTTGATGTAGCGGGCCGCGAGCTCGGCGGCGGTGCGCAGCGCCTTGATCGAGTAGCGGACCCCGTGGTGGCTCTCGAAGCGCTGGCGCAGCCCCTTGAGGATCTCGAAGGTCTCGTCGACGGTCGGCTCCGGCACGTCGACCTTTTGGAAGCGGCGCGCCAGCGCCCGATCCTTCTCGAAAATCGCCCGGTACTCCTGGTAGGTGGTCGAGCCGATGCAGCGCAGCTCGCCACTCTGCAAGATCGGTTTGATGAGGTTCGAAGCGTCCATCGTACCGCCCGAGGCGGCGCCGGCCCCGATCAGGGTGTGGATCTCGTCGACGAACAGGATCGCGCCGGGCTGCTTGGCGAGCTCGGCGAGCACCGCCTTGAGACGCTTCTCGAAGTCGCCGCGGTACTTGGTACCGGCGATCAGCGCGCCGAGGTCGAGCGCGAACACCGTCGAGTCGGCGATGACCTCGGGCACCTGGCCGTCCTCGATCAGCTTGGCGAGCCCCTCAGCGATCGCGGTCTTGCCGACCCCGGCCTCGCCGACCAGCAGCGGGTTGTTCTTGCGGCGCCGGCAGAGGATCTGCACCACGCGCTCGACCTCGAGCTCACGCCCGATCAGTGGGTCGATGCGCCCCTGGCGGGCCCGGGCGTTGAGGTCGGTGGCGTAGGTCTCGAGCGCCGAGCGTCCGCCCTCCTCGACCTCGCCCTCCTCGCTGCGGGCCGCGGCATCGGGTTCTTCGCCGACCTTGGCGATTCCATGCGAGACGTAGTTGACGACGTCGAGCCGAGTCACGCCCTGGCGCCCCAACAGGTAGACCGCCTGCGAATCCTTCTCGGAGAAGATCGCGACCAGCACCATGCCGGCCGAGACCTCGCGCTTGTTCGCCGACTGCAGGTGGAACACCGCCCGCTGCAGCACGCGCTGGAAGCCGAGCGTCGGCTGGACCTCGTCGCCATCGTCGGGCCCGAGGCGCGGCACGCTCTCGTCGAGGAAACGGCCGAGCTCGGTACGGAGCGCATCGAGGTCGGCGCCACAGGCGACCAGCACCTCGCTGACCTTGGGCGCGTCGAGGATCGCGAGCAGCAGGTGCTCGATGGTCATGAACTCGTGGCGCCGGGTGCGGGCATCCGCGAACGCGTCGTTGAGCCGGATCTCGAGGTCCTTGCTGAGCATCACGCTTCCTCCATGGTGCACAGCAGCGGGTGCTGATGCTTGCGCGAGTGGTCGTTGACGATCGCGACCTTGGTCTCCGCGATCTCGAGCGGGTAGACGCCGCACACGCCCTTGCCGCGGGTGTGGACGTGGAGCATGACCTGGGTCGCGCTCGAGCGGTCCAGCCGGAAGAAGCGCTGCAGGACCTCGACCACGAACTCCATCGGCGTGTAGTCGTCGTTGAGCAGCACCACCTTGAACTGGGACGGCGGCGCCAGGCGCGGCGGCGCCTCCTCGAGCGCCAGCCCGCGGTCGGGGGGTACCTCTGGTCCGGGAGCCTTGCGTACTGCCATGGCCTGATTCTAAAGGAACCGCGCCGCGCTACTTCGAGGTGTAGGTCGCGGCGCCGTCCCAGTCGGCGGCGGGCGGGTGGTGGCGGAAGTGCGCGATTCGGTCGAGGAACAGCCGGTAATAGGCCCTCGGCCGTGCCTGATCCAGCGCGAAGAAGTCGCGTTCGGCCTCGTCCCAACGCTGGGCGCGGAACGCCTCGAGCGCCGCACGGTGGCGGGTCGCCTCGGCCCGCCGCTCGCGGTCGAGCGCATCGCGCAGGCCGAGCGGCGTGTGGATCGCCACCGGCCGCTCCTTGCCCTTGACCCGCACCAGGTCGAGCTCGACGAACTGCACCTCCGGTACCTGCTCGACCGTGGCCGCCGACGCCAGCACGGTGACGCCGTAGGTCTTGGTGAGCCCCTCGAGCCGCGCGCCGAGGTTCACGTTGTCGCCCATCACCGTGTACTGGCGGCGGAACCGAGAACCCATGTCGCCGACCCGCATCAGGCCCGAGCTCAGGCCGACCCCGATGTGGATCTCGGGCCAGCCGCGGGCCGGGAACTCGGTGCGCAGCTTGGCGGCGAGCGCGTCCATCGCCAGCGCAGTCAGCACCGCGTGGCGGGCGTGCTCCGGGTCGGCGAGCGGCGCGCCCCAGAACGCCATGATCGCGTCGCCGATGTACTTGTCGATGGTGCCGCGTTGGGCGTGGATCGCCTCGGTCATCGGCGTCAGATAGGCGTTCATCAGGTTGCTGAGCTCGCGTTCGGCCAGCCCTTCCGAGATCGAGGTGAAGTCGCGCACGTCGGAGAACAACACCGTCATGTCGCGGGCCTGGCCCTCGAAGGTGAACTCCTCGCCGCGCTCGTCCATCTCCTTGACCAGCTCGGGCGGCACGTACTGGCCGAACTGCGAGCCGATCTTGCGGGCGCGCCGGGTCTCGAAGAACAGGCCGTAGAGCGTGTGCGCGAACCACAGCAGCACCACGAACGCCACCGGCGAGGCGAGCGGCATGATCATGCCCGCCTCCCAGGCCGCGAGGTTGGAGGCGATCGTCGCGGCGAGCAGCGCGAGCGTCGCGACCGTCGTCCCGCCCACCCCGAGCCGGAGGTTGGCGATCGTAAGCAGCGTCGCGCACAGCACCAGCAGCAGCAGATGCGCGCCGCGCACGTATTCGGGCCGCTGCTTGACGCGCTGGTCGAGGATCCCGGAGATCAGGTTGGCGTGGACCTCGACGCCCGGGTAGGCGTTGCCGACCGGCGTGGTGCGCAGGTCGAGCAGGCCCGGGGCGGTGGTGCCGACCAGGACGATCGAGTCGCGCAGCGTCGCCTGGTCGACGGTCCCGGCCAGCACGTCGGTCGCCGACACGTACCGGAAGCTGCCCTGACCGCCGCGGTACGGGATCCAGATCGCGAGCTGCTCGTCGACCGGCAGGCGCAGACCGCCGAGCGTCAGCCACTCGAGGTCGAGGTTGTCGCGCGCCGACCCGCTGCCCGAGAAGAACTCGAAGCCGACCGGTGGCGGTGGATCGCCGTAGGCATGGCGCAGGGTAGCTAGCGCCAGCGACTCGTAGACCGCACCGCGGTACTCCTGGAGCAGCGTCACGCGCCGGAACGAACCGTCCTCATCGACCAGCGGGTTGGAGAAGAAGCCGCCGCCGCGCGCCGCGCGCTGCAGCGCCGCCAGGTTGCCGGTCGCCCCGCTCGCTCCCTCGAAGCGCAGCGCGGTGTCGCCGGCGCCGGCGGCGATCAGCGGCGGCGGGAGCGCACCGAGCGCTTGACCTTCACCGCCCGAACCGACGGGCTGCAGCACGAAGCCCAGCACCACGGGCCGGCCCACCAGGTCGGCCGCGAAGCGTGCGTCGGTGTCGAGCGCGGGGCGCAGCGAATCGTAGGCCGCACGGAAGCGGGCGTCGTCGGCCAGCTCGCCGCCGGCGAGCGCGTCGAGCGCCGCGAGCGCGCGCTGGTCGTCGGGCTCGGGGAACACGTAATCGACCCCGACCACTCGCACCCCGTAGCGGTCCACCAGCGTCCGCACCAGCCGGCCCAGCAGGTCGCGCGGCCAGGGCCAATGACCCTCGGCGGACAGGCTGCGTTCGTCGATGTCGACGATCACCACCCGCGGGTCGACGCTGTCGAGCGTGGTCAGCCGCACCCGTGCGTCGTAGGCGAAGTCCTCGAGCCGATCGACCAAGGGCAGCGCTAGGTCGTCGCGCACGTAGAGCCCGAACAGCAGCAGCAGCCCGAGGCTGATGCCCGCTCGGATGGCGTGGCGCTGGTTCATCCGCTGCTCCCGACGCGCTGGATGCGGTGGTGAGGCGATTCTAGCGGTCGCCGAGCAGCGCGGCTTGTGACCCCCGGCGAGCGCCCCGTATCATCGGGCCGCGCGCACCATCAGGATGCGTCCCCGACCCACGGGAGCCGGTGCGCAGGCGTACCCATTGGCCCAGGCCGCGACCCCCAACCTCCCCTCCGCGCTCGGTCCGCTGCTTGCCGCCCTGCGCGGCATCCGCCCCCAGCTGCCGCTGATCGTCGCGGTGCTGCTCGCGATCGGGGCCGGGACCGCGGGGGCGCGGCTGGTATGGCGCAGCGTAGACCTGTTCGCGCCACCGCCGATGCCAACGGCTGCGCTCGCGCCGACCCCGCGCCTCGACCCGCTGGCGCTCGCCGAGCGCCTTGCCGCCGCCGAACCGTTCGGCGTCGCCGCGGGCGACGCGGCCACCAGCGACGACGCGCCCGAGACGCGGCTCGCGCTCCAGCTGCGCGGCGTGATCGCCGCGGCCGACGCCAAGCACTCGCGCGCGTTCATCGCCGGCTCCGACGGCGAGGAGCGCGGCTACGCGCTCGGGGCGACGCTGCCCGGGGGCGCGCTGCTGCATGCGGTGCACCCTGACCGCGTCGTGCTGCGCCGCGGCGCCGCGCTCGAGGTGCTGCGGCTGCCGCGCGAAGGCGCGGGCCTGACCGACGGCGACGCACCGGTGGGCTCGATCAGCGCGGCGGAGGTCCGTGAGGCGCAAGTCAATCCCTCGCGCCTGCTGGAACTGATGCGGGTCGCGGTCGCGACCGAGGGCGATACCGGCCGCCAGCTCGGCTACCGCGTCTACCCGGGCCGCGAGCCCGAGCGCTTCGCCAAGCTCGGGCTGCAGGCCGGCGACCTGGTCACCGCCCTCAACGGCATCGCGCTCGACGACCCGGTGCGCAGCATGGACCTGATGCGCGGCCTCGGGGACAGCGATCAGATCACCTTGACCGTCGAGCGCGACGGCACGCAACGCCTGGTACAGGTACCCTTCACCCGATGACCACCAACCTCCTCCGCCCGCTGCTGCTCGCCGCCGCCCTGCTCGCCGCGCCCGCCATCCTGGCCGCCGGGTCGAGCATCACGCTCAACTTCAAGGACGCCGAGATCCGCGAGGTCGCGGCCAGCATCGGCGAGATCACCGGCAAGAACTTCATCCTCGACCCGCGGGTCAAGGGCAAGGTCACGGTGGTCTCGGCCCGACCGATCGGGCTCGATTCCGTCTACCCGGTGTTCCTGTCGGTGCTGCAGGTCAACGGCTTCGCGGCGATACCCGCCGGCACGATGGTCAAGATCGTCCCGACCGTCGACGCGCGGGTCACGCCCGGCCGCGAGGCGGGCGCGCGCGGCGTGCCGCCTGACGAGATTGTGACCCACGTGATCGAGCTCAAGAACGTTTCCGCGACCCAGATGATGGGCGCGCTGCGCCCGCTGGTCGCCCAGTATGGCCACATCGCGCCTGCCGCCGGCGCCAACGCGCTGATCATCGCCGACAGCGCGGCCAACATCGCGCGTCTGACCGCGATCCTCGAGCGCGTCGACCAGGTCAACGACGGCGCGATTGAGGTCGTGTCGCTGACCCATGCCAGCGCCGGCGACGTGGTGCGGGTGCTGACCTCCTTGATGCAGGGCCAACCCAAGGAGGGCGGCGCCGGGCCGAGCGTGGTCGCCGACGAGCGCACCAACAGCGTGCTGATCGGCGGCACGCGCAACGAGCGGCTGCGCCTGAGCGCTTTGGTCGCGCACCTCGACACGCCGCGCGCCAACGAAGGCAACACCCAGGTGGTGTACCTGCGCTACGCCGACGCCGAGAACCTCGCCAAGATCCTCCAGGGCTATGCCGCCGGTTCGCGCAGCGGCGGCGGCACCGCCGCCGGCGCGGCACCCGCCGCCGGTGGCGGCGCGCTGCTCGAGGGCGTGTCGGTGTTCCCCGAGCCCGACACCAACGCGCTGGTGATCGACGCCCCGCCGCGCCAGATGCAGGCGGTGCGCGCGATCATCGACAAGCTCGACATCCGCCGCGCCCAGGTCCACGTCGAGGCGATCATCGTCGAGATGTCGGCCGACCGGGCCGCCGAGCTCGGCGTGACCTGGGCGGTCGACTCGACCTCGAACGGCGCCGCGGGCTTCACCAACTTCCCGCGAGTCGGTCCCGGCCTGATCCAGCTCGGCGCGGCCGGCGCCGCCGGCAGCTCGGCGGTGAGCCTGGTGCCGGACGGCCTGACGCTCGGCGTCGGGCGCATCGTCGACGGCGGGGTGAGCTTTGCCGCCTTGGTCCGCGCGCTGGCCGGCGACGCGCGCACCAACATCCTTTCGACCCCGTCGCTGGTGACGATGGACAATGAGGAGGCCGTGATCAAGGTCGGCCAGGAGGTGCCGTTCATCACCGGCCAGTACACCGGCACCGGCGGTTCGGGCACCCCGTCCAACCCGTTCCAGACCGTGGAGCGCAAGGAGGTCGGCATCATGCTCAAGATCAAGCCCAAGATCAACGAGGGCGACGCGGTGTTCCTCGACATCGAGCAGGAGGTGTCGAGCCTGGCGAGCAGCGCGGTGACGACGGTCGACGCCGTCACCAACAAGCGCACCATCTCCACCCACGTGCTGGCCAACGACGGCGAGATCATCGTGCTCGGCGGCCTGATCGACGACAACCTGCAGGAGTCCGAGCAGCGCGTGCCGGTGCTCGGCGCCATCCCCGGCATCGGCAGCCTGTTCCGCTATCGCAAATCCACCAAGGTCAAGCAGAACCTCATCGTGTTCCTGCGACCGCGCATCCTGCACACCGCGCAGGACGCCGCGAGCTTCACCGAATCAAAATACCTGCAGCTGCGCGAACTGCAGCTCGAGCGCGACCGGCGCGGCGTGCCATTGATGCCGGGCGTGGAGCGTCCGACCCTGCCCCCGCTCGAGCAGCCGCCCGCGCCGCCCGCCGATGAGCAACGCTGAGCGCGTCGCGCCGCTGCCCTTCGCCTTCGCCAAGCGCCATGGCGTGCTGCTGGTGGTCGACGGCGGCGCCTCGCGGTTGATGCTGCGCCAGCCGGTCGCAGCGGACGCCGTGCTCGAGGTCCAGCGCTACCTGGGCGGCCAGCTCCCGGCGCTTGAGGCGATCGACGGCGAGCGCTTCGACGCCTTGCTCCAGCAAGCCTACGAGGAGCACAGCGGCGACGAGCTGCGGGCGGTGGAGGGCATCGAGGGCGACCTCGACCTGAGCCGGTTGGCCGACGCCCTTCCCGAGCCCGCCGACCTGCTCGAGAGCGATGACGAGGCACCCATCATCCGCCTCATCAACGCGCTGCTGGCGGGCGCGGTGCGCGAGGGCGCCTCCGACATCCACGTCGAGCCGTTCGAGAGCCGGCTGGTGGTGCGGTTCCGCGTCGACGGCGTGCTGCGCGAGGTCATGCAGATCCGCCGGGCGATCGCGCCGTTGGTGGTGTCGCGCATCAAGGTGATGGCCAAGCTCGACATCGCCGAGAAGCGCCTGCCCCAGGATGGCCGCATCTCGCTGCGCATCGCCGGCCGCGCGGTCGACGTGCGCGTCTCGACGGTCCCCGCCGGCCATGGCGAGCGCGTGGTGCTGCGCCTGCTCGACAAGCAGGCCGGCCGGCTTGACCTCGGCCAGCTCGGGATGGACCCCGTCACGCTCGCCGCGATCGACGACCTGATCCGCAAGCCGCACGGCATCATCCTGGTCACCGGCCCGACCGGCTCGGGGAAGACCACCACGCTCTACGCGGCCCTGACCCGTATCAACGACCGGAGCCGCAACATCCTCACCGTCGAGGACCCCATTGAGTACTACCTCGACGGCATCGGCCAGATGCAGGTCAACCCCAAGGTCGAGATGACGTTCGCGCGCGGCCTGCGCGCGATGCTGCGCCAGGACCCCGACGTGGTGATGGTGGGCGAGGTCCGCGACCTCGAGACCGCCGAGATCGCGGTCCAGGCGTCGCTGACCGGCCACCTGGTGCTCTCGACCCTGCACACCAACTCGGCGGTCGGCGCGGTGACGCGTCTGCGCGACATGGGCGTCGAGCCGTTCCTGCTCTCGTCGAGCCTGCTCGGCGTGCTGGCGCAACGCTTGGTGCGCCTGCTGTGCGGCGAGTGCCGCGCTCCGCACCTGCCCGATGAGCGCGAGCGCCAGGCGCTGGGCGCTGAGTCCAAGCCCGAGCAGGTCCTGTACCGCGCGGTCGGCTGCCCGGCCTGCAACGGCAGCGGCTACGCCGGTCGCACCGGCGTCTACGAGCTGGTGGTGCTCGACGACGCGATGCGCGGCATGGTCCACGACGGGGTCAGCGAGCAGGCCCTGGAGCAGGCCGCGCGCCGCCACACCCCCTCGATCGCCTACGACGGACGACGCCGGGTGCTGGCCGGCCACACCACGCTCGAGGAAGTGCTGCGGGTCACCCGCGAGGGCTGATGCCGAGCTACGCGTACATCGCGCTCGACGCCGCGGGCCGCGAGCAGCGCGGCATCCTGGAGGGCGACACGGCGCGCCACGTCCGCGGCCAGTTGCGCGAGCGCGAGCTGACAGCGCTCGAGGTGCGCGAGGTCGCGGGCGACGAGCGACCCCAGGCCGGCGGCTGGCAGCGCGGGCTGCCGGCCGGCGAGGTCGCGCTGCTGATCCGCCAGCTCGCGACCCTGGTGCGGGCCGCCATCCCGCTCGAACAGGCCATCGCCGCGGTCGCCGACCAGGCCGAGACGCCGCGCGCCCGCGACCTACTGCTGGCGGTGCGAGCCCGGGTGCTGGAAGGCCACACACTGGCCGACGCGCTCGGCCAATTCCCGCACGTCTTCCCCGAGGTCCAGCGCGCCACGGTCGCCGCCGGCGAGCAGGCCGGCCACCTCGACGTGGTGCTCGAGCGGCTCGCCGACCACGCCGAGTCGCGTGAACAGCGCCGCTCGACGCTGCTGACCGCGCTCTACTACCCCGCGTTCCTGATGGTGGTCGCGGTGCTGGTGGTCGCGTTCCTGATGGTCAAGGTGATCCCGCAGATCGTGGTGGTGTTCGACAACTGCCGCAACCAGCTGCCGCTCGTGACCCGCGCCTTGATCGCTACCAGCGAGTTCATGGTCGCCTGGTGGTGGCTGCTGCTGGCCGTGGCCATCGCCGCGGCCTGGGCGGCGCGCACCGCCCTGCTCCAGCCCGACCTGCGCCGCGCCTGGCACCGCCGCCTGCTGGCGATGCCGGTGTTCGGGCGCCTGGTGCGGGCCGCGAACGCCGAGCAGTTCACCCGGACCATGGCGATCCTCGCCGCGAGCGCGGTGCCGGTGCTCGAGGCACTGCGCATCGCCGCCAGCACCCTCGGCAACCTGCCGATGCGCGAGGCGGTGCTCGAAGCGGCGGCGCGGGTCCGCGAGGGCGCGCCGATCTCGCGTTCCCTGGCCGCCAGCAAGCTGTTCCCGCCGCTCACCATCCAGCTCATCGCCAGCGGCGAGGCCAGCGGCACGCTCGACGAGATGCTGGGCCGCGCGGCAGACCAGCTGGCGCTGGAGGTCGACAACACCACCCGCCGGGTCCAAGCCCTGGTCGGCCCGATCGTGCTGCTGCTGATGGCCGGGCTGGTGATGCTGATCATGGCCGCGGTACTGCTGCCGATCATCGAGATGAACCAGCAGCTAACCTGCTAGCGGTAAGGGGCGGGGGTCTCGCGACCCCCGCCGGAGCCCACGCTGGGCTCTGGCCTGCGCCGGGAACGCCCCGTCCTTGGAACGGTCCCGCCGCGACGGATCGGGTGCATCCGTGTTGAGACGCGCGTCCGGCACTGCTGCGGTGGTCAGCGGCGCCCCCACGCCGCTCCCGATGACGTCCCCCCTCGCGCGCTTCCGTTGCGCTCGTCATCGACTCATCCTTGCGTCCCTCGCGGGGACCACCGTCACTGCCGTCGGCACGGCGACACCTCCTGTGTCTCAGCAGCGCGCGATGCGCCGCTTGGGAGCGAAAGTGCCGCGCACCGGGAGCACTGTCAACGGGCTGGGACCCGCGAGCCAACGATTGGAACGAGTCCGGTTCGCAAGCAGTGTGTTTCCATGCGCGCGCTGTGAATCGTATGCAGCGCGGTCGTGGTATCTAGAGGCGCTGCGGCGCGCCCTACCACAACATCTAGTCGAGGGCGCGTACCAGGATGCACGGCGGATTCAAACGCCTGCCTTCCGGTCTTTTTCGAAACGGTGAGTACCTAGGTACTGCCTGGCCGCTCGCGGTACGCGTCCGTCGCATTACGGTCAGCGATTCAAACCTCGCTCGCGGTGCTAGCGTGTCGCCGGTTGCCGGAGTTAAGGGTATCGAAGGAGACGCACGATACCGACGCTGCAGGATCTGAGCTTCGACACCGATGGTTGGACGCTCGACAAGTCGACGCCCTACCATCGCGCCTACCGCACCGACTCCCTCGAATCGCTGCACTGCTTGTACGCCGATGGGCGGTTCCAGCTCCCGGCGCCGCGCAGCGACGTCGCGGCGCTGCGGCGCGAACTCGAGGCCGGGGTCGCCGCCACCGACGGCGTCACGCTGCAGTTCGAGCTCACCGAGCTGGCCCGCACGGCAGCACTGGTGGCGGTGAACAAGTTGCGGGTGACCGCGGAGTTCGGCCTGCGCCTGCGCTACCAAGCGGTGGTGGTGCTGCTGCTGCCGGTGGAGACGCTGCGCCTCGAGCTCGACTGCGTCGAGCGCGACGAACCGACCGGGTTGCGGGGGGCACAGGTGTACGCAGAGCTGATGCGCCGCGACTCCATCAAGCATCGCGCGTACCTCGCCTCCCGCCCCGTCGCGGAGGTGCCGGCCGGCGTGGACTACGCGACCTGGTCGCGGTCGCAGCCCTTGGTGGTCGACTTCAGCGACGACGCCGAATGGGATCCGATGTTTGTTCCCCAAGCACGCGCTGACGCGCCTGCGTGGCCACCTGGCGCGGCTACGCGCCAGCTTGCGGCTCGGCCCACCCTCGCCGCTCGACCGCGTGCGCGCTGGCGTCAACAAGTTTCTGAAGCGCTAGGCATCGATCATGGGCTGGAGTGCCGAGGGGCCATCTCCGGCCCCGGGCTCACGGCCGCACCGCCGCCGAGGGTGAACCTCCGACCACCTGCTCTCTGGTTGAGTAGAACCTATCTCAAAACTGTCTTAGCAGGATCATGATACTGGCAAGCTGCACGAAGCCGAGGAAGTTCGCGGCGTAGTACTCCCAGCGCGTCACGAGGCGCC